>ERZ773202.957-NODE-957-length-21637-cov-9.348207_pt1 | contig 21637 bp, 14 predicted proteins | sample MGYA00580998_ERZ773202 | MGnify/ENA primary metagenome ERZ773202 (study PRJEB29015, sample SAMEA2737803) | human gut metagenome | biome: human gut; feature: human-associated habitat; material: faeces | place: China | collected 2012 ...
AATTTGCAAGCAGATGGCGTGCAAAGTCGCTAGACGCTCTTTGTGCGGTATTGCCCTAAGAGGCACATCACTTTTTGCAGGAAATGGCTGCAAAGAGTGATGTGCTTTTTTGTGTTGCCTTATGTCATTATAATGCACTGCTGTCAGAGTGCAAAATGTGTGTTTGTAAAAAAACACTTGACTTTTTTCATAAAACGTGCTATAATAATTATGCTGTGTTTGAAAATGATTTCTACATTTTCTGACAGTTTTCGAAAGTGAATTTTTTGCCGCTGTGGTGGAATAGGCAGACACAAGGGACTTTGATGTTTGTACGCATGAACAGTGCGTCTGCGATCTGTTCGCAGAGAGTGCCCACAGAGAAATCTGTGGTGTAGAAGTCGGCTAAAACGGCGAAGGCACAAACAGAACGCCGTGCTAACTCGCAAGAGTGAGTGTAGAGACCTTACACCGACTACCTAAGTCCGAAAGGATATGGTAAAGACCAAGTCCGGACTACAACATACAATTTTGTGTGGCTATGGTAACATAGAGTAGTGAGAAAATCCCTCGGTAGCGATACCGTACCGGTTCAAGTCCGGTCAGCGGCACCAAAAAAGGTACAAATCTTGTATTTGTACCTTTTTATTTTTTGATGTTTCTGCAAACTCATCTGGATAGAGTGACTGTATCCTGAGCAACAGACCGCCGGCTTGATTCCGGTCAGGAACATCAAACAGTGAATTTTATGCAGTCTTTGACTTTCTGTCATTGACTGCTTTTTTGTCTGCATCGTCTTTCATTGATGTATTGCCTTGAATATATCACTCGGAAAATCCTTTTAAATTATAGCCGAAATAACATCTAATACACTTATCTTCCAAAAACCGAAATGTTGTTGATACTAAACTGTTATAAATTTCAAATTCTTCATATCGGATTCCATAATCATCATCTGTCTTTGTTCAAAAATGAATTGATCGGAATTTTGGAGTTGGTCATGTTTCTACTTGTGAGTGGTGGATCAAGAAATTAGAAATTAGCATTAAGCAGTCTTTTTAAGTGTATACGACTTCTTTCTTCTATTTCTGTAACCATTTTATCCAACTCTGTTGTAGACCTATGCAATATATGATTCTGTATCTTTTCATATGTGGCAATTTTCTCTGCACAATCTGCGATCCATTTTGTCAGCTCTTCCGCATAATCCGGATTTTTCTTTAAAATAACCTTATCCCGATTCATGAGTGTACCAGTATGCAGTCTGTTCTGTGTCTGGACATGATCCGCCATGATACGGCGACAATTAGATATGCGATATTCAATACAGCGCAAGGCATCTTCATAGTGGTGCAGTTTCAAAGATAGTCCATAATGTACAGGATCTGCAAAATTCCATGTTTCACTTTCTTCCGCATAGAAATATTCCAGATCTGCGAACCGATGGAAATAAGGCAGGATGTATTTTTCCATGTCACTACAAGCATTTCGAAGGCTGTTTATTGTTCTGTCTTCGTCATAAAAATCTGCGTATAGCCTGGATGCATAGTATTCCTTTATGATTTCCGGTTCTGGATGAAACAGAGATGGTTCAAGTTTTTTCATCAAACCCGGTAAATCAAAACCAAGTTCATCTGAAATATCACAAACATCTTCTATTTCTTTTTCTATATCCATACAATAGGGAAGCATATCCAAATATACAGTATAATAGGGTGCGTATCGTTCTTTTTTTGCAGTGATAAAAAAACACTGTTCCTGATTAATTTCCTTATAAAACAAACTTTTATGAAGTTTATATCCATAGGGAAACAGTAATTGCCGAAACATCTTTTTGTACAATGTGGAAAATGCATGCAAATTCAAACTCCTTTCAACATATAGCAATATAGTTACTAGATAGCTGGTTGCATAGCCGGTGCTGGCTGTCCAACGCCACTTCCGGAATAAGCGGCACCTGCTAATAGCAAAATCAACAATGTTTCGTATGCCATTTCTTCTGCATTTAGCTTTTTCCGTGAATAATTATAAAGAATAACTCCTTCTTCTAGTTGCCAATATGTAACATCATAATACTCATAGGCTCCAGCTCTATACACAAAGTTGCCATTCATATTTTCATCGTCAATATTTTTTCTACACCGAATACATCATAAATATACAACTTCACTATCTCGCCGTCTGCATCCGTCAGATCAACAACATCTCCATGTGCATTCTGCGTATAATACTGATAATCCGTCTTGACATTGCCGCTCTGCTTGCTGAATTTCGCCAGCAGATTTGTACCACGAACATAAACCTCAGTGCTGTACCAGTCACTGTCATTCTATATCTCTCAGATAATCTTTTACAATCTTTTCTTCAAAGCACCTCCATATAACACCATCTGAAGCTTCTTCAATATTTCCACCATCATCAACGGGAATATATTCAGCAAAATTTCCAATAAAACGAATGCTTTTAGGAACGGAGCGTATAGAAGATGCAATCATAAAATAACCGTAATTATAATTTCCATCATTCCTTGGAATACTACTCCATTTCACACATGTTGTTTTGGGAGGAAACGTTAACTCCTCTGCAATCCAACAGCGAACCACAGGATACTCATCGACATTCTTTTTCATTTTTCTCTTTGCAGCAACTTGAAATATAATAAATTTTCCATGTAACCCGTTTTCTTTTGCAAGATTGCTAATCAATGGATAAGCAAAAACATCACCAATATTCCAGGGGCACTCATAGAATTTCTTTATCCGAATCGGTTTTGCCTCTGGCTGCGGTGAAAGTAATTTAGCCTTTAATTTTTCCAAAACTGTTTTTCTTTTCTTTCCCAGAGCAGATGACTCTAAATTCCAACGTTCAACATCTGAGTTGCTTTCGATATATGCTAATGCCGTCTGTTTAATATCTTCGTCTAAGCGGCCCTTTTTCCATAAAATGTCCGCACATACAAACCAAAATACTGGTATGTCCGGATCGTCATTATATGCATTATCCACATATGTTTTCTTTAACTCCTCAAATGCTTCTCTATATGGCTTTCCAGAATTGATTGCATCTAAAAATTCACTTTTCACATCCAGTGCAAAATCATCGGAATACAGTCCCGTACCCCATGCACTCATAATTCGTTTCTCCCTTTTACTGTCGTATTGATTTTGCTACCTTAGGGCAATACCGCACAAAGAGCGTCTGACGACTTTGCACGCCATCTGCTTGCAAATTTCTCGTCATATTTCACAAAAATGCTCGTGAATACATCAAGTATTCACTCCGCTTTTTGTTTCATCTGACGAAAAATTTGACGACGCATCTGTCGCACAATCTTTGTGCGGTATTGCCTTAGGGCTCGCCTGAAAAATCCGTATATTTGTCAAACAGTCTTATTCCACTTTCCCGATCAATGGCAATCTTACAGCGAAAGTCGTTCCTTTTTCTGAACTTGATTCCACACAGACATTCCCGCCATGCAATACTGCAATTTCTTTCACAAGGGCAAGCCCTAAACCGACACCGCCCATTTGCCTGCTTCTTGATTTATCCACACGAAAAAATGGCTGAAAAATACTCTCTCTGTATGCTTCCGGAATCCCACAGCCTGTGTCTGCAATATGCAGCAAAGCCTGATGCTGTTCCTTCCGGATAGAAACCGTTACGCTGCCGCCTGTATGATTGTATTTGATCGCATTCTCAATGAGATTAAACAGCAGTCTGTAAATCAGCGTATCACTGCCGATCATATGAACGTCCTCACAGTTTTGATGCAGTGTAATATTTTTCTGTTCCGCAAGTGTGGTGAGATCCGTCAGGATCTCGTCAACCAGCGGTGCCAATTCGATTTCATCGGAACGTGAAACAGACTGCAAATTGCTCATTTCCAGAAGCGTGCGGACAAGGGCAGTCAGGCGGTTTACCTGATCGATTTGAAATTGAACCAGTTCTGCGGTCTCTGCACAGCTGTCAGAATGTTCTTCGGCGAACAGTTCCAATTTTGTCTGCATCATTGCCAACGGTGTACGCAATTCATGTGCAGCATTTCCTGCAAACTGACGCTGTAAGTCGAAGGAAAGTGCCAGCCGGTCAAGCATATGATTGACCGAGCAGCTCAGCTGCTGAAATTCTGCTGCGGTGTTTTCATCAAAACGGGTGCTGGTAAGATTGTCCTGATTGATGTTTTCTGTCTGCTTTGAAAATTGTTTCAGCGGTTTGAGTGCTCTGCCGCTTACAAAATATGCGATCGCTGCACTAAGCAGTGTGACTGCGGCTGTGATATACCAGCATTTTCTTCCGAATTCTGCTTTCACATCGTAAATTTCCTGCGAAAACTGATGGAGAAATGCGGACATCTGCTGATCATCAAATTCAATTTTCAGAACATCGGAACTTTCAGGATCATATTCCATGACAAAGCCATTCAGCGAATCTATGCCGACCGTACCGGAACGATAGAGCAGAAGATTGGAACATATACAAGTTCCGGCAATCAAAATGGCAGTCAGCAGTGTGATTCTCCATTGAAAGGACAGTCGTTTCATTCGCTTCATTTTGATTCTCCTTCTATTTCATAACCCTCTCCGATTCGATTCCGAATGGGGTCATAGCCAAGAACTGCACGGAGTTTTTTCCGGAGTGCGGAAATGTGGACACGAATCGAATTGCTGAAACTGTCCACGCTGCTGTCCCATACATGTTCAATGAGTTCCTCCTGACTGACGGGTCTGCCCTGATGCAGCATCAGATATTCCAGTACGCCGGTTTCTTTGCGTGTCAGATTGATTACAACGCCGTCTGCTGTTGCAGTACGACTTTTGGTGTCGTATACGATCTGTCCGCATTGCAGGCGTACATCCCGCTGAATGAACTGCCGGCGTGTCAGGCTGCGGATTCTGGCTTCCAGTTCTGCAAGGTGAAATGGCTTCGAAAGGTAATCATTTGCCCCTGCATCCAGTCCCTCCACTTTGTCAGCAATTTCGCTTCGTGCGGATAAGATCAATACCGGCGTTTCCTGATTTTCTTTCCGGAAGCTGCGGAGAAGCGTCATTCCATCGATCTTAGGAAGGTTCAGGTCTAATAATATCAAATCATAATATTCCACAGACAGATATTCTGAAGCTGTTTCTCCATCGCCGCAGGCATCGACTTCATATCCTGAACGCTGTAATTTTTTTGTGATGTCCTCCCGCAGGGATTGTTCATCTTCTATCACGAAAAGTCTCATAGCATGCTCCCCAGAGATTGTTCTGTATCTTTTTTCACATGGTTTACCGTTAAAAAACTTGCCATGCAGCGGTGTTCGGGGCGGGATACAAAACAGGCTCTTATAATTTTTACCTTTATTATAACAGACGCAGATAAAATCTGTGTTAATTTTCTCTTAACGCAGATTTTATATCGCATGATGTATACTGGTGTCATCAAAGCATTGGAGGGAAACAAATGGTATTCAAAAAAGCGGCAGTGCAAGTGCTGCTTCTTCTTGCGGGAATAGCGATGCTCATCTTTGGCATCTGGCGGGAGGAAGCCCAGACAGTTTTTTCAAAAGCGATCCGCCTGTGTATGGAGTGTGTTGGAATTGGCTAAGAACAAACAGATCAACAAAAAAAATGTGCACATTCTTGCACGGTTTCGCGGTTGGATTCAGGCAGCAGCAGCACTTCTGACCAACATGCATCTCCCCAATTTTTTGAATGGTTCTCTGAATCGGGGAAAGGGAAAATACGCCTGTGTGCCGGGATTGAATTGTTATTCCTGTCCGGGAGCAGCAGGCTCTTGTCCCATCGGGGCATTTCAGGCAGTTGTAGGGTCATCGAAATTCAAGTTTTCTTACTATGTCACCGGAATATTGATATTGCTTGGTGTTTTGCTGGGGAGATTTATCTGTGGATTTCTGTGTCCGTTCGGCTGGTTTCAGGAGCTTTTGCATAAGATCCCGTCGCCAAAGCTCTCTACCCAAAAGCTGAAACCGTTGCGTTATCTGAAATATGGTATTTTGCTGGTGATGGTGATTCTTCTCCCGATGGTAGTCGTGAATGAGCTGGGAATGGGGGATCCGTTCTTCTGCAAATACCTTTGTCCGCAAGGCGTGCTGGAAGGTGCGATTCCGTTGTCGATCACCAATGAAGGAATCCGCACGGCACTTGGTACACTTTTTTCATGGAAAGCATTTGTCCTGCTGGCTGTGATACTTGGCAGTGTGTTTTTCTACCGCCCGTTCTGCAAATGGCTGTGTCCGCTGGGAGCATTTTATGCACTTTTGAATCGGGTATCGCTTTTTCAGATGAAGGTGGACAAAGACAAATGCGTATCCTGCGGAGCTTGTGCAAAGGCATGCAAAATGGATGTCGATGTCACCAGACAGCCCAACCATGCCGAGTGTATCCGCTGCGGCATGTGTATGAAATCCTGTCCGACCCATGCCATATGTTATCAATATGGTTTTGGAGATCTATCAAAGGCAAAAGAAATTTCAACAGAAAAAAAGGAGCTTAAAAAATGAAAATGAAAAAGAATCTGATGATGATGTTAGCAGCTTGTCTGGCACTTTCTGTCCCGCTCAGCGGATGCGGCAGTACGGTAAAGGACACTTCTTCAAGCGTGTCCAGTGAAGTATCCGGAGAAGCAGAAACATCCGGAAAATCTTCACAGGAACTTTTGGATGAGGAAAATGCGATCATGGCGAAAAACAATGATCTGTGGGAAAAGGTGTTTGCATCTATGAGCAAAAATGTCACAGATGACACGCTGAGTTCAAACTACGGCGATGTGCTGATGGCTGCTGTAGACGGTGCAAAAGACCAGTTTACTGATGCAGAATATGAAACGCTGAAATCAGATGCAGAACAGATCCGCAAAATTGAAGAGGAGATCGCAGCACTTCCGACGGATTCTTCTGAGGAGCAGACCAGCGATGCGTCTGGCACTGCATTCCCGCAGTTTGAGGGAAAAGATCTGGACGGAAACAAGGTGGACAGCAGTGTTTTCGCAGAGAATGCTGTGACAGTGGTGAATTTCTGGTTCAACGAATGCAAACCCTGTGTGGAGGAGCTCAGTGAAATGAATGCCCTGAATGATCGCATCAAAGAACAGGGCGGTGAAGTGCTTGGTGTAAATGTCGGTGCACTTGACGGTGATGAGCAGAATATTGCGACGGCGAAACAAATTCTGGAAACAAAGGGAGCGAAATATCGGAACATCTATTTTGATTCTGACAGCGATGCCGGAAAATTTGCACTGGGTGTCACTGCGTTCCCGACAACGTATGTCATTGACAGAAACGGCAATATCGTGGGAGAAGCACTTATGGGCGGCATTGACAATGACGAAAATCTCAGTACACTTCAGAATACCATTGATGAGGTTCTCGCAAAAGATGCTCAAAAGTAAAGGCAATACCGCACAAAGCCTGTGAGTAAGATGCGTCGACAAATTTTTCGGCAGATTGCATAAAGTTCCGTAGATATACATTTACACAAGATCATATGACAATGATGCAAAAGTACATGACAAAAATGATATACACCGCGATGTGAAATTGCTATAATAGACACAGTAAGCAAGGCTGTACGCTACGAAAAGTCTGTAGGAGCATTGCACAGCATTTCTCTAATTTATGACATTTTGTTTCATCTGATTTCCTATAAAAACCCGAGATTCTCATGTGGGATCTCGGGTTTTCCTTTTGCAGTGGATTTTTGTATATTGACATACTTTACAAAATATAGTATAATATTGTTATCAATTATGATTGTATTGACCAAAGCTTCGCCAGTGAGAATTTTAGGCAATACCGCACAAAGATTGTGCAACAGATGCGTCGTCAAATTTTTCGTCAGATGAAACAAAAAGCGGAGTGAATACTGGATGTATTCACGAGCATTTTTGTGAAATATGAGAGTCTGTTTCGTATCTGACGTATGCAGATTGCGTGCAAAGTCGCCAGATGCTCTTTGTGCGGTATTGCCTTTACAAAGAGAGGAGTGAAAATTCTGCCATGTCTGAACAATCTTCTGTGCAGCACGTTTTGACCAAATCGCAGCTCTGCTATTTCAGTCGGCAGTTTTCCAATATGTTTGGACTGCCGGTACGCCTCTACCGACAGCGGGAGGAGATCTACACCTATTCTCCGGTGCAGCTGGCAGCAGACCCCGTGACTCTCTGCATTGATGCACTTTTGCAGGAAACCGCACCACTGGGCTATTTTTCCTATCACGATATGTTTTACTATGGCTATGTCCGGCATCAGTCGTACTGCTTTGTTGCCGGACCAGTCAGCGAACTGGCAATTTCGGAACACGAATTGAAAAAGCTGGGAGGTTCGCTGCATTTGCAGCCTGAACAGTTTTCTGTGTTTGCAGCTGAGATAAAAACGCTTTCGGGAATGCATCCGGATACCCTTTTGCAGGCAATGATCCTGTACAATTTCACAGTCAACCGAACCATGTACGACATTTCTGATCTGCGGATCCAGCAAAGGGAACAGAAAACCATTACAGCAGAAATGAAAGAAAATGAAATCCTGTCCGGTCCGGAAAACAGAAATCCAGAAGGGCACATGCGTTCTCTATCGATTGAGCAGGACATCATTCGGAAGGTGCAGCAGGGCGACGTAGACGGTCTGATCGATGGTGCAACAAAAATTCCGGCAGTTCGTTCCGGACAGCTTGCACCGCAGCTGCTGCGGCATCACAGGAATTTTTTCATTCGGCTGGAAACCATTGTTTCCCGTGCGGCGATCCAGGCTGGTCTGCCTGCCGAAGAAGTTTTAGAAACGGAGGAACGCTACATTTCCAAATGCGAATCCCTGCCGGACATGGAACGAATCAAGAACTTGCAGTATCACATGATCCTGGACTATGCCGATCAGGTGCGAAAGCTGAAACAGTGCGGCGGCAGCCAGTCCCGATTGGTGCGAGATGTGTTGCAGTATATCCGCAGCCATATGGCAGAACCGATCCGCACCGCAGACATCGCAGCATACTGCGGCAAAAGCCGCGGCGGACTGACTACGGAATTCAAAAAGCAAACAGGCAGGACGCTGTCTGATTTTATCCAGCAGCAAAAAATGCAGGAGGCAGAAACACTGCTATTGAAAACAGAGCAAAATCTCTCCCAGATCAGCAGTCTGCTGGGGTTCTCGTCCCAGAGCCATTTTACACGAGTTTTCAAAGAAGTTCACGGCATGACACCGACAGAATTTCGAAAATCGCAGGGATAAAATTTACTTTACAAATATATAAATTGCATGACAATCCTGCAATACAAGAGCTTTGCTTTCTGTTACAATAAATGTAGTTTGAATCGAAGTTTACATCAACAAAAGGAGGAATTTTTTGTATGAACAAGCAAAAATGGCTGGCAGGACTGACTGCGGTACTGTGCAGTGCAGGTGCATTATCCTGTTTTCCGGCAATTTCAGGAACAGTTTCTGCGGCAGAACTGGTCAGCAATGACTTTGAAGTCAACTACGGCGGCTGGCACGGCAACGATGATGCTGTAGCTTTGACAGCAGAAGACGGCATCGGTCGCAACACGTCCCGTGGTATGTCTGTTACCGGACGAACCAGCACGTCTGACGGTGCCAGTGCAGAAAAGGGCTTCTATCTTTCCGGCGGAGAAACCTACACATACAGCGTGTGGGTGTACAGTGAAACTGCGGAGCGTTTTCACCTGTCTCTTTCCTGTGCAGATCTGGACACTGCACAGGAAACGGAAACCGAACTGACGGCAAAACAGACCAGAGCCGGCAAATGGACAGAACTTTCTGCTTCTTATCGTGCACCGGAAAACAGCGGCGAATTCCGGCTGACCATTACCACAGACAGCACTAACGATTTTGTGTTTGATGATGTCACCGTAACAGGAAAGTCGGACAGCAGCGAGGTTTCTGCAGCGGCTGCGGAAAAGGGACTGAAAGACGAGTTCGCCGACTATTTTCGGGTGGGCAATATTCTCAACGGCAGTACTGTGAAAAACTCCACCATTATTGCCAGCGTGCTGAAGGATTATAACAGCATTGAGTGCGAAAATGAAATGAAACCGGATGCAACGCTGGTGCAGTCCCAGTGCAGCGGAACAAATATCGGCGTTTCTCTGAACAATGCTGCCAGCATCATGGACTTCTGCGTCAATAACAATATTGCCATGCGTGGACACACACTGGTTTGGCATAGTCAGACACCGCTGTGGTTTTTCAAGGAGAACTTCAATGCCAGCGGAAACTGGGTTTCCTCGGCAGTCATGGATCAGCGTATGGAAAGCTACATCAAAAATATGTTTGCGGCAATCAAGACCCAGTATCCGGATCTGAACCTCTATGCCTACGACGTGGCGAATGAGTGCATCAGCGACGACAGCAACCGTACTGCCAACAACGGCGGCACCAGAGAGCCGGGCGAGAACATCAGCGGACAATCGCCGTGGGTACAGGTCTACGGCAGTAATGCCTTTGTGGAAAAAGCCTTTACCTATGCACGGAAATATGCACCGGAAAGCTGTGCCCTCTACTACAATGATTACAACGAATATTGGGATCACAAACGGGATGCCATCTACAGCATGTGTAAATCTCTCTATGAAAAAGGCTTGCTGGACGGCATTGGCATGCAGTCCCACATCAACGCCAATTATGACGGATTCTCCGGCGTGTCGGCATACACCACAGCAATGAAAAAATTCCTGTCCATTGGCTGTGATGTACAGATCACAGAATTGGACATCACCATGGAAAACGGCAAGTATACGCTCCAGCAGCAGGCGGATAAGTACAAGGCGATCTTTCAGGCAGCCATGGACTGGAACAAAAATCCCAGCTCAGACGGCAGAGTGACCGCTGTGTGCATCTGGGGGCCGAACGATGCCAACACATGGATCAAAACGGAGAACACTCCGCTGCTGTATGATACCAATCATCAGCCGAAGCTGGCATATACCACACTGACCTCTATGATCCCCCAGTCGGAGTGGGGCGACGGCAGCAACCCCGGCGGCAATGACAAACCCATTGAACCGAATGAATACGGCTGGTATTTCCACAGCACATTTGAGGGCGATACAGACAGCTGGGAAGGCAGAGGCAGTGCAGATGTTCTCACCAGCGGCAGAACCGCCTATGTGGGCAGTGAAGCATTGTTGGTGCAGAACCGGACGGCTGCGTGGAATGGTGCAGGAAGAACACTGAATCCCAAGGCGTTTGTGCCGGGAAAAGAATACAGCTTTAGCGTTAACGTGGAATATTTTGACGGCGATGCAACTGACCAGTTTTTCCTGAAACTGGCATATACCGATGCCAACGGCGAGGCACAGTACGCCACCGTGGCAGAGGGAACTGCTGTCAAGGGTGAGTGGGTACAGCTTGCCAACAAAAACTATCAGATTCCGGCAGATGCCACGAATATGGTGCTGTATGTGGAAACCGCAGAAAGTACCAATAACTTCTATCTGGACGAGGCAATCGGTGCTGTGGGCGGAACATCCATCATCGGTGCAGGGGAATCCAAACCGTTCCATTTGGGCGATGTCAATGCAGACGGTGTCATTAATGGCATGGATCTGGCACTGGCACGGCAGGGCGTTTCCGGTGCATTCTCCGGCAATGCAGCAAGTCTGGCAGCAGACGTAGACCAGAGCGGCAGCGTAAACGGTACAGATCTCCAGCTGATTCAGGATTATCTGCTGGGAAAAATCACAGAATTTCCGATTGCAGAAAAAATAGTGGATACAGCAGCAATGGAAAAGCTGTTTGCCGGAATTACGCCAGCTGCCAGCTATAAAGCAGAAGGGGAAAATAACCCGCTGTTTACCCAGCGATTCGGAGCTGACCCTGGTGTCATGGAGTATAACGGCAGAGTGTATGTCTACACCACCAACGATGTCATTGAGTATGACAGCAATGGAAATGTTATCGAAAATACCTACGCACAAGTCAACAAGATCAACTGTATCTCCTCTGATGACATGGTAAACTGGACCGATCATGGTGCGATTCCGGTGGCAGGTACAGAGGGAATCGCCAAATGGGCAACTTGTTCCTGGGCACCCTGTGCCGCACACAAGACCATCAATGGCAAGGAAAAGTTTTTCCTCTATTTCTGTAACGGCGGAAATGGTGTCAGCGTGCTGACCGCAGACAGCCCCACTGGTCCGTGGAGCGATCCGCTGGGAAAGGCACTGATTACCAGAGCAACACCCAATTGCGGTGATATAACATGGCTGTTTGATCCGGCAGTTATGGTAGACGATGACGGAACCGGTTATCTCTGTTTCGGCGGCGGTGTGCCGGACGGAAAAGATGCTATGCCGGGAACTTCCCGCGTGGTGAAACTGGGTGAGGATATGATTAGTCTTGCCGGAACGCCGGTGACCATTGAAGCACCGTATCTGTTCGAGGATTCCGGTATCAATAAAATTGGTGACACCTACTATTACACCTACTGCTCCAACTGGAAAACTTCCGGAAATTCCTACGGAATGACCAGCGGTGCTATTGAGTATATGACTGCCAGCAACCCCCTTGGTCCGTATACTTACGGCGGAGAACTGTTCCCGAATCAGGGGAAGTTTTTCGGACTGTACGGCAACAATCATCATTCCATCTGTGCGGTAAATGGACAGCTGTACTTGTTCTATCACAACCGCAGCGTAGAAAAGGCAATGGGGATCGAGGGCAATTATCGCAGTCCGCAGGTGGATCAGATCACAATGACCGGTACGAAAATCAATACGGTTACCGGCACAATGAAAGGAATCGCACAGCAGAAGTCTGTGAATCCCTACGTCAAGAATCCGGCGGAGATGATGTCCGACCAAGCCGGCATCAATGTCCGTGGACTGGGTGATACAGTTGTCACGGAAATTGACAAGGGCGACTGGATCAAGGTCAGCGGTGTTGATTTTTCCAAGGGTGCATCGCAGATCGTTCTGACAGCATCTTCAAAGTCCGGCTGTGCAGTGAAGATCTGCACTGGTTCTCCTACGGGAAAGGCTGTGGGGTATGCCGAGATTCCGGCAGGAGGCAAGCTGTCCGAAGTTTCGGCTGCGGTGCAGGGACTTACCGGAAATCAGGATTTGTACTTTGTATTCAGCGGTCAGGCAGAAATGGATTGCTGGATCGCAAAGTAAAGAAAACACCAGTTGCCCTAAAGAAAACAAAAACGCTGAACGATCTTGTGCATAAGACCGTTCAGCGTTTTCTTATTGATTATGTCTGCGTAAAAATGAATACATGTAAGGCAACACTTTCAGTGTTTTTCTCAATTTTGGCCGAGGCAATACCGCACAAAGAGCGTCTGGCGACTTTGCACGCCATCTGCTTGCAAATTTCCCGTCATATTTCACAAAAATGCTCGTGAATACATCAAGTATTCACTCCGCTTTTTGTTTCATCTGACGAAAAATTTGACGACGCATCTGTCGCACAATCTTTGTGCGGTATTGCCCTGATTATTTTGAAACCGGAAGCGTGTCGATCACACGAATCAAAAATTGCAGAAGATAGATCGTGTCAGACGTATCAATTTCATTATTCTGGTCGACGTCAGCATTTCGCTTTGCGGTTTTGTTCAGTTCCACAGCTCCGGCAAGGCACTTGTTCAGTAATACGCAGTCTGTGATGTCGATTTCGCCGTCCAGATTAACATCGCCGTACAGTGTTTCCAGTGTGTTGTTTTCCGAAAGTCCATAGGGATCCAGTGTGTAGAATGTCAATGCAGTATTATTGGAAGCATACCACTGTACGCATTGATTGCTGCTGTTGAAAATGGGCTGACAGTCGGATAACCGATAGTTTAAGGTTTCTACTTTAGATGTCGCAGTTCCTTCACTATTGATCGTAACCGCTTTGACAGTGATGTTATGCTCACTGTCAACTTCTTCCCACATCACAAGGAACTGTTCTTCATTGAGGGCTACCAATTGCGGTGTCCGTACACTGATGCCGTCCTTTTCTGTATGCTTTGTAAGAAAGATGGTGCTTTTGACATCGAGATCTTTGGAGAGTATGGTGACAAAGACGTTTCGCTGTCCTGATGCAGAATAGTTATTCTCGTCTGTCATATCTACAGAATTTCCGGCAATGATGCAGTTTTGTTTTGAAAGGGCAAATCCGCCGACAGAAACACCAGTGGCATTGTCCCCGATCCCGCCAAGAATGGAATAGGCATAATTGTATCGGACATCTGTGATTTTTCCGTCCACATCACATTTCGTGATTGCAACGGCACGAGGGCTTGCATCGCCGTGGTCTACACGATAGACCGATTTTCCATCAGTACAGATAAACTGGTTGAAAGAATGGCTGACATAACCTGCCTGTGCGAGGTTCATGACATCGGAATAGGAATCTAAAACTTTCAGTGTATTTTCATCAAGAACAAATGTCATATTTGCCTGATGATTCAGTCCGTCACTGGAAGTGTACATTTTATGGCAGGTGTGGATGTAAAGCTTTCCGGCAGTTTCCGTCATTCGCAGAGAACCGGCATCGAATGGAATATATGTGTTTTCTCCATAGATCGATTTGGAATCTAATTTTTCCCAGTCCTTAGAATATTTTACAACACGCATTATTTCTACGTTGTCATCATTATCAGGATTGGACTGCCCATAGACTAAAAAGTTGTAGTCGCTGCCGCTGTAATAACCGCCGAACAGTTTTAACTCATCAGAAATCGTCTGGGAATCCAACAGCTGGAAATCTGCGGAATAGTGTTCGATGACAAAGCCTTTATTACGAATGTGTTCTCCTCGCGTCAGTGTACCGTCCTCATTTTTGGTGAGATAGGAATTGACAGTGCTGGACCAGCCGCTGTAATTGTTGGCGGAGAGATTGATGCTGGAGGCACCCGTTGTAGTTTTGATGCCGTCTGCCGCACTTTTTGTGTGCGGTAATACAGTAATTGTAATTGTCGCAGAAAGCAGGCCGTTTTTGCTGGTGCAGGTGATTTCTGCGGTACCCTCATGCCATGCAGAGATCGTGCCGTTTTCATTGACGCTGACAACACTGCTGTCACTGCTTTTCCAGATATATTTTGCCGAAGAAGAAACATCAGAAACTGCGGTGAGTGTTTCCGTGTCGCCGGCGTTCAGCGTTGTTTTTTCAGCAGAAATGGAAAGTTCTGTTGCGGATCTCCAGTCCATGAATTCGAGAGAATAGGTGTTGTTTTCTTTTTCTACGACAACGACAACATCATCCATTTTCAGTAAGTTGAAAACATTGTTTTGCGTTGTGTTTCGGGCGAGTTCTGCACCGTCCTTCAGGCGGTATTCCACCAGTGTATTGTTATTGGCATAGACGATCAGACTATCGTTGGCGGCATTGTAGACAGTCCGCACACCAATACTGTTGTAATCGGAGTAACTGCTGGAATCATCTTCGACAGGACGCGACACGGAAAGAACTGTATCCATGCTCTTGCCGTTGAACTGATAGGCATAGAGCATGCCTACCAGTACACTTTGTGCGACAATGTATTTGTCATTCAGAACTTCCGCAGAACGCTGATGATTCATATAGGCATCTTGGCAGAGATACAGAAGGCAATCCATATCCCGCTGAATCAGACCGCTTTCCATAAAGGAATTGGAAGAATCCAGCAGATACAGTTTGTTCTCTTCTACCTTTCCCATTGTCAGTCCTTTTCCGGGGTGATGATAGCCCCATGCATAATAGTCATAATAGCTTTCCATGTAAAAGGTGCCGTTCTGACTTTCAAAACCGTCAAAGTTATAGATTTTCACGCTGGGATCGACCTGTGAAAGGACATCGCCTTCAGGGCTTAGCAGATAGATTCGATATTTAGAAGTTTTATCCGTATTGTATCCTGCGAAATAAATGCGCCCCTGTGCATCCGCACCGATCGCTGTACCAGAATATCCGGATACCCAAATTTGTCGGAGCAGGCTCTGCGTTTGCAGATCGTAGACAGAGATCCGGCTCTGAGAAACTACATAGAGCATATCGCCGGTAGTGTAAGCGTTTGTGCAGTCAGAAAAATTGTAGACTTGTTCATAGGTCTGGGTCACCAGAGAGTAGAAGAACAGCGAACTTCCTTGTAAAAAGTAAATGCCGTGGAGCTTTTCAGAGGGGATCTGCATTGTTGTAGTAGAAATGCTGGTGTAATTTAAAATCGTCTGATCCAGCTCCAGTGTTCCGCTGGTGGGCATGGTAAAACGTTCTCCGGTTACAGTGACAGCAATAGAATCAGTATATTTTCCGTTGCCGGCAGAAGCAGAAATTTCTGCGGAACCCGGTGCCACTGCAATGATGCGTCCGGTATTGGACACTACAACAGTATTCGGATCGGAGGATTCCCACGTAATGTCATCTGCAAGAAGCGGATTCAGGAATGCAGTGACCAATGCATTTTCTCCCACATGAAGGGTCGTGCTTTCTGCTGTGAGTTTCAATGTGTTGTCAAAGGTATCCAGATCGTGCCAGTTGACATGGTAACTGGAATCGTCCATCGATTTTTTTAATGAATCCCAGTCACTGGAAGAGGAAAGATGGGCATAGATGTGAAGATCGTTTGTACCAAGGCAGCTGGTAGAATATAATGATGGTGCATTTCCCAGAAAGATCATCGTTTTCAGAGAACGACAGTTATAAAAGCTGTAGGAATCGATTCTGGTCAATCCAGCCGGCAGAATCACTTTCTGAACTTTCTGGTTGTTGTCCATTGCCTCGCTTGCGATCTGCGTAACCGTTTCGGGCACTGTCAGTACGGTTTGATTCCATGCGGACGGCACGACCAACAGGCTGCTTTTCTTTTTGTTATAGAGAATGCCGTCGACAGAAGCGTAACTGGGGTTATCTGCATCAACAACGAAATTTTCCAGACCATTGCAGGCATACAAATAAGAAACGTTCTCACAGTTTGTCAATGAAGCCGGAAATTGCAGGGTTCGCAGGGCATTGCAGTTTCTAAAAGCAGAACCGCTTAAAGATTCTGTTCCCTCCGGAATCTGAATGTCGGTCAAATGACTGCAACCGTAAAATGCATTTGAATTGATCGCATACAGGGTGTCCGGAAGTGAAACACTCGTCAGACGATTGCAGCCATAAAACGCGTTTTCGCCAATGCTGGTAACACCGTTTTCTACAACAACAGAGCGGATTTGATTGGCATAGGTCAAAAACGGCGTAACTGCTGTAGTTTCATCGTCAGACCAGTGAGAAGACACATAGTCGTACATAGCACCAATACCAGAAATGGTCAATGTACCGGTGGCGGCATCCAGCGACCATGTCAGTTCATCTCCGCAGAATCGGTTTGCTGTATTTGCGACAAAAGAAAAATTTTCTGTTGCAGCATATGTTTCTGCGGTGCTTCCGGTACTGCCAATGATCGTAAAACCACCGATGCTATAAAAATCGCCATAATCGCTCACGTAATAGCCAACGGCGTGATCTCCGATATAAGTAACACTTTCCGGAATTTCCAATGATACCATAGATTCACAGCCCAGTATTGCATAATACTCAATGCGTTCCAGAGAATCCGGAAGCGTAATGGAACAAATATCTGTATTGAAACTAAAGCACTCCGGAGAGATCGAAACCGTTCCTTCCGGTACCACAACATCTTCTGCGGAGCCGCGATATTTGTAAAGACAGCTGCCGATCATGACCAGATCGTCTGAAATGGCATTCAGATAAGCTGTTCCGTCAAAGGCTTTCCGTCCCACACTACGCAGAGAATCCGTTCCTGTGACAGATGCCAGATCTGTGCAGTTCCGGAATGCGGCATCGCCTACATAAACAGTCTGATTGAGATCCAATGAAGTCAGAGCAGATTTGCATGCAGAAGCAGTGATTACAGTGACACCGTCAGGTACGGTAAAGTCCGTTTCTGTTCCATCAATCGCATACAAAATATAACCGCCCAGTATGATCGTATCTGCATCAATTGCATTCAGCATGGCGGTTCCGGAAAAGGCATCTTCATCGACACGGTGGATGTTCGGACCAAATTGAACACTTTCCAACATGGTACAGCCGCTGAATGCATCTTCCCGAATCGTTTCCAACGTTTCCGGTAATGTGATACTTGTCAAGGAGCTGCAGTTTGTAAATGCATAGGTGCCGATCTCTGTCAGATGCTCCGGCAGATTGACACTTGTCAGCTGAGGGCAATCCCAGAATGTGCCGTACGGCAGCGTGGTCATCTGTTCCGGAACATGAGCACTGGTCAGTGCTTTACAGCCATCGAAAATACTGTATCCCATTTTGGTGATGGTGTTTGGAAGATCAACTTGCTGTAAACTTTCGCAGCCGTAGAATGTTCTGTCGCCGATTTGGGTAATGGAATCCGGAATGGTAACGGTTTTGAGTTTTTTCAATTCGCAAAAAATGTAATCGCCGATAGAAGTGATTCCATCACTGATAACAACTTCCTGAATGACATCTTTATACTCATAAAATGGCATTGAAGAATAATATGAAGTAGCATCCTGAATTTCTCCGGAGCCTGTCAGCGTCAGAAGACCGCTTTGTGTATCCAGTGTCCACGAGATATTCTCTCCATAAGTGCCGGAATAAGAATCCTCCCGTGTCGTGGCATCATCATTCTGTAAAGGGATTTCTTCTGAAGTCAGACCAGATTCCGTTTCTCCGGCATCATCTGTGTCGTCCGTCAGAGCATCGTAAAAGTCTGGTGTGTGCTTGTCAATGGGAATCTGATCGCCGTTAGTGTCTGTTTCGGGTTCTGTTGGTTCCGGAGAAGCTTCTTCTGTGGAGTCCTCCGGAACTGTTTCTGCTGCGGTCGGTGCAGATGCGGTGTCTGACGGCACAGCATCTTCGGCTGCCGCTGGGAAAGCTGACAATGTTCCGGCAGTCAGCACGCCCGCCAGAAGCAGTGCAGCAGCTTTTTTCCAATGCAAATTCATGTAAACATTCCTCCGTTTCTTTTGCAGCAGGTTCTTAGGAAAACGCCTAACGGCTTTATTCAGTATTGCCTTAGAGTTCAAGAGATTCCTGCATACAATTCTTTGAAAGCAATCAGTCATAAATTATTGTGATTGTTTCCAATTTTATTTTACCATAATTTTCGCATTAAGTCAACAAAAAAATCCAGCATTCTGAAGAAATGATTTTCCTGAGATCAAATAAATATTGGAAAGCTTGAAATTAACAAAAAATATATCTTTTGTTGAAAATAAAAAAGAAACACTGCATAAAGCCCGCCTGACGGCTTTGCACGCAATCTGCCGACGCATCTTACGCACAAGCTTTATTCAGTGTTTCCAAAAATATCCTTACGGCAACCCCGCACAAAGCCCGCCTGACGGCTTTGCACGCAATCTGCGTGCAGATTTTCCGTCATATTGCCCAGAAATCCCTTGCCATACGGCAGTATGCCTGCGGAATTTCTAGGCAATCTGCCAAAAAATCTGACAACGCACCTTACGCACAAGCTTTGTGCGGTGTTGCCTTACAGCTTTGCAGCCAGTTCTCTCTGCACACCCTCGTCCGGAATATCGACAATGCCGTAATCCTTTTCTTTATAATTCCAATACGCACGACCAATGCCGTACTTATCGAACACTGCACAGATGTCTGCTGCCCAGCGGATCTTGGAATCGTTGTCCGCCAGATCGATCACGCCGTATTCGCCGCAGTACAGCGGAATGTCCCGTTCCTCTGCAATGTCCAGTGCCGGACGGAACAAGGTTTCAAAGAAGTCCGGTCCCATTTCCGGCAGTTCGCCCTCGAAAATTGCTCCGGCGAGCTTCTGCGAAAGCATTTTGCTTGCTTCCCGATAATTTTCAATGGTGTTGGGATAGGAGATCCGGAAATCCGACGGCATGCCCTTTACCCAATACGCACCCTGATGTGTAAAGATCAGCGGCTCATAGCTGTGGAACGTATAGGCAACCTTAGGGTCGGTGACCTCCGCCAGCATTGGCACGCTCAGCACATTGTTGTACATGACACCGCCAAAAATGATCCAGCTTTCCGGTGCAAACTTTCGGATCTCTGCAATGGCATGCAGGGCGATGCCGTTCCACGCCTCCGCCACCTCCGGTTCAATGATCTCGTTCAGCAGTTCGAATGCCACCAGTTCCGGTTCGCCGCCGTAGCGTGCCGCGAGGATTTTCCACAATGTGTAAAACCGTTCCTGCAATGCCGTGTCATAGAAAAATACCGTCTTGTCGGTTTCGTCCAGCGGGTCAAAGGAATAGCCAAAGGTTTTGTGCAGATCCAGAATCATACGGATTCCGTGGGTTCTGCACCAACGCAGGCAGTTGTCCAGATAGAGATAGCCCTCTGACTTCGGGGTGCCGTCTTCTTCTTCCAGCAGTATGTAGTCTACCGGTACGCGGACGTGATCCAGTCCCAGCGATGCAATGTAGGCAATATCCTTTTCGGTGATGAATGTTTCGTAGTGTTTCTTAGAAGTGTCGCTGTTCTGGGACAGCCAGCCGCCCAGATTGACACCGTGGAGATAATGTTCGAATTTCCGCATGATTTTTCTTCCTTTCTGTGATTGCTTTTCGAGTGCTTTGCATTTGGTGATTTCATTATACGGATTTTTTGCAGTGCCGTATATTGTTTTTGTTGCATTTTTCGCAGAAATGTTGTATAATAAGAGAAATGCTGAATAGCTGAATAAAGGTAAGGCAATACCGCACAAAGATTGTGCGGCAGATGCGTCGTCAAATTTTTCGTCAGATGAAACAAAAAGCGGAGTGAATACTTGCTGTATTCACGAGCATTTTTGTGAAATATGACGGAAAATTTGCAAGCAGATGACGTGCAAAGTCGTCAGACGCTCTTTGTGCGGTATTGCCGTAACGCTATGCAAAAGGGGAGGAGGCTTTATGCATATGAATATCAATCAAGACTTACAGGAACAGCTGTTTCGCCAGCGGGAAGAACAGATCTGCCACTTGGATTACAATCAGGAGTTTCGCTATTACAATGCCGTTGCTTCAGGGGATATGGAAAGCGTCAAGGAATACCTGATGCCGGAAAATGATGATGCATACAGCGGCAGCGAGTACGGAAAGCTTTCCCAAAACAGCCTGTGGAATGCCCGCTATCACTTTGTGGTAGCGGTGGCACTGATCACACGGATCTGCGTGGAGCACCACATGGAACGGGAGATTGCCTACACGCTTAGCGATGTGTTCATTCAAAAAATTGATGACTGCAAGACCGTTGCGGAAATTGCCGTTCTGCATAATATTATGGTGCGGGACTTCACCAAGCGAATGCAGCTGCTGCAAAAAGCGGCATACTCCATGCATGTGGCTCGGGCAATCGACTATATCACCATTCACCTGCACGAAAAGCTTCAGACCGGCAACATCGCAGATGCGATCTCGATCAACCGCGGCTATCTTTCCACATTGTTCCGGCAGGAAACCGGAAAGTCACTTCACGACTATATCCTTGCGGAAAAAATCCATGCCGCCGCTCAGATGATCACCACTTCGGAAATGTCATTCTCTGAAATTTCTCAATACTACAGCTTTTCTTCCCAGAGCCACTTTATCCAATGCTTCCGAAAGGAGCTCGGCATGACACCGTTGGAATATCGAAAACGGTATTATCATTCCAGCGAAGTAAGTGAAGTATAAGGCAATACCGCACAAAGAGCGTCTGGCGACTTTGCACGCAATCTGCATACGTCAGATACGAAACAGACTCTCATAT
>ERZ773202.959-NODE-959-length-21614-cov-4.297231_pt1 | contig 21614 bp, 15 predicted proteins | sample MGYA00580998_ERZ773202 | MGnify/ENA primary metagenome ERZ773202 (study PRJEB29015, sample SAMEA2737803) | human gut metagenome | biome: human gut; feature: human-associated habitat; material: faeces | place: China | collected 2012 ...
ATATTTATCTCTCTGAGATTCTGCATATGTTTTCTTTCCAAAAATATCTTCTATTATATATTTTAATCGTTCTAACAGACTTGCCATATTGCTTCTCCTCTTGTTCTGATAAACTTTTACAAATAAAGGTCTGAGCTCTGCAAACTTGTTGGCATAAGCAATCATACCGTATTTAATCTGCAGCCTGTGAGCTTTCCTCTTTTTCGCTGCCCGGGAAAACTATCATCTGCTCCAGTTCTTCTTGGGGAACCGCCTGGTATTTTTTGAGGTAATCCACTGTATTAACTGTGGTTTTCTCTGTTCCCGGAGTGTCATATACAACTGTCTTGTTCTCTGTGAATTTATTGTCCGGAATTATATAATACTCTATCAAATCCAGATTATCTCTTACGCAGAATGTCATGTATGTTTTTCCATCCAGCTTTATCCTCTCAAATGTTCCAAATGATACTATATCTAGACTGTCCTCTTTCTCTGTCTGGTTCCATTCTTTACTTCCAGCATCCCTGCTATAAAGAGTTCCCTTTGAATACGAATACAGTGTCTCCAGCTGGGCATTATTTCCCGAATCATCTGTAGTGATTTCGCGCTGTACATAGCCTTCTTCTTCCACATATTTTTCATCTCCAAATTCATTATCATATCTTTTCCAGTTTCCACCATATGCGCCTATATCATATGTTGAATAATCCACTTTATTATGTATTATGTCACCAAGTCTGGTCTCCATAAGGAAATCATCAGGATTATCATAGCCTTTTAGTTTCTCTCCATCATATGAGATAATATTAACTTTTAAATCCTCTGTTATTTCTACAGGTGAATTTGATTCGGCAATACGCATCCTATATAAAGTTATCTTTCCTTCCTCTTTAATCCTCTGATCTATCATCTCTGATATCGTGATTTCACCTTCCGGCTCTGTGGTCACAAGCTCTGCTGCCGTGCAATCTGTTTCTGTTGCCTGAACTGCTGATGTGTCATTTTCCTTTTTATCCTTTTTTTCACATGCTGTCACCATACATAACATACATGCTGCTATCATAAGAACTGATATTGCTTTCTTCATAATAAATTTTCCTTCCTGTATGCGTTGCATTCATGCCTATTTATTGTTATCTCAATTTTTTATAACGTACTTAATATAGTCTGTAACTCTATCACACAACTTATCATAACTTTCGTCATCCTCTCTCCGATTTTTATTACCTGCTCCCTTAGCATAGTCTTTTAAGTCCTTAATACTTACCTGCTTTTTCGGCTCTGCCTGTGCATTATATGCATCCACCATCTTCGTCACTTTCTCCACATCCGTCGTGATATTCTCACAGATATAGGTGTCACCTATCCTGGTTATCTCCATATCCATGCCAAAATAATTGGCATCTTCTATCATGTCCTGACATGTAAAGTCTGTTTCTGTCAGTCTGTCTTTTGCTTCATCAATTTCTGCATTATTTTGTACATTTTCATTATTTTCATCATATGCTGCATTTAAGTCATTCAAATAATTTATTGCTGCGTTAGCCTTGTTAATCTTATCTCCTACGGTTTCATTTATTATTACCGCTGAAAGGCCTATAGCTTCATCAATAATCTTACCTTTTAAAGTATTACTTGTTACATCAAAAAATACTCTGCATTCAGTCTTTTCCTCTTCCTTTTGATTTTCAAGATTCTGCTTTGTATTCTCAATCATGCCGTGTGGAAGTACATGGCTTACAATCTGATTATCTACCATTCCATACGCATCTATCTGATTGACCTTCTCATTTTCTTTTCCTACTTTTTCATTAATAGTTCCATTTGTTACCTTGACGTTATAATATTTGTCCAATATCTCCCTGTCATTGCTGTCTGTAATCTTGCATATGCTTACATCAAACGGCAGCTCTTTCAGGCATACGGATACGGTCACATTTTTCTCTTTATCGGAATGTATTGTAAATCCATCGTTTTTTCCATTATATGCAACTCCTATTGTCGGGTAGCTATCAACCATTGCTTTAAACAGGGATGACACTCTGTACTGCTCTTTCATCTCTTCAAGCGCTTCATCACTAATCTCGTCGTTTCTGTATGCACATTTTTCGCTGTAATAGTCAATTATATCCATACTTGTCTTATATATATCCACCGCCCTCTTAAATGTATTCGTGACACTCACACTGTAATACTTAGGGTCTTCCAGATCTGCATTATCTATCCACTCATCATCCTTGGCGTTTCCATAACCTGCGCGCAGCATGTTCTCTATATTTGCTATGGTTTCTTCCTCATCATCTGTGGACAGCTTTGGAAATACTGATACAAGTGCCTGCAGCTCTGCATCTGGTACAAATTCCTTCCGCATCTCATAGTTTATTTCGTCCCAGTTCATAACTGTCTTTCCATTAGAATCCACTGAATAGAATCGCTCTTTATAATACTCTGTTATCTTCGAGTCCACTTTTGCCTGTATATTACCAGCTTTTGTTTTCAATGTCCGGCAATCCATCGTATATATATTCTCAACGGATCTTACATTAATCAGAGCTGCCAGTTCTTTAATTGCAGTGCTGAATCTTTCCAAGTCCATATATTCGTCCCGAAACCTGGCTGCATATAGATCATCCACTCCATTTACATTATCAAACATCCTTCTTACACTATTGCTTGCCTCTTCATTTTGTCTCTGATATTCTGTTGCCGCGTTTCTTAGCTGTGATTCATAATCATATTGAAATATACCTTTGGTTTCCACTACACCGTAGGTTTTGTTTATTTCCTCCCACTGTTCTTCTCCTCCCATATAGCTTTGTATGTCATCGTATGCTTCCTGCGTAAAATCCTTAAATTTCATTATGCGTCACCCCTCCTTCTAATACGCTTCATATGTTCCTATACCATATATATCTCCATCTGCCTCATCTACATCTCTCACAAATTCATTAAGTTTTTTCGACATTTCCCTGAAGGATTCTCCCAGTATACTCTGATATGTATGAACAGCATCCTCGTACACTTCCAGCTTATCGTGCAATTCACCGCTTATAACTGCATTTGTGTTTATAATATCAAGTATCATCTGATATTCGTTCATCTGTCTATCTGCAATCTTTGCAAGTTCTGAGTATAAACGCACAAGTTCTGTAAATTCCTCCTGCTCAAACATTAAATTGTACTGTCCCATTACTTACTCTCCATTCTTCTTTTTTTTATTCTCAGCTGCTCTATATTGTCCTCATATGTACACAGCTGCTGGTTTATTTCATATATCCTGTCATTTCTGCTCCTGATTGCATTCTCTACATCTCTCAGCATTGAATCTATAGCATTCATCGCATTGGCTACATACGATTTTCCGTCGTTTAATGAATTAATACTCTTAAGCCTGCCCTTCAGATTTGTTATATTACGACTGCTATATCTGTCCATGCCGGCTATATTATCAACTCTGCATTTAAACCGGTTTTGCGCCTGCCATTTATATTCCTTTATTTTCAATGCATCCTGATCCAGAGCATCTATTTCATTAAACAGCCTGTTTTTCTCAAGCTGCAGATTTTCTACATTTGCCCGGTACCTTGATATTCTGCGGCTTAATTCTTTTAGTTCCATAATAGTATTATTCTCCTCACCTTTTATATTTGAAGCTATTCATTAAATATAAATTCCTCATTAGCTAACATCAGACAGTCTCCCGGTAATATCTCTGTTTCCTGCCCCGCCTTTATTATCCTTCCATTGATAAATGTGCCATTGGTAGAATTTTGGTCCATTACATAATAACGCCCGTTTCGCGTGGTTATCACTGCATGCACCCTGCTGATATTCGTATTGTCTGCTACCGCATAATCTGACTTTTCCGGATTCTTTCCCAGCACAAACGATGGTTTGCCAAGCTCTATCTTTTCACCTGTTACCTGCCTTGTAAGACTTGCAAAATGATAGTTCACCGGTTGCATCTGCTGTATCTGTTGTACGGATATGCCATCATCTGACAACACTGTAGTTCCATCCATGCTGCCCTGCATTACCTGCTGCATTATCTGTTGCTGCATTGTCTGTTGCTGCATTGTCTGTTGCTGCATTGTCTGTTGCTGCATTATCTGTTGCTGCATTGTCTGCTGCATTGTCACTGCTTTGTTTTTCAGCACGTTCACAACTGCACGCTCTTCGCGTGAGATATATTTTTCTATTGCATTGCCGTTGAAGCCATGAAAGCTTCTGACATAATACATAAATCTGGATATATAATTCGTATCCTCATTGATAACAGGTGTCATTGTATAAATTATGTTTTCTATAAACCCGACAATATCTGCACTTTCCTGTCCTCCTACTATCGGAAAATATATAAAGTACATCTCTTTTGTCATCTCGTTTATGTATACGTCATCCATATTAAAACGAACACTGTTTACGTTCAGTCCGTTATTGTATACATCCTCAACCATTATTACTATCTGCTCAATCATGAAAAAGAAATCATATTTGCTTATGGCTTTTTTCAATCTATCGGTAAGATTTATATTTGCAGGGCACGTATATATGACACTGTCTTTTTTTGTTTTTGTCACATGCATGATTCCACATGGTTTTATTCTGGCTAGCTGGCTTAGTTCGGTTTCATTTATTCTTTCCTTTCGTCCTGCCTTCATCATGGCAGTAACGGTCGATTTTTTTATGCTTACTTTTAATTTAGACATTCGCTATTTTCCATTCCTTATGAGATACATTCTGTCGTATGTAAAAATTCTATTTTCTTTGTTACTTCGAACCTGATATTGGTTTTCTGCAGTTTTTCGGTTATATCTTCCAATACTGTGGTTTCATCCTGCAATACTTCTGTCGGTGCATCCAGCACAGTAGTTTCATCTATATTTTGTGTATATCCCGGCTTTTTCTTATTCTCCCCTGCCAGGTTATATGACGGTGCTATTGGACCGGACGATGTTATGTCAATATGTCCCGCTGTCTGCTTTTGTACAATTGCTGCAATTCCTTTCCGGGCAGATTTTCCTGTAAGTGCACCTATGACCTTCGGTATTTCAAGCACTATAAATATGACTATTGAAGCTATAAGCATTATGGCAAATGCCGTGAAGGATACGTAAAATATCATCCTGTACAGATTATAAGTCATCTTTGTTTTCCTCCTTCACGCTCTGTGCCTTCTCAATTGTTTTGTCTATATTATCCTGCAATCCTGTTATCTGCTCGCGTATTATGGATTTATCCAGCTTTTCTGTTTTGTCCTTTATCGTATGTAATAAATCCATAACTTTATCCTTATCTGTCACTGCTATAAATGATGTGATATTTGTGTCAACTATATCATCTATCTCATTCCATACCTGAATCTTTGCGTCTACGCTGTCAAAATCCTCTGATTTTGCATATAGCTCATTTATTTGCTTCCATAGCTTTTTGTATTCTTCATATGTTTTTTCTGTCTGTTGTATCTTTGCTCCATCATACTGGCTAATCAATGTCAGACAATCTGATATCTCACAGTATATTCCTGCCTCCGGATGATTCTCCTTCGCTTCCTTGAACCACTGCGCCGCACTGGAGTATCTGTCTTTTTCCACATTGATTTCGTAGTAGAATAAAAAGCTTTCACCAATCTTATAGCATACATCCTCATATCCCTTTGGATTTTTTTCTTTCAGCTTTGCCATAACATCATATGTATGCACCCGGCCATTGTGGTCCTTGCAATCTATACCTACCATCAGCCTGTTCAATATCTGCGCCTCATCCCTGTCCAGCACAAAATCGTCTGTCAGTTTGTCATTCAGCTTAAGATATGCCTCCGTCCTTGTCGGGTCGGTGACTATAGCCGTGTAATATCCATTGTCATAATTGTCATAGGTATCCGCTTCTTTTAATATGCTATTATAGTTTTCATTTTTTTTGTGTTCTGCCGCACAATAGCTTAATACTGTACTTGTTCCAAGCAGCAGCGTCAAAGCTGATGTGGTAATAAATACCGCAAGCTTTCTCTTTAGATTCTTCCTATACATGTCATCAATCTCTGTATAGTGCTCAAGGTCATACATCAGCTCAGCTGCGCTCTGATATCTGTTGTTTGGATCCGGCTGTGTACACTTTGTAATAATACGTTCAAGACCACCTGACAATGTTGGGTCAATTTCTCTGATCGGCCTTATTTCGTAAGGTGGCTCACAGGGATTCATTCCAGTAACAAGATGATACATTGTGGCTCCCAGACAATATATATCTGTTCTCGCGTCTGTCTGCCCCATTCCACCAAACTGTTCCGGTGCAGCATATCCCATCGTGCCAAGACATGTCGTATCCTCTATGTTATTTTCCTTATATTCCCTTGCTGTTCCAAAATCTATAAGCACCACATTTCCATCAGGCTTTAGCATTATGTTTGCCGGCTTCATATCACGATATATGATTGGCGGGTTCTGTGAGTGCAGATACCCAAGAACATCGCATAGCTGTTTGGCCCACTTTATCACATTTTTCTGCGACTGGGCTCCGTACTCCTGCAATGCTGTCTTGAGAGAATTTCCCTCTATATAATCCATTACGATAAGGAATCTGTCATCCTCATCTATGACATCGACAATATCAGGAAGACTGGGATGGCTCAGTTTTTTGAGCATATTGGTCTCCGCAACAAGACTTTGCTTTACCACCTCAAAATCCTTTACTCCATCCTTTCTGACCTCTTTTATTGCCCACTGTTTGTTTGCCCTTTCATTCATAGCCAGGTACACAACGCTCATTCCGCCGTGTCCCACTTCGTTTAGTATCTTGTATTTTCCGTCAATTAAAGAGCCTATTTCAAGCATCTGTTCCTCCTACTGTGCCTTTATGAGCGCTGCTGTTATATTATCGCGCTCTCCTCTTTGCATGCTTAGTCTGATGAGCTGCTCCAGTCTGTCGTGCATATTCTGCCCATCTACAGTTGCTGCCGTTTTCAGCATCTCATAGATTTCCTGTTCTGATACCTCATGCCTGAAGCCATCTGAACAAAGCAGAAGTGACATTCCATTTTTCATTGCCCCGGTCCTGTACTCCGGCTTTACTTCTGCTGATGCCCCGACACACTGCAGCAGTACATTCCTTCGCGGATCTCTCATAGCCTGCTCCTGTGTCATATTTCCATTCATAATTTCCCGCTGTACATATGTCTGGTCTGTCGTAAGCCTTTCTATATGGTCTGAAAGGCTATATATTCTGGAATCGCCCACGTTTATAATGTAGTAGGCTTTTTGCGTGACAAGCAGCACTACCACTGTTGTTCCCATGTTTACTGCATGTGCTTTGCCATATGCTTTTATTTTTTCGTTCTGCTGCTGTATTACTTCATCCCACTGTCTTTCCAGAATCAGACTGTCAATATCCGGGTTCGACGATTTGCAAAGCTCAGGCAGCTGCTCGTCACTCCATCTGTCAAATGCTCTGACTACAGTGGCACTGGCCAGCTCACCCTTCGATAAGCCGCCCATGCCGTCACATAATACTGCAAATGCCATGTCTCCTTTGCATGTTGAGAAGCACTTTACCAGCAGACTATCCTGATTAGTTTCTTTTACGATTCCTCTGTCCGTGTCAGCTGCTATTTCAAATCTCATACTCACTCCTCCCAGAATTCAAAATCTTCGTTGCCAAGTCTGCCTTGAAGGGCATGCGCTTTCGCGCATGCCACAGACATTGTTGTTTTTCCCACACCACCACATGGTAATGTAAATACATAGGTAATTATCTTATTGCTCATCATTGTCTTTCTTTTCTTTCATCTTTTTTCTCATATAATAAACGATTATCAATATCGCAATTATAAGTACAAATAATAATATTGCTCCAATTATATATACTGCCTTATCATTGTTTGTTTCTACTGATTTGACATCTGACGAATTTGATTCCATAGGTACATCATCTTCGGCAATCTCTGTATCTGCTTCTGTATCCTTACCATATATTTTTTTCACTTTATTGGTCTTTCCACCTTCGTCAACAGAACAGTCTGCACACTCTACCATAAGCCTTGAATCACCGTCTTTTGCAGAGAGCACCTCCTTAGGTACTTCAAACTCTATCTTTCCGTCATGCTTGTCCAGATAGTCAAGCATATCGTCTCCCGACATTTCCTTGATAACCTTTTTTTCTTTGTCATCCTTGCCCACTACAGTAATCTTTACACGTCCAAGCTTTCCGCCATCATCCTTCGGCATCAATACTGCATTCTTTGAGCCAATATAGTTTTCATTGTTTTTATCTACACCTGTCAATGTATATGTAGGTGCTGTCTTGTCCACAATAAATTCAATATTTACACTCTTCACATCACTGTAGGCAACTGAATCTGCTTTGTCCTTTGTCTCCACAACGATATTGTACTGACCCTCTTTTTCAAATACCGCATTTGATATCACATATTCGTACTTATGCCAGCCATCGCTTTCACTTACATTATTCACACTGAAGTCTGTTCCCTGCTTAAGTGCTTTTCCATTTACTTTGACAGTACAGCTGGTAACTTCATCCGGATTTATCTCTCTGACTACCACATCATGGTATACCTTCTGCACATAGTAATCCTTTACAAGCTTCATCGTATTGTCATCCAGCGAGAAGATTGAACCGCCTTTGTTTATGGAGAAATCCAACAATTTTCCTCCCTGCCCTGCAGTCTCTGTCACCTGCTTTCCGCCTGCATCTATAATATTGACTGTTTCATAAGAATTTCCGGCCTTATCCTGTGCATGGCATGTCAGTGAATACACTCCATCCTCATTGAGATTTCTAAACTCTACACGTTGTCCGTTTGTAATTGATATCACATTTCCGGTAATCGTTTTTCTTACGAATCTGCTATTTTCATATACCTCAACTGTAAGCACCGGTGAAAAGTATTCAAGATTAGTATCTGTGCACTCTATTACAAATGACATATTTCCTGAATTATTGTTTACTGAGCCCGGGGTTACTCCGTTGATTGTTACAACAGGCTTTGTCGTATCTATACAGAACTCCTGCTTTGCAAGGTCTTTTGCCTTATTGCCGGCTTTGTCTGTATATGCAAGTGACCATGTATATGTGGCATCCGCATCAAAGCTTAATGTTGCCGTATGTATATCACCATTATCTGACCAGCTTCCAAATGCCGGTGCTGCTACTGATTTTCCTGCATCCTGCGCAGTCATGCTCAGTGCTATTCTGCTTGTATCAAAATTGTGCTCTGTGATTGTCACAGTTGCTGTTCTCTTGTTATTATAATAGTTTCCGTTTGATGCACTGTTGTTATCATATGCTACCGAAATAACAGGTGCTGTCGTATCAATTGTAAATTTTGTCGGTGCAAGCGAATTTGCATAATCCACTCCTGCTGCGGCATTTCCCGCAATGTCTTTTACTCCGATTCCAAATGTGTAATCGTCATCATGTCCGTAATATATTGTGGCAACATGTACTGTATCATCACCGTTACCGCTTCCACCTTCTGTGCTCCAGTTTGAAAGAGCAGGTGCCTTACCTGCTGCGGCTTTTATTTCCGCTGCTACCTTTGATGCATCAAAGTTACGCTCTGTTACTTTTACGGTTGCTGTTCGCGGTGCTTTGAAGTATGCTGTGTCTCCAAATGATGTATCTGCACTGTTATTGTCATAGCTTACCTGCACTGTTGGTGCTGTTGTATCTATTTTTATGTATTTTGTTACTGTGTATGCCGTTCCTGCATTGTCTGTTGCGGTAACATCTATACGCACTTCATTACTGTTGTTTGAAGCCGCGCTTATGTCAAATTGCTCTGTTACATGATTTTCCAGATCTTTTAAGCCCGCTGCTGTCTTATCATAGCTATATAATGTTCCATCCTGTGTCGTCTGTCCCATATTTGTTACCGTATAGTTTACGCTCTTTATTCCTGATGCAACTCCTGTGGCATTCTCATCTGATACCTCTATACTTACCGGCACATCTGCACTGTACACTCCTGATGCTGTCTCAGGTGTGATGACTGATATTGCCGGTGCGCATGTATCAACTACCAATCCATTTGTGCTGATATATGAAACATTACCGCTTAAATCTGTAACCCTGACATATACCACGCAGTTTTTGTTCTCGCATTCTATCGGTTCACTGAAGGTGCCATCCTCATTAAGGCTGTAAAGTGTCTTCCAGTCAGCCTCCTGAATACTGTCTACGTCAATTATTGCATCCTCTGCTGAAACGAAATACTCTGCTGACTTGATGCCGCCATGCTCATCTCCAAGCTGTCCGGCAATATTGACCTTCTTGGCAGCAAATCTTGAAATCTCATATTTGTCTTTTGGCAGCAATAAATCCCACACGGTATCCATGCCTGTTGAAAGTCCGTCAAACCTGATATTTCCTGTCGGCGACTGTACGTCAATTACAAACTCTGCTGATTTGTCTCCTTCTATCTCAAATCCATTATCTGAATTACCACACAAATCTTTTGCACTGACACTCAGCTCATACTTGTGTCCTGCATTGAATACAAGCTGCTTACTGTAAACAGCTTCTGCTCCCTCGCCTGTCTTTACCCAGTATGACTTTTCAGACCACGCATCTGACTGTGTCTGTTCATTTCCATCAACCTTTACATTGATTTTTGTTTCATCTGGGTCAAAGAAAAGCTCATTCTCTTTTACCGAAATGGTTGCAATCCTGTTTTCCCTGTAATACTCAGTGCCTTTTACACTGCTGATGCACTGTGGATCCGGCTGCTCAGGTGTACCATATGTCACTGTTATTACAGGCGCTGCCTTGTGAATATAAAATGGCTGGCTGCCGCTTGCTGTCAAATCCGCTACAGTCACGTTTCCTGCCTCATCAACAGCTTTAACATATACATCTACCTTTTTATCCAGATAAGCCTCAGCCGATACATTTATGATTCCTGATTCATCAAGCTCATTCCATGCACCTTCATCATCCGATACTGACTGATCATCTGTCACTATCTGGTATTTTGCTGATACAACACCTGAAATGCTGTCAGCTACACTTGTTTTTATACGGACATCGTCATTGAAATATTTTCTGTTTTTGCCCGCTTCCGGCTCTATACTGACATCAGGTGACTGACTGTCCATGCTGAACTTGAAGCTGTCACCTTTAACCTCTGTCTTAAGACCGGCATAATCAGTTGCCTTTACTGAAAGCATCAGATCAATTCCGTTAAACTGCTCTGCTGCCGGAATGGTTATCCTTCCTTCCCCGCTCTCGTCAAGCTCAACAGTCTGTCCTGATACAATTTTCCTTTTCCCATCAAATACAGTGTATTCAACACTCTTAATTCCTGATAAGCTGTCATCAGCCTTAACGATATAGCTTATATCATCCTTATGCCAGCCTTTTTCATCGGCTGCTGTCATGGTATCCTGGGACACTGTAAGCTCCGGTGGCAGGGTATCAACAACCAGCTTCGGTGTGGAGAAAAATGCTGTCTCGCCATTACAATTGTCCTGAGCCTTTACATATACGTTATATGAAGTATCCTTCAGATCAGATGTATTAATCTTGTACTTATATCGGGCATCATATGTATCCTCAATAAGCTCTAACGGCTTCCATGCTGAATCATCAAGCGCTTTTACCTGCTCATCATTTAAAATACTGCCACTTTCATCTGATTCATTCACATAGTAGAATGCCTGCTTTATTCCGCTGATATCCTCCAGCTGTCCATATACATTTGATGCCTGCTGACTGACCATATTCTGCTCGTCTATTAAATCAGCATCATATCCAATAGTACCTGAAGGCGCTTTTCTATCCACATAAAACGGCTGCTCTATTGAGCTTGTATCATTACACTCATGCTCCGCCTGATCCTTCGCATACATTCCGATTATCTGATATTTGTGTTCCTCATCCGCTTTTGTACCAAATGTGATGCAGCTGCTATAATCAGCCCCTGTCACGATCCACTCACTATACTCTATTCCTGCATCAATCAGCTTCTGGGCATTATCGACATCAAATACATCGAATTCTTCCCGGTCATCAACCTTTACCCAAAGCTGTGTGGAACCATCATCCAAAGAGACATCGTGGATATTCATGTCTACTTTTCTGACATTTCCATAATAATCCACAGCATCCTTTGTGAAAGCAGGTTTATCATCCTCCTTTGGATTCAATGTTATCTTTGGAGGCTGTGTATCATATTTGTAGTCGAGCCGCAGACTTCCAATATCTGTGATAGCTCCGCTTTCCTTGTCCTTACGTGCTATTACAAGAGTCTGTCTGTTATCACCCTGCTGTGGCATAAGCTGATATTTATCAGCTTCAATCCATTCATCACCTTTTCTAACCACATATACCGCCTGATTGTCACTTGCCAGCGATAATGTAGGTGCTTCTACATAAAACTGTGTACCCTGCAGCATTGTCCCTGTCAGGCTGTTATTCATACTGCTGTAATCATATTCTTTGATGGTAACAGTATATTCTGCCTCTGCTGACTTATATTTGTCATCTTCTGCTTTTGTCACCTTTATCCTTACAGTTCCGGTATCCTTTGCTGTCCATATACCGTTTGATGCAAAGTCTGTATCCTTTTCAATCAGATTTTTGCCTTCTACAACAGTGTATTTTAAATTGTCAACGGCTGCATCCGCCCTGTCGGATTTTACCACCGGAACAACTTTGTTCCCCACATAAATATCATCCGCCGGTGTATACTCTACCGTCAGCTGCTGTGGCTGTTTTTCCTCGGTGGCATTATTATCCGAATCCTGTTCATCTGGAATTTTACTGTCAGATATATCATCCGAAGCTGCGTCGTTAGATATATCATACTCTGAAGATGGTGTATCAGCACTTACCTGTGTTGCCGGAAGCGATGTCGCACCCATTACAGAAGCTAGCATGATTGCTAGTAACCTGTTAAGTTTTTTATTAAACACTCTCATATCTCCTTTTCTATAGTATTTTTTGTAACTATTCCGTTACGATTTTATTTATATTCCCACTCTTCATTCCATTATACAAAACAATGGTCACACAACGGTCACACGGAGACAACTTTGTGAAAACTGCATAATAAAAGCGCCGAAAATTACATATTTTTTAGACAATTTTCGGCGCTTTTTTGGATTATTTTTTTGTAACTATTATTTACTATACTTGTTGTATATCTTTTCAAACGCAGGCATAGAGTGCTTTATCATTTCCCTGTCCACACAGTATGATATTCTCACCCAGCCCGGACAGCCGAAGCCGTCTGCTGCTACTATGAGCACATCCTCCTCCTTTGCCTTCTCGCAGAATGCATTGCTGTCATCCTCGAGTGCCTTTACAAACATATAAAAGGCTCCGTCCGGCTTGAAGCAGTGATAGCCTATCCTTGTGAGTCCCTCGTACAGAAGGTCTCTGTTTTCTTTGTAGGCATTGATATCACCGGTTGCCCCCTGGCATTTTACTATCATCTTCTGGAACAGGCTTGGTGCACACACGTAACCGAGTGCTCTTCCCGCACCACAGACTGCTGCATACAGCTCTGCCTTATCGTACACCTCATCAGGCACGAGGACGTATCCTATTCTCTCTCCCGGCAGTGAAAGTGACTTGCTGTATGAGTAGCATACCAGTGTGTTGTCGTAATATTTGGTCACAAACGGTACCTTGATTCCGTCGTAAACTATCTCCCTGTACGGCTCATCTGCGATAATGAATATCGGTCTTCCTATCTCCTTAGACTTTTTCTCAAGGAGGTCTGAGAGCTTTTTGATGGTCTCCTCAGAATAGACTGTGCCGGATGGGTTGTTTGGTGAATTGATTATGACACCTCTGGTGTGCGCATTGATTCTCTCCTCAAGAGCCTCAAAATCTATCTGAAAATGCTCTGTATCTGCAGGCACCTCTACAAGCCTTGCTCCTGCTGCATTCACAAATACCTTGTACTCCGGGAAATATGGCGCTATGGTAATAAACTCATCATATGCGTCGCTTGTCAACGCACGAAAGCAGATTGACAGCGATGCCGCTGCTCCCATTGTCATGTAAAGGTTGTCCGCATTAAAATGTGTGCCGTGTGTGTTGTTCAAAAATTCAGCTATCGCCGCTCTCGTTTCCACGTCTCCCTGTGCTGACGTGTAGCCGTGCAGCGCAACAGAATCATAATCTGTCACAAGCTCCTTTATTGTGTCGTTTACTATCTGCGGAGCCGGTATGCTCGGGTTTCCTATTGAGAAATCATATACATTTTCCTTACCCACAATTGCTGCTCTTTTTTTACCATACTCGAAAAGCTCCCTGATTGCTGAGCGCACGCTTCCGAGCTGGTACATGCTTTCGTTTACTACCATTTTCTTGTCTCCTTATCTCTGATGTTCTTGCATATTTACCATTATAATATCTCTGCTTATGACATACAAATTTCTTTATAAACATCTCTTTATACACATATTGTCACCATTTACGACCGTTTATCCTGATATGAATGCCTCCATCCCGGCACGCTTCGTCATCTCAATATGCTCCTTAAGCTCGCGGGCTGACATTCGCAGTGCCCCCAGGCTCATGACCGTCTGCTGCTCCAGTCCGTCCGAGGTTGCCACTGTTACCTTGTACCTGTCACGTATGCCAAACACAGTCTTTTCGATAAATGCATCGGCTGTCTCGTCCTGCTTTGTATACACAACCTCTATGTTGTGGAAGGTCTCTCTCTTTCCGGCATTGCCCTTCACCTTGTACGCATCAAACACCAGCAGCAGATGACATCCCTTATAGCCCTGGTAATCCGATAAAACATCCTTCAGCGCATCTCTCGCCGAATCAATGTTTATGCGTGAAAGCTCCTTTAAATCCTCCCATGCAAATATTATATTATATCCGTCAACTATCAGGTACTCTTCCCCCGGGGATTTCTTCGGATAAATCGGATTGCCGTGCTTATCATGCTTTACGGTGCGCGGTTTACCACTTAGGCCTTCATACTCATTTTTCTTTTTACCTGACCATTTGCGCCTCTGATCCTCTGCAATATCGTTTTTGCCCATGCCAAACTCTCTGGCATAAACATCTGCAAGCTGCGCATCAAGCTCCACTGATGACATACCTGAAACAGCTTTCTCAAAGCTCGTCCTGCGGCGGTTTCCGGCAAGCGCCTGCGCATCCTCCGCTGAAAATGCATTCTGCGTGCGGGCACTCGCTGCAAGTGCCTCCTCAGACTCATCTCCGTGGTAGACATACGGCAGATGCATATGCTCCGGTACCTCATCCCATGGCACCACGTAGCCTGAGCCGTGCGCACAAAATACCGAGCCTGTCGGATTGCGGAAATCCTCCTCGCTGTCATAGTGCATCTGCGCGATCACCTCCGCAGGATTGTGACACTCATCATAACCCCACAGCTCCAGTGTCAGGTGCCCGAGCCCCTTTGTATACGCATGCACCAGACTCACATAATCCTGCATTGTCGCAACCGGTGCCTTTCCTGTAATTGTTGCCATCTCCCTCGCAGCGGTTGTGGCAAACTGCGGGCTCCCGGCTCTTGCAAATCTCTGCTCCAGATCTGTCATTGCACGGCCGACATACTCCATCGGCACCTGTAGGATAAAGCTGTAGTATGGCTCAAGCAGCACGCTCTCTGTGGATTTAAGCCCCTGGCGGATTGCTCTGTATGTAGCCTGGCGGAAATCGCCTCCCTCCGTGTGCTTTACATGTGCTCTTCCTGTAAGAATAGTGACCTTCACATCGGTAAGCGCTGAGCCTGTGAGCACACCCCTGTGCTCCTTTTCCTCAACGTGTGTGGCTATGAGGCGCTGCCAGTTTTTGTCGAGCACATCCTCACTGCAGGTGGATGTAACCGTGATTCCGCTGCCACGCTCCGCCGGCGACAAAAGCAGATGCACCTCTGCATAGTGGCGCAACGGCTCAAAGTGTCCAACTCCCTCGACAGCCCTTGCTATCGTTTCCTTATATACAATGCTGCCCGGTCCAAACGTGACAACAACACCAAACCTGTCCTTTATGAGACGCACAAGCACCTCCATCTGCACCTGTCCCATGAGCTGCACATGGATTTCCTTAAACTCCTCCACCCACACTATGTAAAGCTGTGGGTCTTCCTCCTCAAGCTGCTTTAGCTTTTCCATAAATGCCGCCGGATTTACATCATCCGGCAGAATCATCCTATAGTTTAGTACCGGTTCAAGGATTGGCATATTGGACTGCTGCTCAAACCCGAGCCCCTGCCCCGGAAATGTCGAGCTAAGACCTGTGACAGCAACTATCTCACCCGCCTCTGCCACATCAGCTATCTCATATTTTTCACCGGAATACTTTCTTATCTGATCGATTTTCTCAATCAGAAGGCCTTTCGCCTCGTCACCGCCATGCGCTTTGTACTCTATTTTGTCCCTGACTCTAAGACAGCCTCCGGTAACCTTTAAAAATGTCAGCCTGCTGCCTCTGTCATCCCTGCCTATCTTGTATACGCGGGCAGAAAATTCGTCAGGGTAATTTCTTTCACACATAAACCTCGAAAGTCCCTGAATCAGCGTATCTACTCTGTCAAGCTTAAGTGCCGAGCCGTAAAAGCAGGGGAACACCTCCCTTTGAGCCACCGCCTGCGCAATATGTGCATCCGCAAGCTCTCCCGATTCCATAAATTCATCTAAAAGAGGCTCGCTGCACATGGCAAGCTCCTCAAATAAATCCTGTGAAGAAAAATCCACGCAGCCATCACTCAGCTCGCTCTTTAGCTCTGCCTGCACTTTCTCCGCATTCGTGCCCTGCATATCCATCTTGTTTACAAAAATAAATGTCGGCACGTTATAGTGCTTTAAAAGTCTCCACAGTGTGCGCGTGTGCCCCTGCACTCCATCAGTTGCGCTGATTACAAGTATTGCATAGTCGAGCACCTGAAGGGTACGCTCCATCTCTGCCGAAAAATCCACATGCCCCGGTGTATCAAGCATGACTACATGCCATGTACGAGCTGTATCTGCCGTACGTGCTACATCTGCTGTACGTGCTGTATCTGATGTATCTGCCGCATTTGTGCCACGCGAAATATCAAGCCTTGCCTGCTTTGAAAAAATGGTTATTCCACGCTCTCGCTCCTGCGCATCGTTGTCCAAATACGCGTCCTGATGATCCACTCTCCCGAGTGAGCGAATCTGCCCGGTGCTGTAAAGCATGGCCTCAGACAGGGTTGTCTTTCCCGCATCTACATGTGCGAGAATGCCTATTGTAATGTGATTGTTTGTCATTTTCTGCTCCATTTATGCCTCAATCCAAGAACAGAGACACCTGTGGATGTCTCTGTGTCAGCCTTTATATCATAATCCGTCGATTTCCTAAATTATAGCATTTTGTGGTTGGTCTGTCATCTTTTTTCTTGATTGACAAATAATTATTTCGTACTTATAATGTAATTATGGAGAATATAATTATAGAAGTGTTTTGATTTTTAGGAGGATCAATCATGAGAGATGAATACGACTTTTCCAACGCAAAACGCAATCCTTACGCAAAAAAACTAAAAAAACAAATTACAATTAATATTGATGAAAATACAATAGATTATTTTAAAGTGCAAGCTGAAAATTCGGGAATTCCTTACCAGACACTTATTAATTTATATCTATCAGATTGTGTCACACAAAAAAGAGAACTCCAGCTTTCATGGAAATAATGCGAGGATAATATGAACAAAAAAGAAGTATTGGAACTAAAACGAAGATTAAAAAAAGACCAGGCAACCTTCAGTCGTCTGGTCGGCTGCTACGTGGACTGCAACCATGAAAAAGTCTGCAAATTCGGTGGCAAATTTCTCACTCTGGAGGAGGATGAATACTACAAATATCTGGAGATTTCAAACAAAGTGCTTTCCGGCACTCTCGGAAACAACCTGCTCAATCTGCAGTTTCCTCTTGAAGAGGAAGAGGTCGGAGGCCGCCAGCAGATTCTCATGGCGCTTCGCGACAGCGAGCTTAATGATGAGACTCTGCTCGATACATACTATGACCTGGTCATCGACACCTACGATGAGGCCGGGAACTATCTGATTCTTTTGTATCTCGACAGCTACGATGTCATGACACGCACAAAGGACAACATCAACGTGGATGAGTCCGAGGAGGTGTACAAATACATGCTCTGCGCCATCTGCCCTGTCACACTTTCAAAGCCGGGCCTTGGCTATCTGGAAAAGGAGCAGCGTATCGGAGCCCGCATAAGGGACTGGGTGGTCGGTGCACCTGAGACAGGCTTTTTATTCCCTGCTTTCAACGATAGGAGCACTGACATACACTCCACTCTTTTCTATACGAAAAACACCAAGGAGCCTCACTCTGAGTTTATGACAAACGGTCTCGGCTGCGGTGTGGAGCGCACAGCTACTGAGCAGAAGATGGCTTTCCATTCAATCGTCAGAAACGTGCTAGGTGCCGAGGACGAGAGCACTGATGACAAGCTGCTTGATATCCAGCAGAATCTGTCCGAGATGGCCGATGACTACGCTGAGACTCACGATGATGACGACGATCCGTTCATTCTCGACAGCGAGGCTATGAACAAGGTGCTTAGTGACTGCCATGTCTCTGAGGAAAAGATTTCACGCATTGAAAAATCCGTCAATGAGGCCTTCGGTGACAAGCCGCCTATCGCAGCCAATGTCATTGATTCAAAGGCTCTTGCAGCTAATGAAATCCGCGTGGAAAAGCTTGCTCTTGAGAGCCAGGTCGGCGATTTAACTCTCGAGCTCAATGAGAAAAATGCGCAGCTTGAGGAGAAGGATTCTGTTATCCAGGAGAAAAATAATCAGATTGAGGAGCGCACTTCACAGCTTCTTGAGAAGCAGGAAGAGATTGATAATTACACTGCCCAAATTAAGACTTATGATGTGGTGCTTCATGTAAAGCCGGAGAAGGCTTCACAGATTCATGCGCAGGTCATCAATGGGGAGAAGTGTCTCGTCATTCCTATGAGGGAGAATGAGAATGCGACCATAAATGGGGTGAATACAAGTCTGTAGGGACGCATCATAGGATATCGCTTATGGGGCTTCGTTTATGAGGCTTCGCATATCTAGGCTGTGGATACCGGCCTAGCATGCAGTATATTCCTCAGAAAAATATAAAATCAGCCACGGCAGCATTTGCGGATAGTTTATTGATAGTTTGCTATGAATTGTCGCATCCACATTTTATGGAACGCCGTGGCAGTTTATATTTTTCTTCGGAACACACCGCATACTCTCCGGTAAATTTAGGGTACTTATGCGAAGCAATCTACTATGAGTTTATAAGCCATGTCCGTGGATGCAGAAATGCTCTCCCGAAGCTAACGCTTCACTTACTAGATTCTGTATGGGATTATACAAAAGGGCGTGTGAAAAAAACTTCGTTTTTCACACGCCCTTTATAATGTTATAACCTATGAAATAATATCCTTTTATAAAGGCACTCTCGTAATACTTACCGGTTTACCAGCTCAGCACCTCATGGCCATCCTCTGTGACGAGTACCATGATTTCCCACTGGGCTGATGGAAGTCCGTCGTCGGTGTATACTTCCCAATTGTTCTTGTCATCTACGTAGATATCGGCCTTGCCCATGTTGACCATTGGCTCGATGGTAAATATCATGCCGGGTGCCATGACCATGTCGGTGCCGCGCTTGGTGTTGTAGCCTACCCACGGATCCTCGTGAAATTCAAGTCCCACTCCGTGTCCACCGATTTCACGCACTACTGTGTAACCGTTTGCAAATGCATGGTCGTGCACCGCCTGTCCCATATCTCCGAGGAAGCCCCACGGCTTTACCTCTTTGAGTCCAAGCTCCACACACTCCTTTGTGACTTCAACGAGCTTTTTCTTCTCAGGGCTTACATTTCCGATACAGTACATTCTTGATGAATCCGAAAAATATCCGTTTAAAATTGTAGAACAGTCTACATTTATGATGTCACCATCCTTTAAGATGACGTCCTTTGAAGGAAATCCGTGACAAACCTGCTCATTTACCGATGTACATACGCTGTAAGGATAACCCTCATAATTAAGCGGTGCAGGGATGCCGCCCATGCTGGTTGTCATATCATAGACTATTTTATCAATCTCTGCTGTGTTCATACCCTCGTGGATATGCTCTCCTATGTAGTCGAGCACTGCGACATTTATCTTGGCGCTCTCCTTGATTCCCGCTATCTGGTCAGGTGTCTTGATGATTGAATGGCTCGGTATCTTATGATGTGCCTCAGCAAGCTTTTCAAGCTTCATATCAAATGCCGCATGACAGGTCTTATATTTCTTTCCGCTGCCACACCAGCAAGGGTCATTTCTTCCAATTTTTGTTGACATAAAATCTTCTTTCTAGTGATCAAGAGTAACGTTTCCCATATCGACTCTTTTCCACACTTTTTCTTTTATTTTATAGTTATTTTTCTCCAGCAGCTTCTTATATCTGCCTCCCGAGAAATCATAATCCGTTATATCGGCATTGTCAAGCCCTGCATATATTTCCTGATATTTCCGGGCTATTGCAGACTTTTCCATGGACGAATAAATATCCTTTTTTTCGACTCCAAGCTTCTTTGCACCATCTATATCAGACAAATCATACCAGAAGTCCTTCTCGGAATTTTTCAAAGCAGCTTTCTCGTCGTCAGTAAGTGTAATGCTCTCTTTTTTGGCCATCTCATAAAAAATCTCATCGTGAATGGCCATGGACATAGCTGCTTTGCGCGCTGTAACACGGACAAATTCACCATTTGTGTGGATATTCCAATACTTGTTTGGATTATCGGAATCATACACAAGAGCCTGCTTCTCGACATTCATCTCCTCATATGCCACATAAAATGCCATATCGCGCAATGTCAGCTCTTTCCCATTCACGTTAACAGCCACGTCTTCCAGATGCTCATTGTATACAATATTCTGCTTCATATCATGATAATTATATGCATACACGCCGGCTATGACAGCCAGCACTGCAAGTATAATTGTTGTGATGTGTTTTCTTATTTTGCGCAAAGCTTTGCAACCACCTGATTTATGACCTTTCCGTCAGCCTTGCCCTTGAAATGCGGCATGACTGCCTTCATTATCTGTCCTTTGTTTCCTGTTGCGATTACATCCGAAAACTGCTCTGTGAGCTCCTTTTCTACCTCTTCTGCCGACATCATTGCAGGAGCGTACTCCTCAAAGATTGCATATCTGGTATTGTACTCATCAAGCAGATCTGTTCTTGTGGCAGGGCATGTGTCAATCTGCTCCTTCACAGACTTCATTTCCTTAAGGATGACCTTGTTGACAAGCTCCTCCGGTATATTGTCTCTGCAGCCCTCATCTATTGCCGCCTTTTTGGCTGCCGATACAAGTGAGGATATAGCATCCTTTCTTACCTTGTCTCTTGCTTTCATTGCTGCAATCATGTCTTTTTGTAATTGTTCCATCTGCATGGCTTGTTCCTCCTGCTTTTCTTACTTTATTTACAGGCTTGCTAGTTCGTTTTGTGCGAATTGGTGCCGTCTATCTCTATAATACACCTTATGGTTGGAAATTGCTATTATTTATTACAATGAGTTTGTTGCCGGTTACTAACATTGGTTCGTGGCGTAAGACACGGACATGCCTCCAGATGCAAGGGGCTCTCAAT
>ERZ773202.977-NODE-977-length-21280-cov-3.462709_pt1 | contig 21280 bp, 23 predicted proteins | sample MGYA00580998_ERZ773202 | MGnify/ENA primary metagenome ERZ773202 (study PRJEB29015, sample SAMEA2737803) | human gut metagenome | biome: human gut; feature: human-associated habitat; material: faeces | place: China | collected 2012 ...
GATTAATATAGTTTACATTCTGACATCTGCGAAATCTAAAAACTGCTTCACGCGAGTGCGCATCCTCGCGGAGCGTTTTTTCATAGGTCGCAATTTCCTATGAAAAAAGCTGCTGTCCGACAGGCATTTCCATCGTCCAGCAGCTTTATCCGCCTTTATTTCTAAATTTCCTACCTGACCGGCTCCAGTGCCCCCATGCTCCGTTTCAAAATTCCCTTCATATAGGCAATCAAAATCCCATAATTGGTCATCGGGATCTCCTGATCGGCAGCGCTGCGAAGACGGCTCTTCATCTCCCGCGCATTCAGCATACAGCCGCCGCAATGAACGATCAGCTTATAACCGGACACATCCTCTGGAAATTCCGTCCCCGATGTAAAATGAAACTCCGGCGCTTTTCCCGTGTACTGGCGGATCCAGTCCGGCAGCTTCTCCGTGCCGATGTCACCGCACTGGCGATGATGCGTACAGCCCTCAGAAATAAGAATCGGATCTCCGTCCTGTATCATTTCCAGCGCTTTGGCGCCCTCCGCTGCCTGTTTCAGATCCCCCTTATATCGCGCAAACAAAATGGAAAAGGAAGTCAGACGCACCTGCGGCGGCGTCAGCCGGTCTACCAGCGGAAATACCTGGCTGTCCGTGATTACCAATGCCGGAGCTTCTTTCAATTTTGCAAACGTCTCCGAAAGTTCACTTTCCCGGCAGACAAACGGCATCGCACCGATGTCCAGCAGATCCCGGATGACCTGCTGCTGCGGCAGAATCAGCCGCCCCTTCGGCGCCGCCTTGTCAATCGGAACAACCAGAATTACCGTATCAAACGGTTTTACTAGATCAGCAGCCAGCCGTTTTTCATCCGCCTCCTGTGATGTAAGACGTGCCATTTGCTCTTTTAACTGCTGGATTCCTTCTCTCGTCCAGGCACTCACATAGGCGGTATGTTCCACAACCGGTTCCTGTTCCGATTTTCCCGTCAGCAAATCCATCTTATTGTAAACCACCAGATACGGGATTTCCTTCTTCTCAAACAGCCGGATCATCTCTTCTTCCCAGCTGCTGATTCCTTCCACCGCATCCACCACCAGGACTGCCAGATCCGCCTTATTTAAGACTTGACGAGTCTTGCCAACTCTCTTTAAGCCCAGCTCGCCCTCATCATCGATTCCCGGCGTGTCGATGATAACCACCGGACCAAGCGGCAGAAGCTCCATCGATTTATAGACCGGGTCGGTCGTCGTTCCCCGGATGTCCGACACGATCGCCAGCTCCTGCCCGGTCACCGCATTGACCAGACTCGATTTTCCCGCATTTCTCCGTCCAAAAAACGCGATATGTACCCGCTCGCCGGACGGCGTCTCATTCATTCCCATTTTGATCCTCCTGATTTAATTAAAACCTGAAATCCCGCTGCCCCTTTTCAATTTCAACCAGATTTTTCCTCACGATCTCCTGCACTTTTTCTTTCGGAATCGAACCGATCTCCGCCTGAATCAGCTTCTCTCCAATCTCTTTCGTCCCCGGCGCCGCATAATCTTCCAGATACTCCTTGAGCGTCATCAGCGCATTCGGATGACAACAGTTCTGAATCTGCCCGCTCTTGCACAGGCTCATAAAGCGGTCGCCCGTCCGTCCTTCCCGGTAGCACGCCGTACAGAAGCTTGGGATATAGCCTAATTCCATCAGCCAGCGGACCACCTGGTCGAGCGTCCGGTTGTCGCTCACATCGAACTGCGCCGAATTTTCCTCCTCCGGCTCTTCCTCTGCATATCCGCCAACACTGGTGCGGGAACCGCCGCTGATCTGCGATACGCCCAGCCGCAGCACCCGCTCCCGACAGGCTTTGCTCTCTCTCGTTGAGATAATCATGCCCGTGTACGGAACTGCCACCCGGATGCAGGCTACGATCTTCTCAAAAATATCGTCGCTGATGCCGTTGTCAAAGGTCGATGGGTCGATATCGTCCGCCCGGCGGATGCGCGGCACACTGATGGTGTGCGGACCAACACCAAAAACTGCCTCCAGATGTTCCGCGTGCATCAAAAGTCCTGCAAATTCATACCGGTACAACTCCAGACCAAATAAAACGCCGATTCCTACATCGTCGATACCGCCCTCCATCGCGCGGTCCATCGCCTCCGTGTGATAACAGTAATTGTGCTTTGGTCCCGTCGGATGCAGGCGCTCATAGCTCTCCTTATGGTACGTCTCCTGGAACAGGATGTACGTTCCGATTCCCGCCTCTTTCAGCTTCCGGTAATTCTCCACCGTCGTCGCCGCAATATTGACATTGACCCGGCGGATCGCCCCGTTTTTATGCTTGATACTGTAAATTGTCTTGATACTGTCCAGCACATATTCAATCGGATTGTTGACCGGATCCTCGCCCGTCTCCAGCGCCAGACGTTTATGTCCCATATCCTGAAGCGCAATTACCTCCCGGCGGATTTCCTCCTGCGTCAGCTTCTTTCTGGCAATGTGCTTGTTTTTCATGTGGTATGGACAGTACACGCAGCCATTCACGCAGTAATTCGACAGATACAGCGGCGCAAACATGACGATCCGGTTTCCGTAGAAATCCTGCTTGATCTGGCGCGCCAGCTCAAAGATCTCCTCCACCTTTTCCGGGATCTCGCAGTCAAGAAGCACTGCCGCCTCGCGGTGGCTCAGCCCTTTTAGAAGCCGCGCCTTCGCCAGAATCTGGTCAATCAGTTCCACGTTGTTTTTGTTCTTCTCGGCATAGGAAAGAGTCTCTAAAATTTCCTCATGGTTGATAAATTCCTCTGCCTTTTGGGATGATGGGTTGTAATTGTAACTCATAGTTTCTTCTCCTTTTCTTACAGGTCAGGATGATAGCTGTCATGTTTTCCTCTGGAATTTTCAATTTCAAAAATGCCAGCATGGTCAGCCGTCCATCGCGTCCTTCCCCGTCAGTTTATTTATCTGTAAGCATCTTTCGATGCCAACAAACCAAATCGCAGGCTTTTACCCCTTATAATCTCCCCGGTCGATGACTACCTCGTACCCGATGCTTTCCATGCGCCTCTTCATGCAGTTGATGCACTCCGCCGCCTCGTCTCCCGTGCAGATTTTATTGTCATAGAGCATATATTTGGCGCGCACCCCGACCGGAGACAGATTCGGCATCACGACGTTTCCGCCTGCCAGAATCCCCAGTTCGCGTCCCATTGGATGAATCGTTCCGAGCGCTGTCGTCGCCGGAAGCAGCACTTTCGGCTTCAGCAGGCGAAGCAGCCCTAAAAGAAACAGTGTCTCTTCCAACGTTCCTGCCGCCTCCCCGCCAAACGGAGTGTCGTGCTGCGGAATAAACGGACCGATTCCCACCATTTCCGGATCCAGTTCTTCGATAAAACGCATATCTCTCGCCAGACAGCGCGCCGTCTGGTGCGGCGAACCGACCATAAAACCGCATCCGGTCTGATAACCAAGCGCCTTTAAATCACGCAGGCACTGCATCCGGTGTTCAAATGACATCTCTGCCGGATGCAGGCTCGCGTAATGGCACGCGTCCGCCGTCTCATGGCGCAGCAGATACCGGTCCGCCCCTGCCTCTTTCCAGCGTTTCAACGTATCATACTTCTTTTCTCCGAGCGACAAAGTAATCGCACAATCTGGAAATCCTGCCCGGATCGCCTGCACCATCTCCATCACCCAGTCGTCCGTCATCGCCGGATCCTCACCGCCCTGCAAAACAAAGGTGCGGAATCCCAGCTGATAACCATTCTCACAGCAGGAAAGAATCTCCTCCCGACTCAGGCGGTACCGGCTTGCATTTCGGTTGCTCCTTCGGATGCCGCAATAAAGACAGTCGTTTTTGCAATAATTGCTGCACTCAATGAGTCCCCGCACATACACCGCTTTTCCGTACTCTCTTTCCCGGATGCAGCGCGCTTTTTCAAAGAGGTAGTCCGCCAGCTCCGGTGAACGTCCCTCGATCAGACTGACCCACTCATCCTCCGTCAGGGACTCCCCCGCTTCCAGACGGTCAATCAATCTCTTTAATTCTGTAATCGTTTCTATCTGTTTAGCGCCTGGACGGACCGCCTCCCGCCACCAGTCAGACGGTCGAAGCCCCGCTCGTGTAAAATCTGCCATTCCGTCACCTCGTTTTCATTCCTGTGCTTCCGGCGCCTTCGAATACAGCGCCTTCGAAGAAATCCCCCGCAGCATCCCCAGCTTCCCGGACAGCGCACTGATCACATCACCCGGCGCGTCAATCACAACGCTGATAATATTCACGTTCCGTTTGTGGTAAGGAATCCCCATCCGCCCTACGATATACTGCCCGTACTGGTGTAGCACCTTATTCAACTCTTCCGTATCTCCCGTCTGATCGACCACAATACCGATCACGGCAACTCTTGATTCTGTCTCCATGTTTTTCCCTCATATCTTCCTGTTTATCTGTCCAAATTTTTCTCTTCTTCCATCCACAGGCACCACTTTTTCCAGCCCCGCCTTTCTATAGAGCAAATGGATCAAAAAGAGCCCGCGCAGACGCGGACTCCATCCATCTCAAAAAGGGTATACGAATCTCCATGAACCGCTCCCCTTTCCTTCAAGACCCGTCTCAAACGTCAGCATCGCTTTTCACCACTTCCAGCATCGCCGGAACACTCGATTATTTCTGTTCCATTCCTTTTTGAAAGGTATCTACTGCCTCGCAAATCGGAATACTTGATAAAAGCGTATCACATTTACTGTAAAATTGCAAATAACACTTATATGCTTCCCCATAAAATGCTTCCCCATAAAAAACGGACGTCGCCGATTTTCCACTCCAAAACCAGCAACGCCCATCTTCCATTTTCCTAATTATTTCTTACAGAATCTTCCCATACCGTCCCAAAAAGCTCTTCGTTCTCTCATTATCCGAAGCAAACACCTTCTCCGGCGCGCCCTCCTCGACGATGAGTCCGTCTGCCATGAAGATCACGCGGTGGGAAATATCTTTCGCAAACGCCATCTCATGGGTAACAATCACCATCGCGATGTGCAGATCCGCTAACGACTTAATAACCTTCAATACTTCTCCCGTCAGCTCCGGATCCAGTGCGGAGGTCGGCTCGTCGAAAAACAGAATCTTCGGATTCAGTGCCAATGCACGGGCGATCGCCACACGCTGGCACTGACCGCCGGAGAGCTGGTACGGATAATAGTCCTCCTTATCCTCCAGACCCATTTTTTTCAGAAGCTCGCGCGCCTCTTTATAAACCGTCTCCTTGTCGCGCTTCTGCACATGGATCGGCGCGTCTGTGATATTTTTCAGCACAGAATAGTGCGGAAACAGGTTAAAATTCTGGAATACCAGACCGTACTGGCTGCGGATCTCCTTCATGTCCTTCTTATCCGCATAGCTGACCTTTCCATCCGCGCCCGTCCAGGCTGCTCTCTTTCCTAAATATACGATCTCGCCGTGGTCCATCGTCTCCAGCATCGTCGCGCAGCGCAGAAGCGTCGATTTACCCGAGCCGGACGGTCCGATGATGGACACGATCTCGCCCTCGCTCACACTCAGTGAAATATCCTTTAAAACCGACAGATCGCCGAATGATTTTTCCACATGATTTAATTCTAACAGGTTCATTTTCCACATTCCTCCCGCTTCTATCGGTAATAATCCAGCTTTTTCTCAATCCATTCCATTGCAACTGCCACAACCAGATTGAAAATATAGTAAAAGACGGCTGCTGCCACAAACGGCATCATATTCGTCTGGGATGCCGCCAACGCCTTGGCGATTGAGAACATCTCCGCCACGCTCAACGTAAACGCCAGAGACGTATCTTTTACCAGCGTGATGACCTCATTCGTCACCGACGGAAGAATCCGCTTGATTACCTGCGGCAGGATGATCTTAAAGAAGGTCTGTGCCTTTCCATAACCCAGAATCTCCGCTGCCTCATACTGTCCGACCGGCATCGACTGGATGCCGCTGCGGTAAATCTCGGCAAAATATGCCGCATAGTTAATGACAAAACCGATGAAGGTAGCCCACAGACGGTAACTGCTGCCGACTTTGATGCGGAACAGATAATACGGTCCAAAATACACCACCATCAGCTGCAGCATCAGCGGTGTGCCTCGCATAATCGAAATATATACTTTTACAATCGTCTGGATCAGCTTGTTCTTCGACATACGCCCGAACGCGATCACGAGTCCTAACGGAAGTGAAAATAGCAGTGTGATCACAAAAATCTGTGTGCTGACTGCCATACCACCCGCAAGCTGTGTAATCATCTGCTGGAGTGTCATCTTACCCATAATTATCCCATACCTGCTTTCTAAAATGTAGATTCGTTACTGTTCACGCATACGTGCCCGGTAACGGAATGTGCTGTGACTTCACAGTTAAACACATAAACCGCGAATGGGGACTGCCATGAAATCATTCACAGCCGTCCCTATTCTTATTATTTAATAATGTTTCGTTTTTACAATCAACGATTAATTACTATTTGCCGATGGTAGTTACGTCCTTGCTAAACCATTTCTCAGAAACTTCCTGTAAGGTTCCATCCTCTGCCATCTCTTCCAAAGTGCTCTGAACTTTATCTCTTAACTCGGTGTTGCCCTTCTTGAAGCCTACGCCGTATTCTTCCTCAGAAAGGGAATCGTCCAGAATCTTGAAATCAGCGTTTCTCTGCTGAATCTGATAGCCAGCTACGATTACGTCCATCGCAATGGCATCAACGGCGCCCTGCTCCAGATCCATGAATGCGGTGTTGTAATCAGCGGTTGTCAGAAGCTCCTTGAAAGTAGCGGTCAGTTCCGGTGCCTCTTTTAAAGCTGCCTCTGCGGAAGAATCTGCCTGAACCTCTACGATCTTGCCTGCCAGATCCGCCTGGCTGTTGATATCCGAATCATTGGCTACGACAAATACCTGCTGGTTTGCCATGTACGGCTCAGTCCAGGTGTAATCATCCTCACGACCCGTCATCGTAAATCCATTCCAGATGCAGTCGATATTGCCGGACTCAAGCTCCATATCTTTAGAATCCCATGCAATCGGCTGTGCCTTATATTCCAGACCCAGACGTTTTGCAACTTCCTGTGCCAGCTCCAGGTCAAATCCAGTGTACTCGCCGTCATCGCCTACAAATCCCATCGGTGGGAAATCCTGATCAAAACCAACAATCAGAGTGCCGCCATCGGTTGTCTTCGCCTCTTCTGCGGTGGTTTCCTCTGCCTGGCTCTCAGCCGCTTCTGTGTCTGCTGCGGTTGTCTCTGCTGCGCTGTTGCTGCTGCCACATGCGGTCATGGAAAGTGCCATTACTGCAGCCAGCGCTGCGCTCACAAATCTCTTTTTCATAATTGGTGTCCTCCTCATTTTCAGACAGTGGAAGCCGTTCTCCCTTTGCCGGTTTCCGTCTCGCTTTTTAATATGCTACCATATTAGCATACTAAAGCGTTTTTGTAAAGCACTTATTTTCGAAATCTGTCTTTTTGTGTAATAGGGAATTCCATGGAATTTCCTATTATACAAAAAAGGGATCCCACACGATCTCTCACATGGAATCCCAATCATTTTTATCCTCAATAATTGAGTGAAATTTGAGTAAAAATCTTCTTTTACCCTTAAAAAACCCTTATTTTACAAGGATTACTCGCAAACATACGGCATCAGGGACAGATGTCTTGCTCTCTTGATAGCTACAGTCAGAGCTCTCTGATGTTTAGCACAGTTGCCAGTGATACGCCTCGGAAGGATTTTTCCTCTCTCGGATACGTATCTCTTTAATTTATTTGTATCTTTGTAATCGATTTCGCCGTTCTTCTCGCCGCAGAATACACAAACTTTTTTTCTTCTACGCATACCGCCTCTTCTGATCTTGGAAGCGTCTGTTTTATCGCCTTTATTGAATGCCATTGGTCTTTCCTCCTTCACACACATCAGCCTGATGGCGCTCTCGCGCACTCCGTCCGCCGGGGGACCGATTCCCGAACCTAGTTGAACGGAAGGCCTTCGTCTTCTACTCCATCAGGAATATTCATGAATCCATCGCCGATTGCGCTGGACGGAGCCGGGCGCTCTGCCGGACGGTAACCGCCGTCGCTGTTGCCAGATGCCGCATTCTTGCTCTCTGCAAATTCCTGATCCTCTACAATCACTTCTGTCGTATATACTTTCTGGCCGTCACGATTGGTATAGCTGCCAGTCTGAATTCTTCCGGTTACTACGAGCTTGGTTCCCTGATGAAAATACTTCTCAGCGAATTCGCCTGCTCTGTCAAATGCAACACACGGAATGAAATCCGCTGTCTGTGCGCTGTCGTCTCCGTTTCCGCCTCTGCGGCCTCTGCGGTCTACTGCCAGCGTGTATCTGGCGATTGCCATAGCTCTCTCGCCCTGAGAGTATCTCACTTCCGGATCTCTCGTTAATCTGCCCATCAGAATTACTTTATTCATACGATCACTCTTTCTTTATCTACTCTTACGCATCCTGTCTTACGCATAAGTATCTGATAACCGGCTCCATGATGCGGATGTGGTTCTCCACCTCATTCGGGCATACGGAATCAGACTCGAAATGTACGAAGTAGTAGAATCCTTCTTTCATTTTCTGAATCTCGTAAGCAAGTCTCTTCTTGCCCCATTCATCAATGTCAGTTACTGTACCGCCGAAACGTGTGATGTAACCTGTTACTTTCTCCATCGCTGCGGCTCTCTCTTCGTCCTCGAGTTTTGCGCTAAGAACAACTGCTAATTCATATTTGTTCATGCTCTTTCTTACCTCCTTGTGGTCACTGACCCCCTGACTCCAGCAGGGAGTAAGGATTTTTGTGTTATATATTACCGAATATCTATGATACCAAAAAAGGAACGGCTTGGCAAGCACTTTTTCGAGATTTTCTATGTAAATTTTCTCGTTTTTTCCGGGCTTTCTGCCCCTTCTTACGGCATTCTTTTACTGACTGCCAGATCATGAAGCTGCCTGCATCTGTACGCCCACCCGCCGCTCTTATTCGGACTTCTCTCCCGCTTTTTTCAGTCCTCTGGTACTCTTTTCTACCAATGGTCGTGCCATCATCACCTGATGCCCGCAGCCGGCACATTTCAAACGGAAATCCGCGCCGACCCGCAGGATCTCCCACTCATGGCTGCCGCACGGGTGCGGCTTTTTGAGTTTTACAATATCTCCAACCTCGTATACCATTTCCTCTCTCCCCTGTTACTACCTTATACTCCGACCGCGTCCCCCAGCACCTTCCCGATGCTGTCGCTGATAACCAGATCCGCCTGACCATCGCGCGAGGTCGCTGATTTATTGATCAGAACCAGTTTATTTCCATGATAATAATCAATCAGCCCCGCCGCCGGGTACACCACCAGCGAGGTGCCGCCGATGATCAGCATATCTGCCTTGCGGATATGGGCAATTGACCGCTCAATTACCTCATTGTCCAGTCCTTCCTCATACAGCACGACATCCGGCTTGATCACGCCGCCGCAGCCGCACTTCGGCACGCCCTTCATCTTCAAAATATCATCCAATCCGTAAAACCTGCCGCAGCGCGTACAATGGTTGCGGAGCACCGATCCGTGCAGCTCCAGCACCTCTTTGCTGCCTGCTGCCTGGTGCAGCCCGTCGATATTCTGGGTAATGACCGCTTTCAGCTTTCCTTCCTGCTCCAGCTTCGCCAGCGCCAGATGCGCCCGGTTCGGCTTTGCATTCGGGAACAGCATCTTATTGCGGTAAAACCGGTAAAATTCCTCTGGCTTTCTCATATAAAAGCTGTGGCTTAAAATCGTTTCCGGCGGATAGTCATACTCCTGATGGTACAGCCCGTCCGTGCTTCTAAAATCCGGGATATTGCTCTCGGTCGAAACACCCGCCCCGCCAAAAAATACAATATAATTTGACTCATTAATCCATTTTTTTAATGTGTCTGTCTCTCCCATCTGACGCACTCTCCTCTCCTTTTTTCTGAAAACATAAAAGCGGTTGCTATTAGTTTACACAAAATCAGCATATTCTCTATCCTATACAATTACAGCACGCACTCTACACAATCTCATCCAGATACACGCCGTTCACCGTATCCACCTGTGCCAGAATCTCTGCCAGCCCCTTATTTTCAAGCTGTCCGCCCCAGATTTCTTCCGCTTTCCGGCAGCCAAACAGCCAGCTCACCAGCTCTTCCGGCTTCGTCTCCAGCCATATGGAAACATTTTCCGTGCAGCCGCAGGTATCCGGCTCCGGTTTCCGCGCCTTCAAGCTGGAACCTGTCTCCCCAATCGTCCAGACAAACTCACCGTTGTTCATTTCCAGAATCGGATCATTCATACGGATGCCCAGTGTGAGCATACGTTTTTCTTCTCCCTGCTGCTCTGCCTGTTTTAAGCCAAATGCCGCCAGCAGCGCCCCGATATTCGTCAGGCGCGCCATATTCCACGGCTTCTCGCCCGTCTTGACCGTGTATGCGTCCTCCGCATACAAAAGCCGGTGTTCACGGACTTCCCAGCCCCAGTAGGCATCCAGGCCAACCAGCCTGCCGTCCTGTTCCAGGAATTCCAACGTGCCATTTTCAGAAGCCAGCTCCTTGATGAGACGGCTCACATACGCCGCATCCCGGCGCGTATACATCTCATACCGTGCGCCCAGCCACTGTTCCATATAGACGGCAGCCCGCCCGCAGTCCTCCGGCGTATCCTGGCACACCGTGCGCGTCAGCGTCTGTTTCGCCTTCTCGGTCAGCTCATAGGATGCCACATTTCCGATGAAGGTAAATCCCATTGGCGCATACACAGCCGGGTTGACCGGAACCAGATACGTGATCGGCTTTCCGGCTGCCTCCTCGTCGTGAAGCATTTTCACAAATACGTCCCGGAAATGTCCCTCGCGGCGGCGGCTCTCCTCGGTCGCCACCCCGACCAGATAATCGAGCTTCCAGAGGCGTCCACGCAGCTTCACCGCATACGGATTGTACTGCACCATCGAAATCAGAAGTCCATTATCCTTTTTCACCAGAATCTCGTTATCCTTCGTCTTTTCCTTATAATAATACTCGATAAAACTCTCCGAATCTTCCGGGAAACACATATGCCAGAGATGCTTCGTCTCGTCCTTATCCTCCGCATCCAGATACGTCAGCACACTTCCCGCCGTCGTATTAGCGATCTGCTCCGCCCAGTGATAGCCCTTGCTGCCGTTTAACAGCTGTTCTACCAGATATTTGCGTGCATAATCCGCCGGATAATACGTCATTTTCGCCTTCCGGAGTCCCTCTAAGCCCATATCGTCCTCGCGGTTGACCCACTCAGCCTCAGGAAATTCCTCTATCAGGAACTGTTGGTTGATAAACTGGTACAGACCGTTGATCTCCGGGTTTGCCTTCTCAATATGGATAACCGCCATATGTTCCACCGGATTGTAGCTTCCGATCGTAAATGCCTCCATCTGACCGTCGATATACACGCCGCCCATGTGGATGCTGAATTCTGAACAGTTTTTCAGAATATCGTGAATGCCCTTTACCTCATAATCGAGATGTTCCTCGACCTCCTCGCCCTTCTGCTGTCTCCAGCGGTCCAGAAAAACCCAGACATCGTGGCTGTCCGAACAACACAGACGGCGGTACTCATAGCGCCCCTCATATTCGCGCTTAAATGCGTTGACGCGGTTTTTCTTCTTATGCAGTTTCTTTCCCGCCAGGGAACGCATCGCATCGCCGTTGTAGAGATAATCCCTCGAATCGACCTGCTCTTCCACCAGATATTTGTCCTCCGGCAGATTTAAATATTTCACTGCATACTCATCCGCCAGATTGATAACCAGCGGATATCCCAGTTCTTCATTAAAATACTCCTCAATCGCCGCAAACGCCCCCGGCAGGTCTTCCTCCCGGCACAGCGGCATCGCGGAAAAACAACGTCCTTCATTCTCCATCAGCCATAAAAGCGCCTTATTTTCCCAGATTGCATAACGGACATTATAATAATCTTTCCAGACATAGCTCTCCAGAAATACGCTGTCGCACGTCATATTGTGGCGCATCGCGTAAAACGGAAGCATCTCCTGGATACTGTTAACTTCAATTTTTTTAAACTCTAAACTCATGAAACCTCCTGTGTAAAATCAAAGTGGGTTTTATTTGCCTTCTCATATTATACCATAAATACTAAATTCAGCTATCGCCTTTGGCTCTGCTTCATTAAGTATTTAGGTATGACTCGCACTAAGCTCGAAAAGACCTCGCTAAGTGCTCATATTATACCACAAATTTCCTACTTAAAAACAAGGATTTTCTTTCCTTGACTCCATAATTATTGTAGACATTATAGTTATTTCTGATAAACTATATTCAGAAAATGATTTCTGCGGCGTTTTCTTTCTGACGGCCGACGGCAGAGTCATCTATTTTTACCAGAAAGACGAGGATTTATTCATGGAAAAGAATCTCACCTCCGGCAGTGTGCTGAAAACAGTTATCTATTTCTCCCTGCCATACTTGTTATCTTATTTTTTGCAGACACTCTACGGCATGGCGGATCTGTTTATTATCGGGCAGTTTGGAGGCGTGGATGGGACGACGGCGGTCTCGGTCGGCAGTCAGGTCATGCATATGCTGACGGTTATGATCGTTGGTCTGGCGATGGGCGCAACGGTTCTCATCGGACGCGCGGTCGGCGCGGGTGACCGGAAGCTTGCGGCGCGCGGCATCGGTAACACGATTTCCTTATTTGCAGGTCTGTCCATCCTTCTGACCGGGCTTCTGCTGACGGCGGTTCACGGCATTATCAGGCTGCTGTCTGTCCCGGAGGAAGCAGTAAACGGCACCGCGGCATATCTGATGATCTGCTTTGCCGGCATCCCGTTCATCACCGCCTACAATATCATCAGCTCTATTTTCCGCGGCATGGGCGACTCCAAAAGTCCGATGTATTTCGTTGCAATCGCCTGTATTATCAATATTGCGCTTGATTACCTTTTAATGGGCATGTTTTCGCTCGGTCCGTCCGGCGCGGCGCTCGGCACGACCCTGTCACAGATGTGCAGTGTCCTGATCGCCCTGGTCGTAATCATTAAAAAACGGATGTTTCCGGGTTTTCGTCTCCGTGACCTCCATCTACATAAGACTACCATAGCCTCCATCCTGCAGGTCGGAATCCCAGTTGCATTTCAGGACGGCTTTATACAGGTTTCTTTTCTGGTTATTACCATGTTTGCCAACCAGCGCGGATTAAATGATGCGGCGGCGGTCGGAATCGTTGAAAAGCTGATCGGAATCCTGTTTCTGGTTCCATCCTCGCTTCTCTCCACGGTTTCCGCCCTCTCCGCTCAAAACCTGGGCGCCGGAAAACCTGAGCGTGCCCGTCAGACGCTGCGCTACGCGATCTGCATCACATTTTCTTTCGGGCTGGTCATCTCAATTGCCATGCAGTTTGCTGCCGGTGCCGCCGTCTCCCTCTTTACTGATGAGGCAGAGGTTGTCCGGCTCGGAACCCAGTATATGAAGAGCTATGTGCTGGACTGCATGATCGCCGGTATCCATTTCTGCTGCAGCGGTTTCTTCTGCGCCTGCGGACTGTCCGGGCTGTCGTTCCTGCACAACTGCATCTCGATCGTGGTAGCGCGCATCCCGCTCGCATGGCTCGCATGCCGCTATTTCCCGGAAACACTGTATCCGATGGGACTCGCAGCGCCGATCGGATCTCTCATCTCCGTTGCCATCTGCCTGATTGCATTGCGGTGGATTAGACGGCATCCGGAAAAGCTGGTTATGAATTTACATCCAGTTGAAACTGAATAAATGCTGCATTCCCATCTGGATCTTGAAACTTCCATCCGCCAGTTCGACAAGTCTCAGACTGAAACAGCGGTCTGACCTGGAAAGGTCGGTGTCGGCATTTCGCCGGAAGCTCCCTCCGTTCCGAGCACAGACAAATGGCAGGAAACTACCTGCATGGTTGTCCGCTTTCGCGGCAGCCATCAGGAAGCTCCTGCCCCATATAAAACTCTTCTGCAATTTATCCGGGATTATTCTTTCTCCATCACTGTCTTCTTCCGAGATCTCACCCGCTTACTTTTCCCGCATCTCCAGCAGTCTCCACGCCTTCTTATTCTGGACTTCCAGCACGGAACCACAATATTCACACTTTTTCAACCCCAGCTTCCGAATCGGTGCACCACAGTTTGGACAGATAAGAGAAACCGCTGCCCCTGCTGTTTTCGCATCCTCATAGACATATACCAGTTCCGTCTCATAAACCGTCTGAATCAGATTCGAATGCAGTTCTGACTGCATCTCAGGCGTTTTCTCATATTCAGTCATTTTCTCATACTCGACCGCCGACTCACACAAAATCCGGCAGAGTCCTTTTTCCTTCTGATAGCGGCTGATGACCGTCCGGTGGATATGTACCTTCTGATACTCTTTTTCCAGTTTTTTTCTCAATTCTGTCTCGATCTGAGCCTTCCACTCGCTCCAGTTAAACTCCGGGAAATCTTTTGCAATCTGCGGCAGGCACAGCCGGTCCATTCCCGCCAGCGAACACGGTTTGGATGCGTCTGGCTGCGTCAAATCACCTTCCGATAAATGCTTTGCCACATACCGGAGCACCTGTATCTCCGGCGTACTCGCCAGCTGCCGCATTTTCCTCTTTATTTTGCGGTAAATCCACCAGACAAGCGCTGCCGCAATCAAAATGCCAATGATCCACCCTATCGTTTCTGTCCGCACCGCTGCCTCTCTTTCTATGTTGCTGCACACACGTGACCAGTAACTTTTCTTTATCTCTATTCACACGCATGGCATACCACAAACTGATTTTGCCGCTCCCCCTTATTCCAGAACAGCAAAATCCTTGCATGATACTTAAACCTGATACTCCTTATTCCGCCTTGCTCGCAGCCTTGTCGCTCATCGCCTTTGAATTTACCATGATCCGCAGATGGGACCCTTCGCCGCATTTGCCCTTCTCATCGTTTACTTCAATATCAAACCACATTTTCCGGCGCTCAATGCTGCGGAGTTTTGCAGTCGCTGTTACCTTCATTCCCACCGGCGTCGGTGCCAGATGGCGGCAGTGAATCTCCGCTCCGACCGTCGTCTGTCCTTCCTCCAGATACGATTTCGCCAGTTCCAGCGCTGCCGCCTCCATCAGGGCCACCATATTCGGAGTAGACAAAATTTGGGAACCTGCGCTTCCGATTCGCTTTGCCGTCATCTCATCCGTTACTTCCCAGGTCAGGCTGTATTCCTGTAATTTTTCTGCCATTTTCGCTTCCTCCATATTATAAAATAATTTTGTCGCGGCTATTTAAAATGCCGTTTCGTGAATGATTCTATTATAGCAGAAGATGTGAAAATCGGATAGCGCATCTTACTTCACAGCTAATCAAACAGTTAAAATTCCGAAAATTCTTGTAAAACAAAAAAAGGAACCATCTTTCGATGATTCCTCAGAGGCGACAACCAGATTTGAACTGGTGATCAGGGTGTTGCAGACCTTGATCGCCAGTCTCTGGAAGCCGCATAAATACTACATTCCCAGATACGGTGCACTCATTTGGTGCCCTATTGGTGCCTTATTTTTTATAATTGGACAAAATCCGCCTCTCTATACACTTCAATTTTACTATATCGTACTCTTAAAAACCTTTATTTCCTGTTACGGCTCTCTTATTACACCCCTTTTTCCGAGCGGACTTCTTTCACTAAATCCATTACTGCTTCGTCCGATATAAGCCCTGTTTCTTCTGCTACTCCCGCCATCTCTGCCTGTAAACTCTGCATCATATAAACAGCCGAATTAATAAGTCTAACGCTTCCATTCTCCACAATAAAAGTAATTCTATCGCCGTTAGATACCCCTAAAATCTCACGTATGCTTTGTGGAATCGTAACCTGACCATTCTTACCCACCTTAGCATTCTCAATAAATGTATCCGCAAGCATACATACGCCTCCTGCTCTCATATACTATACCCTTGTTTTTGCAAGACGATTTTCCGCCAGTCGCGTTTGAATCTCATCCATATATACCGCTGGAATCTAAACGCTCCTGTCAAAAATCTTCTCGCAAAAAGCAAGTGTCGATAGACTCATTCCATACAAATTGATTATATTCCAGATAGCATCCATATACAATATTTATATCAAAAAAATCCCTTTAAATAAATCGTATGATTTTATTGATAAAATCGTTCGAAAGTAATATAATAATCGTACAGAAGAAAGGATGGTGATTCCATGTCGATTACAGCAACCGAATTCAAAAATAATTTTGGAAAATATTTACTGCTTGCCACAAAAGAAGACATTTTCATCACTAAAAACGGAAAAACAATCGCCAAGCTCACTTCTCCATATCAAAACAAAATTGATACTGTAGAATCTCTGTTTGGCAGCCTACCAGATACCGTGACTCTGGACGACGTAAGAGAGGAGAGATTAAGCAAAATATGAAAGCTTTAATTGACACTTGTGTCGTCATAGACTTTCTCCAAAAAAGAGAACCTTTTGCAGCCACTTCCAAGGAGATATTTTTTGCAGCTGCAACCGATCAATTTTCAGGCTATATTACTGCCAAATCAGCAACAGATATCTATTATCTAATGCATCGCTGTACTCACAGTGATAAAGCAAGCCGTAAAATGCTAAATCAACTATTTAGTTTAATCGGAATGCTCGATACGTCCGCAGAAGATATTTTCCACGCTCTCACTTCTGAAACCACAGATTTCGAAGACGCTGTTATGATTGAAACTGCTATACGTACCCATGTTGATTATTTAATTACCCGAAATACAAAAGATTATGCCAAAAGCCTCGTTCCGTTTTGTACCCCCGATCAATTCATGGAAATTTTGAAAGACGAAATGGCATAATTAATAATACAGCATAAATCATTTTGACAATGCTCTATCAAAATAATTTATGCTGTACTTCTTATAAGCAATTTTTCATCAGCTTCTGCCTAAACAGGCATAAGAAAAGTACATTTTATTTCAATGCAATCAAACGCTTTAATTTATCTTCTTCCTGCTGTTTCTCCTCCTTAATTTTGTACCAATTTTCATATCTTTCATTGAGATCAATCGTATCATCCAACAAGTAATAAACCGGGACCGTCCTTTCAAATCCATTATCGTTAATCAATGTTTTTGTTTCTGATGACTCAACATATCTAAGAAAATAGGAACCTGATTTTGAAAAAGGATTTTTTTGAGACGAATAGAAAACAACCTTTTCATCTCCTATATCCTGCCCGTACATCGTATATGTCACATTTACGCCTACCCATTCACTGCCTTCAACCTGTCGATAACTGTCAACTTCCTTTCTAATAGCACCTGAAATGGTATCATCATATTTGGTTTCCAATCTTTGTGAAATGTACCATTCCCCTGTTGCGCAACTATCATACACCTTTGATATATCAAAACTTTTCTTTCCTATTTTTATACTTTGAACTTGCTTTAATTTTTCATCCAAAGTTTTAACCTGATTAACCTGATTGATAATTTCCCTAACATCTTCCGTTCCATATAAAGTTTGGTACATTTCACAGTAAAGCTGCATATTTTTAAGCATCAAAACATCGTTTTCCCGCATTGCCGTTTTCATTTTATCTAACAGGAATTCTTTTACCTGTGTCTCATCTTCCTTCCTCAATTTCTTTATCAACTTTTTATTTGATTCGTTAGACCACTCATTTACAAACTCTTGCATCCGGTTTCTAAACTCTTCTTGTTTCGCAAGGTCTGCTTCCCTGGCTTTTTCCAATTTTTCCTGGCTCTCCCTTACGGTCAATTCTTCCTGTTTCTTGCTCTCGGCTGCTATCAGCTCTTCCTGTTTTTTACTCTCAGCTGCTATTTCCGCTTCCCTTTCCTTGCTCGCAGCTACGATTGACTCTTCCAGGCTCCTGCTCTCAGCTTCGGCTGATTCTTGTGCACGGCTTTCATTTACCTTTTTCTTCTCATCAACATTATTCAGAATTAACTGAATTTTTTCTTGCTGTTCTGCTGAAAATTCATTCATTATCTCTGTTATCTTTTTTTCAAGCGTTCCGTCAAAATCCGCTATATCTGACAACTTTTTCGAATAGTGTTCTATGACTTCTTCTGCTCCTGAATAATCTTCCGAAACTTCCCATAACTCTATATATTTTTCCGCCACATCTTTTGTCATATCTTTATCTGCTTCACTATTTAACACTTCTTTTGCGGATGAATAATTTTTTTCACTCAAATATTTCTGGTAGTCTCTCTCCCATTTTGAATCAACGCGCCATGCTACAAATATTATTGAATACAAAACCAGCCATGCCATGTTCCATATAAAAGCTATTTTACTTCTTATTTTATATCCCTTTTCTTGGTCAGTTCTGTCTTTAAATCTCAGTATTGTCAATACTAATGAGGCTGGGTAAAATAAAAAAAACGTTAAAATCAACATCGGATATGAATAATACCATTTCTTTTTCTGTTTTTCCATAAAATCTTCCCTTCTTCTATATAGTACAAAAGAAGCGCTTGCCTCCTATTGAAACAAGCGCTTTAATATTTCTATGATGCAAATTCCATTAAGAGATATAACGCTGTACCAGCTCTAAAACTCCAGCATTTCTATTGGGACTGCTATAGTCCATATAAACAGTTCCATTTGCTTCATAGAACATCATATACATAGGATTTCCTTCTTCACGAATTTCATAAACCGCATCATAATTTGATATACTCCAATCTCCCGCGCTAGTACATGTATATACTGGAATATGCTCTGACTCACAATTACCTCCATAATAAACACATACATCACCAACTTCATCTGTATCAATATCCGAACCAACACTAAACTCGATTGTATAGCCAGCGCCTTCATACCGTCCTGCATAAGCTGATGGATCCGAACCATAATTACCCGCAGGTACTTCATTGGATACAGGCTCGTTTTCCATATATTCTCCGGCAGGAATTTCCACTGACGCCTGCGTCTGATACTTGTCAGAAAAATATCCGCCTGTAATTTCACTCGTTTCCTGATTTTCTACTAAGGATGCCACCATCACTAATGTCAGCACATCGGTTCCCTCAAGATTTTTATAAGAACTATATTCTACCGGCATAGCTACAACCCTGGCAAAATCTCCCTCCACTATTTGTGTTGGTTTTCCTATATAATAAATATAATAACAATTTCCATTTACATCATATGAATTTAAACAGGTTATATAATCATATGGCGAATCTCCTTCTCCAAAATTTTCTTCCCATATCTGCTCCACGGTCAACTGCTCCATAAAAGCAAACCTGCCGGATACATCTTTCGGATTTTTTATCATATGGGAATAATCTAAAGTAGTATCAATATACTGTGATAACTCATCCAGGTTCTCATATGAAGCAGGAAAGAGGTCCAAATGCGATTGAATAAACTCGGTTTGATTGTTGGATAATTCAAATTTAGGGTCTACCGTACCTATATTTGTTATTGCGCCAATCACATCTAACTGACTTTTCGAAGTTTTCAATCCTTCCACGTTACTTTCATTTTCCAACAGTTCTTCTGTGCTCTCGCTTTCCGGAACTATTACCTTTTCCTCCGATTCTTGTGAGGAACCCAAAGCAATACCTACCACAAGCGCAACAACCAATGCGCCTACACCCAACAATATTTTTTTCAATTTTCTAGAAGATTTTCTTCCCCCATCTTCACAATACGTTCCGTTGTCTTGAATCCCAACATTCACACTATTTGGTAACACATTTACATTATTTATATTTTCAACATTTGCACTACATATCTGCTGAACATAATACCCAATAATCCCCATTGCCTTCACTGTATCCGGATAATATGATAACGCCCCTTTTGGTATCAGAGCTCGCATTAATGATTTTCTCCACCAAATTGTAAATGTCTGATCCTCATTGTACTTAATATCATAAAAAGTATTTCTGTAAACCACACTAATATTTCCGGCTGTATCCTTTTCCAATGTCATACCCAACGGAGATAATATTGGAAATAAACGCTTTATTAATTCATCGTAATTTAACTTCTGTTTTATAGAGAATTTGATATACCTTAACGCCTTCCATTTTGAACTTATAATAAGGCTTTTAATCGTATAAGCAATCATAATTCCCAATCCACCCAAAATTAATATGCCCTGTAAACCACCACCTTGATTTCCAAATATTGCCCCAATTCCTCCTAAAACCAAATATAATACATTATACTTTCTTCCCCCATCATCCAATGGTGTCGGTGCCGTCAACACCATTGGTTCTTTTGTTTGCTTACTCATCGTTACTTTCCTCCCTACTCTCCTTCAGCATCTGGCGCAATCGCCGCTCCGAATAGCCGTATCTTGTCGCCATTTTCTTAATCGGCTGACTTTCTCCCCCATTTAACTGCCTGACAATATAATCCTTTGTATACAAACGCGTTGGAAAAGCTATCTGCTGCCCTTTAAAATGAACATAAATTTTTGTTACGGCTTCCGCACCAATCAACTGTGCCATTTCACTGTAAATGCCGATCAAATCTTCCGGCTCAACCTTTGACTCCTTGTTCAAACATTCTCCTCCCTTCTAACTTGTACTATACACTTTATTCAATGAAATATCACTTGCGTTTCTTCTTTGAAATTTTCCATGTATTTTTCCACTTTTCCCATATAATACTTTGCATATCCTTCCCTAAAAAAACAGGGGGAGCATATGCTTCGCTACTCCCCCAGCTTCCTATCTTGCCACTTTTTATGCTACCTTAACCATAAACCGGCTACTCTTCCTACTCTGCACATACTCCCGATAGACCTCCGGTTTCTCCTGCTTCAGACGTTTTATATCCAAGCGTTCTGAAGCAATTTCCTGCCACACTACCCGGTAATGTTCGCTGTTTGCCTCCCCGCATCCATCCATAAACACCTTTACCTCCTGCTCAATCTGCGCCTTTTCTCTCTCCAGTTGTTTCATTTCCTCCGAAATATCCTGCCTGCGGTTTAATTTTGTTTCCATCGCTGCCGACAGCTCCCTTGTTTCCGTTTTTTTGAACCGATGAAAATATTCTTCCAACACAGCGCTGCATGATGCAGAGCCATCCGGTTCTGGCATCCGTCTCGCCAGGATATGATTCTCCCAAAAATTCTCTTCCAGCGCTATCAGCTGTTCTCCCATCTCTTCATCCCAGTCAATCCGGGAATATACGAATCCCTGTCCTAGTATGACCGCCGCGATATACCAGGTACGTTTTCCAGTTACCGCCATGTAATGAATACACTGCATCAGATAATGCATAGGAAT
>ERZ773202.979-NODE-979-length-21228-cov-5.681859_pt1 | contig 21228 bp, 20 predicted proteins | sample MGYA00580998_ERZ773202 | MGnify/ENA primary metagenome ERZ773202 (study PRJEB29015, sample SAMEA2737803) | human gut metagenome | biome: human gut; feature: human-associated habitat; material: faeces | place: China | collected 2012 ...
GGGTTATGAGACGATTTGAGACGTTTCATCATGCCCGGTAAATCCTGCCGTGGCACACAAATAATATTTTTATCATCTTCGTTTAACCTCGCATAAGTCTGTATATATTGATTTTACTGGTTTTCTAAGGATTCTTGTATTTCTGCTTTATCGCATATCTTCTCATAATCTTATCCAAATATCTGCTTTAACAGATTAACAACATCCTCATTTTCTAATCCATATTCTTTTAAAGAATCTTTCTCAAATGGTTCCTTTTCAAGTGAATTGATGAAACTATGTATATCTGTATTCACTATTTCTGGCAAATCTTCAATTTTTTCAAGCATAAGTTCTGCTGTAATACGCAAAATATCCTTCTTATGTTTCTTAATATCCCTGGAATCAACTTTTTCTCCTAAAGCTTTTCTCATCTTTAAATCCATATACGCTTTTGCCTTAAAAAGAATAATATACTCAGGTCTTAGAACAGATAATCCATTTCTAACAACTTTTCCATCAATAAGTACCTTATAATACTCATCATCTAGTAGAATTGCTGATAAACTGGATATTTCATCATCTATATGAATTGGTGTAATTCCTTCAGCATTTTTTAATTCGAAATCACTTCTGCAAAATAACTCAATCATTTTAGGAAATGCTTCTTCTTCTGGTTTATCAAATCTGTAAAACTGGGAATTTCCTCTATTTGTCGCTTTATTTCTATACTTACCATCTTCGACAAATTTCCAGAACTTTTCTCCAAAATCTGAAGTCAATGCTTCAATAATCAGTACCATATCCAAATCTCTAGTCGCCCTAAAATTAGTTTCGTTACTCTCAAATATAATATCACAGGCTACACCACCTATTAAAACATACTGCTGCTCGTAATCTTTAAAATATGTGCGAAATATATCTAATCCTTTAACCATACATACTCCTCCAACATCTCGTTTATAGAAATGTCAACTCGCTCATCAGCCTTTTCATCTTCCGTCAAAGATAATACCACACTCAATGGATCTTGCAGACCATTTTGACATAGGTCAATAAAATATCCAAGTTCATATACAACGCAACCTGTTTCTTCATATTTCCCTGCCTGTCCTGCTGTTTTAACTCCACTATCATTAAGTTCCTTTTTTGTTACTGCATAAGTTGGATAGTTATTGTCAGACAATAACGAATACTCACACAAAGCAGAAATACCTGCTAGTTTATCAAGTTTTAAATCCTCTTTAAAATCAAATCTCCGGATTACAGGATTTCTTAATATAGTTATACTTTGATTCCAAAGCTGCTTTCGATTCTCCGGAACAGTAATTACTCTTGACTTACCTTTCATCCCTAATATTTCTATATTTAAATATTCCAGTTCATCAAAGCATCTACTCGCAGAGTTCTTAGAAACTTTCAATCTTCTTGCTGCATCGGATACCTTTACATTGTTCCATCTCTCGTAAATAGCCGTCAGAAACATCTTTTGTGTTAAAAAAGAAATAAGATGAACCGGTGCTAATTCCCTTTCACCTGTATTGCTCAATAAATATCCAATAAATGGGAGATATACCTGCTTTCCATCTATCACAAAAGGAATCCCCTCTTCTATCAGCTTTTCTTTAATATAAAATGATGTCCGGTCAAGAAATATTGCACAGTTCAACTCTGCTGTTTTTTCTATTTTTTCTCTATCTTTTCTTAACATAACAAGACCAATCTCGTCTTTAGGATGAATAGCCAGCCATAACACACCATTAGTTTCAACTTTAAAAAAATCATATCTTCCACGATAAACCAACGGAAGTCTGCTATAGATTTCTTTATCTTCAGTCATTATTACTTTCTGCCGTAATGATTTCTCTAAAAATTCTTTCATACTAGTCTCTTTTATAAATGTAACTTATTTTAGGTTACATTTATAATTTATCACTTTTTTAAGTTATATACAAGCAAATAATTTTTCTATACAAGCAAACGTCCCACCATGTTACGCTTGCAGCAAAGCTGCCTAGGCTTGGTGGGATCGATTAATTACAATATACCTTTTGTTATACTATATTGTCAATATAAAAGCTGATATTCAATAGCGTTTATAATTTTCGTAATTATTATTAATATAATTAGCACCCCATTTATTATTACCTCTACATTATCGAATAGTCCTATAATTCCATTTCTATTAATGGGGCAAAACAGGGGTAAATTATCCTGTCAGTTTTTTAAGCCCTGATTTTACGGGCATTTCAGGCGAATACACATATGCTGCCGTGGCAGATGAATAGTATTTTTATCATGGTTTTATTTCTCCTTGAATTGCCTCGTAATGCCCTGCTTTGCGAGGCATTTCGGGGATTTGTAAAATGTATGTTTTGGCTGGCATCTTGGCAAAATAGGGCAAGATAGAGCAAGTTATTACTACCTGTTAGTAGTAAAATGGAAAGCCTTACTACTAAGGAAAACATTTAAACCACATCTATAATTACTGCCGCATGGTCTGTCATTTCACAATCCATCGGCATAGTATCTATTTCCATATTTGAAATAGATGCATAAACTGCTTCTGAAGCAATTGCATAATCCAATCTTCCTCTATATTTTGCCTCAGTTACTGTATCAGCTGGATTTCCCTTTTTGACCCACACATCTACATATCCATATGTTTTCAATCTCTCCACCAATTGTTTATTGCCTCGGGAAACATCATTTGCATTTAAGTCTCCAATAATTATTACTTTATCATTTTTCCTCGCCTTACAAAACATTTCAACAGCATTTAGAAACCTAGTATCACTTTCCTGTGGAAAATGTGTACCATTTACATAAATCCCTTCAACAAAATACAAAATAGACCTATTTACTCGATAACCACAGTTAGGAGATGCAACTAACGAACATTTTATATTTTTTTTATAAAACATCATTGTAAATGAGTATTTTCCGCTCGGTATTGTTTCATCAAAACAAGAAAAACCCATCCCCTCTATTTTTGATATAAAATCTATACTTTCTAGTGGATTAACTATCATTTCATTAATTATTAAAACATCCGGTTGCTTATCCTCAATATATTTAAGAAATTTATTGAAAACTACATCTTTATCTATAGCACTCCAGTATTTCCAATCAATACACTCTCTACCAACCCAAGCATTGTATTTTTTATGCTCCATTAGATGATTTTCCAAACCACCAAAATCATTTATATTAATACTTAAAATTCGCATAAATAACTCTCTCTTTTATTATACCCCTTTCTTTTTAACTTGAACTCTATCACCTATTACAACAACTTGGTACTGTTCCTCCTCACTAAATACAACACCTTTAGAACACATATACTTTTTTATAGCCTCATCATATCCACGAATTTCTTCAAGCGTTGTTATGTTTTTAAGTGCTTCCCCTGCAGATGTCAAAATCACATTTCCAATTGGAATACTCCCGTTTTCGTGCTGGGTTATTTCCATTGTTTTTCCATCAACACAAAGAATCACCTTTTTGTCATATATTCCTGTTGTAATATACCCCGCAACTGAATCAAACTTTATCACTCCAAGTGTTTCCAACTCATTAATTACTTGGAAAGAAATTCCTAATTCATTCATTAATTCTTTATTTTCGCTATACGGAACTCCCGTCTTCCAATATGCTCCTGTTATTTCTTCGTTTTCAGAAATAGAAATAAGCAAAAATCTCATACTACATAATTTTCTAAAAGCCTTAGCATATGTAGGTGTCATTTCTGACAATATTCTTATCATATTGGGTGGAGTTGAGCCTGGTTTTTCAAATTCATTTGCTAATATTTTTCCCCATATCCACTGAATTTCTTCCGAACTTACAAATCCAGCAGAATCCATAAATCTTTCCAGCCATTCCTCATTTACGCCAGATTTCTCTGTGAAATCTGTTCCTTGCACTGCATTATTTATCGCAATTTCTGCAATAGCTTTTTGGTTCTTAATTCTCTTAAAGGTTTTCTTTGTATTTAAAACCATAAATACCTTTGTTTCTGCAGGCAAATCAGATTTTTCAATATCTTCTATATACATATCAACTGCTTTTTGTTTTATACCTGCATATGGAAATAACATTCCCATAAAACCTGTTGCTTTGTTGAGTATATTGTCTGTTTTTGCTAAATCTACTGCTGTTTTTGCTACGGATGCTCCAGTAATATCCATTATCAGCCACTCCTTTTTATCAAAATCTCTCTGAAATATATTATACCCGTAGAAACGACATTTTTCCACAAAAATAACGTCCCAGCAAAGCAGGAACGTTATCCATCTTCTATATTAAATTACCTTAAACATCTTCTGTGACATCGGTTTCTCCTTCTTCTGCTCAACCTCCGCCTGTACCTTCCTAAACTCTTCCATTCGTTTCAGTTCTTCCTCAGCATCATCAAATCCGATATGCGTGTACACATTCATTGTGACCGATATATCTGAATACCCCATGAGATACTGCAGTGTCTTGGGATTTATTCCCGATTTTGCCATATTGCTACAATAGTTGTGTCGGCACACATGTGGTGTAATGTTTGGCATCTGCACCCGGTAGATATCATTGTACCTGCCAACCATGTGATTGAATCGATGCTGCCCATGCATTGCCGCAAAGGGCATTCCTGTCCTCGATGATTGGCAGACTAATTCCCATCTGTGCAAATAACTCCTGCACACTCATAGTTGTCTTTTCCATACGCCTTTTCTCCTCTTGTAGATTTTGTTATTAGGCGTTTGCAAAACGCCAAAAGCCGCTCAAACACGGTATTTTTTTGTTGTTAAATATAAAAATCTCCTCACGGTTTGTGATATAATGGAGTTGTTCAGTAACCATAAACCACGCCCCGAAAGGAGATATATTTATGATACCACAAAAACAACTCTCTTTGGCAGATATTTTCGAAGATTGTAAAAATATTTATAATTCTGACAAACCTCTGTTTCTTTCTCTGCTTGAAAACCACATTGACCTTGATAAAATTGTTCCGGCTTCTTTTTACAATCATTACTATGCTGCCACTGGCAGAAACCGCAAATATCCGTTGACCGCCATGCTTTGGGCGTTGATTATTCAACGGCTGTTTTCGATTCCGACAGATTCTCTTTTGCTGGTCTTTCTTCATTATTCCAGACATCTCAGGGAATTCTGTGGCTTTACTAAAGTTCCTGATGCTTCTAAAATCACCCATTTTAAACAGGATTTTTTACCAGACTTACAATCAGTTTTTGATAATCTCGTAAACCTCACTGAACCGATATGCCAGGACATTGATAGTAATCTTGTCTCCATGCTTTTGTTTGATACTTCCGGTATTGAAGCCTATGTAACGGAAAACAATCCTAAATATGCCAACCGCATTATCAAACAGCTCAAAGCCTATGCAAAATCCAATAACTTTAACAGTTCTTATGACCCATATAAAGCTGCATATGCATCTATGCCCACATCTGCACAGTCTAACCATGAAGTTAAACAGCAGTATATTAATGGGCATTTCTGCTATGCTTACAAATTTGGCATTGCCACCAATGGACATGACATTGTCCGTTCCATTGATTTCTACAATAAGGATTATCTTGCTTCCCATCCTGACATTGTTGTTGAAAAGAAATCAAAATCTCCGGATGAAGACAAATCCCTTGCGGATTCCAAAGATTTACTGCCTGCTTTAAAGGACTTCAAATCAAGGCACCCGCACATTAATCCTTCTGTATTTCTGGGAAATGCTGCATTTGATACCATTGAAATTTATAAATCTCTTTTTGAAGATTTCAACTTCAAAAAAGTATTTATTCCTTTAAAAGTGAAACTCTCAATGGATAACACCAGCTGCACCTTCAGAAGCAAATCTAATCTGAGAAGCAAACTGCCTGCCATGAAATTCGTATGTCCCAAAATGAAAGGGAATACAACTGGCAGAACAAGTCCAGCCGACGTGTCTGTCATTGTGATAACCCATGTACGACTTCTTCCTGCGGCAGAATGATTTATGTTTATCCTGAAAAAAATCTCAGAGCCTATCCCGGTGTCGAACGTGGTTCTGCGGAATGGAACGAAACATACAAAATCAGGGTTAATGTTGAAAAATCAATCAACCACTTCAAGGATAGTTTCTGCGTTGCGAATCGTAAAACTGCCAATGAAAAAACCTTATATGCTGATTTACTGCTGTCAGGCATCTCACAGTTATTAACTGTAGTTGTTGCTGATAAAATTAACCAGCGGCAACATATAAGAATCTTAAAATCTTTAATCGCTTAGGACTCACCAACTTTATATAAGTCTTACGCTTATTAAAGTGCGCCTAAATCTGACAGGCATTAACTTTTCAGCTTAGAATTTGTGCTTTGCACAAATTTGTCTTTGTTTTCAATCAAATTTGCTAACTGTTTTAGTGCATTTCGCAATTACCTACTATTCATATTGCAAAATGCTATTATTTTCACAAAAAAGGCTGTACAGAAAAACTGATAGACAAAATAAACAAAAGCAACCTTACACACTATTTTTCCGTGTATGGTATTTAATGTGTCTTAGGTTGCTTTTTACAATTCATTCCCATTACATCAAATTTTTCTTTAGTTCAATAATTTTCTTAGTACGTTCAATATTATCGTATTCCAGAATACACAATAAAATCAACTGATATGTTTCATCATACCAATTCTCCATTTCTTCTTCTGATAAATTCTTCACATAATCAATAGCATTTTTACCTTCAATATTATTATGCCTAATATTCATTTTGTTAAGTAAAAATCCTATATCACTTTCTAATTCCTTGTATTTTTGCAATTTCTTAAATTCTGCCCTCATAGGCTCAATCTTGTCAGCTAAAACTTTTAATATTCTTTTTTTACCTTCAATATTACCTTTCATCAAATAATGATTATATTGTATTACTTCATTAGCTAATTCTGGTTCAATAATTTCTGCAACAGCCGTTGCTGCTTCATTTTTCTCTACCAAAATTACTTTTTCTTCATCCTCAAATATCCGTGTTTCGTAATTCATCGAATTGATAACATCAAAGACATTCTCTTTCAAAAATTTATAGTATTGCGTACTCCAATAATATTTCCAACGAGAAAGCCCCTCATCACATAACCATATCATGTTAGCTATATATTCTAAATATATAAGAATTTGATTTCCTTTTAATTTATTTTTGATATCAAAATCAGTTATATTAAGTTTTTTCCGTATATCCCCACAGCTTAAACACCGATTTCTCTGTTTCCATTCTTTCAAGCACGCATCATTCACAAACGCTTCCAACGTATAAGAGCATTCTGGATAACCATATTCTTCTCCGCCTTCTATCACTTCTTTACAACACAATAATTCCAGCCTAGTAATCTCTTCATTTATATCTATCTCTCCATATAGTACATCAAATATCGTTCTTCTGGACACAAAATTTCCTCCTTATCTTATCGTTTATAGCAATACAACTTTTCCTGCTTTTACCATCTCTTTTGTTTTGGTAAACTTACCATTTCCAAAGAGAAACTTGCTTTCTTCATAAATATTTGTATCTAAAAACACGTAGCACAACATATTATCCTCCTTATAAACTGTATTCTTTCGCTAAAAAATTTGGAATCTCCTCCATCTTTACTGGTTCATACCCCTCTAAAATGCTTTTTGCGTCCATAAACCCAAAATTAGGAAGCCCATTTAATTCTCTGCTAAGTTTTTTCAAATTTTCATCTGTTTCTATTTTTTCTTATATTCTTTTAGAAAAAAAATAATTTTCTGTATAAGCCAACATTATGTAATTTATATACATTAATTTTTTTCCTCTGAAATGGTATTCAGTTGATGTCTTAGCTTTCTATAGTTCTTTTCCCTTTTATGGCAAAAAAGTAACACTACCGTCTCATTCTCTATTGGGAAAACACATAAATGAAGATTTTGCATCCGACAATTAGGATCTTCACTATATACATCATTTATGATGTCTCCATTCAAATCTTGATATATTGTAATAGGTGATTGTGCAGCCACAGGTACAACATAAGGAAGCTTTTTCCAATATAAAATCTGAAAACATCCAGAAATCTTTTTATCAATTATTTCTTTGTAAAATCTAAAATCTTCCAAATATTCTTTCGTATCCAAGCTTTGGATTTCATCTCCAATTTAAAGGTGCACTGGAATTTACTTTTTCAAGCAATCCAAACAAGTGTTCTGTTGTACAATCATAACCACCGGCTTAGCCGGTGGTTTGTTCTAGCCCTATAAGAGCTTGTTACCACCACTAGGTCTAAAACCCCTTCGAACGGTATAGCCTGCCACAACATCATTTTCCTACTGAGCCCCTTGGGCTCTTTTTACTTGTTTTGCTTTACCGGCTCACCCGTGAACAGGTCTATATATTCCTTCAGTGTCATTTGGTCATACTCCAAATCTTCTTTCAACTGATTTTTGATGCACTCCTGTATTTTCTTTGCATTTTTTCTACAGTATCTACATAATAACCTCTGCACCAGAAATTTCGATTTCCATACCTACATTTCAAGTTCGCATGTCTTTCGAATATCATCAGTGTACTTTTCCCCTTCAGATATCCTACAAAACTTGATACGCTCATACTTGGTGGAATTCTTACCAGCATGTGTACATGGTCCGGACATATCTCTGCTTCTATTATCTCAACACCTTTTCGCTTGCACAATGTGCTAAGAATGTTTGCAATATCCTGCTTCAACTGTCCATATGCTACCTTCCTTCTAAATTTGGGTATAAATACTATATGATACTTACATTCCCATCTCGTGAGTGATAAACTATTCATGTCCATTTTGGACTACCTCCTTTGCTTTACTTGGTTGGCGAACCAAAGTAATTATAGCATTGGAGGTTTTTTACTGTAAGCTAATGCAGCTGTTGCCCCCCTGCATAGCAGGGGGTATTAAAGACTATTACACAATCAGAGCTGAACCCTGCAAGTTGTTACTACCCGTTAATTGTATAAGTCTTAAAGGCATTTTATCCAGTGAAAAAACATATTCTATGTTAAATAATTGAAGACATAAATCTGCTTCGCCATTGCAAATCAAAATTGGTAGTATCCGATACAAACAATCCTCTAACCTGATTAATAATAGTATTGTACTGCGCTTTCTTGTCCATCAATGAAATAAGTTCATCTGTATTAACTGGCATAATTACAACATTATCAGTAAACTTATTCTTGTTGACTGATGACTCTAATGGAACAGATGACACTGCCTTCCATATATTAATTGTATTATTATCAAAAGAATCAGCAATGAAGAAAGTTGTAACCTCTCTTGGATTCTTATTCTTTTCTTCTTCAACTTTTAGATTAACAGAATGACGCAATACTGGTTCCCATTCTCCTCTTTTTTGAGCATTTTCATTCATTAAAGTAATTTCTAACATTATTACCTTATCTGATTCTCTAATTACTATATCTCCGTCCCCGCCAGGCGCAAATGATATAGGTTCAAAATTAGCAGAAAGATTCAAGTTATAACTATCTAACAAATCAATTTGTTTATCAGAAAAATAGTACCATGCAATTCCAACCAAATATTCATATATTGTTGGAACTGAAGCATCTGGATTTACTTCATTCTTTATTCTTCTATCATTTGCTCTATTTGCAAATAATCCCAACAATTCTTTCACTGTATCCTCTGGATACTGGATAGCAATATATTTTCTAAATTCATCATTTCTGCGTGTTCTCATAATTTCCGGAATTTCTTCTATAGAAGCTCCTGAAAACTCATCTACAATATTTGCTATAATCTGATCATATTCATCCTGAAAATATTCTAGAATTTCCTCTGTCGAGTATTCTTCACAGAAAAAGGTATGAATATCCCCTTCATACTCGCTATAACACTCATAATTTGCATTTAAATCATCTGCCATTGTTCCAATGAATTTTTTCTTCATCTTCTTTTCATTGAATACATATCGACAAATCTCCCTATATGCTAACTCAACGTATCCATTGTCAAACTTTATTAAACCGGAAGCCTTAAATATTCGTCTTGTGGTATCTGCCTTTTCACGAAACTCATCGGTCTTTTTTGATAAGAGGAATCTGTGATAAAGTATGCTATTAATATCGTTACAGAACAATGAAGTAGTATCGTCTTCAAGAAATTCTTCAACTGTTGGAGTTTGTCCTTTCTTATGTCCAAACATACTTCTTCCATATCCAAATGCCTTTTTTATAATGTCCTTTTTCGCAGCATCTTCACATATTAACAATAAAGCATTTAAATTATCTTGCGTTCTATTTATATTAAATTCATATAATAATTCATAAAATTCCCAATATATATTCACACTATTTTGTGTTTTACCACTCTTAAAATATGATTTAAATGTATTCTCTTCCAATTTTGAACTTGTATGTAATTCACCTGGTATGTTAATATCTAAATCATCCCAGTATTTACCTGCATAATAATTATCAACATATTCTACCCAATCTTCAACTTTCATATCAGGATTTATCCCTTGAATCATTTCAAAAAATTCAGAAGAATCTATTCTTTCTTTTCTCAACAAAGCATAAACAGCCAAACAAAATGGTGAATAATATCGTTCCCCATCATCAGAAAAAATCCTTAATTTTAACAACTGTCTTAAATAAATAATATTGACATCACTTAGGGGAAACAAGGATTCTAATTCGTCTTTTTTAACCGGTATCTGTCCTAGTAAAGCTCTTCCGGCTGGCGTAATAACTCTTTCTTGATTAGCAAATCCTAAATTCACCAAAGTATCCGTATAGAAGCGTGCTCTTGCTTCAATACTTATATCAATCTCCTTAAAAATATCTGGATAATCAGAAATATGTTTTGACAGCCACTCTAAATCATTTGATTCTATAGCAGCTTTTAACTCAGGATTAGCTTCAATCTGCTCAACTACAAAATCATATTTATCATGTTTTTTAAATACATCTCGTGATATATCAAGTGCTCTCTCATAAAACTTATACTGTGTAAGACTATTTCCCTCTCTTGACTTAATCGGCTTCCACAAAAAGTTACCTTCATTCTCCATTTCATCTAAAATATTTAAATACCCATTCAATGCATTAATAACATCTTTTCTTCTACCATTAGAATCCATTAACTTAAAGACTTCGCCTTTATTTCCAGATTTCATCAATGATTCCTCCTAATAATTTACAACTAAAATTTCTCTTGTAGTTTTTTCTTTATTCTTCCTCTGGTAACTTGAATTGTTATACGTATATTCTAAATCTATCATCTTATAATTTGTTCTGCTCTCTATCCATTTTATTAAAATATCATTTGTTTTTCCCTTAGCTTCCAATACATTTGATAATGCAAATTTTATACCTCTTTCATTTAATTTATCCAATAATGAAAGCAATTTATATTCATCATCTTCTGTCCACCCCCCTTGCTCATTATATGATGCACAAGTTATTAAATAGGGAGGGTCTGCATACAAAAAACTGTTTTCTGTTAGTTTAGACAAATCAATTTTATCAAACTCAGTACAAGTAAAAATATAATCACCTGACTTTAATCTATCAATAAATTTTTCAAGTTTTTCCTGCATTTTAGAATTAAAGTCTCTCTTACCAACAGGCAAATTAAATTTCCCCTTTTTATTAAATCGTAATTGGTTGTTAAATGCATATACTATTAGCACATATAACATAAGATAATACTCATCATCTTTTTCTTTACGTCTGTTAAAATCCTCTCGAAGCCTGTTATATTTATTACGATTATAATCAGATAACCCTATAGAACTATTGCATCCATAGTACTCATACCCATTTTTAGAAACCAATGACAATCCATACCCAGAAATAATTCTATAAACTCCAGCAAAAGTGTCTTCCTTTGGCAACTTTTTTATTGTATTTAGAAGTCCAACAAGATGTGTGTTTAAATCATTAAAAACAACTTTATTACAATTTAAATTTATCCCCACATTGCAACCACCGCAAAATAAATCAACTGCCTGGTCCATTTCTTTCGGGAATAGTGGAAGAATCTGGGGTAACAATTTAAACTTACCACCAGTATAATTTAAAGCCGATGGAATAACTTCTTTATCGCTTTCACCACAAATACACAAGAATAATCGTTCTTCATTTCCTTTTATATCTGATTTTCCTGTAGTAAACGCCTTATATTCTTCTGAAAATACTTTTACTTTTCCTTTTTTCTTAAGAATTCTAAATATTTCTTCATCACTAATTTTCGCATTAGACCTATCATTACCTTTTTCTGCCATATTATTGTAAGAAAGCAGAATGTATTTTGCTGATATTGAATCTATCAATTCTTCAAATGCTTTAGCTGCATTTCGTGTACAATAATCACTCTTTAATGTTTCTCGATTCATTTTTTTTGCAACACCATAAACTTCTGGTTTTGTCCAGCGAGCCACATTTTCAAGCAAATGATATGCATCGCAATATTGTCTTGAATTATATGGGGGATCAATATATACAAGGTCTGCTTGTATTTCTTTAACCAATTCATTTGTATCTATATTGAAACACAAATTATTTTCATTTAAATTTTCTTCAGGAACAGGAACTGCCAGTTCAATATGTTTATCAAATGAAGCTCCTTTTCTATATGCATCGTAATGTCCGCATGTATTTGCTATTTTGTCCATTGCATATAAAAGAGAAGTGATTAGCAGCGCTCTTTCTCTATCATTCAAAACTCCCTCTTTATATAAAACTTCAATATCCTCACGAATAAATCCTATTTTCCGACAATCCTCTTTACAAAAATAAGTATCCCCAAAGTTAATACTCATATAATTATCTTCTTCAACAATCATAGCATTATACTCTTGAATAATTGATATTATTTTTTCCTTTGAATATTTTTCCGGACTAAACCAAGCCAAATGACATATATAATTGCTATACAAATTATCATTTGTAATGATTTTTTTTTCCAAAAATGCTGATGCCACAGAACCTGTTCCGGCAAAAATATCTGCAACTGTACTAATACCTTGGCATTCCGCAGAAACAATCCTCTGAATAAAAGGAATCAACTTATATTTATTCCCTAAATACCTTCTATTGTTTATTGAAAATGTCTTATATTCCTTGATTATATCTAACGTCTTTCTTTTAGGTTTATTCTTTTTAATATATTCTTGGAGTATCTCATACGTTTCTTCATCCCATAAAATACGTCCTTGCTCATTAGTATGAACTTTCACTTTATAAGTATCTTTTAAATAGTATAAATAAGACCTTGAAATGTCTAATTTTTTTGCTAAATCTGTTGCTAAATATTCCATTTCTTACCGCTCCATATATGCAACTAATTTTTTGTATCTATTGGACACATTACATATATATTACCTCTAAATCTCCTATATTTCAATCTCAAAATAGCGTAAAATGGATGCTAATTTAAAATAGTATCTTTATTTCATTAGCATCTAAATTTACACTTATTCAATTTAGATTTATTTTTATTTGACCTCTGAGCAATCCATTACTATCAAGTATTTCTAATTGAGTCAAACAATTCCATATACGGCGGTTCAATCAACTTAACAACATTTACAGTTCTTTTGTTTTAAACTTTCCTGCTACCTAAGTGTATTCAGAACTTTCTCTCGTTAGAATACACTCATGGTGTGCAAACTAAAAAATGCACTTAAAGTTTTCACCTTAAGTGCTTTTAACTGCCATTTACTATTGTTAATATGATTCAATTCACTAATTTTTCGTACTCTATCACACAAAAATGAACTTGACTGGTTCCATGTGGAGATTTAATACAAGTTAAAATGAGAAATTTCTCCCATTCTAACTTGTTAAAAGTTCTGCCTTCTTATAATTATTCTTTCATTAGAGCATATCTCTTATAATATCACCTATAAGATTTTCTCCTCCGCGCTGGCTGTCACTTCCAGATGCTGCCATCGTAAACAAATATCTGCTATCACCCTTATATGTTAGCTTATAATGTCCACCATCTTTAGTAATACTAAAGCCATATGCTTTTAAGTCACGTTTTAAACTATCTCCGACTTTTGTATAACCTTTCAAGATGCGTTTAATTTCTGTTCTCTTTTCTTCTAATGCACCCGAAGCTTCATTAGATTCCAAAATATCCTGTAATATAAGTTCCTTACGTGTACCTTTTTTCACCTGTTGCATTTGTTTGTGAAGCGCCTCCAAAATATGATCTTTTATTTCCCCCTCATATAACTCATCTTCTTCGCCGTAATAGATAAGTGGTATTTCTGTTACCTGTTCATATTTTGCTCTTAATCCCTGATTTTCTGCTTGTAATGCCATAACACGATTATTTAATTCCTCAATGGTCCGCTCTTTCTCTTCCAGTTCATCAGAAAAATTTTCATATACTTCTGAGACTTCATTTTCTGCTTTTGCTTTCTTTTCGGTAGCACTTACATAACGCAATTTAAGAAGTTCATTCTGAACCCCTTCCCATGTCATCATTTTATCACGCGCCTGTTGATTCATATATCTGCAAACCATATTTTCAATACGATCTATCAAGGTTTCTTCTTGTCCTTCGTATCTTCTTGTCGTGATTATTTTATATGGTGCGGAGCTACCCGGATAATAAATACCAATACTTCCATGATGAGAATTCATCCCACCGCAACTTTCCTTCAGATATTTACAGACATCAGTATCTTCTTCTATTAAAACATGAGCAATACCACGTAATCTATATGCTAAATTATGAACTTTTAAAGGATACCTTCCTCTCGATTTTGTCACATATATTACAGGCATAGAGTATACTGTATTTCTGCAAATAATATTTTCAATAACTTTGTAATTATCTTTTTTTATTAGAATTTCCTTGTCACTAATTTCTAAATCATTATCCATACCAACATATTCTCTATCTAGCAGCATATTTACCAAAATAGGTGTTTTAAATCGAGGAATAAAGCCAATTGTATCTGCGGTAGTTTCTCGATCTATCTTAATAGAAAAGATATGTGTATTGAAATTCACAACAATATCCGTATTCCATATAATATTATTTTCATCAAACTGATGAAACCTAATTGCAATCGTATTGTATGTTCGTATTTCCTCAATAGCTAATGATAGATTACCATTTTCAAATTTAACATTTCTTTTCTTTCCATCCCAATTTAAATTAGAAATTTTATTATGAGGACTTCCTTGATTCCACTCAATTACAAGATTAATCAAAACATCTTGTGATAACGATTCCTTTACTGGAAAAATTGCTGAATAAATCTGCATTTAACAAAAACCTTCTTTCCTTTGTATCTTGCTTTTTTACAGCATCAAAACAACCCTTTTTATTTTAAGAAACTCTATTCTCCAAATCCAAAGTCTGTCATCTTTAAAGTTCTACAATTCTCTGATGCCGTTCAAACTGTAGTAGACAGGATTCCATTTCAGTTTTTTCAAAGTTGTATGTTGTCTACCCTGTCCTTCTAACCAGTTCAGAAATACTAATATTCTTTTTATTACATAATTCTTTAATCATATCGGATGTATTCATAATTTTTTCCACTTTACAACATACAATAAATCTATCTTTATTATAAACCATTCGGTTTATAAATTCAAACAACTTTTCTAATTGGAAAATTGCATGAACACACCCCTTGCATTGTCGTAAGATGTGTTCTAATCTTTCTCTCGTTTGTGTCACCTTTCTTTTTCCACCGGACCTCCCCATCCGAGGCTTTGAAATTATATACTGATTTCATAATATTAATGATATCTGCAAGCGATTTTATATGCCATTTGGTGACTTATCATTTTCTTCATTTATCTTTTTAAATTTATTTTCTTCTTCTGCCAATCTACCATACTATTCATATTGCCCATAAAGACTATATCTTACCATATGCATTCCTGCATAATCATTGTTATTTCTATTGGTAATAATTATACCACCTTAAGACAAAAAGTAGCAAAAAATAAGGCATATTAAATAAATCCATACCCGATATGCCCCTTTTCTCTAATCCCACAACAAATAGAACCATTTAGAAACCAGTTCTAATACTTAATTTCAAAAAAAACTACCAGTATACCTGCTTCAACACTACTCTTAATAGACCACACCAGATTAATCGGAGTTCTACGCTGTGTACATGCCTTCCCCTTACTGCACTTTCTTCCCACATTCCAGGCAGAATTTTATACCGGGTGCTAATTTGTTACCACATTCGCAGATAATTTCGCTATTGTTAAATCCATACTCCTGACAAAATTTTGAACCGGCAGGAATCTTTGCATGGCAGGATATTCACGCCTTCATTTCCTCTTTATAAATGGGATTGCCGATTGTCTGGTTCATTGAAGCGCCTATTCCCCCTTCTTACACTTCTCATACGCAAACAGCGCCGCTCCCAGCGCACCGCAAAGCTGTGCCTCATCGCAGATATACAGCTTTGCGCCGAGCTTTTCTTCGAGGGCATTGGTGATTCCTTTGTTTTTGGCAACGCCGCCGGTCATCATATATTCTCCCGGATTGTTCTTTCCGAGGCGGGCGGCAAGCGCCCCTACTTTTGAAGCGACAGAAACATTTAAGCCGTGGATAATGTCTGCCACATTTTTATTCTGGGCAACGAGGGATACCACTTCTGATTCCGCAAAAACCGTGCACATGCTGGAAATCACAACATTTTCCTTCCACTCCAGTCCCTTTGTGCTCATTTCCTCTAACGAAAGTCCGAGCGTTCTTGCCATCATTTCAAGGAAACGGCCTGTTCCGGCTGCACACTTATCATTCATCAGGAAATTGGTGACTGCGCCATTTTCATCGATGCTGATTGCCTTAATGTCCTGTCCGCCGATGTCAATGACTGTACGAACTTTAGGATTCAGATAATGCGCACCCTTTGCGTGGCAGGTAATCTCTGTGATACTGTCATCGCCGCTGTCAATATAAGCGCGTCCGTATCCCGTCGTCACGATTCTTACGATTTCTTCCTTTTGAATACCGGCTTTTTCCACCGCCAGTTCCAGACTCTTTTCTGCACTCATCATCGCCCCGCCACCGGTCGGGATAATCATTGTCGACTTAATTTTTCCGTCCCGGTCCAAAATGACCACATCTGTACTGGTTGAACCGCTGTCAATTCCGGCTGTATAGTAAACTCCTGATTCCATTCTTTTCTTTGCCTCCTCGCTGATTTCCTTTCCCGGATTAGTGTCCTCCGCACCTTCTATCGTTTCTGAAAATGCCTGGATTCTCGTCAGTAACTGTCCTGCGCTCTGACTTGTAAAATCCGTTTCTATTTTAAGCATCGGAACTTTGATGTTCTTTTTAATACTTGCATATTCAAATCCGTAATAATCACAAAACTTAATTGTATGATAAATGATTCCTTTTAAATACGGGTCCAGATACAGTCGGTTTCTGCGGGTGCTGTTGTTCATTCTGAAACACGGCATCTGGCAAAGCAGTGCATCCGCATATGCAAGAAACATTGCTTCTTCGTCCATTTTCTGCATATCTTTTGGAATGACTGCCAGCCTGCGCCCGCCTGTACAGGTCAGATTTTCTACGTTCATCTGGATATTTTCGCGAATCATCTGCTCTAGCACGCCGCTCACACGCACGCCCAGCACACCAATATACGGTTTATTTTCGGTATCCTTTTGTTCAAATGCTTTCAAAAACAGTGATTTATCAAATTTTTTTCCGGAATATTCTTCATAAGCTTCTTTCAACCGGCAGATTGACGCGGCAAATTTTACTTTTTCACATTCCTCATCGTCATGCGGAATATCCAGCATATAAAGAAATTTACATTTTCCGGTGCTTTCTACAATATCATACACGCGCCGCATGGAATCACAGCAGTTGACAAGCACCAGTTCCTCTGCCTTTCCTTCCAGCACCGCCTGAATCACGGATTTTCCGAAACCGCACAGATTTGCATGGGCAATCTGGTCCGACATTTCAAAATTTTCCGGCATTTCTTCCAAAACCGCACATTTTTCTCCAAAGCCCTGAAACAGTTCTGTCGGGGTATATTTACAGACATAATGAATCATGAATGTTTTTCCTCCTTGTTCTTTTCCAGCATTTCCGCAAATGCCTGAAGTCTGGTGGACACCTGTCCGTCACTGGTATTCGCCGGATTGCAGCCGTCACCGTCCAAAATCATTGTCGGAAGTCCTGCCGTTTCCAAAACATTTTTAATCAGTCCGGATGCGCCGATTGTCCCTTTACATCCCCAGTGTGCAAACAGGATTCCACCATCTGCATCTGTCTGTTTTGCAAGTTTTTCCGCCATCCGGATTCTTTCTTTAACACTTCCGTTATAAATACAGTGAACCATTTTCTCTGCCATTGCCTCATACGGATCTGCCGCCTGCATTTCGCGGAATCCGTCTGCTACAAAATCGCAGGCGCTGATGTGCATGGTTTTACTGTAATTAAATGCCTCTTTCACCGGCTGCTGTAAAAACGGCATAATGTGCATCCAAAGAACATGAAGTCCCTCTCCCTTCGGTGCATTTTTTACATCTTCAAGAAGCAGCTCGGTGTATTTAAGCGATGTTTCCGACCCCGCCAGCAGATGACACATAAAAATCGCATATAATTCATTGGTAAGAGATGTCACCGGGTCATGGTCTTTGCGCAAAGCAAGCTGGCTTCGGAAATGTGCCGCCGCTTTTCTGCTGTTTGTAACGGCATTTTCTACCGCTTCTTCTGTAATTTTCTTTTCGGTAATGTCTTCCAGAAAATGTTTCAATTCTTTTAGCTGATTTGCAACATATTTAATTGAAGACTGCGTTTTTTCATATGGAACATCAATATAGAAGCCCGGACAGCTGTAGTTTTCCTTTAAATAAGGAAATGTCATCATATTGCCGTCACAGGCGAGATTGGTATAAATCATGCATTTCGGCGCCGGTAAAATACCGGTCAGCGCCGCGCCCAGAAAAACCCTGTGATATGAGCACATGGTTTCCGGAAATCCTTCTTCCTCGGTTTTACGTAAAAATATCTGCTCACATTTTGTACCTGCTATAAAACAGGACAGCGCTTCCACAGAATACGGTGTCAGTCCCGCCGCCGTTAGAAGTTCTCCCGGAACGAAAATGCTCATCATTGCCGAATTTTGCGGTTTTGCAAGTGCCTGAATGATATTTTTCATGACCACCCGCGCCGCATACTGCCCGGACAGCGGAAGCTCCCGGTCCGGAAAAAGCTGTAGTTTTTTCTCCTGAAGCCGGTATCCGGCAAGCAGAAGACGGCGGGCTTTGTCAGGGTCTTTTAACGCTTCGTTTCCCACCACATTTCCAAATTTTTCTATAATATCCATTTGTGTTCATTCCTACCTTTTTGTTCTGATTTTCAGCAAAATCTGTTCTGCATATTTTTGAACAAATCAATGTTTATTATAGCAAGTTGTGGGAAATTGTAAATGTTTTGTTTAGTGATGAGTGCTGTATTTATCGAAGAATTTCTCCCTATCTACTTATCACATTCCCAAAACGCAGGGCTCATTCTTTCTATTTCACCGCGGCTGATGCCGTATTTCTTAGCCAGTTGTTTCCAATTATCCCCGACCACATTTTTTATTTTATCAACCTCCTGCACTGCATACTTTTTCTCTATTCCATAATATGAAGCCGCTTGTACTGCCAACTCAAAATCAATGCTGGAATCATCTGCATCTACATTTAATGATAAATATTCACCATATATATCTGGATTTACATCGTATAACGGCGACAACTTCCATCCATCATGAGATAATATAAATCCATGATTTCTAAAGTGGTCATCCGTATTGGATACAGCCATGCTAAACACTATACGTTTCCAAAGTTCTTCCAAATCCCGTTTAGGTCTTGCGCCATCCGCTTTTAAAAATGATGCAATCTCAAGATAACTGCTTCCGTCTGTCGCATTTGCATCATCTTTCTTTCCCAGTACTGTCATGGCTGATGAAAAATGAATTCTCTGCTCTCCATCTCTGTCAAAACGCTTTACTAAAAATGTTGTTCCTAATTTGGAAAACTTTTCAATCTTTGCCTCTGGTACATTTAATCCACACTTCTCCGCCAAATCATGTACAACCATTTCCCATGCACCCGAATTAAAATCATCATGTTTTGATGGGAATTTAGCAATCCACAACGAACCGTCCGGTGCCATTACAGATGCCTTAGGTCTGGCTCCGCCAAGTGAAGAACCGGGAGCTATTAGTTGTTTTAACCATTTTTCTTCCAAACCTGTATCATCATTTTCAAAAGCAAAAGAAGCTTGTTCAAGTTCTCTTAAAGAAGTCCATGGTGGTGTTGCATATTCTTTATCGTTTGAAAGGAATTCCCCATTTTGCTCTGTTTTAAATCGCAGTCCTCCCATTCTTGCTTCATCATATACGCCTAAAAGATAATCGCTCTCTAGGAGTTTTTGCGGTTTCTCCCCGGCTTTTTTTGCCCGAAGTTCTTCTCTCCGCTTCATAAGCCGTTTTCCCCATCTGTCCGGACAGGAATCAGCAAATACTCCAAAGATATTTTTATCATCATTTATATATTGTCTGCCCTTATATAACTGTAAATCCGGGTCTAACATCATATTTCCTTTTTCCAGCCAGCTTTGCTCATATTCAAATGAATAGAACTCTTTCCCCCTCGTCTGCGATACATAAATGGTCCCAATTAATTCGTTTTGAAAAGGCAAAAAATCCGCAAACACATATATTTTCTTTTCTTTCTGCATATAGCTATCCCTTCTTTGTCACCCGTTTTCTTACAGGCAAATCCAAATCCTGCAATTTACGTCCCAATTCATCATCTTTGGCAATCAGCAGTAAATCCTTATCCATATAATTAAGCGCATGTAATACCGCCGCATAACATCCAATCGCTACCGATGATGCCCCTTTCTCGATTGAAACCAAAGAATAGTTTAGTGCCTCCTTTTTATTCTGAGGAATTTGTGACAATTCATCAGCTAGATAATTGTAAACATACGTAGAAATAGCTATTTCACAAATTTGTTTTTTGTTATTTCTATCTAAAACTTTTAGATAATACATTTTTATTTCTACATGTGATGTATTTTTTACTGACAACTACAATTTTTCACATTAAACTACAAAATGGATCAAAAACTCCCCGGCACAAAATGCCGTGGAGTTTCCTTTTCCATTATAAATTATGTCCCTATTTACATTTGTGTGTCTGATGTATCAACAGTATAATGATACATTTCA
>ERZ773202.983-NODE-983-length-21164-cov-5.555971_pt1 | contig 21164 bp, 17 predicted proteins | sample MGYA00580998_ERZ773202 | MGnify/ENA primary metagenome ERZ773202 (study PRJEB29015, sample SAMEA2737803) | human gut metagenome | biome: human gut; feature: human-associated habitat; material: faeces | place: China | collected 2012 ...
GCTCTCTGTTCGACGCTACCCAGACCATGGTCGCTAAGATCGACGACGACACCTACCAGGTTCAGGTCGTGTCTTGGTACGACAACGAGAACTCTTACACTTCTCAGATGGTTCGTACCATTAAGTACTTCGCTGAGAACTGCTAATGACGTTCTGCCGTTAAAAATCGCCTGATTTGTCTGCCGGAGTTTGTCTTGCTCAACTACGAACAAGCCTGACTAGGTACGACAACCATATCTAGGAATTTTTCGCCCTTCTTTTTGTGGTCCGCCGCAAAAGGAAGGGTGTTTTTTTATGTGTTTGAAAGAGCTTCGGGACGAATTTTTGTATGACTGTGAATGCCGCCACCTGGCAAAGGGGTCTCTGCGGAATTATCGGGCATCTACCCGGTTCTTGCTGGAATTTCTGGAACGGAAGCAAATTACGGAACTGGAGGATGTGCGCCCACGGCACCTTCGGGACTTGATGAAAGAAAAGCAGGATGCAGGCAATACGCCCCGGTACATCAACGATCTGCTGAAGGTCTGGCGCACCTGGTTCAATTATCTGGTGGAGGAGGGCTATTTGGAGGAGCGAGATAACCCAGCCAAAAAGGTAAAGCCACTGCGGCAGCCCCGGACCATCATTGATACCTTTACCGCAGCAGAAATGAAGCGGATGATCCAGTTCTACGACGGAAAGGACTTTCTGGAGGTGCGGAACAAGACCATCATCATGCTGCTGTTTGACACAGGGATGCGCTGTAACGAGATGATCCTGATGGAGCCCGAGGACATCAAACCGGATTACATTCTGGTGAAGCATGGCAAGGGCGGCAAGGAGCGTGTGGTGCCGAAATCTCCGGCACTGTCCAAGCAGCTCATCAAATACTGTGCGCTCCGGGATGGTTACCGGAAAGAATGCCCCACCTGCCACAGAAACCTTTTCCTCAGCAAAACAGGCAGGCCCCTCACGGATGAAGCAGTTGCTCGGATGCTGAAGCACGCTGCAGAGGAAGTGGGAGTCTCCTCCTCGGTACGGGTCAGCCCCCACACCTGCCGCCATACCTTCGCTCAGATGCAGCTGAAGAATGGACTGGACCTGTACAGTGTCTCTCGCCTGATGGGGCACGTCAATATCATGATTACCCAGCGGTATCTGTTGGGCATCAAGGATAAGGACATTGTGGACCGGGGCACCCAGACCAGCCCCTTGATGAACCTGTAAAAACTGAATCGTACACTTCAAGAGTGGCCCCGCCGGGTGATGGGGCTGCTCTTTTTTTTGTGATGATGTGCAAAATGCACAAAAATCATGCCGAAAATTCTAACGGTATTCTCTTAATAAAAACAGAATATTATGGTATAATTAATTTCCCCTAAAGGAGTATACAGCCCAAAGGCTGCAGAGTCCGGCGGGGGCTCATAGACGGGTGATTCGGTTGAGAATCGCACGATCGGCGCAAGGGTTAGCTGCCTGATGCCGGCCGCAGCGGTTAAAGCCTGTTTATGATGTAATCCACCGTGAGAGGGCATGGCTCGTGAAGGCAACTCCTTTGCGGATCTGCTGTTCGAAGGGTGGCTGATATTCCGTTTATAGTCAAGCACTTGGTTCTAGTACGTGAATAGATGAAGTGATTCACGTAATTTTCTTGACCGGCTCTGAGTGTAATAACGGACGTCCTGGATGACCAAGACGCACGGACTGACAGAATTAATTTTAAACTGCATGCCTGAAAAATGCTTTCGGGTGTACGGTTTGGTTGTTCTGCCAGTTTGTGCGTCTTTTTTGTTGCCGTTTTTTTAGGAGGTGCACGATGTAGCGTATAAAAGCATTCCAAAATCATAAACGAATACAAAGGAGATAACTATGAACTCTTTAAGTTTCTTTCCGCTAATCTCTGCCACGACCACTGCTTCATCTGCGCCGGTCTACCATGGAGGCATGATCCCGTGTCTGAGAGATGTGGAGCCGGTAAACACCCAGTGGCTTGTTAAAGGATACTTCCCGATGGGTGCCGTGTCGGTCGTAGCAGGCCCCGGCGGTGTGGGCAAGGGCGTATTCATGGCGGATGTGGCGGCTGCCGTGACGACCGGACGCCCCACAATGCTCTTCCCTGACGCTGCAGTTACACAGGGGAACGTTTTGGTGCTTACGAGCGAGGATGACCCCGGTATGTCTCTGGCTCCGCGCTTGATTGCTGCAGGGGCGGATACGCGCAGGGTGTTTTACGTCACTCCCAGCTGGTACTGGCAGCAGAAGAAGAAAAAGCTTGTTATTGGAGCAAGCCTGTTTGAACTTATTGATGAACTGCGTCCGGCACTGGTTATCATCGACCCGCTCAGGAGCTTTCTGGAGGGGAATGCAGCGGCAAATGGTGATGTAATGCGCGGGGCACTTGATATGCTGCAGGAAAAAGCATCGGCAGACCAGTTCAGCGTGGTTATTGTATCTCACATGGTAAAGAAGGCAGGCGATGATGCACGGATGTTGCTGGCCGGTTCTGGTGAGCTGTGGAATGCCGCTCGTAGTGTGACCATTCTGGGGCGGCTGCCGAAGGACGAAAGCGTTACCTATGTAACGCAGGAAAAGCTGAACGTTGGCACTAAGGCACGCAGTATCCTCTTCCGTACCCAGACGGTAAGCGTGAAGAACAAGGCGGGCGCAGAGGTGGAAACCGCCCGGGCAGTGCTGGCAGCGACCACGGAGAAGCATTATAAGGAGTTAATGGCCGACAAGCCGATGCCGCTGGAACCGTCACAGCAGGATGCCAAGGAGTCCATCATGGCCCTTCTGAAAGAGCAGGGACCGATGGCTGGTATGGATCTGAAAAAGCTGGTAATGGACGAAACAGGATGCGGCAAACGCACCGTTGAGCGGGCACATACATGCCTTGTAAAAGAAAAAAAGATCCAGACCAAGCGAGTGCGGCAGGCTGACGGAAAGTTCAAGTTCATCACGTCCTTGTGCGCTGTACGGGCGGTGAGACGAGTGTGTGGCAAAGTTGCGTAAAAATAACGAATATGCGATAAAAATCAACTTCACCAGTGTGGCGATGTTGGCGATGTTGAGCGGGGCGGGAAAATGCGGAAAAGAAACGTAGTATCGTGAACAAAAAAATCGGTGTAACTTCGCCAATGAAAGCACAGAAGGAGGTGGTGCGCTATGGATGGCATGATTGCCTGAATGGACTGTCGGGGAGGGACAGAAGGGAAAAACCAAGCCCTCTTGGAGCTGGAAGCGATACCTGATATGACATTTTATACAGATTGTTTTACAACCAGCAGAAAAATGACGTGTGAATGCTAAAAAATCAACAAAAAGGCAATATGACCTTTCAAAAAAAGGTGAGATTGGATTTCATTAAAAAAATAAAAGGAAAAATACGAATCACCATTGATTTTTAATATATGCGGTGATATACTATGAGTACAAATAAAACAAGGAGGTTTGATAATATGTAGAAGTAAAAACAAATGGGTGTAATTAAGTAACACCCAGTTGGCTGTAAAAAATACAATCCGATTATATAGGAGGATACAGACTATGACTAAAATCAAAAAGAACACCACAGGAAAACCGACGACTGCGACACCGCTCTCGCCTATGATGACCGTTGCCGAGGTAGCAGAGCTGCTGGGTTTCGGGCAGAATTTTGTCTATCGGCTGGTGAGCAAACCGGGCTTCCCGGCCGTAAAGGTCGGCAATAGCTATCGGATCTTCCGCGAAGGGTTGATGGAATGGCTTGAGGCGCAGAAAGTCAATAACACCCCGGGAGGTGCTGCATAATATGCGAGACCCAGAAGTTGATCCATGCCCCGCCGGGGGAGAGCTGGAGAATACGATTATAATTATGAAAAAGGAGAATGCTATGCAGATATTTTATGACGATACACTAAAACATTTGGATCCATTCGCAACCTTGTCGGCCGGACTGGAAGGCAAGTACATCTGCTACGGTGGAGGTGTGAAACCGCTTCAGCCGGGAAAAACGTTTGCTGATGGCTTTATAATGCGGCTGACAGACAGACCAGATAACCCGGAAAACACGATAATCAGCGTTGAGCCGTGCCTGAACAAGGACGGTGCACCACAGCTGGCGATGACCATTTACCAAGCTACCGGCAGTGAACAGCGCACCCAAACAAATGAACAGGCTGTGGAATGGGCAGGATGTCCAGAAGCAGTGTCATGCTAAAAAAGGAGATTAAAATGAGCTTTTTAAAGGATGTATTTCAGACCGCTGACGAGATCAAGCAGAGTCAGGAGAAGTTAAAGGATGCCGTAGATGTAAGCAGTCGTCAGGCGGCGGCACTTATTCGACCGTATCTGAGTGAAGTGCAGAATGAGACCCTATCTGAAATTCTAGAAGGGCTGGTCGCATCCGTTGCCGAGCACTCGTTCCAAATCGGCTACAGCAGTGCCATGCAGACGTTTGCAGAAGCGGCGGCAGCACTCGAGGCAGGGGCCCAGGCACAACAGTAAAACAAAAACCGCCTTACCTGGTCGCAACAGGTAAAGCGACTATAGGGACGGGAATGATTTGTGATGCTCACTCTCGTTCCTATAATACCATAGAACAAGGCGTTTGAACAGAGATTTTTTCTGGGCAGGCGCATACCAACCGGCGCATGGTCTGGCAAGATGGCTGGGCTGTGCGCCTTATTATTATAGGAGGACCAGACGCAATGAAGACAGCTATAGAGAAACCAATGACGCCTGGAGGTGTCTTTGATCATCTGATGGAGCCCCAGGGGGACGAGCCGGAATTTCTCCCCTCCAAGGAGCCGAAGACGATGACCATGCAGGAGTCCCTAGAGGAGATGGGCAGGTTTCTGTGCTGGAATAGGATGACCCCAGAGGAGAAGCGGGCGGAGCAGGAGGCACAGAGGGCGGCCAGCCACGCCACGGAGCAAGCCGCCGAGGATATCCCCTGTACTATGAGACCGGAGAGGGTGCCAGACACCCCACAGGACACGGTATGGAAGGACTTGACGGACGCTCCACAGGACGTTGTGCGAGCTGATGTGTTGGACACCTCAATGGGCGGTATGTTGGAGGCTGTGCCGAGCAACGGTGCACCAGAAAGAGCTGCAGACACGATGCCGGACGATGTCCCGGACGCCACAGAGGGAAATGTGCCAGGGAGGGAAGCAGATACTGTGCCGGATGGCCCACCGGACGATCTCCCAGACACTGTAGAGGGGAACATGCCGGATGTGGTAGGAGCCTTGACAGCACAGGAAAAGGCGGGAAATGAAACCGTACAGGGTGTGCCAGAGGTGGAGGTGGTGCCCCCAGAAGCAATTGTGCTATTGGAACAGACAGGAGAGGACGCCCCGGCGGCGGAGGAACGGTGGGCGTATGCCTCGGAGCTGATCGGTGATGCGTTCCAGCATTGGGGAAATGGAAGAGTCCTTCTGGATATGGGGACCGGACGGGGCAAGAGTGAATTCGTTATCCGGAAGATGGCTGGATGGGCGGTTGATCAATTTTTGGAGGGAAATTGTGACAACCGTATCCTTATGCTTTGCCCATTGACGCTTTTGCATGAAGATCTGGAAAACCGACGCAGGGAAGAGTACTTGACAGTGTTCGGCGATGCTTCGGAAGAGGAATGGGATCTGTATGAAGAGGTCTTAACCGTTATAACCTACCAGAAACTTGAGCAGCTCTGTAAAGGAGACGCATCCGATCATAGAAGCCTTCAGAAGCTATTGGACAGACATCGAATTATCATTGCGGATGAATGCCACTACTGGTCTGAGTTCTCAGCCTTCAACATCAATACACACTATTCATTTGATGCCCTCCTACAGGCAGAGAAAGATCATACCGTGATTTATATGAGTGCGACCGGGCGGGACACTTGGAAACTTCTGGAAGAAAAAGGCGGTCCAACGCAGCCTGAACGGATCTATAGGCTGCCGCAGAACTATGAGTACGTCAAAGCCGCCTATTTCTATGCCCGACACAATCTGGTGACAATTTTGAAACGCCTTCCGGTGGGTGAAAAAGCAATCGTGTTCGTGGAGCTTGGTGATGATCTGGCTGAAATGGAAACAATATTTGGCGACACAGCCGCCTATTATTGTTCCCCTTTCAACGAAAGATATCGGAAAAAGTACAGCGATTTGTCGGTCTGCGTGAAGGATGGCCGGCAGCTAAAGGATATTCTGTTCACGACAAAGGCTATGGGTGTGGGAATCGGATTGAAAGATCGGGGCGTGAAGCATATTTTTATCGACCAATGGAATCCTCTGGAAATAGCTCAGTCGCTCGGACGCAAGCGCTCCCTGGATGCAGATGACACCTGTACTGTTTATTTCAGAGATTATAGTCTTGACTGGTACTGGGGCACAAACAGTGGGTTGAAAAAGTTTCGCAGCATGCTATTGAACAAGTATTTGCCAGCGCAGGCGTACATGGCGGGGGAAGAAGAATTTGATAAATACCTGCATAGTGACAATCCGGAGGCGATTCAGAAGAAGATTGATAAAAGTAAAATTTTGGAACACAATGTAGTCACTGGATACCATATCAATCCGCTGGGGCTTCAACAGGTAGAGCACGATATCGAAATGCTTGATGACATTATGAGCTCAACGAATTATCCTGAGTCATTTATGAAGTATGCGATGTTTAATCTACACCAACCCATCAAAGCGTATCGGTTCAAGGATTTGGAAGATTGGCTCTATGCACACCTCAATCAACCGATGGATCCAGAGGAAATGACAGAAAAAATTATGAGTTTTGGCTATATTGAAAGATATCAAGGGAGAGAGCCGGGTCAGATGGGTTTGAATAAATTTCTTCCATGTTATGGTGTTAAGATTGTAAGCGATAGAGAGAATAAGAGAAATGAGAATCGCAATAAAACTTTCTGGACGTTGATGAAACAGTGACTATAGTTGGTGGCGCAAAATTTGGTATAAAGTATATATATAAATAGCAAAAAATGCGCCAAGCTGCCTTTTAGTTATATATAAAGGAAGTCGCAATACACGACAACCCTGACCCTGTACCAAACAGTACATACCCAAGAGAGCCCTGCTAGAGTGAGACATTGGTGGTGCGCTATCTGCTTTTGATGCGGCTTTTCCCCTGGAAATTCCTACTGGACAGAGGACCTGGTCTGACGTTGGAATACACCTGGTCCTTCGCCTTACGATCGTGTGGAACGCCACCGCCGGACTTCCTTGCTTTATGAAACAGGATCGCTGGGCTGCCATGAAACCTTGGGGTCTGACAATATGATAGCAGGATGACATGTCCAATTGTTGGGACCTATAAGATGACTTATGTGAAATCTTGTGGGGCTCTGGGGTGGTGGTGCCTTGATTGCCTGTTTCCCTGTCCATGGAATAGGGTGCCCCCTGTGATCGCTACCCGGCTCCCGGCGGAGAAGAGAGCAATAACTCCTATATGGGGTGGAGAAAAGGCGTTTTTCCCTCTACGGACCCCGGGGGGCGGTTAAAAATCTGAAATAGGCGTCCAATATAGTAGGAAGGGGGAGTTGTAAAATCTCCCCAACACAGGTCAAAAATAGACAGGTGCCCTTTACAGAGGAGAGGATAGAACCAGAAAATTAAGGCGTAGAGCCGGCTTTTTTGCAGGTGGAAAGACGATATTGGAGAATCTTGGATACAATATGGAAAAAACCTGATTTTACGGACCCTTTTTTGGAGGCGTCTGAACCACAAACCTACCGCAAAATCTTGTAACATAATGGGATTTATGGTAGAATAGTGGTTGTGATGAGAAAAAGATCCAAGGAGTCATGGCATCTTTTCCCACGGGGATGAAAGGTGCCCCCGGAGTTGCGGCTGAGGATAACCCGACGGTCTCTGCGATTGTACATAACCAGCAAGAAACCGCCTGATTGAACGCGATGGTACAATAACTTCCTGATTTTGGCTCGGGAGGGCTGGTTTGCAGCCTGAGCAGCGCAAGAAAGTGCCCCACGGGACCTCTGATGACACAGGAAGATGAAACCTGCTAAAACAGTGTGGCCGCATCGCATTTGAAATGACCCTGGACGAATCTGTCGCCCGGGGTTTTTATTTGCCTGGAAGTGGATAACGACGAAAATGTCGGGGCAAGCGGCTTCATGGTCCTCAAAATGGCTGTAAAAAGAGCCGGAAGCGTTGAATCGAGAACAAAGGAGTAGTTAGGGAATTATGACAAAAATTCGGCACGATGTAATGTTGAGACTCGTAAAGGTATTAGATGTGGTGATGATCACACTTCCGTTTGCGGCTTGCTGGGTCTGGTACTATGCGGCAAAAACACCGCTGGATGGAACTTGGCAGGGCCATGCAGTTATTTTGGGCCTATATGCGGTGCTGTTTATTCTGCTGGGCAAGACCTATGACGCATTCTGGATGTCCATGCAGCGAGTTTCCGAGCTGATGTACGGTCAGGTCCTGGCGGCGATGGCGACGGACGGGATCTTTTACATTGTGATCTGCCTGATGGCCACGAAGTTGTGCAATCTTCTGCCTGGCATTGCTGCGATCGCCGGACAGGCGGTCATGGCGGCCATTTGGGCATCCTGTGCACATAAATGGTACTACAAGACCTTCCCGCCGCAGCCGACCATTGTGGTATATGATGTCCGGCGCGGAGTGGAAAACCTGATCAAGGACTACGGCCTCGACAGCAAGTATGATGTCAAAAAGGTGCTGACCGTTGACGAATGCCTGAACGATCTGGAGGTGCTGAACGGCGCGAAAACGGTCTTCCTGAGCGGTGTCCACAGCCATGAGCGCAATATCATTCTGAAATATTGTGTGATGAACAACATCAACACCCTGATTATTCCCCGTGTGGGCGATGTCCTGATGAGTGGTGCCTGGCCGATGCACATGCTTCACCTGCCTGTCCTGCGTGTGGGCCGTTACATGGCAAAGCCGGAGTATCTGTTCGTTAAGCGGGCAATGGATATCGTGCTTTCGCTGATTGCACTGATCGTGCTCAGCCCGCTGTTCCTGATTACCGCCATTGCAGTCAAGTCGGATGGCGGCCCTGCATTCTATAAGCAGGTGCGTCTAACCAAGGATGGTAAGCCCTTCGAGATCCTGAAGTTCCGTTCGATGCGTGTGGATGCTGAAAAGGACGGTGTGGCTCGCCTTTCCACCGGTGACAAGGATGACCGTATCACCAAGGTCGGTCATATCATCCGTGCCTGCCGCTTGGATGAGCTGCCCCAGCTGCTGAATATCCTCAAGGGTGACCTGTCCATCGTTGGTCCCCGCCCGGAGCGCCCGGAGATTGCCGCACAGTACTGTGAAGAAATGCCGGAGTTTGCGCTGCGTCTGCAGGCAAAGGCTGGCCTCACCGGTTATGCACAGGTGTACGGAAAATATAACACCACACCGTATGATAAGCTGCAAATGGATCTGATGTATATTGCCCACCCCAGCCTAGTCGAGGACCTGAAGATCATGCTGGCTACGGTGAAGATCCTGTTTATGCCTGAAAGCACCGAGGGAGTTTCTGAGGGTCAAACCACTGCAATGAGTGGAGAAAACGACTAAATATCGATGGTTTTATACATTTCTCGCTGTCAAAAGTTGGAAGAAAATCCAAAGTGGAGTCAGGCATAAATACGGCTCTTACAGTAGCGTTGAGCTGGAAAGCGGGCGAATTGCCCTACATGAGGCTGAAATACTGCATCTAGTAGTGCAAAATGCCTGGAACCCGGACGTGAAAGAGGGCAAAATGAGGTTGAATTGAGGCGTTTATGCCCTGAAAAAGCACTTTTATAGATGCGACGGTAGCTCGTGGGTTTATGCCGGATGGCACGGTGATGATATTACCAACACTGTGGTGACTATCACATAACGGTTTCAGGGCTTGACGATGATAACATTATCTGCGATTTCATCCCGGTCTTGGAGATAACAAGGCGGATGTGAGCAAGATGGTGATAAACACATGGTCGCAGAGATGCTCATTCGTGTGGAGTAATCCGGTATAAGCAGGGGAGCTACAGTAGCGTAGATGAGTGGAATCTGGAATAAAGGCAGGGGCTACCGTAGCGAGTGATAGTGTCATCAGGGCTAAATACAGCGGCTACCGTTGCGTAAATTTGTCGAAGAAATGTTTATTGTGGCGGTACAAGACATAGCGGCAGTGTGACTCACACTGCTGAGGACGATTAGTAGAGCTTTATAAGGAATAAACGGCTCAGACTCTTTGAGATTGAGTCTGGGCTGTAATCTTTGATATGCGGAGAGGAAGAGAAGATGGAAACTACGAAGCAGCCACTTATTACTGTTGTGATGCCGAACTACAATGGTCACCGTTTTGTAGAGCAGGCAATCGACAGTGTACTTAATCAGACTTATCCCAATTTTGAGCTGCTGGTAGTAGATGACTGCTCGAAGGACAATTCGCTGCAGCTTATCCAGCAGAAGGCACAGAGCGATGACAGAATTAGGGTAATTGCGCTGGAGCACAATGCAGGCGTGGCCAATGCCCGAAATGTCGGTATTAAAGAGGCAAGGGGAGAGTTCATTGCCCTTCTGGACAATGACGACTTGTGGACTGTAGACAAGCTGGAGCGCCAGCTTGCTTTTGCAAACAAGGGCGCAGATATTGTCTATTGTTCTTATGACTTTATTGATGAGAAAAACAACCCCATTAAGAAGCCTTTTATCGTTCCACAGCAGACGAACTTTAATAAAATGCTGGCATCAAGCGTTATAAGCTGTTCCACAAGTTTTATCAAGACAGAACTGATGCAAGCACATCCTTTCAACTCGGATTTTTATCATGAGGATTATGTCCTGTGGATGGAGCTGCTCAGGGTTTGCCCAACTGCATACGGCGATGAGAAGGTACTGATGCATTACCGTCAGGTAACTGGGTCGAGATCAAACAAAAAGAGCAATGCGGCAAAGGAACGGTGGAATACATACCGCAAGGCTTTGAATCTGAATATGACCACCAGTGTGTGGGCTTTTGTGAGGTACATGGCAAACGGTGTGATAAAGTATTATCTATAAGGTGCGGAGGAAAATGAAGATGAGAATATCAATATATTTTTTTAAGTGGAGAAGCTAGGTATTAATTTGATGAAGATCGGTCGCTTTTTTCGCAACGCTTGAAAAGTGATATCTTTGGTGAAAAATATACTAAGAATATATGAGCTTCAAGAAGGCGTTGAAATGTGCTTTCGAAGGGTGAAGCAATTTTTTGAGAAACGATGAAAGCGCAATTACTTTGAGTGGTGAGGAAAGGAATAATGCAATACCCGAAAATTCTGATTATTTCAAATAATTGTTTATCCAAAAGCGATTCAAACGGAAGAACCTTAGGTAATTTCATAGGCTCATGGCCCAGAAATTCTATCGCACAGTTTTGTATTCATGCTCAGGACAAAGACTGGGATGTTTGCGCGAATTTTTATGCTGTATCCGATATGCAAGCAGTAAAGGCTTTTTTGCTTGGCAGAAAGATTGATGGACGCAGGATATTCTTAGCGGATGAGACAGCAAGGAAAGTTAGCGCAGGCGGAAAGAGAACAGTATCAAAAACACCTGCATCGATGCTTTTAAGAAATGCTGCATGGGCATCGTTGCGGTGGAAAAACGAGATATTCAATACTTGGGTAAATGATTTCAAACCGGAAGTCGTAATTCTGCAAGCCGGAGATTTGCCCGCCTTTTATGATATTGCAGTGCACATCGCAATGGAGAGAAAAATTCCGCTTGTAATCTATAACAGTGAGGAATACTACTTTAAAGACTACTGCTATTTTGGCGAAGATGCTCCGTTTAAGTGGTTGTACCCTATGTTCCACAACAAACTGAAAAAATCAGTAAGAAACGCCTTGAATTATGCGGCAGGCAGCATTTATATCAGTGACTACCTCAAGGAACTTTACGATAACGAGTTCGGAAAGCGTTCAATAACATTGATGACATCGGCAACAGAGAATGTTGGCTCGGATGCACCAACAAATGAAACCGGAGCAACGCGAGCTATTATATACGGCGGAAACCTGGGTATTGGACGGCATAAGGCTTTGATTGACATCGGCAATGCATTACAGAAAATTGATCCAACTTTGAAAATCGATGTCTATGGAAAATGCGATGATCCGGAAATTGCTCAGGAGTTGAATAGCTGTAGCGGAATCAATTATGCCGGAATGATACCGTATAGTGATCTTCAGGAAAAAACAAGACGAGCCAGACTTTTGATTCATGTTGAAAGCATGAAACCTTATTATGTCAGAGATATAAAGTACGGATTCTCCACCAAAATTGCGGACTCGTTAGCATCTGGCGTGCCATTCTTTGTTTATGCGTCAAGTGAATTGACGAGCGTTCAATATCTGAGCGAAAACAAATGTGCAATCATCGCAACAGATGAAAAACAGCTTGTAGATAAGTTGAAGTGTGCATTATTCGATGAGCAAGCAAGGAGCTTATGCATAACAAATGCACGTCAGATTGCGACAATGAACCATAATCAGGAGAAAAACAAAAAAAGGTTTTATGCGTTTGTTGTGGAATCTATAACTGGGGAAAAGGACTAAACATGAAGGTACTACAGGTAAACTGTGTCTACAAAAAAGGTAGCACTGGAAAAATCACATATGACCTGCACAATGGGCTCTTGGAAGAAGGAATAGAGTCGGTTGTGTGCTATGGACGCGGAGTGCTTGTAAAAGAGCCGGGTGTCTACAAAACCTGTCCGGAGTGGTACTCCAAGCTCAATAACGCACTGTCCAGAATCACCGGTATTATGTATGGTGGGTGCTATTTTTCTACCAATAAGCTCATCTCCATTATCAAAAAAGAGCAGCCGGATATTGTCCATTTGCAGTGCATCAATGGTTACTTTGTGAATATTTATCGTCTGATTACATGGCTTAAAGAAAATCATGTAAAAACAGTTTTGACGCTGCATGCGGAGTTTATGTATACAGCCAACTGTGGTCATGCATTGGAATGTGAACGCTGGAAAAAGGGGTGCGGAGATTGTCCAAGAAGAAAAGCAGAGACGCTGTCACTTTTATTTGATGGCACTGCAGCATCTTGGAAATTGATGAAAAGTGCTTTCGATGGCTTCGATGAGGGATTGATCATCGCCGCTGTTTCTCCGTGGCTGATGGAAAGAGCGGCGCAGGCTCCCATTTTGGCGAACAAGCAGCAATGTGTCGTATACAACGGTTTGGATACAAATGTCTTCAAATACTATGACGGTTCGGATTTAAGAGCAAAACATCACTGTGAGAATAAAAAAGTGGTATTTCATGCAACACCAGCTTTTAATAATGATCCAAACCACATTAAAGGAGGCTGCTACGTGATTGAGCTTGCACGTAGAATGCCGGATGTTTGCTTTATTGTTGCGGGACAGGTAACAGGTGAGCTTGATGTTCCGCCGAATCTGATTCTTTTGGGAAAGCTGGATTCACAAGAACTCCTGGCCAGATATTACTCTATGGCAGATGCAACGGTGCTTACCAGCAAGAGGGAAACGTTTTCAATGGTATGTGCTGAAAGTTTGTGCTGTGGAACGCCAGTGGTTGGATTTAAGGCTGGCGCTCCAGAGCAGATTGCTCTGAAGGAATACAGCCGATTTGTACAGCAAGCGGATGTGAATCAATTAGTGTGTGCGGTAGAGAATATTCTGAATTTCCCATTTGATCGAATCGAACTGGAAACAGAAGCCCAGCGTACTTATGCCAAGAGTACGATGACGGAAAAGTATATCGAGATATATACGAAGCTAATGCGTGCGGAGAGCAAGGAATGAAACTAAGAATTAAATTTGATTTTTCAGAATGTGCAAAGATAGAGATTGTTCTGGTAGCGTTAATAGTTCTATTTACGATTTTAAGGCAAAGCACTGCTATCTCCATTTGCTTTGAGTTGAGTTTTATAGCACTGTTGGTGTATGCAATAAAACGTGCGACAATAAAAAAATTCGAAGTACAACCGCTTCTTTTAATTGCAGTGGCGGTGATAAATGTACTTGTGAACGGATTGATTTCAAACGACGCAAATTTGGGATTTGATTATTTCAAGAAAGTAATAATGTTCTCTGCGTTTGTTTTAATGCTGTATTTTTCAGAAGAAGATTTGGTCTCCGGTAAAGCAATCACAATTGTAAAAAGTATTCCTGTTGCTTGTGCATTGTTGCTTGTTGTCTCATACTTTTTTCTTGGAAATACGACAAGATATGCAGGGGGCGCAACCTTAGGGTTTTCAAATCCAAATTTTACAGGAATGTGGTTGCTTCACTTGGCAATTTATACGTTCTTGTTCGTAATTGATGAAGAAAAATATTTTTTAATCCGTATTTTTTCTGGAATACTATTCGCTTCTGTAGTTTGGCTGATTTTTCAGACGGAAGCACGTTCATGTTTGATTGGATTTGTCTTTTTTTGCGCTCTTTGCTTAATTGGAAAAGTGTTTGGAAAGTATATAGCTCGAAATGCGATAGTCATTATAGCTGTTATAATAGCACCTATTTTGCTTGTTGTACTTTATCATTATCTCTTAAATGCTTCATGGTTTTTGGAGCTGTTTTCGGCGTTTGTCTCAGCGGGTAAGGGACTTGATTCGAGACTTGCTGTGTGGGATCCTGCAATTAAACTATTAAAGTCAAACTTTATTTTGGGTGATTATTCAGGAATTAGCAATGGAACAGGAATGTCACAACTCCATAATACACATTTGGATGTTATCTGCTCCTATGGTATAGTTCCTTTTATGTTGTTTTTATCGCTGCTTAACAGTGTGTGCAAAAGAGTTTCCAATCAATCAATGGAGTATTCTAATTATTGTGCTTTATGTGGTTTTATCTCAGTTATTATTATGGGAAGCTTTGAAGCGGCTGTTGTTGCGGGAGCAATGGGAATGAACATTCTAACGGCTGGATTGATTATATTAGCGAATGCGAAAGAGGAGTAATTATGAGAGTTGCTTTTATTTCATGCTATATGTCTCCTCACCAAAAACCCTTCTGCGATAAAATGTATCATATTCTGGGAAAGGAGTTTACCTTTATCGCAACGCAACCGATAGATGAGGAAAGAACATCTATGGGGTGGAGTAGTGACAAAGCGGATTATATTATATATGCGTATCAGGATAAACATAATGAGGAAATTGCATATAGCACCGCAAATGCAGCAGATGTTGTAATTATTGGCAGTGCGCCTGACTCATATATTGTTTCTCGACTAAGAGCAGGAAAAGTCACATTCAAATACTCCGAGCGATTTTACAAAACGGGATTGAATCTAAAAAAAATCCCGCATGCAATGGTTGGAGCATGGCTGCACCATGGACGTTTTCAGAAGTATCCGTTGTATATGCTGTGTGCTAGCGCATATACGCCGGCAGACGCAGCGATATTCCATAACTATATTGGCAGAACATATAAATGGGGCTATTTTCCGAAAGCTAAGGAGTATGATGTTGTTGAACTTATGAGGAAGAAACTGTCGGTTACGTCAGCAGGATGGAAGCATCCTCAGGCTTCAATCCTATGGGCCGGCAGGCTTATAGGATGGAAGCATCCGGATGCTTCAATCGAGTTAGCAGCATCGCTTAAGGAGAAAGGTTACTCCTTCAAAATGAGTATTATCGGCAATGGGGAGATGGAAGTGAAGCTCCGAACTATGATTTATGAAAAGGGACTCTCAGATTGCGTAGAAATGCTGGGGTCTATGTCTCCGGAAGAAGTTCGGTTACACATGGAAAAAGCGGATATTTATTTGTTTACCAGTGACTTTAATGAGGGCTGGGGAGCAGTCTTGAATGAATCGATGAACAGTGGATGTGCGGTTGTTGCAAGCCATGCAATTGGGTCGGTGCCTTTCTTGATCAAGGATGGAGAGAATGGGCTGATTTATGAAAATGAAAATCAGAAACATTTTGAAGAGCAAGTTATAAGACTTTTAGATGATGCTGAATTGAGAAGTAGGATTGGAAAAAATGCCTACGAAACAATAGTGAACATGTGGAATGCTAAAACAGCTGCGGAACGATTTATCTTATTGACACAGAATTTGATTGAAAAGAATAATACAGATAATTTGTTCGCAGATGGGCCATGCAGCAAGGCAAAAATAATAAAGAATAATTGGTATCGACGCAATTGAGGAAAAATTTATGAATTTAATTCAGTCATTAAAAAGTAGTACTGTGATGTTTTTGGTAAATCATGTACTTGTAGGAACTAGACCGTACTTCTTTGAGCCTAAAAGAAAAATGTTGAACGCTATTGGACACTCAATTGGTAAAGGCACAAAAGTTGTCGGACCGATTGAATGTTATTCAAAGCTTGAAATTGGGCAAGATTGTTGGATTGGAAAGAATCTAAAGGTTAATGGAAACGGGAGCGTCGTTATTGGTGATTGTTGTGATATAGCTCCAGAAGTCACCTTTCAAACTGGTAGCCATGAAATCGGTGCCGGAAATAGAAGAGCGGGGAAAGGGTATAATTGCAGTCAAAAAGTTGGAAACGGAACATGGATTGGTGGCAGAAGTACAATTTGCAATAATGTGTCCATTGGAAACGGTTGTGTTATTGCTGGGTGTGCCTGTGTGGTACATGATATTCCTGATAATACGTTGGCTGGTGGTATTCCAGCTAAGGTCATTAGGAGATTGGAAGTATGAAAGTTAAAGATTTATTGAAAAGTAAAGTTACAAGAAATGCAGGGTGGATTATAGCAGGAAGAGTCTACCATATGTTACTTGCATTTGTGGTTGGTCTTCTTACAGCTCGATATCTAGGACCAAGTAACTTTGGACTTATCAATTATGCGGCTACATATACATCTTTTTTTGCATCATTTTGCACACTTGGAATCAACTCAGTTATTGTGAAAAATTTTGTGGATCATCCTGATGAGGAAGGAGAAACTATTGGGTCAGCTATTGCCCTTAGAACGGTTTCTAGTGTCTTATCCGTTATTATGATGGTTTGCATTACATTTATCGCAGACAAGGGTGAAACGACTACACATATTGTTGTTTTTCTCTGCGGTATTGGCGTTATATTCCAAGTAATGGATACATTGAATTATTGGTTCCAGTCTAAACTCCAATCAAAATATTCTGCATTTGCAACCGTTATATCGTACACAGTTGTTTCTGCATATAAGGTATGGTTGCTGGCGACAGGCAAAAGTGTTGAGTGGTTTGCGGTTTCTACATCTGTTGATTATTTGGTTGTGGCAATCGTTCTTCTATTGGTGTACAAAAAGCATAATGGCCCGCAATTTAAATGCTCAGTACACAAGGCAAAAGAACTGTTTTTCAGTAGCTATCATTTTATTCTAGCGGGGCTTATGGTTTCAATTTATGGAAGTACAGATAAGTTTATGCTGAAACAAATGCTGGATGAGGCAGAGGTGGGATATTATTCTACAGCTGTTTCTTTGTGCAACACATGGGTGTTTTTGTTAACGGCAATTATAGATTCGCTGTATCCAGTCATTTTGCAGTCCTTTGATAACAAAAAGCTGTTTGAACGAAAAAATAAACAGCTATATGCTATTGTGTTTTATGTTTCAGTTGTTGTCTCATGTGGATTATCTTTACTTGCATTACCGATTATTGATATTTTATACGGAAAGGCATATGCTCCTGCTGCTGCGCCGTTGAGAATTATTACATGGTATACAGCATTTTCTTATCTTGGTGTTGCAAGAAATGCTTGGATTGTTTCCTATAATAAACAGAATCACTTGAAGTATCTGTATGTAGGAGCAGCGGTCACAAATGTTATTTTGAATGCATTTATGATTCCCTTGTGGGGATCCTCTGGAGCAGCATTGGCATCGCTATTAACACAAATTGGTACAATTCTATTGTTTCCAGCGCTTATAAAGGATTTGCGTCCGAACGCTATATTGATGCTGGATGCGATTCGCTTAAAAGATGTTTTTTGATAGAAAATCAGGAGGAAATTTAAAATGTCTGCATTTAATAACGCAACCCTTATGATCACTGGTGGTACTGGTTCTTTTGGTTCTACCGTTCTGAAACACTTTCTGGATTCCGACCTGAAGGAGATTCGCATCTTCTCCCGTGACGAAAAGAAGCAGGACGATATGCGTCATGAGCTTCAGGCCAAGCATCCTGACACTGCCAAGAAGGTGAAGTTCTACATCGGAGATGTCCGCAATCCGCAGTCTATCCGTGATGCCATGCCCGGGGTTGACTACATCTTCCACGCTGCCGCTCTGAAGCAGGTTCCTTCCTGCGAGTTCTTCCCCATGCAGGCGGTTCAGACCAACATCATCGGCACGGATAACGTGCTGCACGCCGCCATTGATGCTGGTGTCAAGCGTGTCGTCTGTCTGTCTACCGATAAGGCAGCCTATCCCATCAACGCCATGGGCATCTCCAAGGCTATGATGGAGCACGTCATCTACGCCAACGCCCGTGTGGCTGCTGAGCGTGGCGGCACCACTATCTGCTGTACCCGTTACGGTAACGTTATGTGCAGCCGTGGTTCCGTCATTCCTCTGTTCATCGACCAAATCAAAGCTGGTAACCCCATCACCATCACTGACCCCAACATGACCCGCTTTCTGATGAACCTGGACGAGGCTGTGGATCTGGTCTTGTTCGCTTTCCAACATGCAAATCCCGGTGATTTGTTCATCCAGAAGTCTGATGCTTCCACCATCGGCGATTTGGCAAAGGCAGTCCAGCAGTTGTTTGGTGATACCGGTACGAACATCATCGGCACTCGTCACGGCGAGAAGCTGTTCGAGACCCTGATGACCCGTGAGGAGCGTCTGCGCAGCCAGGATATGGGTCATTACTTCCGTGTTGCTGCGGATAATCGCGACCTGAACTATGACAAGTTCGTGGTCAAGGGCGAAGTGCACACGATGGCCGATGATTCCTATACGAGCCACAACACCAACCGTCTGGACGTGGAGGGCACGGTCAAGAAGATTCTGACCACCGAGTACGTCCAGAACGCGCTGAAGGAGATGGAGGCCGAGAGAAAGGCATGAAAATTCTTGTAACAGGTGCCAAAGGCTTTGTGGGCCGCAACCTGTGCGAGAACCTGAAAGCCATCCGCGACGGCAAGAACCGCACCCACCCTGCCCTGCAGATTGAGGATGTGTTTGAGTACGATTTGGACACCCCGCCTGCAGAGCTCGACCATTTTTGTGCAGACGCAGATTTTGTGTTCAATCTGGCCGGTGTGAACCGCCCCCAGAACAATGACGAGTTTATGCAGGGCAATTTTGGCTTTGCCTCCACCCTGCTGGATACGCTGAAAGCCCACGGCAACACCTGCCCGGTGATGCTGTCCAGCTCCATTCAGGCCACGCTGATCGGCCGCTATGGCAAAAGCGATTACGGCAAAAGCAAGCTGGCCGGAGAAGAACTGTTCTTTGAATACAGCAAAACCACCGGTGCCCCGGTGCTGGTTTACCGCTTTCCCAACCTGTTTGGCAAATGGTGCCGCCCCAACTACAACAGCGCCGTGGCTACTTTCTGCCACAACATTGCCAACGGCATGCCCATCACCGTCAATGACCGCGCAACTGAGCTGGAACTGCTGTACATTGACGATCTGGTAGAAGAGATGCTGGATGCGCTGGAAGCTGCGCCCCACCGCTGCAATTATGACGGCCTTACCCCGGTGCCTGCCGTGGATGGCCGTTACTGCTTTGCTCCCGTCACCCACAAAGTGACCCTTGGGGAGATTGTGGATCTGTTGGAACAGTTCCACGCCCAGCCTGCCACGCTGGTGGTGCCGGAGATCCCGGCGGGCAGCTTTGCCAAAAAGCTGTATTCCACCTATCTTTCCTACCTGCCCAAAGAGCGGATTGCCTTCCCCTTAAAAGTCAACGCAGACGAGCGCGGCAGCTTTACCGAGCTGCTGAAAACCGAAAACTGCGGCCAGTTCAGCGTGAACATTTCCAAGCCCGGCATTACCAAGGGCCAGCACTGGCACAACACCAAGTGGGAATTTTTTATTGTGGTTTCCGGCCACGGACTGATCCAGGAGCGCAAAGTTGGCTGTGACGAAGTGATGGAGTTTGAGGTGTGGGGCGATAAGCCCACCGCCGTGCAGATGCTGCCCGGCTGTACCCACAACATCATCAACTTAAGCGATACCGAAAACCTTGTGACCCTGATGTGGGCCAACGAACCGTTTGACCCCGCCAAGCCGGACACGTTCTTTTTGAAAGTGTAACATTTTAAACGTATATACTCAGGTAGGAGTTAGGAGTTTTGAAACCTGGGCAAGGTAAATGTCTCAGAACATTCAAAGCCGTTCCCTGCGAAACTCTTTATCGTTTGCGGAAGACAATAAAACCAGCAGTCGTTCTTCAACTCCTAACTCCTCACTCCTACCTCCTAACTGTATCGGGTGTTTTACAATGAACAAGCTCAAACTTATGACCATTATCGGCACGCGGCCGGAGATCATTCGGCTGTCGGCTGTGATTAAAAAGTGTGATGTGTATTTTGACCAGATTCTAGTCCACACCGGCCAGAACTATGATTATAACCTGAATCAGGTATTCTTTGAGGACCTGGGCCTGCGTGCGCCGGATTTCTATCTGGATGCCGTTGGCAAGGACCTGGGTGAAACCATCGGCAACATTATTGCCAAGTCCTACTCCCTGATGGTGGAACAGAAGCCCGATGCCCTGCTGATTCTGGGCGATACCAACAGCTGCCTTTCCGCCATTGCGGCCAAGCGGCTGCACATTCCCATCTTCCACATGGAAGCCGGCAACCGCTGCAAGGACGAGTGTCTGCCCGAGGAAACCAACCGCCGCATCGTGGACATCATCTCCGATGTGAACATGGCTTACTCCGAGCATGCCCGCCGTTATCTGGCCGACACCGGCCTGCCGAAGGAGCGCACCTACGTGACCGGTTCCCCGATGGCCGAGGTGCTGCACCAGAATCTGGAAAAAATCGAGGCATCTGACATCCACCAGCGTCTGGGTCTCGAGAAGGGCAAGTACATTCTGCTGTCTGCCCACCGCGAGGAGAATATCGACACCGAGAAGAACTTTACCTCGCTGTTCACCGCCATCAACAAGATGGCGGAAAAGTACGATATGCCGATCCTCTACTCCTGCCATCCGCGCAGCCGCAAGCGGCTGGAGCAGAGCGGTTTCCCGCTTGACAAGCGGGTCATCCGGCATGAGCCGCTCG
>ERZ773202.989-NODE-989-length-21137-cov-5.696803_pt1 | contig 21137 bp, 17 predicted proteins | sample MGYA00580998_ERZ773202 | MGnify/ENA primary metagenome ERZ773202 (study PRJEB29015, sample SAMEA2737803) | human gut metagenome | biome: human gut; feature: human-associated habitat; material: faeces | place: China | collected 2012 ...
CTCAGCTGCCTGTTCGCTATTCGCCTTTTCCTGCTCCATATCATAGATGCGGGAACGAAGTACTTTCATCGCCTTGTCTTTATTTTTGAGCTGAGATTTCTCATCCTGACAGGTAACCACAATACCCGTAGGGATATGCGTAATACGAACAGCAGAATCTGTTGTGTTGACACACTGTCCGCCATTACCGGACGCACGGTATACATCAATCTTGCAATCGTTCGGATCTACATGTACTTCAACATCTTCTACCTCAGGCATGATCGCAACCGTTGCCGTCGATGTATGAATACGTCCGCCGGATTCTGTCGTTGGGATTCTCTGAACGCGATGCACACCGCTTTCATATTTTAACTTGGAATACGCTCCATGACCGAGCACCATAAAGACAATTTCCTTAAAACCACCAATGCCGTTTTCATTGGCACTCATCACTTCTACTTTCCAACGGTTTGCCTCGGCAAATTTAGAATACATACGGAACAGATCTGCTGCAAATAATGCCGCCTCATCTCCACCGGCACCGGCACGGATCTCCACGATAACGTTTTTGTCATCGTTCGGGTCTTTTGGCAAAAGAAGGATTTTTAATTCATTCTCTAATTCTGCGACACGGTTCTTTGCATCGTTTAACTCTTCTTTTGCGAGTTCACGCATCTCTTCGTCAGATTCTTCCTCCAACATGGCAAGCGAATCCTCGATGTTCTGCTTGCACTGTTTGTATTCTTTGTAAGCCTCCACGATCGGTAAAATATCGCTCTGCTCTTTCATCAGCTTACGGAAACGTTCCGGATTATTTGCTACATCCGGCTCACTTAATTCGCTCATCAACTCTTCATAACGGATGAGTAAGTCCTCTAATTTATCAAACATATTTCTCCCTCATTTCTGTCTAATCAAATATCGTGATTTCATCACTCAATAATTTCGCCGTTCGTCAAATGCAAATAAATTTGCATTTTCCTCTCTTTCGCTCATTACATCTCTACACTCTGATGCCGCTACAACATCCCAGTCACAACCCTGTCATTTCCTGCAAGGTCCTTTTTCACACAGACGTTTGAAAATCCTGCGTCTGTCATCATTTTAGATACATCTTTTCCCTGATCATACCCAATCTCAAACATCAGAGAACCGCCAGAATTCAGATAATCTTTACTCTGTTCCACGATCCTGCGGTAAAAGTAAAGTCCATCCTCTTTTCCGTCTAACGCCTCGATCGGTTCAAACACCTGCACCTCCGGCATGAGCTGCGGGATCACATCTGTCGGGATATAAGGCGGATTTGATACAATCACATCAAACTTCTCCGTGACCATCTCAAAAAGGTCGCTGCGTTCAAAAAGAACCGGAACCTCATTTAATTTTGCATTCTCTTTAGCGACGTTGACCGCCTGCTTGGAGATATCAACCGCGTATCCCTTCACGCCCTCAACGTTATGCAAAATACTGATAATGATACAACCGGAACCGGTACACATATCAAGTACTTTCATTCCCGGCTTTACCTTTTTTAATGCTTCCTCCACAAGTGTCTCTGTGTCCTGTCTCGGAATCAGGACATTGGAATTTACCTTGAATTTCAGTCCCATAAATTCCGTCTCGCCCACAATATACTGCAACGGGATATGCTCTGCACGCTTTTTGACGGTAAGTTCATATTCCTTCAGCAGATCATCAGGAAGATCATCTTCCATATGCATATAATAAAATTTACGGTCTATCTTACAACCCATTTCCAGCAGCAGCCATGCATCTGTTTTCGCATCTGCAATATGCGACAGCTCCAGCACTTTTTCTCCATGGGCAACAGCTTCCCGATATGTCATTCTTATCTCACGCCCTTCTACTTCATTTCCCGGCGGATTTCTTCCACATAAGGTTTCCAGTCAAAAACGGCCTCCACAGAGGCAATTCCAACCTCGATCATCTCATCATCCGGTTCCTTTGTTGTCAAACCCTGCAGCCATAATCCCGGCTTGCTCAAAAGATTCACAACTGCATTATCGCTTCTTCCTGCCAGCCGGATAAATTCATAGGATACACCTGCGATCACCGGGATCAGAAGCAGACGCAAAACCACACGGAGGATTGGAGAATCCACGCGGATAAACATAAAAAACAAAATGCTGACTAACATTACGATCAAAAGAAAACTCGTTCCACAGCGTTTATGGAATCTGGAACTTTTTCTCACATTATCCACGGTAAGATCCATGCCATGTTCAATGCAGTTGATACATTTATGTTCTGCACCATGGTACATATAAACACGCCGGATATCCTTCATCAGAGAGATAAGTGCTACATATCCGATGAAAATCACCAGACGGATCACTCCCTCTAGCAATGCGATCACCCACTGGGATGTAATTACTTTCTGAAACAGAGTCGATAAATAATATGGAAGCATCATAAATACTGCCACAGCAAGAACAATCGATAATACAACCGTTCCGCCCATCATGGCATTTTCCTGCTTCTTCTCTTTCTGCTCCTGTCTCCTGCGCTCTTCTTCCGTCATTGGCTCTTTTTTCTTCTCATCCACTTCCTCATCTTCAAAAAAAGAAGCGGAATAAGTCAATGTCTGCATTCCGAGCACAAGCGACTCTATAAAACTGAATACACCTCTTAAAATCGGCATATTTCTTATTTTCTTATTCTTGATGATCCCAGTATATTCTGAAACCTTCACTTCAATCTCATGGTCAGGCTTTCTCACTGCAACGGCGTACTTTTCCTGATTCTTCATCATCACGCCTTCCATGACAGCCTGTCCGCCAATTCCTGAATATCTCATTTTAAAAACCATGTCTTTCTCATAGAGTTTCCATGTTCTAAAAAAGGTTGAGATTTAATAACCTCAACCTTATCTGTAACCACTTTTTTCTATTTGTTGATACCGTATTTCTTGTTGAACTTATCAATACGACCATCAGCTCTGTTAGCTTTCTGCTGACCTGTGTAGAATGGATGGCATTTAGAACAGATCTCAACGTGGATGTCTTCCTTTGTTGATCCTGTAACAAATGTATTTCCACAGTTACATGTAACAGTTGCCTGATAATAATCTGGATGGATTCCTTCTCTCATGATTTTCACCTCTTCTATTCTTATCGTTGATTTGTTATGCTTGTTCTATATTCTTTATGCCCGTATACCCGATTCGCATATGGCACTTACTGCAAGAATATACACGATATAAAAAACTGTCCAGAATCTGTAAAAGATTCTTTATCCCGATAAACAGCTTTTAAAGTATAGCATACGCTTCATGGTAAATCAAGATATTTTTTAAATAATTCTATTTTTCTTTACCATTGCAATATATTCTTTATTATTTTTTGTGCGGGCAAACATATTTAAAATATTCTCCACTGCCTCATCTGCACGCATACCATTGTAAGCCTTGCGCATGATCTCCACTGCCTCTAACTCATCCGGGTCAAGCAGCAGGTCTTCTCTTCTGGTTCCTGACTTTACAATATCGATTGCCGGGAACACACGTTTTTCGGAAAGTTTGCGGTCGAGTACAAGTTCCATGTTACCGGTTCCCTTAAACTCCTCGAACACAACGTCGTCCATCTTACTTCCAGTATCTACCAGTGCTGTTGCAAGAACGGTAAGACTTCCGCCCTCTCTCATATTTCTGGCTGCACCAAAGAAACGTTTTGGCATATGAAGGGCTGCCGGATCAAGACCACCGGATAACGTACGTCCACTTGGTGGAACTGTGAGGTTGTATGCCCTTGCAAGACGTGTGATACTGTCGAGCAGGATCATGACATCTTTATGATGCTCCACGAGACGTTTTGCACGCTCGATGACCATCTCGGATACTCTCTTATGATGTTCCGGCAATTCGTCAAATGTAGAATAAATAACTTCTACATTATCGCCTTCGATTGCTTCCTTGATATCGGTAACTTCCTCCGGTCTTTCATCGATTAGTAAAATGATCAGATGCATGTCCGGGTTGGATGCTGTAACCGATTTTGCAATCTCTTTTAACAAAGTTGTCTTACCTGCTTTTGGCTGGGAAACGATCATACCACGCTGTCCTTTACCAATTGGCGAGATCAGATCCACGATTCTCATCGCAACACTGCTGCCCGGTCTCTCCAAACGGATTCTCTGATTTGGGAAAATCGGTGTAAGATCTTCAAAATTCTTTCTCTGCTGGATCACGCTTGGATGATAACCGTTGATCGTTGTAATATATAATAATGCAGAGAACTTCTCCTGCTGTGTTTTGATTCTTGTGTTACCACAGATAATATCACCTGTTTTCAGATTGAACTTACGGATCTGGGATGGAGACACATAAACGTCATTCTCCCCCGGCAGATAATTGTCGGAACGGATAAATCCGAATCCATCCTGCATAACCTCAAGAATTCCATTCACAGTGATTCCGCTGTCAAGATTCTTGATCGTATCATCCTGGCTTGCTTCCTCACGCTCTCCCTCTTTTGATCCCTCTTTGGCTGATTCTGCTGAATCTGCTCTTTTTCTCTCCGGTTTCTCGGAAGGAGCTGACTGTTCCTGTTTTTTCTCCGATTCTTTTGCCGCTTTTTCTTTTTCCTTCTTCGCATCCTCTGCAAGCATTGCTTCTACAAGATCGGCTTTCTTCATTGTGGAAGTGCTTTTAATTCCTCTTGATTTTGCTAAATCACGCAAGACCGTTGCTGATAAGCTTTCATATTTTTCTCTCATTCAATGACTCCTTAATCATAATTGTATCATTTGGGAACAACGTCTGAATCGACTAAATGAATCTGTAACTGCGATTTATTATACAACACTTTTTACGAAATAGGAAGTCCTAATTTTCTTGATTAATAAAAAAGGAAATGTTATCATTACTTTCAGAGCTTTAAAACGAATATTTACATAAAGGAGACAGTTCATATCATGGATTTAAAAGAAAAAGCATTAGCCATGCATAAAGAGTGGAATGGCAAATTAGAAACGATCGCAAAATCAAAGGTCAACTCCAGAGAGGACCTTGCAATTGCATACACACCGGGCGTTGCCGAACCATGTAAAGTCATTGCAGAAGATAAAGAAGCAGCCTACACTTATACCATGAAGGCAAACACTGTTGCCGTCATTTCCGACGGAAGTGCTGTCTTAGGACTTGGCAATATCGGGCCATATGCCGCTATGCCTGTTATGGAAGGAAAATGTGTTCTTTTCAAAGAATTCGGCGATGTGAATGCTGTTCCGATCTGTTTAGACACACAGGACACCGAAGAGATCATTGCAACCATCAAAAATATTGCTCCTGCATTCGGCGGAATCAATCTTGAGGACATCTCCGCTCCGCGCTGTTTTGAGATTGAGGAACGCTTAAAGGCAATGCTCGATATCCCGGTATTCCATGATGACCAGCATGGCACTGCAATCGTTGTCCTTGCTGGAATCATCAACGGTCTGCGTGTCACTGGCAAGAAAACAGAAGACTGTAAAGTCGTTGTCAACGGCGCCGGTTCTGCGGGCATTGCCATCACCAAACTGCTCCTCACTTACGGTTTCAAACATGTGACTATGTGCGACCGCGAAGGTATCATTGGAAAAGATTACCCGAATTTAAACTGGATGCAGAAAAAAATGACCGAGGTAACAAATTTAGAAAATGCTTCCGGTACACTTGCCGATGCATTAAAGGGCGCTGATATTTTTGTCGGGGTTTCCGCTCCAAATATCGTAACTTCTGAAATGGTTGCCTCTATGAATAAAGATTCCATTCTTTTTGCAATGGCAAATCCAGTACCGGAAATCATGCCGGACGTTGCAAAGGCAGCCGGCGCAAGAGTTGTTGGAACCGGAAGAAGTGATTTCCCGAACCAGGTCAACAATGTGATCGCGTTCCCTGGCATTTTCAAAGGTGCCCTGGAAGGACGTGCCACACAGATCACCGAGGAAATGAAGCTTGCCGCTGCTGAAGCTCTGGCACATCTTGTTTCCGACGAGGAATTAAACGATGAATTTATTATGCCGGAAGCTTTCGACCCGCGTGTTGCAGAGGTGGTAAGCCAGGCAGTAAAATCCCATATCGTAAAATAAACATGGATATGTCAGATAAAAAATTCTGGGGAGACAAACCATATTTTTCCCTTGACCATTATCTAAAACAGACGTTTGGCGAAAAAGTCTACCGCCTGTCCTTAAACGGCGGGATGACCTGTCCAAACCGTGACGGGACACTGGATTCGCGCGGCTGTATTTTTTGCAGTGCCGGGGGAAGCGGCGATTTTGCCACTGCCCCTTCCCTCTCTGTCACAGAGCAGATCACGCAGGCGAAAGAACGCATCCGCAGGAAAAGTAACTGCCGGAAGTTTATCGCCTATTTTCAGGCATACACGAATACCTATGCTCCCGTTTCCTATTTAAGAGAACTTTTTACGGAGGCGATCGCACAGCCGGATATTGCTGCACTCTCCATCGCAACACGCTGTGACTGTCTCCCACCCGAAGTGCTCGATCTGCTCTCCGAATTGAACTGTCAAAAACCTGTCTGGATAGAACTTGGTCTGCAATCCATCCACAATGATACGCTGCGGCAGATCCGGAGCGGTTTCACTTATGAGCAGTATTTATCTGCGGTGGATGCCCTGAAAGAACGTGGTCTTTCCGTTATCACGCATCTGATCCTCGGATTGCCCGGTGAGACGAAAAAATTGATGTTTGCATCGGTAGACGCTGTTGCACATCTTCCGATAGATGGCGTAAAACTGCAGCTTCTCCACATACTGAAAGATACCGATCTGGCTCTGCTCTATGAAACAGCGCCTTTTCCCGTTTTTTCTCTGGAGGAATACTGTGATTTTGTTGTGACCTGTATCGAACATCTCCCACCGGAAATGGTGATTCACCGCCTCACAGGCGACGGTCCACGTTCCCTTCTGATCGCACCGCTGTGGAGCACGGATAAGAAACGCGTCTTAAATACGATATACAAGCGCTTCCGGGAGCGTGATACATGGCAGGGAAAGCTATATCAATAACGGATATGGGCGATTGCAAAACTCATAATTAAAGTAGCGCCAATTGTGAAGAATTGACAAAAGCTTGAGAAGACATTGGGGAGCCGCCAGTCCTTAGAAATCAGATTCTGTATTTCATTCTGATTTATCAGGAATGAAATACAGGATATGAGTTCTTAGTACTGTTGCGAGCGACACATAGCGAAAGCGTGTCTTCGAAAATTTTGTTAATTCTTCACAATATTCTCAACTTGAATCAGAGTTTTGCAATCGTCTAATACCCACATAAAAGAAAGAGGTGTATATAAATGGCCGAACCATTTACCATATATAAATTAACAATTTTAAACATGTTGGATAAAGTTGATTTTCCATTGACCAATACACAGATTTCGAACTTTTTTCTCGAACAGGACTACACCGATTATTTCCGTGTCCAGCAGGTCATCAGTGATCTGGTCGATGCCGATCTGATCCATGCAGAATCCACGCACAGCAACACCCAGTACACCATCACTGCCGCCGGAAAAGAGACGCTGGAATTTTTCAAAGACAAGATTTCTGACGCGATTGAACACGACACGATGGCTTTTCTGGAAAAAAACAAACTTCAGCTTCGAAACGACAATTCCATTCTGGCGGATTATTATAAAACTCCAAATCAGGATTACGCCGTGCGCTGTCAGTACCGCGAACATAATACAAACATCATCGATCTGACGTTAAGTGTCAAAAACCGTGCACAGGCAGAAGCAATCTGCAACAACTGGAAAAATCTGAATGAAGATGTATATGCGTATCTGATGGATATACTTTTGAAGTAGCAGAAAGGACTTAATATGGCAAAACAGAACTGGAAACCGGGAAATATGCTCTATCCGCTCCCTGCGGTCATGGTGAGCTGTCAGAGTTCCACAGCACACGATTCTCTGTGCGAAAAACCGGAATTAGATGGAAAACCGAATATTATTACCGTCGCGTGGGCTGGCACAGTCTGCACCAATCCGCCGATGGTTTCGATTTCCGTCCGCCCGGAGCGCTACTCATACCACCTGATTGAGGAGTCCGGCGAATTTGTGATTAATTTAACAACCGAAAAACTGGTGAAAGCTACCGACTACTGTGGTGTCCGCTCCGGTCGTGATGTTGACAAATTTAAGGAAATGCATTTAACGCCGCTTGCCTCAAAACACATCCACGCACCCGGCATTGCAGAAAGCCCTGTCAATATCGAATGTAAGGTCCGCGAGATCAAGCCACTCGGAAGCCATTCCATGATCCTTGCTGATGTTGTGGGCGTTACCATTGACGACACCCTGCTCGATGAGAAGGGAAAATTCGAATTAAACCAGAGTGGCCTTGTCACTTACTCCCACGGAGAATATTTTCTTCTTGGAAAAAAACTTGGCACTTTTGGATACAGTGTAAAAAAAGAGAAAAAGCGAAGTCGTTAGACTTTGGCTTTTTCTCTATGATCATTTTCTTCACTTATTCTTTACAATTTCATTTTTCCTGAGTACCTTCTAAATCATTTTCTTTGTATATTGCATAAACAATGTCTACGATTATCCCTTCATCCGTTTGTTCCATTTCATTATAAACCACCTGAATACGCTCACCAACTGCCAGCTCTGGGACTCCATTCGCTGATACCACTTCTTTTGGAACTAATACCATATCATCGGTCTCCCTAATTGATTCCGAATCATCCGGACTTACAACAAAATAATTATCTGTTATTTTCAAAATTGTCCCTGCAAAATAATTTTGTGACTTTTCATTGCATCCACCAACCAGCAATAAAACAATTGCAAATAACATACATAATTTATTCTTCATAAACTGTCTCCTGCCCAATTGAGACATACCTATATTTACCACTTCTGCATAAACGTTTATCAAATCAAAGCATATATTATCAATTCTTTATTCTGCCTTCTTGCATTTAAATCCCATTATACAACTCACAATAAAAAATACGATATTGCAAATGTTCAAAATAAACGTAATTGCACTGCCACTTAAATTATTTTCATCCACATAACAGCCTTCCGTCCAGACAATAAGATTTGATAACACAACAATACCAAGATTATTAACAAAATACATTATTTTATTAATAGGTTTCTGTTTTTTCATTGCAAAACTTACTGCAATAAGATTGCAAACAGATATTGCCAAGCAAATACATTCTGCTGCTTCTAAGTATTTAACCATTTCTAAATCCTCCTCTTCCCGAAATCATTCAAATACTATCTTTGTATTTTCTTTTCAATAGATTTATTCTAACATAAGTATTTTTCCAATGCAACTCCCCTACTTAGTGCAAAGTAATTTTAAAGAATTTTGCTTGATATTTTCTTTAAATATGCATATACTATAAATATAAAAGCTAATTTGCAAGACGAAATTCCAATTTGTAAACAAGTAGAAAGGAGTGTTGTATATGGCACAAGCAGTTAATGTTAATTTTAAATTGGATGCAGATGTAAAAAAAAGCATGGAGCAAGCATGTTCTGAACTAGGTCTTTCCATGAGTGCAGCATTTACTATATTTGCAAAAAAGGTAGGCAGAGAAAAACGTATTCCTTTTGAGGTATCGGTAGATCCATTTTATTCCGAGAGCAATATCCGTTATCTAGAAAATATTGTACACGACATAAAAAACGGTAAAGCCAACTTTGCAGAGCATGAATTGATAGAGGTAGAATAATGCGATTGTTATGGGAAGATAGAGCATGGAGCGATTATTTGTACTGGCAAACACAGGATAAGAAAACTCTAAAAAGAATTAATGGACTTATCAAAGATATCCAGCGAAATTCCTTTGAAGGCATTGGAAAGCCTGAACCTCTAAAGGAAAATTTAAGTGGTCTATGGAGCAGACGAATTGATGATACGAACAGAATTGTTTACTACGAAAAAGACGATATCATCTATATTGTTTCATGCAAAGGTCATTATGATGATTGAACAAATCAGGACTCTAAACATATAAAGCATCTCATAAAAAAAACTGCTCTATTTTCAGAATTATAAGAAATCCAATCCTGAAAACAAACAGTTTTTTTTTATTTTTATGAAATTGTTATCCTATGTAATTTACATAATTTTCTTAAAAAGTAAAGCAATTATATACAAATACTAATTTAATCTTACTGCACCGACAAATAAGAATACCCCATCAGGCTTTCATCCACTTCCCTTGCAGCTTCGCGGCCTTCGCGGATCGCCCACACGACAAGCGACTGCCCTCTGTGCATATCACCTGCGGTGAAAACATTTTTCACATTGGTCGCATATGCGCCCTCTGCGGTTGCTACATTGGTTCTCGCATTCAGGTCTACCCCAAACGCATTCGCAATATAATTCTCAGTTCCTAAGAATCCGGCTGCGATCAGCACAAGGTCTGCATCCATTTTCTGTTCGGAACCCGGAACTTCTGCCATCATCATACGGCCTGTTTTCTCGTCTTTTTTGCTCTCTAATTTCACCGTGACAAGTCCACAGAGATTTCCATTTTTATCTTTCAGAAATTCTTTTACCGTTGTCTGATAGATACGTGGGTCATGTCCGAATACTGCGATTGCCTCCTCCTGACCATAATCTGTCTTGCAGACTTTTGGCCACTCCGGCCACGGATTGTTCTCCGCTCTCGTATCCGGCGCTTTCGGCATCATCTCAAGCTGCGTCACGCTTGCTGCACCGTGACGGATGGATGTGCCCACACAGTCATTTCCGGTGTCACCGCCACCGATGATGACCACTCTTTTTCCTTTTGCAGAAATGTACTGATTGTCTTTCAAGTCAGAATCCAAAAGGCTTTTTGTGGTAGCTTTCAAGAAATCCACTGCAAAATAAATACCTTTCGCGTCCCTGCCCGGTGCTTTGATATCTCTTGGATTTTTGGCTCCACATGCCAAAACAACTCTGTCATATTCTTTTAACAGTTTTGCAGCTTTGACATCTTTGCCGACATTGGTATTTGTGACAAATGTAATGCCTTCCTCCTTCATAATGGAAACCTTGCGGTCGATCACCCATTTTTCCAGCTTCATGTTCGGGATTCCATACATCAAAAGTCCGCCTACCCTGTCATCCCGCTCGTATACTGTTATCAAATGTCCACGCTTGTTCAGCTGGTCTGCCACTGCAAGTCCGGCAGGACCGGAGCCGATGACTGCGACTTTCTTTCCAGTGCGGACTCTCGGTGGTTTTGCTTTCGCATAGCCCTGCTCATAAGCGTTCTCGATAATGCCATGTTCGTTTTCCTTACAGGTAACGGCATCCCCCCAGTGTCCACAGGTGCATGCTGCTTCACATAGTGCAGGACATACCCTTGATGTGAACTCCGGGAAGTTGTTCGTCTTTTTCAGACGGTTGTATGCCTGCTCCCAGTTCCCTGTGTATACAAGATCGTTCCACTCCGGAACAAGGTTATGTAACGGGCATCCGCTCGTCATTCCCATGATATTCATTCCCGCCTGACAGAAGGGAACGCCACAGTTCATGCAGCGTGCGCCCTGTATCTGCTGTTCTTCCTTTGACAGTGGTGTGTGGAATTCGTTAAAATTTCTGATACGCTCCAATGGTGCTTCACTCACCGATGTCTCTCTTTTATAATCCATAAATCCGGTTGGTTTTCCCATGATATTTCCTCCATTTTCTTTTCGTATTCCCTACTGACGATCAACCTCTCGTATTCGCATAGAATGCTTCGATCTGTGCCTGTTCGGATGAGAGGCCTTTCTCCTCCATCTGAACGATAGCCATCAGCATACGGTTGTAATCATACGGGATTACTTTCTTAAATTTCGGCAGATACTCACTGAAGTTATCCAGAATTTCCTTACCTTTTTCGGAATTGGTAAATGCCACATGCTCTTTGATCATGTCTTTTAATTCCATAACATCGTATTTATTGGATACTTCCTCAGAAAATACCATCTCTTTGTTCATGCGGGTGTAAAGGTCGTTATCCTCATCTAACACATAAGCGATACCGCCGCTCATACCAGCCGCAAAGTTTTTGCCGGTTTTACCTAAAACTACGACACGTCCGCCTGTCATATACTCACAGCCATGGTCGCCGACACCTTCTACGACTGCGGAAGCGCCTGAGTTACGCACGCAGAAACGCTCGCCTGCCACACCGCTGATGAATGCTTTTCCGCTCGTTGCACCATAAAGGGCTACGTTACCAATGATGATATTCTCGTCTTTTTTGTATTTTACACCTGCCGGGGCATAAACCACTAGTTTTCCACCGGAAAGTCCCTTGCCAAAGTAGTCGTTGGAATCGCCTACAAGTTCTAAGGTCAGTCCTTTTGGAATGAACGCACCAAAACTCTGTCCACCTGCGCCGGTACATTTAACTACAAACGTATCTTCCTCTAAGCCGGTTCCATATTTTTTTGTTATCTCGGAACCAAAAATCGTACCGAAGGAACGGTCTGTGTTCGTCACTTCCACATCAATGCTTCTGCGCTGTTTGTTTGCAAGTGCAGAGCCAAGCTGTTTTAAAAGTACCGTCTCGTCTTTTGATTTTTCCAGCTCAAAATCATATACATGTTTTGGATCAAAGGTTACTTTCTCCTTCGGTCCTGCATATGGGTTGTTTAAAATTCTGGAAAGATCGATCTCTTTCTCACGTCCGGTCAGATCTTCCCGGACTTTTAAGAGGTCGCTTCGTCCAACCATCTCATCCACGGTTCTGCAGCCAAGTTTTGCCATGTATTCACGGAGTTCCTCTGCGATAAACTTCATAAAGTTTTCCACATATTCCGGTTTTCCTGCAAAACGTTTTCTTAATTCGGGATTCTGTGTTGCGATACCTGCCGGACAGGTATCTAAATTACAGACACGCATCATGACACATCCCATGGTTACAAGCGGAGCCGTTGCAAATCCGTATTCCTCTGCTCCGAGAAGCGCTGCGATCGCAACATCACGGCCGCTCATTAATTTTCCGTCTGTCTCAATCCTTACTTTATTGCGGAGTCCGTTCATGATCAAAGTCTGGTGTGTCTCTGCAAGTCCAAGCTCCCAAGGAAGTCCTGCATTGTGGATGGAACTTGCCGGAGCAGCACCTGTACCGCCATCGTAACCGGAGATCAGCACAACCTGTGCGCCAGCTTTTGCAACGCCTGCTGCAACGGTTCCAACACCTGCCTCTGAAACAAGTTTTACGGAAATTCTTGCCGCTCTGTTAGAGTTTTTCAAATCAAAGATCAGCTGCTCTAAATCCTCGATGGAGTAAATATCATGGTGTGGTGGCGGAGAAATTAAGGATACCCCCGGTGTGGAAAGTCTTGTCTTTGCAATCCACGGATAAACTTTTTTGCCCGGAAGATGTCCACCTTCGCCCGGTTTTGCTCCCTGTGCCATCTTGATCTGTATCTCCTTGGCACTCACAAGGTATCTCGATGTAACGCCAAATCTTCCTGATGCTACCTGCTTGATGGCTGAGCATCTATTCTTGCCATCCTTGCCGATCGTAAGTCTCTCTATCGACTCACCGCCCTCTCCTGAATTGGACTTACCGCCCAGCTCGTTCATGGCGATGGCCATACACTCATGTGCCTCCTGTGATATACTTCCGTAACTCATGGCACCAGTCTTGAATCTCTTCACAATCTCGCTTGCAGGCTCGACCTCATCGAGTGGAACCGGCTTGTCAGCGAACTTGAAGTCCATGAGACCTCTCAGGTGGAATGGCTTCTGCTCATCGTGGAGCGCTGCTGTGTACTGCTTGAACAGCTTGTAATCGCCGCGCCTTGTAGACTCCTGAAGAAGATGTATAGTAACAGGATTGTACAGGTGCTCCTCCTTGCCGCTTCTGAACTTGTGTGCACCGATGCTTGTAAGGGCAAGGTTTGTGTTAAGTCCAAGCGGATCAAATGCTGATGAGTGAAGATCATCAACTGTCTTCTCAAGCTCCTTTATACCAGAACCGCCAACACGGCTTACTGTATTTGTAAAGTATCTGTCCACAACGTCCTTTGAAAGACCGATACACTCAAATATCTGTGATCCCATGTATGACTGGATCGTTGATACACCCATCTTGGATGCGATCTTTACTATTCCGTGGCATATTGCACTGTTGTAATCATCGACAGCCGCATTGAAATCCTTGTTCAGCAGATGCGAATCTACCATCTGCTTGATCGTCTCTATTGCCAGATATGGATTGACTGCACATGCACCATATCCGAGAAGTGTTGCAAAGTGGTGTACATTTCTTGGATCAGCACTCTCAAGGATGATCGCAACCGCTGTTCTCTTCTTGGTTCTTACCAGGTGCTTCTGCATAGCTGATACTGCAAGGAGTGATGGTATTGCAACATGGTTCTCATCCACACCTCTGTCTGAGAGGATGAGGATATTTACACCGTCCCTGTAGAGCTTGTCGGCCTCGATAAACAGTCTGTCGAGAGCCTTCTCCATGGATGTGTTCTTATAATAAAGAATCGGAAGTGTCGCAACCTTAAGTCCCGGTACATTCATATTCTTGATCTTCAAAAGATCCGTATTTGTCAGTATTGGATGGTTGATCTTCAGCACATGACAGTTCTCCGGCTTCTCCTCGAGGATATTACCATCCTTTCCGAGATATACCGATGTGGATGTGACAACTTCCTCTCTGATCGCATCGATAGGTGGGTTTGTAACCTGTGCAAATAACTGCTTGAAGAAGTTGAACAGTGGCTTGTGGCTGTTCGAGAGAACTGCAAGTGGTGTATCAGTACCCATGGCACTGATTGCCTCTGCACCTTTCTCTGCCATAGGATATATGGTATTCTTGAAATCCTCGTAGGTATATCCAAATGCCTTCTGAAGTCTTGCTCTCTCCTCGTCTGTATACTCCTGAACTCTGATATTTGGAATCTTCAGATCAGCGAGATGTACAAGATTGCTGTCTACCCACTCTCCGTAAGGCTTTGCCAGCGCGTATTTCTCCTTGATCTCCTCATCAGATATAAGACGTCCATTCACTGTGTCGACAAGAAGCATCTTGCCAGGTCTGAGTCGGTCTTTCTTTACGATCTTGGATGGATCTACGTCCAGAACTCCGACCTCTGATGAAAGTACAAGGTAATCATCATCTGTGATATAGTATCTCGATGGTCTCAGTCCATTTCTATCAAGAACTGCTCCCATGAGCTCACCGTCTGTGAATAATATAGAAGCAGGACCATCCCAAGGCTCCATCATGGTTGCGTAATACTGGTAGAAATCCTTCTTCTCCTGACTCATGGCTCTATCGTTCTCCCATGGCTCAGGGATCGTGATCATGACTGCCATAGGAAGTGGTATTCCATTCAGTACAAGGAACTCAAGACAGTTGTCAAGTCTTGCTGAATCCGATCCATCCGGATCAAGAACAGGCATAACCTTGTACATCTCATCCTGCATGATGGTGGACTCCATGGTCTCCTCACGGGCGATCATCTTGTCCTCATTTCCTCTTATTGTATTGATCTCGCCGTTGTGGCACAGGTATCTGTACGGATGAGCTCTGAGCCATGATGGCGTTGTATTCGTTGAGAATCTTGAATGAACAAGTCCTATGGCTGACTCATAGTCAGGATCCTGAAGGTCGTTGTAGAACATTCTGAGCTCACCGACGAGGAACATTCCTTTATATACTATAGTCTTGCTGGAAAGTGATGGAACATACGTGTCATCATTGCTCTCCTCAAATATTCGTCTGACGAAGTAGAGCTTTCTGTCGAAGTCCATACCGGCCTTCACTGTCTCAGGTCTTCTGATGAATGCCTGCATGATGCATGGCATGACATCTATTGCCTTCTTGCCAAGGATTCCAGGTGTTGTAGGAACCTCTCTCCAGCAAATGAACTCCAGTCCTTCCTTCTCCACTATGACCTCAAACATTTTCATAGCCTGCTTGCGCGCCAGCTCCTTCTGTGGAAAGAAGAACATTCCTATTCCATAATCGCCTTCCTTTCCAAGGTCATATCCAAGCTCTGCTAAAGCCTTGGTGAAGAACTTATGTGATATCTGAAGGAGTATACCTACACCGTCTCCGGTCTTGCCCTCTGCGTCCTTTCCTGCTCTGTGCTCAAGATTCTCAACAATCTTGAGTGCATTGTTCACTGTGTCATGTGTCTTTATACCCTTGATATTGACAACGGCACCGATACCACAGTTATCGTGCTCAAAGCTTGGGTCGTATAATCCGGTATTCTCCGCTCTCTTATTCTCAATCATGTCCTGTTCCGTCCTTTCCATGTTTTTGTCATTCGCAACGATATTTTGATTTTAACTTTTGTTTCTCAAGTAAATATTGCTATTTTTGTATTTTTCTCAAGTCGTTTATCGTTTTTGATATATTACTACCATTTACACTGTTTGTAAACAACTTTTTTCAATAAATTATCTGACAGTTTTCGATTAAAAAACAATGCTCTGTAATGTATATACAATTCTTTGTGTTGTAGCCTTTCTTTAAGCATCGGATGTCTCATATCTCAATGTCTCCGATGCATAAAAAAAGGAAGCCCCATATATGAAGCTTCCTTGCTTAATTATTATGTTTAGTTTTTTATTCCTCGACGATCATTCCCTTTGGAGGAGTTGTTATCGTCCTAAGATCTCCATCCTCGTCGCTTCCATCTGATATTCCATCACCCGGAGCCTCCGTCGTCACCTTGACCTTCTGTGACTTAACACCTGATATGCTCTCTATATTGCTGCTTATCTGCTTTACTGTGCCTGATATGACGTATTTGTCAGCACCATACAGATATTCATGTAATGCCTCCACATTGGATGCCATATCAGCAGCCACAAGGCAGTTACCCTTGTCCGAGAGTTCCTTTGCCTCATATGCAAATGGGAATCCTGCGGTATCTACAACCTTATATCCAGCCACATTCTTGACAAGAGCATGTATATCGTCCTTGTTAAGACTTGTTGATATACATTTAAATGAAACATCAACAAATGAATCAAGTGAACCTGTGTCTGCGCTGAGCAGCTTGTCTATAACCTTCATGAGGACTATTCTCTGTCTCTCGGTTCTTGTTATATCTCCCTGGCCAGTGGATCGTATTCTTGAATATGCAACTGCCTGCTGTCCATCAAGAGTATACTCTCCTGCCTCAGTTATTCCTGATGAATATTTGCCTGACAGGCTTATCTGCTCTGCAAGATTCTTATTGAAGTTGTTCACCTCTTCATCAATGACCTTGACATCAACGCCTCCAACAGCATCGATTATACTTGCCATTGCACTGAAATCAACTGCCACATAATCTGTGATATTCAGGTCGAGATTGGTATTCAGTGTGTTGATGGCTGTAACCGCACCGCCGAGCTGGTATGCGTAATTCACCTTCTGTGTGGTATCCATAGAACCGCTTGCTATCTCCATCAGAGTATCTCTGTATACAGATACAAGCTTGATCTCCTTGGTGCTCTCATTGATGCTCACTATCATTATACTGTCACTGTTAGTTCCTGCATTCATATTCGAATCTCTGGAATCCACTCCGTAGAGTGCAATGGCACGATATCCCTTGGTCGCATCCTTGACACCGTCATTGACAAGTATCTGATCTGCACTTATCTCATTGATATCCATCTCATTGTACTTCATTCTGGCATAATTCTTGACATATATTATACATATGAGTATAAACAGTGCAAGCAGGACAAAGAACGCTATCGCCCACACTCTTGTACTGATGTTAAGCTTCTTTCTCTCCGGATTGACAACCTTTGGATCAGCCTCATCGAGAAGGTTCGCCCTGAAGAACTTTTCGCTGTCTGACTCCTCGTCCTCCTCAGGCTCTTCCTCATCATCCTCAAGCTCCACTTCATCGAAGCCCAATGCTTTGCCTATGTCTCCAAGTCCCAGATCAGCCGTATCTGATTCCGAATAACTGAGCTTATCCTCATCAATATCCTTCTCCATACGCTCAAGCTCATCCATGTCCAGCATGTCATCTGTTCTTCGGGATGATACTGTCGAAGCCTCTTCCACAGGCTCTGCCTCTGCAGCTTCCTCGACCTCATCGTCAAGGACAGGCTCCGTATTCTTCTCCAGAATATCTGCCGGCTCAGTCTTCTGTTCATGCTCTTCTACTGGCTGTGTGGCAGTTTCTACAACTTCCGCATCACTCTCCTGCGGCTCAGTGATCTTGTTATCTTCCTCAACAGGCTCTTCCTTTTTCTCAGCTTCTTTCATCTGCTGGCGGCGCTCAAGCTCCTGCTGAACCTTAAGCTTTCTTGCCTCTTCGCGGGCATTCTGCTCTCTCTCGAGCTCCAGCCTCTCAACCTCAGCCTTTGCCTTTGCAACATTTCTCTGGGTGCGTTCCCACGCCTCACGTCTAAGCTCCTCATGTCTTGTCTGCACATCTGTCTCAATATTGTCAACTTCTCTGAGCAGATTGTTCACAGATGAGCTTCCTGTGCTCTGTATACTCCTGCGTGGTCTCTGGGCAGCTTTTGAAGGTCTCTGCACGGTACTCTTATTGCTCTGTGTCCTCGGTACAGTGCCCTGTGTCCTCTTCACCGGACCTCTGTCCACAGCTCTGTCTGCTACAGGCTGTCCGGTCTGTCTCTGCTTTGCCCGGGCCTCACTCTTCACTCTTCTTGCCCTGCTGTCCTCGTGATAATACTCGTCATAATTCTCTTCCGGCTTCACAGGTCTGGAAATATTCTTCTGAGTCTTCTTCTCCGGCTTCTTTTCCGGTCTCTTATCAGCCTTTCTCTCCGGCTCAGGATCACGCCTTTTTTCTTTCTTCTTTTTATCCCCGAACAACAATGATCCTATCAATCCACCATCATCAAGATAATCATCATCGTCATCCAGCCAATCCATGTCCTCATCGTACCTGGATCTCATTCCATTTTTCTTCTTATTATCCATTGGAACTCCTTTTTCAAATATCTAAAAATGTCGTTACCTCGCTCTATAATACATTATATTTTTTCCTTTTACAACATGTATTATATCTTAATTAGTATAAACACCTTCATATTAACACTATTTTATTTGACACATGATGTATAAAAAAGTATACTCGTATTAATAATGTCTAAATATCAATGCTTATTTTTTAAGGAGCAAGAAATGGATAATAACAATATTACTTTGTCGGTGGTTATGCCCGCCTACAATGAAGAACAGCACATCAAAGATAATCTTCTTGAGACTAGCCGAATACTCAGCCGTTTTCTTCATCGTTATGAGATAATCGCTGTGAATGACGGCAGCAAGGACTCCACAGGCAAACTTATTGCCGAGGCAGCCGAAATGGATTCTCATATTGTAGATACAGGATATGATGTCAATCAGGGAAAGGGACATGCTATCACAACCGGAATTGCCAAAGCTTCCGGCAAATATATAGCATTCCTTGATTCAGACCTTGAACTGAGTCCATCTCTTCTCAAGCCATTTATGAAGCAGATGAGGGACACCGGTTCTGACATAGTCATAGGATCAAAGCTTCACCCTGAATCCAAGCTTGATTATCCTCCTATTAGAAGAGTCATGAGCTACAGCTATTATATTATGCTCAAAATGCTATTTCATCTTGGTATCCATGACACCCAGACCGGTATAAAGCTTTTCAAAGCAGAAGTCATAAAGCCGATTGCCGAGAACCTTTCCATATCGGGCTATGCTTTTGATATTGAAATCCTTGTGGCTGCACACAGACAGGGATATTCGATATCCGAAGCTCCTATCGTCCTGAATTACAGCAGGGACGATGCAGCAGATGGAAGAAGGATCAAGATCAAGGACATTTGGAAGGTATTCACAGACACTATTGAGATCAAGAAGAAATATCATTAATTTAGGGATTATACACGGATAGAGAAAATAAATACAAACTACACATTTATTAAGGAGATTTTTATGAATTACGAAAACGCTTACAAGCTTCTCGAAGAAAAAGGACAGCTACACTTATTAAAGTATTATGATACTCTCAGCGAGGCTGAACAGGCAACACTCCTGAACCAGATCAGTGAAATTGATTTCTCACTTATCGATATGATCGGACACAATTCATCAGGAAGTGATTCTGATATCGCTCCCGTTGCAGCTCTCCAGATGGACAGCATTGCAGAAAAATATGATATATACAAGAACGCAGGCCTTGAAGCCATCAAAGCTGGCGATCTGGCACTGGTCCTCCTGGCAGGTGGTCAGGGCACCCGTCTTGGATTCTCCGGTCCTAAGGGAACCTTCAACGTCGGTGTCACCAAGGATATGTTTATATTCCAGCTTCTCATCGAGCACACCCTCGATATTGTGAAGATGGCAGATACCTGGATCCATTTCTTCATCATGACCAATGAGAAGAACCACGATGACACAACATCATTCTTCAAAGAGCATGACTACTTCGGTTACAATCCTGAATATGTTCATTTCTTTAAACAGGAAATGGTTCCTTCAGTGGACTTCAACGGCAAGATATATCTCGAGGAGAAGGGAAAGGTTGCCATGTCTCCTAACGGCAACGGTGGATGGTTCTCATCCCTCTGCAAGGCCGGCCACCTCGACAAGCTCACGAAATACGGAATCAAATATATAAATGTATTCTCAGTTGACAATGTACTTCAGAGAATTGCAGACCCAGTATTCCTCGGAGCAGTTCTCACAGAGGGCTTCCTCTCCGGCGGAAAGGTTGTCAAAAAAGCATACCCTGACGAGAAGGTTGGCGTCCTGTGTACTAACCACGGAAAGCCATATATCGTCGAGTATTATGAACTCACAGATGCCATGCGTGATGAGCGCGATGCCAACGGCGATTACGCTTACAACTATGGAGTTACATTAAACTATATCTTCCCGGTTGACAGACTGATGAAGATCATGAATGAAAGTATGCCTCTCCACATCGTCAAGAAGGCTATCCCTTATGTCGGTGAGGATGGAGAGATCGTCAAGCCATCAGAGCCAAACGGCTACAAATTTGAGACACTGGCTCTCGATATGATCGCTTATATGGGAACATGTCTTCCATTTGAGGTCGACAGAGAGAAGGAATTTGCTCCTATAAAGAATGCTACAGGAAATGATTCTATAGACTCAGCCAGAGAGCTCCTCAAAAAGAACGGCTACACACTTTAATCCATGAATATATAACAAAATAACAGGTC
>ERZ773202.990-NODE-990-length-21114-cov-8.452681_pt1 | contig 21114 bp, 19 predicted proteins | sample MGYA00580998_ERZ773202 | MGnify/ENA primary metagenome ERZ773202 (study PRJEB29015, sample SAMEA2737803) | human gut metagenome | biome: human gut; feature: human-associated habitat; material: faeces | place: China | collected 2012 ...
ATGTTGGGTCTTCTTCTGCAAGCTTTGCAAGAGCAATACCCATCTTTTCCTGACCGGCTTTAGTCTTAGGCTCGATAGCTACTCTGATAACAGGCTCCGGGAACTCCATAGACTCAAGAACTACAGGATTCTTTTCGTCGCAGAGTGTGTCACCTGTTGTTGTATTCTTAAGACCAACAGCAGCAGCAATATCACCTGCATAGCAGCAGTCGATATCTTTTCTGTCGTTAGCGTGCATCTGAAGAATTCTGCCCATACGCTCGTTGTTGTCTTTTACAGAGTTGTAAACTGTATCTCCGGCCTTAACAATACCTGAGTAAACTCTGAAGAAGCAGAGCTTACCTACGAACGGGTCAGTTGCAATCTTAAATGCGAGAGCCGCAAAAGGCTCTGTATCAGAAGAATGTCTTTCAACTTCTTCGCCTGTTTCAGGGTTTGTACCCTTGATAGCAGGAACGTCGGTTGGAGCAGGCATATAATCGATAATAGCATCAAGGAGCATCTGAACGCCCTTGTTACGGTATGAAGAACCGCAAGTTACAGGAACCATTGTATTGTCGATTGTAGCTTTTCTGATAACTTTCTTAATTTCATCTATAGAAATTTCCTCGCCGCCGAAGTATTTCTCCATAAGATCCTCGTCAAGCTCAGCAACTGACTCGATGAGTTTCTCGTGATACTCGTTAGCAAGATCCTGCATGTTCTCAGGAATTTCTTCCTCACTGTAATCTGTACCGTCTTCATTGTGGTAAATCTCGGCCTTCATAGTAACGAGGTCGATAATACCTGTGAAGTCGCTTTCGGCACCGATTGGGAGCTGAATCGGAACAGCGTTACATTTAAGTCTGTCCTTCATCATCTGTACAACATGGTAGAAGTTAGCACCCATAATGTCCATTTTATTTACGTAAACCATTCTTGGTACACCGTAGTTATCAGCCTGACGCCATACTGTTTCAGACTGAGGCTCAACGCCGCCCTTAGCACAAAGAACTGTTACAGAACCGTCAAGTACACGGAGTGAACGCTCAACTTCAACGGTGAAGTCAACGTGACCAGGTGTGTCGATGATGTTGATTCTGTGTTTCTTGTACTGATGCTTGCTACCGAACCAAAATGCTGTTGTTGCAGCAGAAGTGATTGTGATACCACGTTCTTTCTCCTGAACCATCCAGTCCATAGTTGAAGCACCATCGTGTGTTTCGCCGATTTTATGGTTTACGCCAGTGTAATACAGGATACGCTCTGTTGTTGTGGTTTTACCGGCATCGATGTGCGCCATGATACCGATATTTCTTGTCTGTTCAAGTGAAACCTGTCTTGGCATAAAATCCTCCTCTAAAAATTACTCCGGTAATAAAAATTACCATCTGTAATGAGCGAAAGCCTTGTTTGCTTCAGCCATCTTATGAGTGTCTTCACGCTTTTTGAAGGCACCGCCTGTGCTGTTAGTAGCATCAAGAATTTCTCCTGCAAGTCTTTCCTTCATTGTTCTTTCATTTCTGGCTCTTGAGTAAGTTGAAATCCAACGAAGACCGAGTGTCTGTCTTCTCTCAGGACGAACCTCCATAGGAACCTGATATGTGGCACCACCTACACGGCGAGCCTTTACCTCGAGAACTGGCATTACATTTTCCATAGCCTGCTCGAAAACCTCAAGTGGGTTATTACCTGTCTTATCAGCAATGATTTCAAATGCACCGTAAACAATTTTCTGAGCAACGCCCTTTTTACCGTCATACATAATGTTATTGATAAGACGAGTTACAAGTTTTGAATTATAAAGCGGATCCGGTAATACGTCACGCTTCGCAATAGAACCTCTTCTTGGCACTTTGCTTCCCTCCTTCACAATAATTGAGATATCATAGGTACTCGAAAGCGACAAACTCCCGTATGCCAACAAGAAATCCATAAATATATATAGAAATCCTGCCGCATAGCAGAACTTAAAATCAATTTAAGCCGAAGTTATGTCAATTCCTTATTTACCTGCCTTTGGACGCTTTGCGCCATACTTAGAACGGGACTGCATTCTTCCTGCAACGCCCTGTGCGTCGAGTGTACCACGAACAATGTGATAACGAACACCAGGCAAGTCCTTAACACGGCCACCACGAATAAGAACAACGCTGTGCTCCTGAAGGTTGTGACCAACACCTGGGATGTAAGAACTAACTTCGATACCGTTAGAAAGTCTTACTCTGGCAATCTTTCTGAGAGCTGAGTTAGGCTTTTTAGGTGTAGCAGTCTTTACAGCTGTACACACACCTCTCTTCTGTGGTGAGCTCTGGTTGATAGCAACACGCTTCTTAGAGTTCCAACCCTTTAAGAGTGCAGGAGCCTTAGCTTTCTTTTCGGAAACCTCTCTGCCCTTTCTTACCAACTGGTTAAATGTAGGCATATTTTTCCTCCTTTCCAAAATATTAAGAAATTGATTAACCGCCCTGTCAAGCAGGGCCGAAATGCCGAACAAGGTGCAATTACACATTGCTCTGCAATTTAGTATTATAACTCAACAAATATCGTTTTGTCAAGCGTTTTTATCCCGATTTTACGGCATTTTTACTTACATTTTCAAGTTTTGTGCTGTGGCAGATACTATTTTACCCCAAAATTTTCTGCATATACCGCAAAAACTGCCCTCCGACAAATCAGAGAGCAGTTTTATATAAAAGGTTATCAATTTTTAGCTTTGCCAAATCAGTTATTCTCAACCTTAAAGCCGTTATCCTGAGCGTATTTTTCGGCTGTTGAGCCTTTCTTTGCAACAATAACAAGGTCTTTTGAAATAACATTTTCTTCATTTGAATCTAAATATCCGACACCGACATCGTCGATATATGTTACAGACTCCGGAATTGTAATCTTTTTAAGATACTTGCAGTTATAAACAGCATAGTCTCCAATGCTTTCAACACCATCTTCAAAAACAATTTCGGTTACGCCCTCTAAGCCCCACAAAGCATAGCTCGCAATATTCTTAACAGAGCCGGGGATTATAAGCTTCATATTCAAATCATCGGTGTCGATATTCGAATAATTATAAACATATATCTCATAAACGCTTGTTACAGGCTTGCCGTTAATTTCGTTCGGAACTCTGATTTCAAAATTCTTATCGGTAAATGTTTCGTCAAATGTGTCCATATAATTATAGCCTGTGATTTCAATTTCGCTGCCGTCGTTAATCTCCTGATAGTAAAAATGGCTTGCACTGTCATAATTTCTTTCACTGCTCTCAGCGCTACTGTCACTGTTGTATTTGCTTTCATTATCTTCTACAAATATGCTTACGCCTTCCTTAACGCCACCAATAACCGAACCGACAGTCTTAAAAGCGTTGCAGGCTACAACACCGACAACAACAGCAAGAATAATTATGATACCGAGAATAACGCTGATTACAATAGCTGCAATCTTACCGCCGCTCATACCTTTTTTAGGCTGATTAGGCATATTGTTGTTAGGAACATTTGTAAACTGCTGACCTGTGTAACCGTTATTTACAGGCATACCGTTTGGCTGATTAGCAGATGAATTATACTGATACGGCTGTGGTGCAGGCTGTGCATTGTTTGCGTCGGCACCAAAACCCGAAGGTGAATTATATGCGTCCGAACCGAAATTGTTTGGCTGTGTGTTGTAATTATCCGCACCGAAGCTGTTTGGCTGTGAATTGTTGTCAGCAACATTCTGCTGTGCAGGTTCGGAATTATAATTGTTTGCCGCAAAATTATCCGACTGTGCAGGCTGTGTTTGAGTTTCCTGCTCTTTTACAGGCTCTTCGACAGGAGCGGGTGTGCCGCAGCTTGTGCAAAACTTACCTGTGATTTCATTTCCGCAATTAGGACATTTCATTTACTATACCTCTCCTTAAATAAGCAAAATATATTTGCCATACTATTGCATAATTATACCATTTTGTTTATGCAAAAATCAATTGCTTTTATTTACATATAAAAAAGCAATATATTGTATATTTTTATAATTTCATAACAAAAAGGTTCTCCGCAGCAGAGAACCTTAAGTTTATTATTTTACATAATTTCATCTAAGCAATTATCTCAGCCTTCAATAAAAGCCTTTAGAATTTATGCGCTCACGATTAATCAAAGCATCAGTTGTATTTAATGTACAAATCGTTATCCTTAGCGTATCTGTCGGCAGCCGAGCCTTCTTTAGCGTATATGTGAGTAAGCGGAGAACGGGTATATTCTCTTTTGCCGACAGGCTCTGAAAATGTATCTCCCGCAATAAAAAAGCCTACCGCATGCTCGCCTATAACAGTCACCGATTCCGGAATATTAACCCTATCAAGCGAATAGCAATCTACAATAGCGTCAGGCTCAAGAGTTTCAACACCGTCTTCAAAGGTAATTTCACGCACATGTTCCGACAGTTTAAAAGTATCGCTCTGTATTGTCTTTACTGTACCGGGTACTGTAATATAAATATGGAGAGTACCCGAGGAAAGAGGATTGGTCGGATTGATTTTTCCGATAGCAGTTACGGTTTTGCCGTTAATTTCACTCGGAATATTAAAATAAAAATTGTAAGTATCATCTACAACTTCATCCTTAAAATCATTGTAGTAATCCACGGTGTCAATACCTGTGACTGTAACAGTTCCGTCATCGTTTTCAGTGTAAAAGCAATACGAGTTTTCGTCCAAATCCATACTCACGGACGAAACGGCAGCAGAGTCATCCGCACCCGTAAACTCACCTATTCCCTTATTAAATTTATTATTTTTGATTACATTCATTATGACGGTATATCCGACAACACAAAGGCTGATAATCAATACACTTGCAATAACAAGAACAACTATGAGAGTTGTTTTTGATTTTTTCTTTTCACGGGCATTTACAACATCCGAAAACGGCTGATTTTGATTAGTATAACCGCTCGGCATTGCGCTGTTGCTGTAATTAGGGTTTCCGTAACTATGCTGTGAATTGTAATTTTTTTGAGCATAGTTGTTTACAGGCTGTGTGTTGTAACCGTTTTGTGCGTATTCGTTTACAGTCTGAACACCGGCACTGTTTAAAGCAGTATTTTCAACTGTAGATTTCGACACTTCTTCAGAATTATTTATATTTTCCTGTTCGTCGGATTTTTCCTGAACGGCTTTTTCCTGTTCTAATTCTTCTTGCGGTACGGGTCTGCCGCAAAAGGTACATATATTACCCTCAAATCTTTCTCCGCAATCCGGACATCTGTGCATTTTTCTGTTCCTCCAAATTTTATATCAATTACATTCCATAGAACAGCATAATTATACCATTTTAATACATATAAATGCAAGCATATTTTTGGATATAATAAAGCATAAAATTACAATTTATTTAACTAAAGTGCATAACAAAAGGCTCTCCGTTCAGAAGAGCCTTAGCTTTAAAATTATGTTTCAGAAAAACATTTCGTAAAGCGATTATAAGATTTTATCTTAAATTTGCGCAAAGTCATAATTTATTATTCACGCAAGCGCTTTTTCGATTTCCTGTGCGGCATCATCAAGGTAGTTGCCCTCAAAGAGTTCTACTCTGCCATCGTCGACACACTTGGCAAGGTCGCTGTCAATAGGGAGCTTTGCAAGTACCTTTGTATTGTAACGCTCGGCAATTTCATCAATATGGCTTTCACCGAAAATATTATGCTTTTTGCCGCAATCGGGACATACAAAATAACTCATATTCTCAACAAGACCGAGAATCGGCACATTCATCATATTTGCCATTTTTACCGCCTTTTCGACAATCATGGAAACAAGCTCCTGTGGAGAAGCAACTACAATGATTCCGTCAATCGGCAAACTCTGGAATACGGTAAGCGGAACATCTCCTGTTCCCGGAGGCATATCAACAAACATATAGTCCTCGTTTTCCCAGATAACATCTTTCCAAAACTGCTTTACCGTACCTGTAATGACAGGTGAACGCCATACAACAGGGTCGGTCGGATTTTCAAGCAAAAGGTTTACTGACATAATATCAATTCCCGTTTCGGTTGTAACAGGAATAATTCCGTATTCGTTGCCCTTTGCTCTTTCGTTAATGCCAAAAGCCTTTGGAATTGACGGGCCTGTAATATCTGCGTCAAGAATAGCCGTTTTTTTACCAAGACGGTTGAAAGTTACCGCAAGAGTTGAAGTAACAAGGCTTTTGCCTACTCCGCCCTTGCCCGATACTACGGCAATTACTTTCTTTACACTGCTGTATTGATTAAGGCTTTCACGCAAACTTTCCGAATTTTTTGACTTGCAGTCAGAGCTGCAAGATGAACAATCATGACTACATCCCATATTTTTTACATCTCCATTTTATACAATTTGTGTTGTTTCGTCGGGAACATACTCCGTTACAGGTTCTGTATCCTGGGTAGGTTCGTAAGTTTCGGGTTCGGTATATTCTTCTGTGTAAGGCTCTGTTTCCGGCTCGGTGTACTCCTCTGTGTAAGGCTGTTCTGTGGTTTCCTCCACATTCTCCGTGTAATCGGGAACATACTCCGATTCGGTTTCAGGCTCGTAATACTCGGTTGTCGGCTCTTGAGTTGTGGCAACAGTCGCTTTCGTGGTAGGTGCAGTTGTCACCGTCGATTTTTTATTGTCAAACGAACATTTTGAAAGCACAAAAGCAAGCACACATACTACTATAACCGCAACGGCTACCACTACGCATACCATAGCCGCCTTACTGTTTTTCTGCTTTTGTTTTTTCGCTTTTTTCTGCTTTTTCGGCTTTCCCGAATAATCGTCCGTATCTGCATTATTCTCATAATAGTCGTCATTATTCGGTTGTCTGCGCTTAAATTCGTGTCTGTCCTCACCCGTTTGAGCGTCAAAACCATCACCGTAATCTCTGTTGCTTTTTTTCGGATTATCCGACGGTATATGATTTTTGCTTGTTACCGATTGACAGTCAAAATCATCGCCGTAATTATCGCTGTGAACATCAAAATTCTCTGCGCTGTCTATGGCAGGCTCATTATTCGGTACATCGTTTGAATTTTTTTCAACTTCTTTATTTTCAACAGCTTCGGTATTATCAACATCAAAATTTTCAATATCCGCAAATCTGTCCTCTTCATCTTTTTTTGCGTGACGGGCAATATATACGTTTTCTTCTTCCTCTTCAATTTTTTCTGTTCCGTCAAACTTATCCTTTTCGTCCATAAATTCACCCTCTTTAATTCGGTTCTAAATGTTGGGGTAACAATAATAAATTATTGTTTGGCTCACGGTTTAGTGTAATAATTTAAAAATTTAGGTCAAGCCTTTAATTCTTAAATAACCGTATAAGGCACCGCTTAAATAATAAAACAGCGGCTCGATTTTGTCAAGTCGCTGTCAAATTAATAAGTAAAACAAATTATTCTTCTGTGTTTTCTTCGCTTGTTTCGGTTTCTTCGGCATTTTCGGAAGTTTCCTCTGATTCTTCTTCATTTTCAACATCCTGAATGTCAGCTTCTATACCGCCCTCAACGAATTTTTTCTCGTTTTCGTTCTCTTCCTCGGCAATTTCAAAACCGCTTAAGAATGTGTACGGAATACCGTAACCGAATACAACGGCTGCAAGTGTTGTTACAATGCTGATTGAACTGTCATTTATAACAAATGCGCTGTGGAGCGGCATACCGCTTGCTATGCTTGCAATCATTATGTAAAGCGCAGGCAATACCATAATTATTAATGTAATTGGTGAAAAACGCTTTACAGGCTTTCCGTCGCCGACTCTTGTTGCGTAGAACAAAAGCAGACCGAACACTGTGTAAACAAACAACTGAATTACATTTGAAAGCACCTGATTCTGTCCAAGTGCAAAATTAGAGAAAAAGTGTGCGCATACTACAAACGCAAGAATAAGGAATGCAGAGAAAAACAGATTTACTGTATTCTTTTTATTTGGTTTTTTCATAATCGTGCCTCCGAGCATCAAAATTATTTAGATTTTATCACACTATTGTGACAGTTTTATGATAAATGTTAAGTAAATATCGCACTATACAGCACATTTATTACCTTATTTTTTTGCTTTTGCGGCAAGGCACACCCAACCTTTTTCAAGGTGTTCTTCTATAATGTCAAAATCCTTGCCGATTGATTCCTTTACCTCTTCGGCACGGGTATCAATAATACCGCTCATAATATAAACCGCATCGTCTTTCATAAAGTCTTTTACACCTTTTGAAAGGAACATAATTGCGTCTGCTACAATATTTGCAAGTACAATGTCATACTTACCTGTTACTTTATCTGTAAAGCTGCCGCAGATTGCAGTAAAGCGGTCAGCCACATTGTTAATTTCGGCATTTTCTTTTGCGGTTCTTACTGCAACATCGTCAATGTCAACTCCTACAGCACTTTCTGCACCCATAAGCAAAGACGCAATACCGAGCACACCGCTGCCACAACCCACATCAAGCACTTTGTCGCCTTTTTTCATATACTTTTCGCACATTTCAAGGCAAAGTCTTGTGGTTTCGTGACTGCCTGTGCCAAACGCAAGACCCGGGTCAATATTCAAAACTATTCTGCCCTGCGGATCGTAATCATCTCTCCAACTCGGGCGAATAAGGAGCTTTTCTCCAACGGCAATCGGATTAAAATACTTTTTCCAATTGTTTCTCCAATCTTCTTCGGCACAGTCGAGCAATTCAATTTTATGCTCAATGCCCTCTGCATTATACCTTTCGGACAAAAAAGCTACAGCCTCGTTCGGAGAAACATCAGGCTCAAGGTAAATATGAACATAGGCAACGCTCCTGTCTTTCTTGAGCAAATCCTCATCTATAAGGTCAATGTGTGCAATCTCCTGCACTTCCTGCTCAAGAGCAGTGTAGTCCTCAATATAAATTCCGTAAGGCACTACAACATTCGCAATGTCGCCTGCCCTGTCTATATCCTTTGCGTTTACCGCAATTTTTATTTCTGTCCAAGACTCCATTTGTTAAGCCCCTTTATATACTGTTATCAGAATTATTCGTTGAACATTCTCTTTATTTTCTCAAAAAAGCTGTTGCGCTGTGCGTAGTTCTTTTCGTTTGTAACGTTCTCAAATTCTTTTATAAGATTCTTCTGCTTAGCGTTAAGATTCTTCGGAACTTCAATGGTTACACGCACATACTGGTCGCCTTTTCCTCTGCCGTTAAGGCGCTGAATGCCTTTGCCCTTAAGCTTAAATACATCGCCCGGCTGTGTACCCTCGTGAACCTGATACGAAACCTTGCCGTCAAGAGTAGGAACAACCACCTCTGCGCCGAGAGCAGCCTGTGCAAATGTAAGAGGAAGATTGCACCATACATCATCGCCTCTGCGTTCAAATACAGGATGCGGCTGAACATTTACATATACATGAAGGTCACCCGAAGGGCCGCCGTTGTAACCTGCGTTGCCTCTGCCGCCGACATTAAGAATCTGCTGGTCTTTAATGCCTGCCGGAACTGTAATATCAACAGTTTTAGTCCTGCGCTTTCTGCCCGAGCCGCCGCACTTAGGGCAAGGACTGTCAATAATCTTGCCTTTACCGTGACAAGCGTCACAGGCACGCTGTGTCTGAACAACTCCGAAAGGTGAACGCTGGCTGATTGTAACTCTGCCCGAGCCTCCGCATACAGAGCAGGTCTTAGGCTGAGTACCGGGTTTTGCGCCCGTACCGTGACATTCGTCACAAGAAGAAACGCAATCGTAGCTTACGGTCTTTTTACAGCCCTTTGCAGCCTCTTCAAATGAAATATAAATGCTTGCCTCAACATCGCTGCCTCGGCTCGGAGCATTAGGATTATTGGAGCGTCTGCCTCCGAATCCGCCGAAAAAGCTTGAAAAAATATCATCTATATCAATGCCCTGACCATATGCACCGTAACCGCCTGCGCCGCCCGCACCGAAGTTAGGGTCTACGCCTGCGTGACCGTACTGGTCATAGCGGGCTTTTTTATCTTTATCTGAAAGTACCTCGTAAGCCTCGTTGACTTCTTTGAATTTTTCTTCACATTCCTTATCTCCCGGATGGAGGTCAGGGTGGTACTTTTTAGCGCTCTGACGGTAAGCCTTTTTAATTTCATCTTCGCTTGCTCCCTTAGAAACGCCAAGCACCTCGTAATAATCTCTTTTATCTGCCATCATTCTCACCTTTTAATAACTTGTTATCAGCTGTATAAAGGTTATCTATATACGCTGTATACGCTGTCAAAAATCCATACAGTGCTAAAGGAGCCGTTGCAAAAAACAGCCCCTTTAACAAATTTTAACAGGAAAAACAAATGAAGTCAATCATTGTGTAAATCTATTTATAGGCTGCCGTTTTTAATCAGTTGCCGTCAACATCCTTAAAATCGGCATCATATACGTTAGGGTCACCGTTTGAGCCGCCCTGTGCGCCCTGCTGTGGGTCACCCTGCGGAGCCGCACCCTGTGCACCCTGCGGATTTGCCTGCTGATAAAGTTTTGCGGAAACTTCGTAAACAGCTTTCTGTAAATCCTCCTTAGCAGTGTCAATCATAGACTTGTCGTTCTTAGCGATAGCGTCCTTAACTGCAGCACACTTTGTATTGATTGTATTCTTTTCGTCCTCTGAAATCTTGTCGCCGCTCTCGTTTACGAGCTTTTCAGCCTGATATACAAGGTTCTCTGCTTCGTTCTTAGCGTCAACCTCTTCACGGTGCTTCTTATCTTCTGCGGCGTACTGCTCTGCTTCCTTAACAGCCTTGTCGATATCTTCCTTGCTCATTGAGGTTGAGTTCTGAATCTGAATCTTCTGCTCCTTGCCTGTACCGAGGTCTTTTGCAGATACATTAACAATACCGTTTGCATCAATATCAAATGTTACTTCAATCTGCGGGATACCACGCATAGCGGGAGCAATGCCTGTGAGAGCAAACAAACCGAGCTGCTTGTTATCTCTTGCAAATTCACGCTCACCCTGCAAAACATTGATTTCAACCTGTGTCTGGTTATCAGCGGCAGTTGAGAAAATCTGGCTCTTCTTTGTAGGAATTGTTGTATTTCTCTCAATAATCTTTGTCATTACGCCGCCCATTGTTTCAACACCAAGTGAAAGAGGTGTAACATCGAGGAGAAGAAGTCCCTCTACCTCGCCGCCGAGAACGCCGCCCTGAATAGCAGCACCTACAGCTACGCACTCATCAGGGTTAATGCCCTTGAACGGCTCTTTGCCGATAAGCTTTTTAACAGCTTCCTGTACAGCAGGAATTCTTGAAGAACCGCCGACCATAAGAACCTTGTCGATCTGGCTGATCTGTAAGCCTGAGTCTGAGAGAGCCGAACGAACCGGACCCATTGTAGCCTCTACAAGGTCTGCTGTAAGTTCGTCAAACTTAGCTCTTGTAAGTGTTAAGTCAAGGTGCTTAGGACCTGTCTGGTCTGCTGTAATGAACGGGAGGTTGATTGAAGATGTTGTAACGCCCGAAAGCTCTATCTTAGCTTTCTCTGCAGCCTCTTTGAAACGCTGCATAGCAACCTTATCTGATGAAAGGTCAATACCTGTTTCGTTTTTGAATGATGTTACCATCCAGTCGATAATTCTCTTATCGAAATCATCACCACCGAGGCGGTTGTTACCTGCTGTAGCAAGAACTTCCTGTACGCCGTCGCCCATCTCAATGATAGATACATCGAATGTACCACCGCCGAGGTCATATACCATAACCTTCTGGTCTTTTTCTTTATCTATGCCGTATGAAAGAGCAGCTGCTGTAGGCTCGTTGATAATTCTCTTTACATCAAGACCTGCAATCTTACCTGCATCCTTAGTAGCCTGACGCTGTGCGTCTGTAAAGTAAGCAGGAACTGTAATAACTGCCTGTGTTACCTTTTCGCCGAGGTATGCTTCAGCGTCTGCCTTTAACTTTGAAAGAATCATAGCTGAAATTTCCTGCGGTGTGTACTGCTTGCCGTCAATTGATACTTTATATGATGTACCCATTTCTCTCTTAATAGAAGAAACTGTCTTGTCAGGGTTTGTGATCGCCTGGCGCTTTGCAACCTGACCTACCATACGCTCGCCGTCTTTTGAGAAAGCAACAACGGAAGGAGTTGTTCTTGCGCCCTCGGCGTTAGGAATAACTACAGGCTCGCCGCCTTCGATAACTGCTACACATGAGTTTGTTGTACCTAAATCTATACCTATTGTCTTTGCCATAATGAATTCCTCCTGAATATATTTGTTTTACTTTTATACTGATTTATTTATATAAAGGTCTTAGTCGCAATTTGCAACCTGAACCATTGCATGACGAATGATTTTATCGCCGATTTTGTAACCTGTCTGGAACACCTGTGAAATACAGTTCTTTTCAAAATTCTCATCGTCAATCTTTGAGATTGCGTTGTGAATTTCCGGATTAAACTCCTCACCCTGCGCACCGAAAGGCTCAACCTTGAGCTTTTCAAGCGACTTTGCAAGCTGATTTGAAATAAGCTCAATGCCCTTTAAAATATCCGGGTCACAATCTTTTAAATTTGTAATAGCCATCTGAATACTGTCTGCTACAGGCAAAAGCTCTGTAACCGCCTTTGCTGTTGCGTCATCATAAATAGAAAGCTTTTCGTTTGCTGTACGCTTGCGGTAGTTGTCATACTCGGCACAAAGGCGAAGATATTTGTCTTTCTGTGAGTTGAGCTCCTCCTCAAGTTCAGCTATTTTTTTGGCGGTTTCATCAATTTCTTCCGTAACCGCTTCAGCTGTCTGTTCGGATGTATTCTCGTTTACAACAGCTTCGTCTTTTGTCACTTCTTTTTTCTTTGACATATTACCTTTCCTTTCTATATTAATGCTCTATAAGCTCGCTTATTATTTTACTTACACATTCGCTTATACATTCTATAATCGAAATCACTCTGCCGTAATCCGTTCGTATCGGAGCTATTACGGCAAGCGTACCGGACGGTGTATCTTTTACGCTGTAGCTTGAAGAAATTACCGAGCTGTACGCAAGTTCTATACGGCTGTTTTCTGTACCTATACTTACCGAAGTACCTATTGGCAGGCTTGTAAGAACACCTGCAAGATCTCCTTTTCTTGAAAGAAGTTCAATTACATTTCTTGCCGCAAGAAAATTTACATTCTGCATAAACAACGGCTTTGTCTGACCGCTCAAAAAGATTCCGACTTCGTTTGCCTTGTCTGCCGCATCTTTTATCGCCGTAAGCACACTTGGCATAAAGAGCGATAACTCGCCAAATCTTGCCGCTGCCGTCTGTATAAACGGACGATTTATCGAAGAAAGCCTTACTCCGTCAAACAATTCGTTAAGTGCTTTGTCAAACACTTCAAGGATTTCGGGAGTAATTATAAATTCGCATCTGAAAAGCTGATTTTTTATAATGCCGTTTGAGGCAATTACAACAGTCATTGCCGTGTGCGAACCCGTCTGCACAAAGCTGATTTTGTGAATCCTGCTTTCTGCGGAATTCGGTGCTGTGGCAACTGCAGTAAGTCCTGTCAGCTCCGAAAGAAGATCTGCCGCCGATTTTAAAATATTTTCGGGTGATTCGGCATTCCTGTAAAGTTTATCCTCCACAAGTTCTCTGCCCCGCTGTGACACCGCCACAATCTTCATAAGATTGTCAACATAGTATCTGTAGCCCTGCTGAGTAGGTATTCTGCCTGCCGATGTATGCGGCTGAACAAGATAACCCTTTTGTGTTAGGTCTGCCATATCATTTCTTACCGTAGCCGATGAAACTTTTAAATCCGTTTCGTCTATCAGAGTTTTTGAACCTACAGGCTCACCTGTCTTTATAAAGTTTTCAACAACAGCCGAAAGAATTTTTTGCTTTCTTTCCGCAAGCTCCATAGGTATCACCTCTCTGCCTGCGTTTTTTGTTGTTTTAGCACTCTCTGTGTGTGAGTGCTAACTCTTATGCTTATACTATAATCTTAAAGTCAGCAAAAGTCAAGAGTTTTATCAGAAAAATTTTACTTTTCAAAAACTTTTCACAAATCCGTCACCATTATTGACATTTCAGCGCAAAATATACTATAATGGAAGTTATATTGACAAATACACCCTTAACTACACAAAATGGCTTAAATTAGCCGTAATTTTGATACAACTAAGATACAAAAGAGGTTATTATGAGAATCGGTTACTTTTTCAGAGTTTGCTCCGGCGCAACATTCAGCAAACTTTCCGGCGCAATAAATACCGTTCACACAAAATCCGGCAAAAACAAAGCCGGCATTTTCTTTGATATGGTAGGTTGCTTTTTTAAATACAGAGCGGGATATAATGACTATGTTCTGTTTGAATACTACAATATGACTGCAGACCAACGCAAAACGTATATGACACGCTTTAAAAACAAGCGTTTTATGTTAATGCAGAACGATCTTACAAGCGCAGAGATTTTTAACGATAAAAGATTATTTGACACACGATTTGCAAAATATCTTGGCAGACGAGTTCTTGTGGTTGACGAAAAGGTAACTCTTGAGCAATTCAGCGAGTTTATAAAGCCTTGGGATGTTTTCATTGCAAAGCCTGCTTTCGGCGAATGCGGCAAAGGCATTGAAAAACTTGTTAAAGCAGACTTTAAGAGTGACGAAGAATTTTATAATTATGTTTTTGACAAAGAAAACGAATTCGGTGTACTTGAAGAGGCAATAAAACAACACCCCGATGTTTCAAAAATTTATCCTCACTCAATTAACTGCTTAAGAATTGCCACACTTGTGGTAGACGGCAAGCCGAATATTTTGTATGCAGTGTTTAAAACAGGAAATAACGGTAAATTTGTAGATAATCTTGAAAACGGCGGTTTTGCCTGTCACTTTGACCTCGATACAGGTACGGTAACAGGGCCGGGACATACTTCCGATATGGAAATTGCATACGAACACCCGTATTCGGGAATAAAATTTAAAGGTTTTAAAATTCCTTACTGCGAAGAGGTCAAGGAGCTTGTTAAAAAGGCGGCACTGGAAGAACCCGAATTTAAGTATTGCGGTTGGGATGTATGCATTTCGGAGAACGGACCTGCGATTATCGAGGGCAATGACTATGCGGCATACGACTTTCCGCAGTTACCCGACGAAGATACTCCAAAGGTCGGATTAATTTCAATTATAAAGCAGTATATTCCCGACCTTAAACTTTAAATCATTAATACATTAGATTTATAGGAGATCAACAAATGGAAACCATAAAATCCTTTTACTTTATATTATGGGCAATAATCGCTCTGTATATGTTCGTATCGGCAAAAAAGCTCGGTTCTTTGTGCTACATCATCGGGGGTTTTTTCAGCTTTATGACTGTATGGTACGCTATGAACAGTTTTTCGGGAATTGCAATGTTTGACGGTGTGCTCGGCATTGTGTTTAAATGTGTAGTAGGTGCTTTCCTGCTCGGCTTTGTACTGATTTATGTAATCGGTAAACTAAAAAAGAATAAGAAATAAAATTTTAAATCAATTACAGGCTTAAAAGCATAACCCCTCCGGCAACGCTGTTAATATGCGTTGTCGGAGGGGTTATTGTTGTTGCCAAACTTTGCGTATACAAAAAGCTTTTCAAAATATGTCACATCAGAACAAATTTTAAAAACAATGTAAAAATAATTGACAGCGACTATATCTGATTTTATAATATTTATATAAATACATTCATATAAAGGACTGATATTATGATAAAATTCAATAATGTTACAAAGGTATTTAACAACACTTTAAAAGCAGTAGACGATCTGTCTTTTACTGTAAATAAAGGCGAAATTGTAGGATTTATCGGACCGAACGGTTCGGGCAAAACCACCACAATCAAAATGCTTACAGGTATTCTCTCAAGTGACAGCGGTGAAATAAGTATCAACGGTCACGACATAAAAAAAGAACCGCTTGAGGCAAAGAAAAGTATCGGTTACATTGCCGACAGTCCCGATATGTTCTTAAGGCTCAAAGGAATTGAGTTTCTCAATTTCATCGGTGACATCTACAAAGTTCCGTCAGATGTGCGCAAAAAGAGATTTACCGAAGTTTGCGACAGATTCGGACTTACCGACAGCTTAAACGCACCTATGCTAAGCTACTCGCACGGTATGCGTCAGAAAATTATGGTTGCCGCCGCACTTGTGCACAATCCCGATGTATGGATTCTTGACGAACCACTCATCGGTCTTGACCCTAAGAGTGCTTTTGAACTGAAAGCTATGATGCGTGAACACGCAGATGCGGGTAACTGCGTATTTTTCTCCACCCACATACTTGAAGTTGCCGAAAAACTCTGCGACAAGGTTATCATAATAAAAAAGGGCAAATCGCTTTATGACGGCACTCTCGATAATCTTTGTAGTCAGAACACAGGCAAATCACTTGAACAAATCTTTTTGGAGCTGACTGAAAATGAGTAATTTTTTTAATTTATTAAAAACATTTATAAAAACAACCGAGCTAACCTCCGCAGAAAAAAAGCGTTCCAAACATTTTTATACAATTATGGGTACGGCGGTTGTGCTTCTTATTATGATACCGGCAGGTGCGCTTGTCGGAATAATCACCTATGCTCTAACACTCGGCGTAATGACATACGGCGGAGCAACACAGGGTGCGGAAGTAATTTTACATATTATTTCTATCCTTTCCGTAGTATTCGGAATTAATGTAATTATCAATATATTTTATTTTTCAAACGATATTGAAAATCTCATTCCTCTTCCGTTAAAGCCGAGAGAAATCGTAAGCGCAAAGTTTGCTTATTCCCTGCTTTCGGAAAACATAATGGAATTTATCCTTATTCTCGGCGCTTGCGTAGGCTTTATGTCGGCAAAGGGATTTTCGCTTACAGGTGTTATAACTTCAATAATCGGCATACTTACCGTTCCCATTATTCCTCTTGCTTACTGCGGAATTATTGCCGTTATTTTTATGTACTTTACCCACTCGGTAAAAAATCGTGATTTCCTCAATAAAATTACAGGTATCGGCACTGCCGTGCTTATAGTCGGCGCATTGGTTGCTCTCGTAAGCATCAGCGGATTTAATCCCGATGCAATCGTTACTTCGCTTGCAAGCGCAGACAACGGATTTTTAAATGTTATGAACTTTATTTTTCCGCACATTCCGCTTATGATGGATTCTATCTCAAGCGAATCCGTATATCAACTGCTTTTATACTTGCTTGCAAATGTAATTTTCGTTGCAGTCTTTCTTTTCCTTGCGTCAAAAATGTATATCAAAGGTGTGTCGGACATCAATACCACAAAATCCAAACGCAGTAAAAGCATTGCAAGTCAGGCTGTTGAAAAATCAACCCAAAAAGGAGTTTTTGCAAGTTATTTAAAAAAAGAATTTCTTATCCTTTTCAGAACTCCGCCTTTCTTTATGGACTGCATAGCCATTAACCTTTTGTGGCCTGTTTTTATGGCTGTTATTATGATTTTGCAGGGCAGTACAAACTTTTTGTCGGGCACACTTACACCGTACCTTGCGGGAGATCAAAAAAGTATTACTGTAATTACCGTAGCGGCTGTTGTAATTTCCGCCCTTGTCACGGCAATTAACAGCATCGCTTCTTCCGCAATTTCAAGAGAGGGCAAGCACTTCCAATTTATGCGCTATATTCCCGTTACATTAAGAGTTCAACTGAATGCAAAAGCACTTACAAGTATAATCATCAGCGGCTCTGTTATGGTGCTCTATGTAATTGCATTTAATATTTACTGCGCAATTCTCGCAGACAGCTTTAACCCGTTTGTATTTATCGTAATTCCGCTTATACATATTCTTTTAAGCCTTATCTGCGTTGTTTTTGTAACCTACCTCGGTATATTCTTGGACACAATAAACCCTAAACTTGTATGGGACGATGAAATCAACGCTTTGCGAGGTAACTACAATACCGTAATCAATGCAGCCATAATTATAGCAATTACCGCCGCTATTTGTGCAATTTCTCTTGTATTGCTATGGATTTTTGGTGTTGAACCTGTTATAATTAACCTTGGACTTGTTATTGTTATGTGTGTGCTTGCGGTTTTTGCACAAAGGCTTTGCCTTAGCAAGGGTGTAAAAAATCTTGAACAAACCGAAAGCTGATAGATTCGAAACATAATGCAAATCAAATTTTATTAAGGTGATTTATAATGACAGAAACTAACTATTCCATGCTCTGCGATTTTTACGAGCTTACAATGTCAAACGGCTATTTTAAAAACGGCTTTTACAAAAAGACTGTTTACTTCGACCTTTTCTTTCGCAAAGTGCCCGACAACGGCGGTTTTGCCATTGCGGCAGGTCTTGAGCAGGTAATTGACTACATCAAAAATCTCCACTTCTCCGAAACCGATATTGAATATCTTAGAGAAAAAGGAATTTTTGACGAAGAATTTTTAAAATATCTTTCAAATTTCAAATTCACAGGTGATATTTACGCTATTCCCGAGGGAACTCCTATCTTCCCTAACGAACCGATTATTACGGTAAAAGCTCCTGCCATAGAGGCACAGCTTATCGAAACATTTTTACTTCTTACAATCAATCATCAGACTCTCATTGCAACAAAGGCAAACAGAATTGTTCGTGCCGCACAGGGCAGAACGGTTCTTGAGTTTGGTTCTCGCCGTGCACAGGGCGCAACAGGTGCCGTTGACGGTGCAAGAGCCGCATACATAGGCGGTTGTGCCGGTACAGCCTGCACACTTACAGACGCACTTTACGGCGTACCCGCAGGCGGCACAATGGCTCATTCCTGGATTCAGATGTTCGACAACGAATATACAGCATTCCGCACCTACTGCGAGCTTTATCCTGAGAACCCGACGCTTCTTGTCGATACTTACAACACGCTTAAAAGCGGCGTTCCGAACGCAATAAGAGTATTTAAAGAAGTGCTTGTTCCAAAGGGCATTAACAAATTTGCAATTCGTCTTGATTCGGGCGATATTTCTTACCTTTCTAAAAAAGCGAGAAAAATGCTTGACGAGGCAGGACTTGAAAACTGCAAAATTGTTGCATCAAACTCACTCGACGAGTACCTTATCCGTGACCTTATGATGCAGGGTGCACAGGTCGATGTTTTCGGAGTTGGCGAAAGACTTATAACTTCGTCAAGTTCGCCTGTATTCGGCGGTGTATATAAACTTGTTGCCGTTGAAGAACCCACAAGCGGCGAAATTATCCCGAAAATCAAAGTCAGCGAGAACACAACAAAAATCACAAATCCTCATTTCAAAAAACTTTACCGTTATTATGACAACGAGAGCGGCAAGGCTCTTGCAGACGAACTTTGCGTGTACGACGAAGTAATTGATTTCTCAAAACCACACACCATTTTCGACCAGAATGCAACATGGAAAGCAAAAACTCTCACAGACTTTACCGCAAAAGAATTACTTGTACCGATATTTAAGGACGGCGAGTGCGTGTATGAATCGCCAAAGATTGAAGATATTGCAAAATACTGCAAAGACCAAATCGGACTTCTTTGGGACGAGGTAAAGCGATTTGAGAACCCGCACAACTACTATGTTGACCTCTCGAAAAAGCTTTGGGACATCAAAAACATTCTTTTAAATATCTATCAGAGTTAAAATCACAGGAGTTCATATGAAAAATTTAAAACAAATTATCGCCGTAACACTTACCGCCACAGCAGTAGCGGCAACTGCAATTGTTTCGGCATCAGCACTCGATACGCAAAAATACGACTTAAACGATGACGGCAGATTTGATGTGCAGGATGTTACATACTTGCAGATAAAAATAGCAGGTGACGGAGAACTGACAGACAATCAGAAAAAAATTGCCGACTATAACAATGACGGCAAAATTGATGTTCAGGATGTAACCTCGGCTCAAATGCTCATTTCGGGAGGAGAAACTCCGACACAGCCTGCAACACAGCCGACCACCGTACAACCGACTTCACAACCGCAGCCGACCACACAGCCGAGCGGATCTGCAAGCTATAATAAAGAATTTGCTGATAAGGTAATTGAACTTGTAAATGCGGCACGGGCAAAAGAGGGACTTTCTCCTCTCACAAAAGACACAACTCTTACAAAACTTTCAAACATTCGTTCAAAAGAAACAGCAACTCTGTTTTCACACCAGCGTCCTGACGGCACAAGCTGGTCTACGGTTTTAAAGCAGAATAATGTTTCGTACACTTCGGCAGCCGAAAACATTGCCGCAGGACAGAACACACCCGAAGCTGTAGTAAAAGAATGGATGAATTCTCCGTCGCACAGAGCAAACATAATGAACAGCAAATATAACAAAATCGGTGTTTCGTGTTATGTTGACCAAAATGCTCCGTACAGATATTATTGGGAACAGTTGTTTATTAAAGGCTAACGCAAACTCCGATAGCCAACCGGCTTGCTGTTTGGTAGCTTAAACACAATAGCGAAAACCTTTCAATTATAAAAACAAACAAGAAAATAGGCTTTTTAACACCGTCAACACTTTGCGCTGACGGTGTTTTCTTTGCATAATAATTTTTCACCTGTTTTGTGAAAATCGATGCAAAAGCTCTGACAAAAAATTCGACTGTTTAATTTTGCTAAAAATATTGACTGTTATACGCAGAATTGATATAATTTTGTTATAAAAGGCAGGCGGTGAAGATATGAAAAAAACTCGGCTGATAAAAATTATACTTAAACGGACAGGAGCACTTAAGTTTTTGACAACATACATAATAATATTTGCAGGTGTAAGCATTGGTGTATGGATAGTTGAGCCGAACATAAAAACTCCGATTGACAGTGTATGGTACTGTTTCAGCGTAGCCACGACCATAGGTTTTGGCGACATAACCGCCGTTACGATACTCGGCAGGGCAATGTCGATTTTCCTGTCGATATGTTCCATACTGATAATAGCGGTAGTACCGGGAATTATTACAAGCTATTATATTGAGAGTACAAAGCTAAAGGAAAAGGAAAGTATAGCAAAATTTCTTGACGACCTCGAACATCTGCCTGAACTTTCAAAAGAGGATTTACAAAGCCTTTCGGAAAAGGTAAAAAAGTTTAATAGGAAGTAATATTAAATCATTTTAAAATTTTCGTTCCGATTTAGTCTAAGCTATTTGCTGAATTATGGTTTAGCAAATTGATTTGCCAATCAATTATAAAAGTTTGGTCGACCTT
>ERZ773202.992-NODE-992-length-21048-cov-5.530844_pt1 | contig 21048 bp, 15 predicted proteins | sample MGYA00580998_ERZ773202 | MGnify/ENA primary metagenome ERZ773202 (study PRJEB29015, sample SAMEA2737803) | human gut metagenome | biome: human gut; feature: human-associated habitat; material: faeces | place: China | collected 2012 ...
CACGCCGGCGTGGACCATGACGTAGTCGCCGGGGTCGATGTCGGAGAGCAGCTCGGCGGAGACTTCGCGGCGGGCGCCGGAGGCGTCGACGAGCGCCATGCCATCCTGGATGCGCACGACTTTAGCGGGTAAACCGACACACATGATAAGACTTCCTTTCTATGTTCAATGGGTCAAAGGGGTAAAATGATATGGGCAGACGGGCTTGCGTGGTCCGTCACCGTTGCAGGGCGTACATGGCAAATGCGGCCTGCCCGACGCAGATGCCGCCGTCGTTGGGCGGCAGCAGGCTGTGCAGCAGGGGCTGGAAGCCCGCCGCCTCGAGGCGTTCTTTCACTAGGCGCGTCAGCAGCAGGTTCTGGAAGACGCCGCCGCTCAGGGCGACGGTGCTGAGGCCCGTCTCTCTGCGGGCGCGCTCGCAGCCTGCGACGATCATCTCGGCGAGGGCCTGGTGGAAGCGATAGGCGAGCTCTTCAGCCGCCTGGCCCTGCTGATGGCGCGCGTAGAGTGCGCCAAAGAGCGCCGTCGTCGGCAGCAGGAAGCGGCCGTCTGCTGCCTCGTGCAGCGGCAGGTCGAGCGAGTCAGCCGTCCCCGTCCAGCGTTCGGCGGCAAACTGCAGGGCCATCGAGGCCTCGCCCTCGAAGGTGGACTTTCGCCGCAGACCCAGGAGGGCGCTGACGCCGTCGAAGAGGCGGCCGGCGCTCGTCGACTCGATGCAGTTGACGTGCTGGCGCAGCATGAAGGACTGCGCCGCGAATTCCTTTTCGTCACAGAGGCCGAGCGCGAGGCACTGTTCTTTCCAGGCCGCATCGACTTCGGCTGCGCTGCGGCCTGCCATCGTGCGTACAAGCGTATCCCGCAGCAGGCTGACGGCGATGCGCCAGCCCTCGCGCGAGGACTTGTCGCCGCCGGCCTGCGAGAAGGGCTCGATGGAGCCGAGCCGCCGGAAGCCCTTGTAGTCGGCGAGCAGGAACTCGCCGCCCCAGATCGTGCCGTCGGTGCCGTAGCCCGTGCCGTCGAACGAGACGCCGATGACGGGCGCCTGCTGGTCGTTCTCGGCCATGCAGGAGAGGATGTGCGCGTAGTGGTGCTGGACCTTGAAGAGCGGCACGCCGGCCTCCTTGGCGAGCGCTTCGGCGACGGCCGAAGTGTTGTAGCGCGGATGCAGGTCGCAGGCGATGGCCTCGGGGCGGTTCTCGAGCAGGGACTCCATGAGCTGGACGGAATCCTTGAGCGCGAGCACGGTGCGCAGGTCGCTCATGTCGCCGATGTATGGAGACGGGTAGAAGAGGTGGCTGCTCGCGAGGCAGAAGGTGTTCTTGAGCTCGCCGCCGATGCCGAGCACCTGTCCTTTGAGCGGGGCGCTGAGAATGAAGGGCAGTGGGGCGAAGCCGCGGCTGCGGCGCACCATGTAGGGCCTGCCCGCAAACCAGTCCATGACGGAGTCGTCGGCGCGCAGGCGGATGCGGCGGTCGTGCGAGAGGATCACGTCGCAGAGCGGCGCGAGCGTCTCCTCGGCCTCCTCGTCATTGTGGCAGATCGGCGCGCCCGAGGGATTGCCGCTCGTCATGACGAGCATGGCGGGGACTTCGGGCGTCTCATGATCTTCGGGGTAGTCGAAGATCAGCATCTGCACGGGCGCGTAGGGCAGCATGACGCCGACTTTGGGGTTGCCCGGCGCGACGCTCGGCGCGAGCGGGATGTCCTCGCGGCGGCGCAGCAGCAGGATGGGCTTCTGGTGCCCCGTCATCATCTCAGCCTCGCCCGGCTCGAGGTGGCAGGCGCGGCGCGCTGTCTCCTCGTCGCGCATCATGACGGCAAAGGGCTTCTGCGGGCGGTGCTTGAGTGTGCGCAGACGGTGGACGGCCGCCTCATCCGTCGCGTCGCAGGCGAGGTGGAAGCCGCCGATGCCCTTGATGGCCGCGATGCCGCCTGATGCGAGGACGCGGCGCACGGCGCGGATGGCATCGGCGCCGCGGACTTCTTCGTGGCCGAGCAGGTAGACCTGCGGCCCGCAATCATTGCAGCAGACGGGCTGCGCATCGTAGCGGCGGCTCTCCGGCGAGACGTACTCCTCGTGGCAGGCCGCGCACATCGGGAACTCCTTCATGCTCGTGCGCTCGCGGTCGTACGGCATGGACTCGAGGATGGTCAGGCGCGGGCCGCAGGCCGTGCAGTTGATGAAGGGGTGCAGGTAGCGGCGGTCTTTGGGGTCGAAGAGCTCGGCGCGGCACTTGTCGCAGGTCGCGATGTCCGGCGAGACGAAGATGTCGCCGCGCTCCTTGGCGCTCTCGATGATAGCAAAATCCGCATAGGGCGGAGCGGCGTCGGTCACCTCGTGCACATCGACTTTGAGGATGGCCGCGCGCTCGGGGGCCTTCTTCGGGATGCCCTCGACAAAGCGCTTCAGTGATTCATGATCGCCCTCGGCAAAGACTTCGACATAGGGGCCCTTGTTGCAGACGGTGCCGCGTATCTGGCAGGCATCGGCAAGACGGCTCACGAACGGGCGGAAGCCGACACCCTGCACGATGCCGTAGATCTTGATGTTCAAACGTTTCATAGACTCAATCCTCAATTGCTGATAGAATTCTTGGCGTATTCAAGTGTTCTCGATGGGCGCTCTGCGGCCGGACAGCGCGAAGTGTGGCAGGTCAATCAGGGTGCCGCCAAACGATTCCGGCATGGCGCGCGCGAGCAGAGCATCGCCGATGACGATTGCATCGGGATGTGCCTGCAGGTAAGCGTGGAAGTCCTGCTCGCCGCGGAAGTGCAGGTCGCCTTCCCACTGGAGCGCCCGGTCGAGCGCGAAGAAGCTGCCGACCGTCACGGCGCCCGCGGGCAGCGCGGGGAAGCGCTGGCGGATGGCGCGGCGCAGGCCATTGGCGAGGATCTGCTGGTGCACGATGAGCACCTCCCTGGGCTGCCTGTCTCGAAGCAAGGCCGCAAGACGGCTCAGTACAGCAGAGAACGCCTCGTGGATAAAGGCGGGCGGCAGCTCTGTCCGGATGGGGATGCCCCATTGGCGCTGCAGGCGGCGGGCGGCCCTGAGCCCTGTTGGCGAGACGACGAGCAGCTCCTTGAGCCGCGCGGCCTCGCGGAAGTCATCGAGCCGGTCGAAAAAGCGGACGGGGGTGCCCGCCGTGTCTGCTTCTTCTCCGCCAAGCAGGGCGCGCAAAGATGCAGACTCTGCTCTCGAGAAGTCAAGCGGCGTCAGCCCGAGCACGCCTAGCCCTGTGCGCATTGCATCGGACGGGCGGGGCGCCGTGAACTTCTGAACGAGCGCATCGTAAGCGGCGCTGGCGCCTCTGTCGTATAGCCGCGTGCCGTCCGTGCGCACGGCGATGGCCGGCAGGCACGTCTCCTTCTCGACCATGCGGCAGACGGCGCGGAAGTCGGTGGCGATGATGGCGGGCACCGGCGTGCTGACAAGTCCGACAAAAGAGACGGTGAGCTCGGCGGCTGCCTCGCGTATCTTGGCGACGAGATTGGCGTCGCGGCCCATGATGGCGTCCATGTCGCGCAGGCCTGCACTGAACACGGCGGACGGCTCCGCATCTTCCTGCCAGCGCGGCTCGTCGAAGCCGCAGATGTTGCCCGCGCAGCCGCCCGCATCGACGATGACCGTCATGCCGCCGAGCGGGTAGAGCACGGCGGCCGCGCCGGCCGTGTCGGGCGCAAACGGCGGCAGGGCGAGCGAGAGGCGCGGCAGCGTGGAGACGGTGTGGGAGCTCTCGCGGACCGGCAGCTCACCCGAACTCTCCGCTGCCTCTTTATCTGCTGTATCTATATCATTATCATCATTATCGTCATCATCGTCGCGCATTGCCGCTGCCATGCGCTCGAAGAGGGCGCGGACGGCCTGATAGCCGAAGGGCGGCTCCTCATCGTTCCACGTCACGTGCTTGGCATGCGGATGGCAGAGGCAGGCGTCGGCGCCGAGCGCGAGCGTGACGGCGCGGTCTTCCCGATAGCAGAGCATGGTCGGCTCGAGCAGCGAGTAGATGCGCGTAGCGGGGGAGCACCTCGCGAGCTCGCGCAGGTAGAAGGCATCGGCGGCTGACGGCACGGCGAGGATCTCGCGGACCGCGAGGCCGCGCCTGACGAGGGCCAGCGCGAGCTCGAAGGGATTAGCGTTGAGGCGGCTGCCGATGGCGAGCACTGTCTCGCGCCCGTACTGCTGGCAGAATGCGTCAGCAGCCTGTTCGGCCTGCTCGCGTACCTCCGCGGCGGTAAAATCTTCTGGCGCAATGCCTAGGATATGGGCGAGCGCCTGATACTGCTTTGCAATCTTGGCTGTCTCGTAGAGCCGTCGCAAGCGGATGGCGGGGATGCCGAGCCGCTTCTCGAGCGTGAGGGCGGCGCCCATCGCCTCGTCGGCCAGCACGAGATTGAAGTTGGCGGCCGCGAGCGATGCGAATTCCTCGTACGTCTGGCAGCGCGCGAGCTCCGCGGCCTTGCGGATGCCCGCCTGTCCGAGCAGCGAGAAGAGCTCCGAGTCTCTTGCGACCGGCGTGAAGAAGCCGAGCAGGTTGGCCTGACGGGCCCACTTTTGGCGCGGTTGCAGCAGGCCGTAGATCGTCTCGCGCACGGCCTGCATCGGCGGGCGCTGGCTCTCACGCGTCAGCGCGTACATGTAGCAGGGGCGCACGGGAACGCCCGCGGCCGCTTCGGCCTTGCGGCAGACGCGCTCCATATCGGTGCCGAGCAGTGCGTCGGCACACGTCAGGCAGACCATGACGACGGAGGGGCGCTCCCTGCGGCTGGCGACGAACGCGCAGACGGCCTCGGGGATGCGCTGCAGATGGCTGCCCGTGACGATGTCCGCCTCATCGAGCGCGAGGTAGGCGAAGCGCTCACCGTAGTGGCCGTTGCCCGAGAGCGCCGCGGTGTTGCGGCCGCAGCAGCCGGGCGAGACGAGCAGCATGATGCTGCCGGGCACGCTGAGCCCCGCGCGCTTGACGCCGAAGCCCTGCGCGCCCGGCGAGTTGAAGTCGATGGCCGCCGGCGTGTTGCAGATGAGATGCGCGTCCGTGCGCAGCTCGGGCGGGATGCCACCGGCACCATTTTCCTCGATGCGGCGGGCGAGCTCCTGCACGGTGATCGAGTAGGCAGCTCTTGAAGTACTGTCTTGCTGTTGCATCATCTGGTCAACCCTCAGCCTTCTCCTGCACGATTTCGCGCGCAAGTGCGAAGAACGCCTGGCTCACAGGGTCCTCAGGCGCCGCCTCGACGACCGTCATGCCGCATTCCTCGGCCTCGCTGATCGCATCGCTGCGCGGGATGTCTGCGAGGACGGGCAGCTGGTGCGCTTCGGCGAAGGCGCGGACTTTCTCCTCCTCGCGCGGCACATTGCGGCGGTTCAAGAGGACGCCGCGGACCTTCGCGTAGCCGCGGTCGGCGAAATTCTCGACGGCCGTCGCGATGTTGTTGGCCGCGTAGAGCGCCATCTTCTCGCCCGACGTCACGATCAGCACGTCCTCTGCATAGCCCTCGCGGATCGGCGCCGCAAAGCCGCCGCAGACGACATCGCCGAGCACGTCGTAGAGCACGACGCCCGGCTGCTCCCGCTCGAAGAGCTCGAGGTCCTCGAGCAGGTTGAACGTCGCGATGATGCCGCGCCCCGCGCAGCCGAGCCCCGGCGTCGGGCCGCCCGTCTCGATGCAGAGCACACCGCCGAAGCCGCGCGCTGAGATCTCCTCGAGCGAAGAGGGCTCCGCGTCGAATTCCCGCATGTAGCCCATGACCGACTGCAGCGGCTTGCCGCCGAGCAGGTTGATCGTCGAATCCGCCTTCGGGTCACAGCCAATCTGGATGACCTTCTTCCCCAGAGCCGCCAGCGCTGCCGCCAGATTGCTCGTCAGTGTCGACTTCCCGATGCCACCCTTTCCGTATACTGCAATCTTCCGCATCATATCCCTCCTAATAAACAACTATCTCTATTATAAAGGCACGGGACCGTTCTTTCAAATCGACCGGCAGCTGCGCCAGAGCTTTCCTGAATGACATGGATGACATGAATGACATGCATGTCATGGAATCCATACATTAACAAGGCATTGACAAGATGCAGATACTCTGCTAAAATATCTTATGTTGATGACGCATCTGTGTCATTTGCCGGAGTGGCGGAATTGGCAGACGCAGCAGACTCAAAATCTGCCGTTGGCAACAACGTACCGGTTCAAGTCCGGTCTTCGGCACCACTTGCTATGTGAGGCTTCGCGGGGTTCTGCGGAGCCTTTTTTGATGCAATCCTGCCCGGCGCGGATGGGCCGGAGAAGATGACAGGGAGAGATAGTATGGATAATGTGAACTTGGGACAGCACGGCTGCATGCAGGCAGTCGCGGGACTCCTGCACATCGGCATGCGCGAGCCGTTCAGCATTGAAGGGGTCGCGGATACGAGATTCTTCTTCTCGGAAGACGGCCTCTATGCCGTCCGGATGGCGGCGGATGCGCCGGAGATGACGATGGCAGAGATGCAGGATGAAGCCGTGCTGGACAAGGAGCATCTCTGCGACCTGCTGAGCGGGGCGGCCTGCATCCACATGGAGCCCTTCGTGCCGGTGGAGCCGGATTACTACTATTATATGGCGGACGACGAGGCGGTGCACGGGCGCAACTGGCATGGCACGTTCGTGGACTACGCGCATGCGGCGGCGGGCAACTGCTTCCGCACGGAAGAGGAAGTGCTGCGCGGCCTGCCGCAGCTCACGGAGAAGCTCAGGGAAGCCTATCGGGCGGCGCGCGGCATCTCGGCGCAGCAGCAGGCGGAAGATCACGACGAGATGAGCCTGTTTGACAATTGATGCATGGCACGTGATGAGAAATAAGAAGGCCCGCATCCAGCAGAGAAGCTGCTCGGATGCGGGCCTTTTAGCGTGATTTTATGTTGTTGCGTTGTATGGTAGATTGTCTGCTGTCTTACTCGTCGTCGCCGGAGTTGTCGTGGTCGGCGCCGGAGTAGGAACCCTTGTAGTCGGCCGGGTAGATCGTGATGTCGTAGTGGTTGTTGCTCCACTCATGGGAGAGGTGGTGCTTGAACGGGGCGAGGGCTTCGGTGAGGACGCGGTAGGCCGTCGTGCCGGCGTAGACGCCGGAGTCGGAGATGTCGACCTTGTAGCCGTTCTCGTGCGAGTAGGTGCCATGGGCATGGTAGCCGTACTCCGCGCCGCCCGTGAGGACGAAGGAGACGCCGGCCGACTGCGCGAGCGTGTTGAGCGTGTCGAGGAAGGCGATGGTCGAGCTCTTGAAGTTCTTCGTGTCGGTCACGTCGTTCTCATCCCACGGCGTGTCCATGCCGTAGACGCTGCTCCACTTGTGCAGGTTACTCTTGCCGAAATCCGTGCGGACGGCGTAGGCGTCGGTCGTCTGGCCGGCACCCGGTGCAGGCTGAGACGGGATGATGGAGGGCAGGTCAATCGACGGGGTGATGGGCGAAGTCGGCGTCACAGGTGAGAGTGGCGAGATCTTGTTCTCGGTCCTTGCATTCGTGTCGTAGCCCGATTCTGCGGCGGCCGGCAGATGGCGGCGCATGGCCGAAGGTGCTGTCACAGCAGCTTCATGCTTGGTCATGCCCTGCACATCGCTGAGCGCGGCGGACTTTGCTTCATACGAGACTGGCGTGGCAGCATGTGCGGAAACATGGGCTGCGACAACAGCTGGCTTGACGACCGGCGATGCCGAGACCGTTGCGGCACTGGCTGTTGCGCACGCGAGGAGCGCGGCGGCAAAAAATGTTCTCACTTTGCGACTACTGTGACTACTGCTCATCAATAGAAAGACCTCCAAACAACATAAACAACATACTCATGGTAATTTCCTGCGGTCCTATGCATAGAATACGATTACTAGGACTATTAATATTTCTTTATTATACTACTTTTGTCGCAATCCGTAAAGTCCAGGAGCTTGACGAGCCGGCAGCAGCGGCGGAGATGGTGCAAAAAAGCAAAAAAAGAAGCGGCTGACAATTGGGGGGTCAGCCGCTGGGGCAGTTGAGGAAGTGAAAGGATATCAACTGCCCGAAAGGGATCGGATAGTCTATCACCACTATCCACCTTACCCTTTTCGCTGTTGAACAGGGAAATCCTTCTAATCTGACGTACAAAATTTCATATTTTGTTATTTTTTCCAGAAAGCGTACTTTGGTACAGAGAGGGCGGGATATGGTATAATAGAGAATGATTTCGAGAGAAGGGAGAGATGGCGATGCTCTGGGAACAGCTTCTCGCGCTCGCGGCCGTGGTGTTCATCGCGGCGGGGACGGTCTACGGCTACCGCAGCTGGCGCAGGAACAAGATGGACTGAAGTCTTGCGTTTGACTATGGATTCATGATAGAATTCTCATGTATTTCCATTTTTACAATAATTTTATGGCAAACTATGATGAGTTGGAATGATTTGGAGAGATGATGATGAAGAAAACGTTGGTTGCTGGAATGATGGCAGCGGCAGCTTCGGTCATGGTGCCGGGGCTGGCTGGAGCAGAGGCCGTGACGGCAGATGTGCCGGTCGGCAGTGTCTACTACGATTATGTCGACAAGCTCAGCGGCATGGGCTACATCGATTCGCTGCCGGATGGCGCGCGCCCGTACAGCCGCATGCAGATGGCCAAGTGGGTGCTGCAGGCGGAGAAGAACGCTAAGGATAAGCCGATGCCAGCTTACCTTGCCGACGAGCTCGCCTCGATGCGCACGGCCTTTGCCTCTGAGATCGAGGTGCTCAAGGGTCGGAGTGATCAGGATGACCTCGCGCTGCGCCAGGCTTCCCTGCAGCTTGCGAGCTACAACAGCGACCAGTCTTCCTATAAGCAGAGCAAGAAGGATTTCCAGCCGAATGCAAAGTGGCAGCCGTTTGGCCAGGGCACGAATGGCTACGACTACGCCGATGGCTTCAATGCCGTCGCCAAGGCGGAGTTCTCGGGCAACATCGGCCACAAGACAGCCATCTCGCTGACGCCGCGCCTGAGCTGGAACGACGACGATGATGCAGAGCTCAAGCTTGAAGAGGGCTACGTCAAGACGAAGACGGGCATCGTCGAGTATCTCGCAGGCCGCCAGGCGCTGAGTTACGGCCAGGGCAAGACGGGCAAGCTCGTGCTCGACAACACGATGAAGCCGATGACGATGGCACAGGTTCACCTCGAGGACGACATGCCGGTGCGCGGCTTCTTCCGCTTCCTCGGCAAGCAGAATTACCATGTCTTCTATGCACAGCTTGAAGGCGACCGCGAGGACCGCGTGGCGAAGGGCCATACGGATTACGATCATGCGGGTCTCTTGGGCCTGCGCGCCGACTTCACGCCGTCGGATGCCTTCACGTTCGGCCTCATGCGCGTCTCGATGCTCGGCGGCGATGGCAACGCACTCTCGAAGTCAGACTGGCGCCACTGGGTGACGGGCCACAATTCCGATGCGGAAGGGGACCGCTGGAACGACATTGCGGGCGGTGACTTCCGCGTGCGCCTGCCGGGTGTCCAGTTCTACGGCGAGGTCTACGGTGAGGATGCAGGCGGCCTGCAGCCGACAGAGCGTGGCTACCGCTTCGGTACATACCTGCCGCAGCTCACGCGCGACGGCTCATGGGACATGACACTCGAATACGCCTCGACGAACCCGTTCTGGTATAAGCACCAGAAATACCAGAATGGTTGGACGTACAGCGATGACATCATCGGCGATTCGATGGGCAACAACGCCAAGAAGTACTACCTCGGCGTCAACCACTACCTGCCGGGAGAGAACCAGATCGGCGCGTACTTCATGCGCACACAAATGGACCGCAGCGCGGGCAATCACCCGAATGTCTATGAAGCCGCATTGACGGGACGCCTCAAACTGCAGGACCACTTCTTCCTCGACGGCTCGCTCGGCCTTGCGAAGATCGAGAATGCGGATTACACGGACCGCACGGACAAGGATGTCTTCGCGACGGCCATGGCGCGCTGGCAGTACTGATACCGGATGCGGATGGCGGTGGATTGCAGAGGAAATCCTTTGCACCACGCCTCTGCCGGTGCTATAATAAAACCGTAGATTTTTTGCAGATGATGACCTGCCTCTTGTAATATTGTAAACCGAGTTCTGGAAAAGAGATTGACAGCCGTTATCCTTTATAGTAGACTGGTAGCAATATATTTGAGGCAGGTCTCATAGTATCAAGAAAGAAGGGGTTACGTTGGCATTCTATTTCAAGGAACCATCACACACGTTTGGAGAGTATCTTCTCGTCCCAGGGTATTCGTCGGATAAATGTATCCCGAATAATGTATCTCTCAAGACGCCGCTCGTGAAGTTCAAGAAGGGTGAAGAACCGAAGATCTCGATGAACATCCCGATGACGTCTGCCATCATGCAGGCAGTCTCGAATGACAAGATGGCAATCGCACTTGCAAAAGAGGGTGGCGTTTCCTTCATCTACGGCTCGCAGAGCATTGAAGCAGAAGCTGCCATGGTATCCCGCGTCAAGAACTACAAATCCGGTTTTGTCAGCAGTGACTCCAACATCAAGCCGACGACGACGCTCGGCGAGATTCTCGACCTCCTGCAGAAGACGGGCCATTCGACGATGGCTGTCACGGAAGACGGCACGCCGACGGGCAAGCTCTTGGGCATCGTGACGAGCCGTGACTACCGCATCTCGCGCATGAGCCTCGACACGAAGGCGGAGACGTTCATGACGCCGTTCGAGAAGCTCGTCTACGCGGATGCGGACACGACGTCTTTGACGAAGGCGAACGACCTCATCTGGGAGAACAAGCTCAACATGCTGCCGCTCGTCGACAAGAACCAGCGCCTGCGCTACATGGTCTTCCGCAAGGACTACACGGACAACAAGGAGCATGAGCTCGAGCTCATCGACGAGAACAAGCGCTACATCGTCGGCGCCGGCATCAACACGCGCGACTACGCGGAGCGCGTCCCGGCACTCCTGAAGGCTGGCGCGGATGTGCTCTGCATCGACTCCTCGGAAGGCTTCTCGGAGTGGCAGCGCATCACGCTCAAGTACATCCACGAGCACTTCGGCAGCGATGTCAAGGTCGGCGCGGGCAATGTCGTCGACGCCGAGGGCTTCCGCTTCCTCGCTGAGGCGGGTGCGGACTTCATCAAGGTCGGCATCGGCGGCGGCTCCATCTGCATCACGCGCGAGACGAAGGGCATCGGCCGCGGCCAGGCCACGGCGCTCATCGATGTCTGCGCCGAGCGCGACCGCTACTACGAGGAGACGGGCGTCTACATCCCGGTCTGCTCCGACGGCGGTATCGTTCACGATTACCACATGACGCTGGCCCTCGCGATGGGCGCCGACTTCCTGATGCTCGGCCGCTACTTCTCGCGCTTCGACGAGAGCCCGACGGACAAGGTCAAGGTCAACGGCACGTACTACAAGGAGTATTGGGGCGAAGGCTCGAACCGCGCCCGCAACTGGCAGCGCTACGACCTCGGCGGCGCGCGCAAGCTCTCCTTCGAGGAAGGCGTTGACTCCTATGTCCCGTACGCCGGCCCGCTCAAGGACAATGTCAACATCACGCTGGCCAAGATCCGCTCGACGATGTGCAACTGCGGCGCGCTGACGCTGCCGGAGCTGCGCGAGAAGGCGAAGATCACGCTCGTCTCGGCCACGAGCATTGTCGAGGGCGGCTCGCACGATGTCATCCTCAAGGACAAATTCGGCCGCAACTGACGGCTTCCTGTCATACGGCAGCCCGGAACTCGCTTCCGGGCTGTTTTTTTGTCTCGGAACGGCGTTTGTCTCGAAACGGCGGAGGTTCATGACGAAACGGCGTATTTTCATGACGCGGCAGGATTTTGACTTTGGCAGGGCGAATACTATATAAAACCGTTTGACAGGAAAAGGAGATGTATGGATTGAAAATCTATGCGGCACACTTACGGAATGCAACGGGAAAAAACAATTCGGCGGCAGAGGTTCAGACGGTTGCCGAGCATTTGCAAAACGTGTCAGCTATCATGGGGAAAAATGCGGAAGGGATGGGCGTAGCCGCTCTTGCCCGGTTGATCGGGATTCTGCATGACCTCGGAAAAATCAGTGAAGCGTTTCAGCGATACATCAGACATAATTTTGACCATCCGGACAAGAAATGGCCTCGTGGTACTGTCATCCATTCGACAGCAGGCGGAGCGTTCTTAATGGAACGATATGGAGATCTGGATGAACTCGGTGTATTGGAGACCATTCAGTTAGCCGGACTGGTTATATTTTCCCATCATTCGCCGACGGGATTATTGGATTTTCTTAGCCCGGAGGGGAAGAATCTCTATCAGAAGCGGCTGGAGAGCGAAAATTCACCGAAAATCGACGAAGTCTATTTTTTTCACCAGGTGATTTCACCTACGGATCTCGACTCGCTATTCCATTCTGCCGTAAAAGAGGTGTGCTCTCTTGCGGAAACAATCGCTTCGTGCAGCAAGGATGTACTGGAAACAGAGGCATTTTACTTTGGCATGACAGAAAAAATCCTCTACAGCTTATTGATCGATGCAGACTGGCTGGATTCGGCAGCGTTTTCACAAGGTAAAAATTTCGCAGCAATGGAGCAACATTGGGATACCGATGCCGTATGGCATAATTTTTCTCAAAAATTAGAAAATAAGATAGCGGGATTCCAAAACAGATACCCATCCAATCCCATTACGCGTGCAAGGACAAAGGTGAGCGATGAAGCTCTTGGCGCGGCTTCGCGTCCGACAGGCATATATCGGCTCAGCGCGCCAACGGGAAGCGGGAAAACGTATGCTAGTATGCGCTTTGCCTTGCATCATGCTCTGCAGAAGCATAAAAAGCATATTTTCGTTATACTCCCATATACCTCCATCATTGAGCAGAATGCGCGGGATATACGGAATGTTCTTCAAGCGGGAGAAGAGATTCTTGAATATCATTCCGACATGATGGTAGAAGATGGTGAGGAAGTATCCGAAGAAGAAAAAAATCGAACGAAGCTGATGGCAGAGCGCTGGGATGTTCCTATCGTCTTTACGACACAAGTTCAGTTCTTCAATACCCTGTTTGCGGGGTGTGCTTCGGCGGCTCGGCGCCTGTGGTCCCTGTGCGACAGTGTGATTATTCTTGATGAGGCGCAGACCATTCCGGTAAAATGTACCTATCTCTTTAATCAGGCGATGAATTACCTGGCGGATTTACAAAACGATACAATCGTTTTATGCACGGCAACACAGCCCTCCCTTGGAGCATTGCGATATCCATTGAATTTTGCAGAACATGCGGAGATGTTGCAGGATTTATCCCAAGCGTTCACCGCTTTTCAGCGGACCAAAATAGAGGCGGAGCTTCCATTGGGCGGCATGCATATCGATGAATTGGCGGCGGAAATTGTTCATGAAACAGAAAGAGAGGGAAATCTCCTGCTAATCTGTAATTTGACAAAAGAAGCCAGGGATTTATATGATGCAGCGCGGAGCATAGCAGATGAGGAGGGATTGCAGCTTGAGATCGATCATCTGAGCACAAAGCTTTGTCCGGCACACCGGCGAAAGATTTTAGACCGGATCAAAAAGCATTTGGGACAGAAAAAGCCGCTGCTTTTGATCAGTACGCAGCTAATCGAAGCTGGTGTAGATATTTCATTTGCCTCTGTCTATCGTGTCCTTGCTGGTTGCTCATCGATTGCGCAGGCGGCAGGCCGATGCAATCGCCATGGGGAGAGGCAGTACGGAAAAGTAAAGATTGTCTCTCTGGAAAATGAGAACCTCTCCTATCTTCCTGATATTGCCAACGGAGCGCAGGTCACGCGGGATCTGCTTTCGACGGGAACGGAAGCCGACATGCTGCTGCAACCCGAAATCATTCAGAAATACTTTGAAGCCTTTTATGGGAGGTATACAGAAGCACAAAAAGAATATTCCCTGAAATCTGGTATCACCTTACTGGATTTATTGGCGTGCAATGACCATGGGGTGCAAGCTTTTTGGGAACAAGGCGGTGAAGAAGAAACACTTCCGTGCTTTACGCAAAGCTTTCAGAAGGCCGGGAGGGAGTTCTTTGTCATCGACAGGAATACGGTAGGGATATTGGTCCCCTATGAACAGGGAGAGTCGTATATTACGTTCTTTGATTCGGAGATACCGCCTTGGAAAACGGGAGAGCTTTACAAAAAAATGCGGCAGGCTCAAGCGTATACCATCAATGTTTTCTCATGGGAATTGAACAAATTAGAAGAAAATGGTGCAATATGGAAAACGCAGGCAGGAATCTTCGCTTTGAAAGAAGAATATTATGATGAAAATATTGGAATTTATTTTGATATTCAAAAAAATGATTTCTGTTTCATCTAAAAGAGGTGGAAGCATGCGAAATAGCATTATGTTTAAAGTGTATGGACGCATGGCGTTGTTTACCGACCCGTTGACGCGAATCGGTGGGGAAAAGGCGAGTTATGCCGTCCCGACCTATCAGGCCTTGAAGGGAATCGTAGAAAGCATCTACTGGAAGCCGACCATCATCTGGTATATTGACGAAGTCCGTGTCATGAATGAAATCCGTACGCAGTCACGTGCCATCAAAAGGCGGAAGTATGAGAAGGATGGGAATGAGCTTTCGTTTTATCAATATTTGAGCGAGGTCTGTTATGAGGTGAAGGCGCATTTTGAATTTAACATGCATCGACCCGATTTAGCTGCAGACCGCAATGAAAACAAGCACTGGCAAATCGCGAAACGCATGGTGGAACGCGGCGGCCGACGGGATGTTTTTTTAGGGACGAGGGAATGTCAGGGCTATGTGGAACCTGTAAAATATGGCAAAGAAAAAGGATTCTATGACGAATCGGGGAAGATGCCACTTGGCGTGATGTTCCACGGCTTCAATTATCCGGACGAATCTGGCAAGGATACGCTGGAGGTAAGACTTTGGCAGGCTGTGATGGAAAATGGAATCCTGCGATTCCCACGTCCTGAGGCGTGCAAACTGGTCCGGATCATTCGCAAAGGAGTTGCTCCAAAAGAATTTGGAATCCAGGATATTACCTCTGTAGAGAAAGAGTCAAACGGCATCGAGTCTGAAATATCGGGAGGTGGGGCATATGAGTTGGATTCAACAGCTCATAGAGACGTATGACGATAATCAAGCGCTGGCAGGAAAGCCCGGACCGAACGGTGTCAGCGATGAGCTCCCCCCTGTCGGTCATATGATTGTGAATGCTCAAATTGAACTCACTGTTGATGCAGAAGGGAATTTCGTTCAAGCGCGAGCCATTCCCAAAGAGGATGAACCAACGCTGATTCCTTGCACACCGGACTCGGCATCGCGCACAGCGGGACTAGTCCCACATCCACTGCATGATAATCTGCCCTATGTGGCTCGCGATTACAGTGATTACGCAACAATCAAAAAAGAAAATCCGTATGATCTTTATACGGAGCAATTAAAAGCATGGGTGGATTCACCGTACAGTTTGCCAGCAATCCGAGCAGTCTATCATTATGTCACGCATCATGCGATGATTCATGATCTATTGCAGGAAAAAATCCTGTACGAAGAATCTCCCGGGAAAATCATGGAAAAATGGGATAGAAAAAAAGTATCAGCAGAAAAGCCGCTGCTCTATCAGGTTGCTGCGGACTCCGTCCTGAAATCGCTGGTACGTTTTCGCGTCATCGGTGTGGAAGGAAAACCGGAATTATGGAACAATCCGGAGGTGCAGAAGGCTTGGCAGGATTACTTTGTGCACAATCATGAGAAGAAGCAGGCGCTCTGTTACGCCACCGGACAGATGACGATTCCGATGGCAAAGCACAATAAGGGAATCCGTTTTCCCGGAGATGGCGCAAAATTGATTTCCTCGAACGACAAGGAAGGGTTTACGTTCCGGGGCAGATTTGATAAGCCAGCAGAATGCCTGTCTATCGGCTATGCGGCCTCGCAGAAGGCAATGAATGCCTTGCGGTGGTTAATCCGTCGGCAGGGTTACCTTGTCGATAAAAGTCGTGTGTTTCTCGCTTGGGGGAGGATGGGCGTTGCCATTCCATCCCTGACGAAGAGTACGAGACAGCTCTTGCTGCCTACACGCCGAGCGGCGCATGCGGAAAAACAGCCGAACACGATGGCAACATGGGCGCAGGCTTTGACGAACGCGATGAATGGATATCGCCACGAATTCAAGCGGCAGTCGACCAGTCAGGTGAATGTGATCATCTTAGATGCAGCCACATCTGGGCGGATGTCTATTTGCTATTATGATGAGTTGGCCGGGCAGGATTTCATCGGGCGAGTGGAGAAATGGCACCTGCACGGGATGTGGCAACAGCATGATTACGACGACAACGAAAAGAAAAGTATTTCGTTCTTTGGTGTGCCAGCGTCGAAAAAATTGTTGCAAGCTTGTTATGGGGTGAATCTCTCTGATACGAGGCTTCGGCTTGAGACAGAACGGTTGTTTACTGCCATTGAACAGGGCAGAGATTTTCCAGCTGAATTTTTGACAGTAGGATTCTGCACGGTAGTAAAACAAGCTGCTGTTCAAAGCGATCGATTCAGTTGGAGAAACAATATTCTAGAACCGGTATGCTCGGTCGTCCGGTATCACTTTTACCATCAAAAGGAGGAGTATTCTGTGGCTTTGGATGAAAACAATACGAACCGCTCGTATTTGTTCGGGCGGCTGCTGGCCCTGGCGGACAAACTGGAACTTGCTACATATCGGCCAGAAGAACGAAAGACACGCCAGACGAATGCGATGCGGTACATGGAGATTTTTGCCGACCGTCCTGCGACAACTTGGCGGACCGTACAAAAGAAATTACTGCCGTACGAACACCGCAGAGAGGCTTATGGGGGTAAAGAGAGAAAACTTATCCATAAAGTAGGCAGCATGTTTGACGAGTCAGATTTTCTTTCTGATGCGCCGTTGGATGGAAGATTCCTGTTAGGATTTTATGCGCAGGAATATGCCATCGATCAGGAAATTGAACAACGCAAGAGAGAAAAAGCGCTGAGAGAAGCAGATGAAGATTACACAGATAATGCAGATGGAGAGGAGAATGCATGATGGCGGCACTCGAGCATAAAATTGATTTTATTGGGTTTGTTTTGGTCACGCGGGCAAATCCGAATGGCGATCCGTTGAACGGCAATCAGCCGCGTACCGATTATGACGGCTATGGTGAGATTTCCGATGTCTGCCTGAAACGGAAAATCCGGAATCGTCTGCAGGATATGGGAGAAGCAATCCTCGTACAGTCCAACGACCGCAGTGATGACGGGTTTACCAGCATCCGCGAACGTGTAGAGGCCAATCCGTCGTTAGAAAAAATCTTGAAAATGAAAGAAAAGGAAAAGGGCCGCAGACAGAAGTTTGCTGACGAAGCATCCAAGGCATGGATAGACGTGCGATCCTTTGGCCAAGTGTTTGCCTTGAAAAAAGCGACCGGCATCGATTCCGTGTCGGTAGGTGTGCGCGGTCCGGTGTCCGTGCATCCGGCGGTTTCCATGGATCCTGTGACCATTACGGATCAGCAGATCACCAAGAGCACGAATGGGGAACCTGGCGATAAAAAGGGGTCGGATACGATGGGCATGAAACACCGCGTAGATTTTGGCCTTTATAAATTCCAGGGAAGCATCAATGTACAGCTGGCGGAAAAAACGGGATTTAGCGAAGAAGATGCTGAGAAAATCAAACAGGCCCTTGTGACGCTTTTTGAAAATGATGCATCTTCAGCACGTCCGGAAGGAAGCCTTTCCGTCGAACGACTTTATTGGATCAAACATCCGGGGAAAACAGGGATTGCCAGTGCGAAAATCCATCGCAGTGTCACTGCCGTGAAGAGGGACGGCGTGGATCGTCCAAGGGCATATACGGATTATACGATTGATGATTCGGCGCTTAAAGCACTTCCCAACTTGAACATCGAGATTTACGAGGAAGGCGAACGGCGATGACGTAAATCCTGAGAGAAGGTATGGAAATGTGTACATGCGATGAATTTCATGAATACAAAGAGGAAGACTATCTCCAGATTGCAGAAATTCAACATTACCAGTTTTGTCCCAGACAGTGGGGACTGATTTATTTGGAGCATCAGTGGGCAGAAAATGTCCTTACGGTGGAAGGGACGATTTTGCATCAGAAAGCACATGACCCTCAGATAAAAGAAAAGAGGGGAAAACGCATTGTCGTTCGGTCGATGCGTGTTTCTTCGCCTCGGCTCGGTGTTACAGGAATGTGTGATGTCGTTGAATTCATCCGGGATGAAACCGGGATTTCCATCCCAAAATATCAGGGGAAATACCGGGTGCTGCCGGTAGAATATAAGCGTGGACGGCCAAAAGAAGGGAATGAAGACATTTTTCAGCTGACATTGGAAGCAATGTGTTTAGAGGATATGCTAGTCACCTCTATTCCAGAAGGCTGTCTGTATTATGGAGAAATCCACCATCGTACAGCGGTCCCATTGACACGAGAATCTCGCACGCAGGTCAAAAAAGTGTTGCAGGAGATTCGGGAATTCAGGAATCGCAAGTATACACCACGGGTAAAAAGACGACGAGGGTGCAAGAACTGTTCCATGAAGAACCTTTGCCTGCCAGAACTGCCCCGGACAGAGTCAGCGCGTGAATACCTTGCTAGGAGGCTTTCCGAATGAAACCTTTGCTCAATACCTTGTTTATAACGACAGAGGGCGTATATCTCAACTTAAACGGAGATACGATTGTCATCCAAAAGGAGAAGAAGGTTCTTGCCCGATTTCCTTTGCATAATTTTGAGCAGATTACGGTCTTCGGTTACACGGGAGCAAGTCCGGCTCTGATGCAGAAATGTGCAGAACAGAATATCGTGTTGAATTTCATGACTCCGGGCGGCCGCTTTATGGCACGAGTCATAGGAAAAACAAATGGAAATGTGCTGCTCCGTAAAGAACAGTACCGATGCTCCGATGATGAAAAGAAGAGCCTGCTTTATGCGCAAGGATTTCTCGTTGGGAAAATTTACAATTCACGTTGGATTCTAGAACGCATGTTGCGGGATCATTCAGACCGCATAGAAGTAGAACGCTTTCGACAGGGCAGCATGCAATTAAAACAAGCCTGCCGAGATATCATGCAAAGCGAGAGCTTGGATATCCTGCGGGGGATAGAAGGCAAGAGCGCGAAAGCATATTTTTCTCTATTTGACGCAATGATTCTTCAGCAGAAAGAGGATTTCTTTTTCACGGAACGGAACCGTCGTCCTCCGCTTGATCGGATGAACTGCCTGCTTTCTTTTCTCTACGCGCTTTTGGCAAATGACGCGGGGGCGGCACTCGAAGGTGTTGGCCTTGACTCATACGTAGGGTTCCTGCATAGAGACCGGCCAGGGAGAAATTCATTGGCATTGGACCTTATGGAAGAACTCCGGCCGGTTATGGCAGATCGGCTTGCTTTGGCATTGGTCAATCGGAAATCCATATGTTCGCAAGATTTTCGTGAAGAAAGCAGTGGAGCAGTTCTTCTTACCGATGATGGGCGAAAAAAGGTTTTGAAAGCGTGGCACGACATGAAAGAGGGAACGATAAAGCATCCATACTTAAAGGAAACCGTTAAGTGGGGACTGGTACCGCACACGCAGGCATTGCTGTTGGCAAGAGCGTTACGCGGAGATTTGGATGCCTACCCGCCTTTTCTCTGGAAGTAGGTGAGATTTCACATGTATATTCTCGTTACCTATGACATCGCTACAACTGATCCAAAAGGAGCGACACGATTGCGGCGTGTGGCAAAACATTGCCAAAACTGCGGGCAGCGTGTCCAGAATTCCGTCTTTGAATGCAAAATCAATTCAGCGGAACTTGCACAATTGAAAGAGAATCTGTTGAACTGTATTGACGAGAAGAAGGATAGTTTACGGATTTACTATCTGGGCAGTGAGAAACGCTTTAAGGTTGAACATTACGGGACCAAGGCATCTTTCGATTTGGAGGAAGTGGTTATCATTTGATAGAAGTGCGAACCCCAAGCGAACAGAAATCATCACTTTTGCAAAATGTACGAGAAGCCTTTTAGAAAGAGGGGAAATGAAAAGAGACAGGGAAATGAGTGCTGGGAACGAAAATTAACGTAATCCCAAAAAATAGACAAAATCGCGTCAAAAGGGGGAGACCTATCTCCTTTTCATGCGTGGCAGAATCCCTCTTGTGGAATATTCTGCCGTCGCTCCCTATGTAGGGAGCGTGGATTGAAACCGGGCTCGATTGGCCGCGCCCTGACGGTCACATCTTGTCGCTCCCTATGTAGGGAGCGTGGATTGAAACTACTTCCTGGATGCGAACGGCGGGGGCTTCTTCGGTCGCTCCCTATGTAGGGAGCGTGGATTGAAACAAGATGTTGCAAAATTACATTGGTGGAGCTGAAAGTCGCTCCCTATGTAGGGAGCGTGGATTGAAACATTTCTAGAATGTACCGAATATGTATTAATGTTAGTCGCTCCCTATGTAGGGAGCGTGGATTGAAACCAGCCTCATCGTCGCACCGCTGGCTCGTCTGCACGTCGCTCCCTATGTAGGGAGCGTGGATTGAAACTATGAAATCCATCAAAATGACGACGGGACTTGTACGTCGCTCCCTATGTAGGGAGCGTGGATTGAAACCAGCCACCGCATTGTTCTGCGCAAGGATACGCCCGTCGCTCCCTATGTAGGGAGCGTGGATTGAAACGATTGCTGCCTGGTGCTGACAGGGCCGCAGGGCATCGTCGCTCCCTATGTAGGGAGCGTGGATTGAAACGCCGAAGCACTCAAGCCATTGGCGACGGATCGCGTCGCTCCCTATGTAGGGAGCGTGGATTGAAACGTCCAGACTATGGCAAAGAGATACACCGGCGCTGTCGCTCCCTATGTAGGGAGCGTGGATTGAAACGTCTCTTCTACGACATCGAGAGCGCCCTCTTTCGTCGCTCCCTATGTAGGGAGCGTGGATTGAAACTTGTCGTAGCTGTTGGCCTGCACAGCGCTGCAGGCGTCGCTCCCTATGTAGGGAGCGTGGATTGAAACTCCCCATCTTCGGCGAAGAGCTTCTGCTGGGCCGTCG
>ERZ773202.999-NODE-999-length-20841-cov-4.151833_pt1 | contig 20841 bp, 23 predicted proteins | sample MGYA00580998_ERZ773202 | MGnify/ENA primary metagenome ERZ773202 (study PRJEB29015, sample SAMEA2737803) | human gut metagenome | biome: human gut; feature: human-associated habitat; material: faeces | place: China | collected 2012 ...
CTGCGTTTTAAGCAGTAATCTGAAAAAGGAAACGCTGGTAGAAAGAATAAGGTATCAGGGATAGCCGCCACCAAGTCTTTTCAAGCGGTCATCATCTAATGCAAATCCCTGTTTCAGATATTCCTTTATTCTGTCGGAGATTAATTATAAAACATTACTTTACAAGAAGAATAAAAGAGTATATAATTCTTTTGTAAAATATTTAATAAAAGAGGATAAGAAAACGGAAAATAAAGATAAAAGAAATATAACAAGAAAAAAGATAATTAATTATGTGCTGAACAATCATGTTACATCCAAGGCAGAAATCGCAAAAGAGTTAAACTTGAGTATGCCGACTGTATTAGCAAATGTGAATGACTTGTTAGAAAAAGGGGTGTTGGAAGAAACTGGGGAATATGCTTCAACCGGTGGAAGGAAGGCAAAAAGTATAGGGATTAATAAGTCATACTGTCATGCAATGGGAATTTTGATTACAGCGAATCATATAGAAATGGTATTAGTAAATCTTGGAGATGAGATTATAAAAAAAGATCGCATCCGTTTAAAATTTACGGCAGAATTATCCTATTGTACAGAGGTGGCACAAAAGGTCAAAACTTTTCTTGAAGGCGAATTAGCGAAGGATACGCTGCTTGGGATTGGAGTGGCGATTCCGGGAATTATTGATCAGAAAGAACGGATCGTTTTAAAATCCCATGCTTTAGGTATAGAGAATTATAGTCTGCGCTTTTTAGAGCAGGCGCTGGAAATTCCAGTATATTTTGAAAATGATGCTAATGCTGCAATGCTTGCAGAAAAAAAGCAAAAGTATCCAAATGCGATATATCTGTCTTTGAACCATACCTTAGGAGGCGCATTCTGCATAGATGGAAAGCTGTTTCGAGGGCAGAACCAGAAAGCAGGGGAGTTTGGTCACATGATACTCGTTCCCGGTGGAAGAAAGTGTTATTGTGGCAAATCAGGATGTGCAGATGCATATTGTGCTGCAAGTGTACTGACACAAGATAACAGGCAGTCACTGGATGCATTTATGGAAAAAATTGAAAGTGGTGATGAAAAAATTTTGCAGACATGGAATGAGTATCTGGATCATCTTGCTGTTTTGATATCAAATCTGCGGATGGCATATGATATGGATATCATACTAGGAGGTGATGTGGGAGGGGTATTGTCAGATTATATGATACCACTGGGAGAAAAAGTGATGGCATATAATGGCTTTGAGCATGACGTTTCATACTTGAAAAATTGTTCGTATAAGAAAGAAGCGTCAGCTGTTGGAGCAGCGAAATACTTTTTTACAAAACATATGGTAGAATTGTAAATTTTTTGAACGCAGATAAGCAGTCCACCGCATCTGGTGCGTAGGGAATTAAGCGTTGGGTAAGGGGATGTTTAGTCTGCTGGAGTTAAAAGTTCCCATTGATACGTTGCAAAGCGAATGCAGATGCCCGCTTTATATGTGTGAAAAACGAGAAGTTGTGTAAAATTAGAAAAAGATATTATAGTAAAAAACGGAAAGAAAACAGTAACTACGGTTTCCTTTCCGTTTTTGCGTGTTGATTGTGAAAAATACACAAAAAATGTATTTTGAAATTATGAAATATATAAAATTATGAAAAAACATATTGACAAATCGTGTTTACAGGGCAATAATGTAATTACTTTAATAAAACATTTTATAAAACATAAAATGAAACAATATAAAAAAGGAGGAAACAATTATGTTACAGCAGGTAATGACAAATCCAGGAGAAATTATTTTCAGAGAGGTTCCGGTTCCGGAGGTAAAGGAAAATCAGGTGTTGGTAAAGATTATGAATATTGGTGTTTGTGGATCAGATATTCATGTTTATCATGGAAAACATCCGTTTACAAAATATCCGGTAACACAAGGACATGAGGTTTCAGGTGAGATTACAGAACTTGGAAAAAATGTCACAGAGTTTCATGTGGGACAGAAGGTGACGATAGAGCCTCAGGTATATTGTGGACATTGCTATCCATGTCGTCATGGAAAGTATAATCTCTGTGAGGAATTAAAAGTAATGGGATTTCAGACGACAGGAACAGCATCTGAGTATTTTGCAGTGGATGCATCTAAAGTAACACCTATTCCAGAAGATATGTCCTATGAAGAAGGAGCTATGATCGAACCTCTTGCTGTGGCAGTTCATGGTGTAAAACAGATGGGCGATGTGGCTGGCATGAATATTGCAGTCCTTGGAGCAGGACCGATTGGAAATCTCGTGGCACAGGCAGCAAAAGGAATGGGGGCAGCGAAAGTGATGATCACAGATATCAGTGATCTTAGACTGGCAAAGGCAAAAGAATGTGGAATTGATGTGTGTGTGAATACCCTAAATAAAGACTTCGGTGAGGCAATGATCGAAGCATTTGGACCGGATAAGGCGGATGTGATCTACGACTGTGCCGGAAACAATATCACAATGGGACAGGCAATTAAATATGCAAGAAAAGGAAGCACGATTGTACTGGTGGCTGTTTTTGCAGGAATGGCAGAAGTAGATCTTGCAGTGGCAAATGACCACGAACTTGACATTAAGAGCACGATGATGTACCGCCATGATGATTACATAGATGGAATCAGACTGGTAAATGAGGGCAAAGTTCATTTGAAACCGCTCATCTCAAAGACATTTGCTTTTAAAGATTATCTGAAGGCATACCAGTATATTGATGATAACCGCGAGACAACGATGAAAGTAATTATCAACGTCAGTGAAAAGTAAGGAGTTCGTATGGAAAATAAATATGGAATTGTCGGAGTAGCCCATGTCGGGCTCCCGACAAACGATTTACAGAAAACAGTTGAGTTTTATAAGAGTCTTGGATTCGAAGTAATTATGCAGACATATAATGAAAAAGCAGGGGAAAAAGTGGCATTTTTACAGATAAAAAATTACTGTATAGAGACTTTTGAAAATGGGCAGGCGGCAATGTCAGACGGTGCATACCAACATGTTGCACTTGATGTGGAAGACATTGAAAGTATGTATCAGAAAATCTGCAATGAAAAATACACAGTTATTACAGACGGAATCGAAGAACTGCCATTTTGGGAAAAGGGTGTGAAGTTTTTTATGATTAAGGGACCAAATGAGGAAAGAATAGAGTTCTGTCAGAAACTCTGATAAAAATAGGAGGGACATATGGGAAGCGAAAACAAAAATGGAAAAGTACCGCTGATCAGTAAGATTGCATATGGGTTTGGTGATGTTGGATGTAATTTCAGCTGGATGTTTGTCAGTAATTTTCTGATGATATTTTATACAGACGTGTTCGGAATCAGTATGGCGGCTGTGTCAGCACTTATGCTTTTTTCAAGATTCTGGGATGCAATCAATGATCCAATTGTCGGGGGACTTACGGATAAAACAAAATCGAAATGGGGACGGTACCGTCCATGGCTGTTAGTAGCGGCACCAATTACAGCAATCCTTCTTGTTATGACATTCTGGGCAAGACCAGACTGGCCACAGAATGGAAAAATCATTTATATGGTAATTACATATTGTCTGCTGGTTTTGGGGTATACCTGTGTGAATATTCCATATGGAACCTTGTGTGGTGCTATGACACAGGATATTGATGAACGTGCAAAAATAAATACATCCCGTTCGGTTGCAGCTATGATTGCAATTGGTGTGTTAAATATTATCACAGTTCCACTGCTCAGCAAATTCGGCAGTCACAGTGCAAAGACAGGATATCTGATGGTTGCGGTCATATATGGATGTATTTTTACAGCCTGTCATTTCTTCTGCTTTGCGAAGACGAAAGAGGCAGTGATTACTCCGGAAAAAGAAAAAATTTCTGTAAAGATACAGTTGAAAGCAGTCATGCAGAACAGACCATATCTTCTTGCATTGGCAGGACAGATATTATTTGGATTTACATTATATGGTAGAAACGCAGATATTCTGTATTATTTTACATATGTGGAAGGAAATGCCTCCTACTACACAACTTATTCGATGTGCATCATTATTCCTTCTATCATAGGGGCAGCCTGTTTTCAACCATTATTCCGCAAGTTGAATAACAAAGGAAGAACAGCATCTATCTTTGCTTTATTTACAGGAATTTCCATGTTGTCTATGTTTTTCTTTAATGCCAAAGAATCACCAGCTATTTTTTATGCATTATCTGGTCTCACACAGTTTTTTTTCTCTGGATTTAATACCGCAATCTATGCAATTATTCCAGACTGTGTGGAATATGGGGAGTGGAAAACCGGACTTAGAAATGACGGTTTTCAGTATGCATTTATTTCACTTGGAAATAAAATCGGAATGGCAGTTGGAACAGCACTTTTAGCAGGATTACTTGGAAAATGTGGTTATATTGCAAATCAGACACAAAATGCAACTGTACTTTCAATTATGAAACATGCATTTACGACGATTCCAGGTGCACTTTGGATTGTGACTGCGGTTGTATTATTTTTCTACCGGTTAAATAAAAAACGTTATAACGAGATTGTGGAGGAACTGAAAAATGGAAGAAAAAGTTGATATCGTGGCATTGGGAGAATTGCTGATTGATTTTACGGAAGCAGGACACAGTCAGGATGGGAGAAAATTGTTCGAACAGAATCCCGGCGGTGCTCCGGCAAATCTTCTAACCGTTGCAAGCCACTTTGGGTATCACACATCTTTTATTGGAAAAGTTGGAAACGATATGCATGGTAAATTTTTAAAGAAGACATTGCAAAAGGAAGGAATCAATACAGATGCTATTGTTGAAGACCCGGGTTATTTTACAACGTTGGCATTTGTGGAAATCGGTGAAAATGGAGAACGAAATTTTTCTTTTGCAAGAAAACCGGGTGCAGATACACAGTTAAAAAAAGAAGAACTGGATCAGACGTTAATTTCCGGATGTAGAATTTTTCATTTTGGATCATTATCGCTGACAGACGAGCCGGCAGAAAGCGCAACGATCGAAGCAGTAAAAATGGCAAAAGCAGCGGGTGTACTTATTTCATATGATCCAAATTACCGCCCGTCTCTTTGGAAGAGCAAAGAGTATGCAGTGAAAAAAATGAAGTCTGTTGTAGAACTGGTAGATGTAATGAAAGTATCGGATGAAGAGAGTATTCTCATGACAGGGGCTAAAAGCTATGAGCAGGCTGCAGAAGAAATTCTTGCTATGGGACCAAAGCTGGTTGCCATTACATTGGGAGAACATGGCGTTCTTATGGCAACAAAAAGCAGAAAAGAAATCATCAAAGCATTTCAGACACATGCGGTCGACACGACCGGAGCGGGGGATTCTTTCTGGGGAGGCGTATTATGCAGTATTCTTTCTATAAATAAGCCCGTAGAAAAGATGGAATGGGAAGAAATCAGAAAGTGTGCTGTTTTGGGAAATGCAGTTGCTGGATTGTGTGTGCAAAAGAGAGGTGGAATCCCTGCGATTCCGACGAAAGAGGCAGTATTTGAATTTATGCAGAAATAATTATTGTTCCCATCGCATAGACGCTCCTTATCATTCAATTGACCATTAGTTAAAAAATCAGTAGCATGGAGCGTTAATGATTATTAGTGTGAAAATACTTTCTGCCAAAAGTGATAGCAAAGCAACGGCGGGCAATTTGTCCGCCGTAAAATTATAGCTGTTTTGTTAAAAAGGTTGATATCTGCTGTCCAAGAAAGAAACCAACTTGTGGATATAATTCTTGAATTTCCTGATATTTTGCTTCAATCAATTCCGGTTCATCAGCCCAAATTTTTTCATATATTTTAAAAGCTTTTTTAAAATGTGATTTGGCTTGTGAAAGACTGGCGGTCATCAGATAAATGGTTGCAAGGGTTTCCTGAACTTTGGCATAATCCAGACAGTCATCGGAATGGTATTCCTTGATGATGCCGGATAATTTTTGCAATTCGGAGATTCCTCTTTCGGGTTCCTGCTGTTCTGTCAGGAACATTGCATAATTGGCAATCTGAGGTATGCTGTCATTTATATGAAGCAGGTTAAATTGGTCAAGCAGTGAGATACTTTTTTCCATGTGTTCTCTTGCAAGATCGGGATGACCGTTCATGCGGTAAAGTCCACCGAGATTGGCATGAAGGTTGGAAACAAGGCGAGCATTGTCAGCAGTGATATTTTCTATCTGGGCAAGTGCATCCTTTTCCAGTTTTATTGCTTTTTCTGGCTTGATTTCAAGAGTAGTCTGAAAATCCAGTAACAATGCCCGGTCAGAATCGGTGCCAATGTCTTTAGGCTTCAAAAAATTTTTTAATTCCTGAATGATTTCTTTCATACCTTTCTGGTAATTATAATTATCCATATATGGAAAAACATTTTCCAGAAAAAGTAGATATTTTGGTATATCATCTTTTTCAATCAATTCTATGATGTTTCCTGCTGTCTGAAACAGCTTCTTGTAATAATCGACTTCAATTCCATGCATTAAACATATTTTCTGTAAAGAATCCAGTAATATGTGACAGCTACTTACAGATGGTTTTGTCTCTGAAAGGGCAATTTCCTTAATCATAGGATGCAGGGAGATCGTGTGACGTGTAGTTGTCTGCACAAAACCAGTTTCAATCAAGTCGTTAATTTCATTTAAGGTAGGCAGTTCCAGCCATTTGGCGAATATGCGGGCAGAAATACCAGTGTAAGGAAGAAAACACAAATTGCACATGATATCCTGCTGTTTTCGGGATAAAGCATATAGTGAAAATAGAGTATGGATATGACTATAATAAGTGGCTTTACTGCTTTGACCATCCTTGATTATCTTAATTTTATCTTCATTATCGAGAGATGCTCTTTCTTCCTGAAGTTTTGCTAATAACTGACCTGGAGTTGAAATTCCATTTTCCAAAAGTTTTGCAGCCAGTTCTACAGCAAAAGTATGATAGTGTACGGTCTCTATGATTTTTTCGACGGTCGAACGATACTTGTCTGCTTCTGAATAAAATGCAGATGTCAGTTGGAAAAGAATGTTTATATCCTTTATTTCTTTTAATTGAAAAGTACAGTATTCATTCAGATTACTTCTGGTCGTAAATAAAATCTGACAGCGGTATTTTAATACTACTGACAGAAAACTGTCCTGTGTCGCAGTGACATTAAAATTATCTATGAAGTTCATTTGCCTGAGACGACAGAAGAACTGATGTATAAGAGCAGATTTACGGAAGAACTATTCCCGACTGCTCTTTTTGTTTCGGAAATACGGGAACATGGTACATCCATACACCGGTATGACTGCTGCGATGATTTTACTGCAAAGGCATTTGGTGAGAGCATAAAGGACAGAAATGAGGAGCATCTAATTAAGTGGAGAAGTGGAAATGCGAGAAAAAGAGTATTATGAGATGTACAATATGTATTTGTTGTATTAGGAGGAAATCTCAATGACAGTCGGAGAAAATATCAGACGTATCCGCAAGGAAAGAGATGCTATATCAAAGCGTAGACTTCAAAACATGGGGCAGGAAGATAAATACTATATTAAAAATCATCATCCGGCGATTGTGTCTGAAGATATTTTTGATAAGGCATAGGAAATAAGAAATAAAAGGAATGGAAATCGATGTAAGCCAACAGTTGAATCGGGTTCTCGAATGCATTGATAGGTGAAGCAATCATTATTGCAGTCATATTACTTAAATATGGTGGTATTAAAAAATATACGGCACATGCATTATTATTGGAATCGGTAGAAAGAAATTTAATGTCGGTAGGAGCATACATAAAAAAGGAAAATAAGGACAATCATTGAAAGATATCTCGATACCTTTTCTACTGCATTACCAGACAGATATATTGTTGAAGATTATTATATTTCACAGAATAATGCAGAAGTAATAATTATTTATGAGGATATAAAGACATATAAACCAGAAGAATATTCACTTGCAGAATATAAACAGAAAATAGAAAGTATGAATCTGCTGGACTTATATTTTGACAGGAAACATATATTAAATGTTAATGATTATCCACATTTTCTGATAAGTGGTTCTACAGGTTCAGGAAAATCATATTTTGCAAATGAATTAGTGATACAGGCAATAATAAAGGGATGGCAGGTTGTAATATGTGACCTAAAGCGTTCCTACGGGCTCTATAAGGGTTTCACTGATTACAGTTATGAAATAGATGATATATTGGTAAAGTTGAAATCTGTGGAAGCTGAGATGAATCTGAGGATGAAAAAATTACAACCAGAGCTAGACAAGAATCCGAAAACATTAGCAGTCGATATAGGATATAAACCTATGCTTGTGGTAATTGAAGAATATATTTCATTGCAGGCAAGTCTTGATAAAAAGCAGAAAGAAGAATTAGAACGTGTAGTGAAAAATATTTCAGTATTAGCAAGGCAGAGTAATATTCATATGATGATAGTTTTACAATCGGCAGGAACAGAAAATATAAATTCTACTACAAGAAGTAATCTGACAAAGGTATTATTAGGAAATGCACAATCGAATATATTATCTGCAACATTTGGAACAGGCGTTGATTTACCATGTGTTAATACAAAGCTAAGTAAAGGACAAGGATTGATTGCACTTGATAGAATTACTATACTTCGTGTACCTATGATAACAGATATGGAAAACTTTAAAGAAGTGGTTGACTGCGGCGCCGTAGGCTAGCGGCAGTCAACTTAAAAAAAGCTTAAAAAATATGTATATTTGTATACCTTAATTGTTTACAGCTAAAAACCTTAAATATATAATAAAGATTATAAGTGGGAATCATTGGGACTATCGTTCCTTACCGTTCCTTACCGTTGTCCCAATGTATATTGTATATTCATACATATAATAAAATAAAGGACAGCACAAAAAATTATTTTTCAGTTAGGTAAAATTGCAATATATGAAAGCAAAAAATCAATCTGCAAAAAATAATGTCAGAGAAAGTAAGACAATAAATTTTGTGGAATCCTATACACTTATGAGAAAATAATAAGGGAAAGGTGATTACAAATGCAAAAAAAGAAAAGTAACACAGACAACAAGATCACATATCAGATCAATACAAAGAAGAGAAACATTATTATTATCACAGTACTTACAGTCATCATTCTTTTGGCTGGTATTACTACTGGAATTATTCTTTACAATAAGAATAATGATGATGGTAGCACAAACATGGTTGAGGTTACAACTACCGAGCAGGAAGCTAAGGCAACCACAGAAGTTGCAACAACTAAAAAGAAAGAAACAGCTACCACAGAAGCTAAGAAGCCTTCAAAGAAGAAAGAAGCAACCACAGAGAGACCAATCTCTGGTGGAGTAAATGCTCCTACTACAGAAGCTCCTAAGCATAACACAGAAAAGACTACAGAAGCTCCTAAGAATGACTATAAGCCACAGCCACAGCAGCCAGCTACAGAAGCTCCTACAACAGAGCACCAGCATCAGTGGACTGAAAAGGAATGGACTGAAACTATTGAACATCCAGGTGAGGAAATATTTGGTTGTGAATGTGATGATTGTGGATTCTGGTGTGAAGATGGTGCTACAATGTGGGCTCATCAGGATGAAACTGGTCATAATGGTTATAGTAATTATGCTCGTTCTACTGAACCAACTACAGAGACTATTACTCATCATAAAAGAGTTTGTAGTTGTGGAGCTGAAGAAGTCATTGACTAATACACAGTACCTTCTGGTTAATAACAATCAGAAGGTATTTTTATGCTCTCATACAGGTTACTCATTTTTTCATGTTACACTCATACACAATTCTAACTCTTATATGTATACTAGTATACCTGTATACATATATCTAGCTCTTATGTTACTGTTTTTTCTTATTCAATTATTATGTCTTGATATTTTTTAGATTCTTGAGAGATTTTAGATCCAGATTAGATATGTGCTGAGAGAGATATTTTCGTGAGGTAATCCTGATAATTATCTTCGCATGAAGAGAATAAAACAGTTGTACAAGGAATTATATAAAACAGAAAATATTGAGAAATTTAGAAGTATTATCATTCCTATTGAAAGAAATGCTGTGGCATGATAGAATAGCCGTATAAACGGAAAAGAAATCAATAAATACGGATATGAAATATAACGGAGGAACACACATGATTATCAGTGAAAGAATTTTTTACATAATGGAGCAGAAGAACATGAGCCAGTTGGAACTGTCGAGAAGAACCGGGATTGCAACAAGTAACATCAGTGACTGGAAAAAGAAAAAGACAAATCCAAAGGCAGACTGTTTATTATCCATATGTGACGCATTGGATATTACACCGGAACAGCTTTTAACGGGAAAAGGAATTGATCCGGAGTATAAAGATACAGATAAGGATTATGAAGTGACCAGGTCGGATATTAAGATATTAAAGCAGATTCATAGCCTTGGAGACGAACAGTATAAAAGATTGATGGCATATATGAAGGCATTGCAGAAACTGGAGCAAATGGAAAGCATTGTGGGGGAATAGAGATGGCAAATAAAATAGTTAGAGAAATTATTCATGCAAAGGGTATCGATATTGGAATTTACACCAAGGATTTTGAAAATGAATACATTTCGTTGACAGATATCGCAAAATACAGAAATGATAATGATCCCAGATTTGTCATTCAGAACTGGATGCGAAACAGAAATACAGTTGAGTTTTTGGCTGTTTGGGAAGAACTTCATAATCCAGATTTTAACCGTGTGCAATTCGAGGCGGTTAGAAGTGAGGCAGGATTAAACAGGTTTGTTATGACGCCAACCAAATGGATTGAACAGACCAATGCTATTGGAATAGTGTCAAAAGCAGGCAGATATGGTGGAGAAACTTATGCACATAGCGATATTGCAATGGCATTTGCTACATGGATTTCTCCGGAATTTCAACTGTATATTATGAAAGATTACCGCAGGTTAAAACAAGATGAAAATAGTCGATTTTCATTGGACTGGAACTTGAACAGGGCTTTATCAAAGGTGAACTACCGTATTCACACGGATGCGGTGAAGGAAAATTTGATTCCACCAGAGCTAACACCGGAACAGATTGCCTATACATATGCCAGTGAAGCAGATCTTTTAAATGTTGCTTTATTTGGTCAGACTGCAAAGCAATGGAAAAATAATAATCCGGGTAAAAAGGGGAATTTGCGTGATGATGCAAATTTAAATCAGGCAGATGGATACATTAGCCAGTACCAATTTATCAGCGGTTTCGGCACTTCCTGGAGTTGATATATAAATTGAAGAAAGAAAAAATCAAAGGACGCATGAAAAAACTTTGTTTTTTCACACGCCCATAAATGTTATTACAAAAAACAGGTGCATGAAGAAATGCTGGATGCTTCTGTTGCAGAGGTGATTAGTAAACTGGTTAGTAATCCTAAATTTTCGGATTTAATCCGCAACAAAATAAATATGGAAGTAGATACTAGTGCATTAGATCAGGAAATAGAAAATTATAAAATACAATTAAGAAAGCTATATCATAATAAAGATACTATTTTATCAGATATGGATTCTCTTGATTATGAGGATAAGCATTATCAGCGAAGAAAAATAGATTTAGAGAACCATTTGTACAAGACTTATGATAAAATAGATGATGCAGAGGAACTGCTGGTATCTGCAAAGGCTAAGAAACGTTCTCTGCTGGCAGATAAGATTACAGGTGATAACATTTACAAGGCACTCGTGTTCTTTGATAAATTGTATGCTCAAATGAACGAAGCAGAGAAACGGGAGTTCCTGTCGCAGTTAGTGGATAATGTGCAGATTTACGAAGAACGCAAAGAGAATGGTCAGTGGCTGAAATCTATAGAATTTAAGTTGCCGATTATAGAAAAAGAGTTTACACTAAGTTTGGACAATGATACACAAAATGAAACGGTAGTAATGCTTTCCCACAAAAAACTGATAGCGTAATCAACGTAAAAGTCGAGTTTGGCGAGGGGGAGGGCAAAGTGCCGCTTGATAATATTGCCAAGAGAGCCGAAGCGTACAAGCCGAAAGAGCGAGTGACCTATAAGAGGATTAAGGAGTACATAGAAGCAAAATACGGCTTCAAAGTACGGCTTCAAAGTACATACCGCATACATCGCAGAAGTAAAGCGGGATTTAGGCTTGCCGATGTATGATGCCCCTAATGCGGTGGAAGAATTAAAGCAGCCGAGGAAACATCCGACACCAGAGAAAGTGGAAGCTATAAAGGACGCGTTGAAGCATTTTGAACTAATCTAAATATAAAATCGGATACCATTATAGCCGTTTGTTCAGTTTTTGAATAGGCGGCTATTTGGCTATCTGGATTTTTAGAACTATCGAATAAGCAGAAAAGGTTGTATAATATACGTGGACAAAGTGAAAATGTGTAAAAAAGCTATCTTGATTATATAGAGGAGAATAGTAAAATAAGTATGGGATTTTCTAAAAATGATTTTGACAAAGTAGATTTGCGGATTAAAAATATAACAGAACAGACTGTTGAACAAATAGAAGTAGATTCAGAATTGCCTCCAACAATAGAGCAATTAGAAGATAATAATAAAACCTATTCCATTATGCAGCCATACTATTTATCGATATTCGTAAGTCAACACACTTAACGGAAAATAGTCAAGCAAAAAGTATGGTTAAAATATATCGTTCATTTATGAGAATGGCAGTTGATTGTGTTAGAAAAAATGGAGGAGTTACAAGACAATTTCTGGGTGACAGAATTATGGGTGTCTTTATTGACTCCATTGATAAAAACGGGAGTATAGTGGATAGTGCAGCAGATAAAGCAATCAATGCGGCAAGAAGTTTACAGACTGTGATTGATTATAGCTTAAATAAATATTTGAAAACTAATGTTAATGGGAAAGTTATTGAATGTGGTATTGGTATTGATTATGGAAAGGTTCTTGTCACTCAAGTTGGTATGTATGGCCTAGAAAGTGATGAAAATAGAGAGAATGAAGTGGATTGTGTATGGGTTGGCAATACAACAAATTATGCAAGCAAATATTCAGATATAGCATCTGGCGGAGAAATATTTATTTCAAATAATGTTTTCAAGCAAATGTCAGATGAGTACAGGGAAGTTTTTGTAAAATCAGCAAAATATAAAGGAAGAAAATTATTCCAAGGCTATGTGGCAAAGGATTATTATTTGGAGTTTTCAGAGGATTTAGGAAAACCAATCAAAATAGAAGAAGATACAACAGTAGAATCGGATACATTTGAAGGATTGGCAGATGGCATTAGAGAAATCGAGAGATTAAAAAATAGTCTGGTTCAACGAGAACGGGAATTAGCTATTTTAGAAGAAAGATTGAAGAAAGAAAATGATGAATTAAAGAGAAGGTTTTCGAATGAAAATAACGAAAAAATAAAGGCGATAAATGAAAGGGAAAAAGCGGAAGAACAGCTACAAACGGAAATTGAGACTACATATTCTTTTGTCAAAAAAATAATAAGTGGGTCATTTTGTAGACAACTTGAATATATCGATAATATTGGTATTAATAGATGGTTAGATATAGACGAATTTTATCATGAATTAGGAAAGAAGCAAGGATATAATGAAGATATAATAAATAATAGTGTTTTTGAATTTATTGAGATATATGCTTACTTTGGGCGATATCGTGCGTCATATAGATATATGGTTAGTATGGCAAAGGAAAATGATACATGGGTATATATAAATGAATCGACTTTTAAATGGGCATGTGAACAGAATCTAGGTTGGCAAGTTATTGATGCAATGGAGAATAGCCTTAAAAATAATAAAATACGATATGAACATATAAAAGATTATGAAGAAAAAATTAGTAAATTGAAGAAAATAAGGGGATTTTAAATTATGGCACAGAATGACAATCAACAGCAAGAAAATAGAGCGTTTAAAAAAGAAGATGCTTATGAAACACTGGGTATCATAAATACATGGATAGGAAATATGGATACCAAGGTTTCATTTGCATTAGCATTAGCAGGAGTTTTAATAGGTGTTATATTTGAAAAGGGCATGCCCAGTGCATTTGAAAGAATAACAGAGGTATCAAAACTGGCAGAATTATCTGGAGGAGAAATTATTGCAGCCATTCTGGTTGCACTGCTATATTTATCAAGCTTTATTTCTATTTTATGTTTTATGTTATCTATTATTGCAAGAGTGAAAAATCTTAATAGTGCACCATCTATTTTTTTCTTTGGCTCTATTGGAAATATGACATTGGAGAATTATAAGAGTGCCGTAAAAGATATGGACGAAAAAGAAATGATAGATGATTTAGAAGAACAGATACATACAAATTCGAAAATATGTAGTCTAAAAGCAAAATGGTATAACAAGGGAATAAAATTTTTATTAGCAACAGTTATTCTGTGGTTTGTGTGTATGATATTTCAGTTAATATAGAAGGAAAATTATGGAAGTACAGCATCACATTGACAGACAGCAACGGCGGCATTGGCGTGGAGCTGATGCCGCTTTTCATATGGGTATTAGTTATGGAGTTTTCCGTAGGAAACTGATATAATTATAAAAACGAGAGGAGGTAAAATATGGTCAATAATGTGTTTGTTCAGTGTAATGCTTGTAAAATGAAGATAAATCTTCGTGTTCAAATTGGATTATTTGATATTCCTTTTCATGTCCGTTGCCCCAAGTGTCATTCTACTATATATGGAAAAGTTTTTGTAGAAGATAATAATATCAATGTTGAAAATGCTGATATTGTACAATGTGATGATGAGGAATTTTACTCGGTTGAATTATCAGCCGAATTCCCTACCAGAAAAGCCACCCACAAAAAACTAAATGAAATTGAGCTTTCTCCATATATGCGAAATCTTTTACTTTACGGGAGTAATGAAAAGGCAATAGAGGAAACACAAAAAACCATGTATTTTGCTAATTTTGTTAAGTCTGGATTGAGTGAGATGAAACAAAATTTTGAGTTATTTTGGAATAACCAAGATAAGATACTCTTTGCAAGGGTTACGGACATGATTAAACAGTACCCGTATATTCCTTTTTCAGAAGTAAAAAACAACTTTGATGCGGCAGTAGCGTTACACCAACTTTTGCTAACCACAACAGGCATTTCAATCATTATTGGCAAAGATACTTTAGGAGAGTATACGAAAATAGGACAATTAGTAATTGAGGATAGAAATTATCTTACCCAGATTAGCGAATTTATTGCTAACAGCAAGATTGATTTCAATAGCATTGAAACAAAAGGATTCAAACTAATTGAGTTATTTGCTAAGGTATATGAGCAATTAATTCCCGTAATAGCTCTAAAAAATGGAGATTGTCTTGAAAATGTTGATAAAAATCAATTTGGCATTATGACGGCTAATTTTGATGAGCTAACAGATTTTTATGCCAAAAGTTATGAGTGGATATTTGATAATCTTAAAGTGATTTTGGGACTTAATAACATTTTTGTTCGGAATGATTCAACAAAATGTGTTAATGGCAAGACCTATCAAGATTTTATTAGGGAATCTAACGGAAATAAAATGAAAAATGGATATGTAGACGAAAAAGAACCATTTGGCAAACCTATTAGTAGTTTGAACAACCGAGTTAGAAACGCCATCCAACATTTTGATAGTGATATTGACTATGAAACACAATTGATTACTTTCAAAGACAGAAATAAGTCTGTTGATTTGTATTTAATAGATTTTGCGGATTTATGTATAGAAAATTTCCGCATTATATTTTATGTATTAGAGTTAGTATATAACTTGAGAAAAATAGATTTTATACAAAAGGGGATTGCTCCGAGTTTTGTTGCCAGTAAAATAAGAGTGGATGAGCAACAGCAAAAGAAAAAGAAAATCGGAAGAAACGAACCTTGTCCGTGTGGCAGTGGAAAAAAATATAAACGATGTTGCGGTAAATAATAAGTCTTTATATGGCGAGGAGGTACAAGTGTGGATTATGATTTCAAATGGATACGCCCTAATATGTCATTATATCATATAGATAAAAACAGCCCATTCTCAATAACATTATTAAACAGTGGTAACTTGGCAGACGACTTTAATAAATATGCAGAAGATTTTTTCAATGCGGCAGAGAGCGTAATTCATTATTTGGGCGAAGATGCAGCAGAAAACGGTGATATAGAAAAACTTGATTTATGGTATTTTGCGATGGTCTATTTATATAGACAAAGCATGGAACTTCTTTTGAAGGCAAATATATTTAAGATTGTCACAGCGGAAAATGATAGAAAGTTGATAATCGGTGACATACGGCATGACCTTAAACAAGGGTATGACAAATTATTAGAGCTAAAAGATTTAGAATATACAGATAACGATAATGCTAACTGGTTATGGAAATATTTAGCGGATATTTCAAGGATTGATAAAGAATCTGATATGTTCCGTTATCCTTTTGGCAATAATCTTAATGTTTTATTTGATAAGCAGACGCATATTTCTTTAGCGGCAACTCATGATAATATGAATAAAGCCTTTAATATTTTGAGTGAGCTATATAAGACGGGAAATTTTACAGAGCAGGAATATGAAGCATATTCACCACAGTTAATTATTGAAGGTGGACATTACTACCAGCAAAGCGTTGTCGGCTATAAATATGCACAGCATTCGTTTTACCCTTACTATTCCTCGTATGAAGAAGTAGGGAATTTTTTAAAAGAAAAAATTGTGGACGACAATAAAAAAGAATTGTTTATGCCAATGTGCTATATGTATCGTAATGCAGTTGAGCTTGGTTTAAAAAGGATAATTATTGAAGATAGCCACATAGAGAGAACAAAGGCGTTGAAGATACTTCGACGAAAAAAGCATAGCATACTTGGACTTTGGAACAGTATTGTCGATGAAGTTGACAAATATTCCAATGCACCAGATGATGATACTACTTTAAATGATACAACACAGTATATCCAAGCGTTTCATGATTTTGACCAAAGTTCTGATTTGTTTAGGTATCCATGTAATAAAAATTTGCAGGTTTACTTTTCAGAAGAAAAGATATTAGACATAGAGAATGTAGCTTCTTGTTTTGAAGAACTATGCAATTTTTTGGATGCTGTTGATAGTATGCTAAGTGAAATTAAGGATTATGAAGCAGAAATGGCATCATATTACGATTACTATTAAATTGAAAATTCATACAAAAAACGATTGTCAACTTGATTTTAATGACGAAGATTTTGGGGATGATACGATTGTAGAGTTGGAAGAAATCCGGAAAAATATGATAAGCAGATTAACGCATGGTATGAGCTGGCATTACATGATGAGAATGAAGAGATACAGCATCATGCAGCAGATTCCTTATTTGGATTTTATTTACGTAAGAAGAATTACACCAAGGCGGAAAAATATCTGGACTATTTTTCAGAACACGATCCTATGAAAAGTTATTATCAGGGAAGATTACTCCATGAGCAGGGAAAAATCAAAGAAGCATATGAGAAATATGAAAATGTTATTTTTTACGGCTTTAGTACACTTAATTTTGTTCTTTCCACAATGGCTGGACTGGCATTGCGGGAAAATGATATCGGTTATGCGAGATTTCTGTCAGGGAAAGTACAGGCAGTTGCCCATACATTGGAAATGGGAAAATATAATGAGTATTCGCCAATGCTTGATATTGTATGTGCAGGGAAAGATGTAGAGGGAACATATAAGGTGGTAAAACATCTTCTTGATAATGTGGGTACTATGTATGATTTTAGAAAGTCCGGTTTATATAAGCATATGAAGTTCAGAGATATTGATGAAGCTATATTAGATGGTGTAAAAGAAAAACTTCTTGAAGGATTCAGAAATGAGGAAGAATTCGGCTACATGGCAGGATATGAACCGTGGGAGAAATTAATTTTTGACAGATAAGCCTTTTTGAAAACTGTCGTTTGGTAAAATCTATTCCATTTTTAAAAGCCTTGCGATAAAATATGTTCTGTGAATTATTCACAAGATAATATTTTAAGGAGGCTTGGCAATGAACAAGGATTTTGAACGCTGCTGCAGCTTTCTTGCAGACATGATTATTAAATATGCACCACGGATAAGAGATGAAGTAGAGATGTGTATGATGATCAAGGATTCCATTGATGACGAGAAAGTAAGCAGGCAGAAACAATTTGACAGGTTCTGTTATTACTTAGGTGGGGTAAAACAGCTTCTGGACGAAAAGGCTGTATATGCAGCCAGCATCCTGCAGATATATGCTGTAGGATGTATACATATATCAGGAGGCTTCATTCATGGCGAGTGGAGTCTCTTTTATTTTGCATTGTATAATGGAAAAAGTTTTGGTTGAACAGCGGTTGGAATAATGATAAAATCTTGTTGGGACAATAGTGAACGCATGCGTTCACATTTCATAACTAAGAAGTAATGGATTGGAGAGGTGCTTATGGCAGATAAAATTGGAACTGATGAATATGGGGAAATACTTATATATCAGACTGATGATGGGCAGACAAATATAGAAGTTAAAATAGAAGATGATACAGTATGGCTGACACAACAGCAGATGTCAGAGTTATTCCAAACTTCTCGAACAAATGTAGTAGAACATATTAAGCATATTTATGAGGAGGGTGAATTAGACGAAATTTCAACCTGTCGGAATTTCCGACAGGTTCGAAAAGAAGGAAATCGTGAGGTGACAAGGCAGATTCCTCATTATAATCTTGATATGATAATCTCTCTTGGATACCGTATTAAATCAGTGATTGCAACAAGATTCAGGCAGTGGGCAACAAAGCGGCTAAAAGAATATATGATTAAGGGATTTACGATAGATGACGAGCGTTTGAAAGGAAATGGTGGAGGAAATTACTGGAAAGAGTTACTTGACAGAATCAGGGATATAAGATCTTCAGAAAAGGTATTGTATCGCCAGGTTCTTGATTTGTATGCTACGAGTGTAGATTACAATCCTCATAGCGAAGAGTCTGTTAGATTCTTTAAAATTGTTCAGAATAAACTTCACTATGCAGCACATGGTCATACTGCGGCAGAGGTTATATATCAACGTGCTGATGCACAAAAACCATTTATGGGACTTACTTCATTTTCAGGTGAATTACCAGCATTAAAAGATATAGGAATTGCAAAAAATTATCTGGATGAGAGTGAACTAAAAGTATTAAATAATCTTGTATCTGGTTATTTTGATTTGGCAGAAATTAATGCAATTGAACATAAACCTATGTACATGGATGATTATGTAAAGCAATTGGATAGTGTTTTGTCATCAGGAAACAGAAAGCTTTTAACTGGTTCCGGTTCTGTAAGTCATAAACAGGCGTTGGAGAAAGCAAAGTCAGAATACAGAAAATATCAGGAGATTACTTTGACACCAGTCGAAAAAGCATATCTTGAAAGCATTAAAGAGGTTTCCAAGGAAGTAAAAAGGAGATAACATCTGATGAAAAAACAGCAGAAATGTTACATATATACAAGAGTTTCCACTTCCATGCAGGTAGATGGTTACAGTCTTGATGCACAGAAGGACAAGCTTAGAAAATACGCAGAGTATCAGGAATTGTCTATCGTCGGGGAATATTCTGATGGGGGTAAATCTGGCAAAAGTGTGGAAGGCAGACCACAGTTTAAGCAGATGCTTGCGGATGTAGAAAGAGGCAAAGACAATGTTGATTATGTGCTGGTATTTAAGCTGTCACGATTTGGAAGAAATGCTGCAGATGTTTTATCGTCATTGCAGAAAATGCAGGATTATGGAGTTAATCTTATCTGTGTAGAGGATGGGATTGACAGCTCTAAGGATGCCGGGAAGCTGATGATATCTGTGTTATCTGCGGTTGCAGAGATAGAACGTGAGAATATCCTTGTCCAGACAATGGAAGGCCGCAGACAGAAAGCGAGAGAAGGCAGATGGAACGGCGGATTTGCGCCATATGGCTATCAGCTGGTAAATGGTGAACTTATCATTGCAGAAGATGAAGCAGAGATTATCCGTATTATATATGATAAATTCGTCAATACAACGATGGGAATGGCTGCGATAGCTGCATTTTTAAATAACAGTGGTTATAAGAAAAAGCTTCGCCAGAATAACACAATTGAAGGTTTTTCTACATCATTCGTCAAGGGTGTGCTGGACAATCCGATATATTGCGGTAAGCTTGCATTTGGCAGAAGAAAAAATGAGAAGATTCCGGGAACAAGGAATGAATATCATATCGTAAAACAAAAGGATTACTTGCTAAGTGATGGAGTCCATGAGGCAATTATATCAGAAGAAATGTGGAACCAGGCACACAGAAAGCGGCAGGAGACAGGTGTTTTACAGGTAAAAACACATAGTCTTGAGCATGAACATATTTTATCAGGGATTATTAAGTGCCCTGTATGTGGAAGCGGTATGTATGGCAATGTGAATCGTAAGAAGCATCCGTACGGAGGCTATTACAAGGATTATTTCTATTATGCCTGCAAACACAGGAAGCTTGTGGACGGACACCGCTGTACTTATAAAAGACAGTGGAATGAGGACAGAATCAATGCGGCAGTTGAGGAAATTATCCGTAAATTTGTAAAGAACCCAAAGTTTGAGCAGGAAATCCGTAAGCAGATAGGAAGCAGCATTGATACTTCGGAGCTTGACAAGGAATATGATGGATTAAAAGATAGACTGAGCCAGACAACCGGGGCAAAAAACAGGCTTGCTGACCAGATGGATCATTTATCTGTATCCGATAAGAATTATGACAAAAAATATAATGACATGCAGGAACGTTTAGACAAGCTATATGATGAAATCACTGATATTGAGGATGCCATGGAAGAAGTCGAAACAAGACTATATAATATCAGGCAGGACAAAATCTCAGAAGA
>ERZ773202.1000-NODE-1000-length-20807-cov-5.542357_pt1 | contig 20807 bp, 16 predicted proteins | sample MGYA00580998_ERZ773202 | MGnify/ENA primary metagenome ERZ773202 (study PRJEB29015, sample SAMEA2737803) | human gut metagenome | biome: human gut; feature: human-associated habitat; material: faeces | place: China | collected 2012 ...
CCTTGGCAAAGCTGGGGGTGAAGCCCCACATATTCATGGAGACAGGGGTTTTCCCGTCCAGATCGGTCCAGGTCTCGCCGCCGTCCTCGGTATAGTGGATGCCGCCTTCGTACTTTTCGATGCGGGTCCGTTCCACCACGGCATCCAGGAAGCCCTGGCCGTTCACCTGGCACACCCCCCGGGCAACGGAGCCGTTGTCGGTTACGGTGTTGCCCAGCTCGTAGCCCACCATGCAGTAGCGGTATTTGCCGTCATCGTGATGGGCGCTCAGGTATTGATAGATCTCCCGGAAGGCGGCCTTCCAGCTCTCTGTCTGCACGTAGGCGAGGCGCTCTTCATCGCCGGGACAAACACGTCTGATGCGCTCCATTGATATCCTCCTAAACAAAATATTTCGTTGGGCTTTGCTCCAGTATAGCAGAACGGAAGAGGAAAGCAAGCGGAAAAGCAAAAAGAAGCACTGCTTTCGCAGTGCTTCTAATCTGTTTGGTCGCTTAGATCGCGCGGGTAACCTTACCGGAACGCAGACAGCGGGTACAAACATAGACATGGCGGGGCGTACCATTGACGATAGCCTTCACGCGCTTGACGTTGGGCTTCCAGGGACGGTTGGAACGACGGTGAGAGTGGGAAACTCTGATACCGAACGAAACACCCTTGTCGCAAAACTCGCACTTTGCCATCCGTTGCACCTCCTTGCTGTAATCAAATCAAGGCTTGGTCATTCACAAGCAGTTGATACTATAGCAGATTGCATCACAAAATGCAAGTACTATTTTCAAAAAAGATGAAAAAATCTGTAATTTTTCCGCTCGCGGCGCAAATGCGAAAAAAGCGTGGCGCGGCAGGGCGTTTTCGCTTGTAAAAAAGGGGGGCAGCGATTATAATTAAAGCGTATTTTATCACGCGGGCCAAGGCCCGCATGGAGGGAACTATGAATACCAATCGCTCCGTCCGCGTAAAGGACATCGTAGAAAAATTTCAGATGGAGGTCATTAACAAGGGCACGGATTACGACACCGAGATCTTGACTATCACGGACGTCAACCGCCCCGGCCTCCAGTTCATCGGCTTTTTCGATTATTTTGATCCGAGAAGATTGCAGATCATCGGCAAGAGCGAGGTGACGTTCCTGCGCGGCTACTCGGCCGAGGAGCGGCGCAAGCGCTTCGAGGACCTGTTCTGCTATGAGATCCCGGCACTGGTCATCTCGCGCAATTTAGATGTTTTCCCTGAGTGCCTCGAGATGGCGCAAAAGCACGGCCGCACGCTGCTTCGCACGAAGTACACGTCCGTCGAGTTCACCGCCATGACCATCGACTACCTGAATCACGCGCTCGCGCCCGTCATCACACGCCACGGCGTGCTCGTCGACGTGTACGGCGAGGGCGTGCTGATCCTCGGCGACAGCGGCATCGGCAAGAGTGAGACGGCCATTGAGCTGGTCAAGCGCGGCCACCGCCTCGTCGCCGACGACGCGGTCGAGATCACGCGCATCGGCTCAACGCTCTCGGGCACGGCGCCTGAGCTCATCCGCAACTACCTTGAGGTGCGCGGCGTTGGCGTCATCGACGTGGAAAAGCTCTTCGGCGTGGGTGCAGTGCAGGATTCGACGCAGATCGACCTTGTCATCCAGTTTGAAAAGTGGGAGGATGACAAATTCTATGACCGTCTGGGTCTCGACGAAAACGACACGACCATCCTTGATGTGCCCGTGCCGCAGATCACCATTCCCGTCAGTGCGGGCCGTAACCTCGCCGCGATCGTGGAGCTGGCAGCGATGAACAACCGCCAGAAGAAGCACGGCTTCAACTCCGCGCGCGAATTCGCCGCGCAGATTGACGGCCACATTGACCGCGTGACCCGCGAAAATGAGCTGAAAAACCAGAATCCGTGAACGGAGGAGCATCTATGTCTTGGGAAACCGCACTCGACCGCCAGATCCATGACTATCTGCCCGACCTCAAATGGGCCGCAGATGAGCCGATGGCAAAGCATACGTCGTTCCGCATCGGGGGGCCGGCCAAACGCATGGCCTTTCCGAAAACGCGCGAGCAGCTCGTTGTGCTGATGGGCTTTTTGCAGGACGCAGGCGTCAAGCCGCTGCTGATCGGCAACGGCACGAACCTGCTTGTCACCGACGGGGATGTCAATCGCATCGTCGTGCAGATGGGCGAGCGCATGGCGGATGTGGCGCGCGCGGACGCGACGCACCTGCGCGCGGGCGCGGGCATCCCGCTCGCGCGGCTGGCGCAGGCGGCGCTTGGCTATGGGCTCGCGGGGCTGGAATTTGCCCACGGCATCCCCGGCTCGCTGGGCGGCGCGGTGTCGATGAACGCAGGCGCTTACGGCGGCGAGATGAAGGACGTCGTGGTATCGACGCGTTATCTCGCCCATGATCTGAATCTGCGCGAGGCCGTGGGCGCGGAGCACGATTTCGGCTACCGGCACAGTGTCTTTTCCGACACGGACTGCGTCGTGCTCGGCAGCACGCTCGCGCTCACGCCGGGCGACCCGGAGGAGATCCGGGCGCGCATGATGGATCTGAGCGAGCGCCGCCGCAGCCGCCAGCCGCTCGACCTGCCGAGCGCGGGCAGCACGTTCAAGCGCCCTGTTGGGGGCTACGCCGCCGCGCTCATCGACGAGGCGGGCCTCAAGGGCTATGCCGTCGGCGGCGCGCAGGTGAGCGAAAAGCACGCGGGCTTCGTCGTCAACCGCGGCGGGGCCACGTTTGACGATGTGCTGCGGCTCATGGACCACATCCGCAGCGAGGTGCTGCGCACGTCCGGCGTGGAGCTTGAGCCGGAAGTGAAGATCATCCGGGGGTGACGGGATGGAATTTCTGATCGTATCGGGCCTGTCCGGCGGCGGCAAGAGCCGCGCGGCCGACGTGCTGGAGGATCTGGACTTTTACTGCGTGGACAACCTGCCCACGGCGCTGCTGACGAAGTTTGCCGAGCTGTGCCTTGCCACGCGCGGCAGGTATGAAAAGGTCGCGCTCGTGACGGACATCCGCAGCCAGGAGAGCTTTTCCGAGCTTTTTGCCGCGCTCGGGGAGCTCGCGAACATGGGCGTGGACTACCGCATTTTGTTCGTCGAGGCGTCGGAGAGCGCCATCGTGCGCCGCTACAAGGAGTCGCGCCGGCCGCACCCGCTGCAGGCCGAGAGCGGCTGCTCCCTGCCCGAGGCCGTGCGCCGCGAGAGCGAGCTGCTCGCCCCCGTGCGCGAGCGCGCGGATTATGTCATCAACACCACGGGCCTCACGCTCGCCATGCTGCAAAAGCGCATCTGCGAGTATTTTGCCGACGGGGGCACCCGGCGCGACATTCTCATCAACGTCGTGGCCTTCGGCTTCAAGTACGGCATCCCGATCGACGCCGATCTCGTGTTCGACGTGCGCTTTCTGCCGAACCCGTTTTATGTCGAAAAGCTCCGCCCCCTGAGCGGCATGGACGCCGAGGTGCAGGAATACGTCCTGCGCAGCGACGTGGCGAAAAATTTTCTCACGAAGCTCACCGACATGGTCGACTTTCTCCTGCCGCAGTACGCCGCCGAGGGGCGCTACGCGCTGACCATCGGCATCGGCTGCACCGGCGGGCAGCACCGCAGCGTGGCCGTGGCCAAGGCGCTGACGGATTACCTCGCCGCGCGCGACGCCAACGTCCGCCTGCGCAACCGGGACTTTCCCAAGACGACCTGACGGAGGCGCGCCATGTCCTTTGCATCCGATGTGAAAAACGAGCTGTGCCGCGTGCCGCTCGGCCGGCACTGCTGCGCCGTGGCCGAGGCCTACGGTGTGCTGCTGTACTGCCACACGTTCACGACGCGGGAGATCCGCATCGTCACGGCGTGCGACGCCTTTGCCGAGCGGCTGCCGAAGCTGTTCCGCCGCGCGTTCGGCGCGCACTTTGCCCTGCCGGCCGGGGAAAAGACCGGCGGCCGCCACGTGCTGACCATCACCGACCGCGCCGCCATCGAGACGGTGTTCGCCGCCTTCGGCGCCGACCTCTCGCGCGCGGTCGCGCACCACATCAACCTCGCCGTGCTCGAAAACGACTGCTGCCGGGCGTCGTTCCTGCGGGGGGCGTTCCTCGCGGGCGGCAGCGTCACCGACCCGAGCAAGAACTACCACCTCGAGCTCATCACGGCGCACGCGAGCGTCAGCCGCGAGACGGCCGCCCTGCTCACGGAGCTGGGCTTTGCCGCGCGCAGCATCGACCGCGGCGCGAACACCGTGCTCTATTTTAAAAAGTCCGAGGCCATCGAGGACTTCCTGACCAAGATCGGCGCGCCCTGCGCCGCCATGGACATCATGTCCGCCAAGGTGGAGAAGTCCATGAACAACTCCATCAACCGCAAGGTCAACTGCGACACCGCCAACGCCGACAAGGTCGTCGCCGCGGCGCAGGAGCAGATCGACGCCATCCGCCGCATCGAGCGCGACTACGGGCTCGACGCGTTGCCGGAGAAGCTGCAGAGCGCGGCGCTGCTGCGCATTGCCAATCCCGAGGCCAGCCTGGCCGACCTCGCCACGCTCTCGTATCCGCCGGTGACGAAGAGCTGCCTGAACTACCGGCTGAAAAAACTCATGGAATTTCACATGGACGACTGAAAGGAACGCACGATGGGGTTTGCACATCTGCACGTACATAGTGAATACAGCCTGCTCGACGGCGCGTGCCGCATCGGGCCGCTCATCGAGCGCGCCAAGGAGCTGGGCCAGACCGCGCTGGCGATCACCGACCACGGTGTCATGTACGGCGCGGTCGCTTTTTACAAGGCGGCGGCCGCTGCCGGCATCCGGCCGATCATCGGCTGCGAGATCTATGTCGCCCCGCGCGGCATGACCGACCGCGTCCACGGCGTGGACGATGCCTACACGCACCTGATCCTGCTCTGCCGGGACGAGACGGGCTACCACAACCTGTGCTATCTCGTGTCGGCCGCGTTCGAGCGCGGGTTTTACGGCAAGCCGCGCATCGACTGGCCGCTGCTGCACAAGCATGCAGACGGTCTCATCTGCCTGAGCGGCTGCGTCGCGGGCGACATTCCACGCGCGATCCTGCGCGGCGACTATGACGCCGCCAAGGCGCGCGCCGTGGAGCTGCAGGAGCTGTTCGGCGCGGGGAACTTCTACCTCGAGCTGCAGAACCACCACATGACCGACGAGGCGCGCGTGCGCGCGGCGCTGCTGCGCATCCACCGCGAGACGGGCATCCCCCTCGCGGCGACGAACGACGTACACTATATTAAAAAACAGGACGCCTACGATCAGGACGTGCTGCTGTGCATCCAGACCGGGCAGACGCTCGACAGCCCGGACCGCCTGCGCTTCCCGAACGACGAGTTTTACCTCAAGAGCGAGGCCGAGATGCGCGCGCTCTTTGACGAATACCCCGATGCGGTGGAAAACACGCAGCGCATCGCCGACCGCTGCCGGTTCGACTTCACGTTCGGCCACTACCACCTGCCGCGCTTCCTGCTGCCGGAGGGGGAGACGGACGCGGACGCCTATCTCACGAAGCTGTGCGCGCGCGGCTTTGCCAAACGCTACGGCGACCGGCCGGAGGTGCGAAAGCGGCTGGACTATGAGCTGAACATGATCCGGCGCATGGGCTTTGTGGACTACTTTCTCATCGTGAGCGATTTCATCGGCTACGCCAAGGCCCAGCACATCCCCGTCGGGCCGGGGCGCGGCAGCGCTGCCGGCAGCGTCGTGTCCTACTGCCTCGGCATCACGGACGTGGACCCCGTGCAGTATAACCTCTACTTCGAGCGCTTTCTCAACCCCGAGCGTGTGAGCATGCCGGATATCGACGTGGACTTCTGCGTGCAGCGGCGCGGGGAAGTGATCGACTACGTGATCCGCAAATACGGCGCCGACCACGTGGCGCAGATCGTCACGTTCGGCACCATGGCGGCGCGCGCGGCCATCCGCGACGTCGGCAGGGTCATGAACATGACCTACGCCGAGGTGGACGCCGTGGCCAAGGCCATCCCCGGCGGCATCAACACCACGCTCGACGAGGCGCTGCAGCAGTCGCAGACACTGCGCGCCATGTACGACGGGGACGACCGGCTGCACCAGCTCATCGACACGGCCCGCGCCATCGAGGGCATGCCGCGCCACGCGTCCACGCACGCGGCGGGCGTGGTCATCACGGAGCAGCCGGTGTACGCCTACGTGCCGCTGGCCAGCAACGACGGCGCGCTCGTGTGCCAGTTCCAGATGACGACGCTCGAGGAGCTGGGGCTGCTGAAGATGGACTTTCTCGGCCTGCGCAACCTCACCGTGCTCGAGGACGCGGCGCGGCAGGTGCGCCGCCGCGAGCCGGGGTTCCAGGTCGAGCGCATCCCGCTCGACGACAGGAAAACGTTTGACATGCTCGCCGCCGGGCGCACCGTCGGCGTGTTCCAGCTCGAGAGCGCGGGCATCACGGCCGTGTGCATGGGCCTGCGCCCGCGCAGCATCGAGGACATCACCGCCGTCATCGCGCTCTACCGCCCCGGGCCGATGGAGAGCATCCCGCGGTTTCTCGCCTGCTCGGCGCACCCGGAGCGCATTACCTACAAGCACCCCCTGCTCGAGCCGATTTTGTCCGTGACCTACGGCTGCATCGTCTATCAGGAGCAGGTCATCGAGATCTTCCGGCAGCTGGCCGGGTTCTCGCTCGGCCAGGCGGACATGATCCGCCGCGCCATGTCGAAGAAGAAGGAGGCCGTCATCACGGCCGAGCGCGCCGCCTTCGTGCACGGCGACCCGGAGCGGAACATCCCCGGCGCGGTGGCGCGCGGTGTGCCGGAGCAGACGGCAAACGATATTTACGACGAGATCCTCGCCTTCGCGAGCTACGCCTTCAACAAGGCGCACGCGGTGTCCTACGCCATCGTGTCCTACCGCACGGCGTACATGAAGCGCAACTACCCGCACGAATACATGGCGGCACTGCTGACCTCCGTGCTCGACAACACGCCGAAGGTCACGGAGTACATCGCCGAGTGCCGCGAGCTGGGCATCCGCCTGCTGCCGCCGGACATCAACGCGTCCGACGCCGACTTCACCGTCGAAGGGGGCGACCTGCGCTTCGGCCTCGTGGCCATCAAGGGCGTGGGGCGCGGGCTCATCCAGGCGCTCATGCGCGAGCGGGAGATCGGCGGGCCGTTCACGGCGTTTGACGAGTTCTGCCGCCGCATGAACGGGCACGACCTCAACCGCCGCGCCGTCGAGAGCCTCATCCGCGCCGGCTGCTTCGACCGCATGGGCTACAAGCGCAAGGCGCTCATGCAGTCGGTCGACCGCGTGCTGGGCGGCGCCGCGAGCGAGAGCCGCATGAACCTCACCGGCCAGATGAACCTCTTCAGCGCACCGGACGACGGGGGCGAGCCCGCCGACACGACGCAGCTCGTGCTGCCGGACGTGGAGGAGTTCACGCGCGCGGAGCTCATGGCCATGGAGCGCGAGACGACGGGGCTCTACCTCACCGGCCACCCGATGGACGACTACCGCGCGCTCGCGCAGCAGGCCAAGGCCGCGCCCATGGGCGACATTCTTGCGAGCTTCCACGCCCCGGCCACGGCCGCACACCGCTACCGTGACGGGCAGCGCGTCGTGCTGGCCGGCATCTGCACCGCCAGCCGCGAGCGCGCCACGCGCAAGAACACCCGCATGGCCTACCTCCAGATCGAGGACGACGGCGGCAGCATGGAGGTGCTCGTGTTTTCGCCCGCGCTCGATGCCTGCCGTGACCTGCTGGCGCAGGAAAACCCCGCGCTGTTCGTTTCCGGGCGCATCTCGACGCGGGACGAATCCGACCCCCAGCTCGTGGCGGACAAGGTCCTGCCGCTGACGGAGCAGGGGCTCGAGACCCTGCGCACGCCGCCGCGCCGCGACCCGCCGCCCCGGCCCGCGCCGCCGAAGCGGCACCGCCTCTGGGTGCGCCTGCCGGATAAGGACCACCCGGCCGTGAAGCGCATCGAGCTCATCCTTGAAATGTTCCCCGGCGACGAGCAGCTCGTGCTCGTGTTTGAGGACACGGGCCGCCGCGCCGCCGCCCGCTGCATCGTGCACCCCGCGCTCGTCGAGGAGCTGCGCGAGCTGGCCGGGCCGGGCAATGTCGCCGTCACGGAGGAGAAACCCCGTTGACGCGCCGGGCATTTTATGGTATCATGAACGTTAATTTATCTCCCGATCGGATAGGCACCGGCCGGGGGAGGTATTCAGGAGTGTGATGATCCGCAATGGACGCTGGCCCTAAGCAGGATTTATGGAATCTTTTGCCTGTTATCATCGTGCTGCTCCTTGGCGCGGCCTATTTCGCCGTCATGGAGACAGCGTTTGCATCCGCGAGCCGCATCCGGCTCAAAGCCGCCGCCGACCACGGCAACCGCCGTGCCGAGCAGGCGCTGTATGTGCTCGACCACTTCGATCAGGCGATCACGACGCTGCTGATCGGCACGAACATTCTGCACCTGACGATCGCGACGCTCGTGACCGTGGCCGTGCAGCGGCAGTGGGGCATGTGGGCCGTCACCGCCGCGACGCTCATCACGACCGTGGTCGTGTTCTTCGCCGGCGAGATGCTGCCGAAGAGCATCGCCAAGAAATACGCCGAGCGGCTGGCCATGCGCACGGCGCGCTCGCTGCGGTTTTTCATGGTGCTCTTTAAGCCCCTGTCCGCCATGCTCACCGCCTTCGGCAACGCCGCCGCCCGCCGCATCCAGAGCGAGCCCGCCGTGACCGTGACAGAGGATGAGCTGGCCGACATCATCGAAAACATGACCGACGACGGGGAGCTGACCGCCGAGCGCGGCGAGCTCATGAGCTCGGCCCTGTCGTTTGCCGAGGTGCCGGTCGAGAGCGTCATTACGGCGCGCGTGGACGTCGCCGCCGTGGACGTGGACGATCCGCCGGAGGACATCCTCGCCTACGTGCGCGAGCAGCGCCACAGCCGCCTGCCCGTGTACGCCGACAGCATTGACAACGTGATCGGCATCCTGCAGATCCGCAAATACATCAAGGCCTGCATCAAAAACGGCGGCAGGGCCGTGGACGTCCGGCCCCTGCTCGACGAGCCCGTGTTCGTGCACCAGAGCACCCTCATCGCCGAGGTGCTGCCCGAGCTCAGCCGCCGCAAGGCCAATCTCGCCATCGTCACCGACAACTACGGCGGCACCCTCGGCATCGTGACCGTGGAGGACATCGTTGAGGAGCTCGTCGGCGAGATCTGGGACGAGGACGACGTGGTCGAGGAGTCGTTCGTGCCGCTCGGCGGCGGCCGCTATGAGGTCGATGCCGAGATGACCGTCGGCGAGGTGTTTGACCGCCTCGACTACACCGACCCCGAGGACGACGAGGAGCTGCAGTATAAGCTGCTCGGCGAGTGGACATATGAGCAGTTTTCCTACATTCCGCGTGAGCGGGAGGGCTTCCGCTATCACCGGCTCGACGTGCGCATCTCCGATATGCGCCAGAAGCGCATCGTCAAGCTTATTGTGCGCCTGCTGCCGGAGGAGACCGACGAGGCCGCGCCCAAGGACGCCGCCCCGGAGAAGGGGGGCGAGCCGGCATGAGCATCGTGTGGTATTTTGTCGCGCTGGTCGTGCTGATCGCGCTGTCCGCGTTCTTCTCCGCGTCCGAAATGTCGTATTCATCGGCCAACCGGCTGCGGCTCGAAAACGCCGCCGAGGACGGCAGCCGCCGCGCGAAGACCGCCGTCGGCATCCTCGACCACTTCGACCGCACCCTCAGCGCCATCCTCATCGGCAACAACCTGGTCAACATCGCGGCGTCGTCGCTCGGCTCCGTGATCGTCATCCTGCTCGCGGGCGAGCAGTGGACGTGGGTGTCCACCGTCGTGCTGACGCTGCTGGTCATCATCTTCGGCGAGACGATGCCGAAGATCGTCGCCAAGCAGAACGCCAACGGCATCGCCCTGCGCAATGCGTATGTCATCCGCGCGCTGTCGGTCATCCTGTACCCCGTCATCTGGCTCGTCGTCGGGCTCGTGCACCTCATCACGCGCCCCCTGCACGGCGACACCGGCGACGGCGACCCCGAGGAGGCCGCCTCGCAGGAGCTGCAGTCCATCATCGAGACCGCCGAGGACGAGGACGTGCTCGACGAGGACCGCAGCGAGCTGCTGCGCTCCGCGCTCGACTTTTCCGACATCAGCGCGAGCGAGGCCATGACCGCCCGCGTCGACATGGTCGCCATCGATATCGACGACGACTGGGACGAGATCGTGCGCATCATTGACGATTCGTCGTATTCCCGTCTGCCGGTCTACTCCGGCAGCGTGGACAATATCATCGGTTTTCTGTATCTCAACCGCTTTTTCAAGGCCATGATGGACGGCCGGCCGGACGATCTGCGCGCGCAGCTCATCCCGCCGTGCTTCGTCTACAAGACCACGCGCCTGCCCGACGTGCTGGCAAAGCTCCGCCGCGAGCAGAAGCACCTCGCCGTCGTCACGGACGAGTTCGGCGGCACGCTCGGCGTCATCACGATGGAGGACGTGCTCGAGGAGCTCGTCGGCGACATCTGGGACGAGACCGACGTGGTGGAAAAGGAGGTCGTCGCGCGGCCCGACGGCGGCTATGAGCTCGACGGCGCCATGACGCTCTCGGACTTTCTCGAGCTGCTCGACTGGAACGAGGACGCCCTCGACGACGCCGACAGCACCACCGTCGGCGGCTGGACGCTCGAGCGCTTCGGCACGTTCCCGAAGCCGGGCGACAGCTTCCGGTACGAAAACCTCACCGTCACGGTCCTCGCCATGGACGGCCGCCGCGTCGAGCGCGTGCTCGTGCAGCCCGACCCGCCTGAGGACAGGGACGAATAACGCGTTCCGACAAGCCGATCCGGCCTGTGCGATTTTTGCACGGGCCGGATTTTTGCTTCCCTGTGTGAGGGATCTTGTGCCCAGCGTGGGAAAAATTGCCCAAGCGGCGCAAGATGTGGCGGTTTGTATCAGAAATCCGTTAGTGTGTGAAAGTTTTTGCACAGAAGTAAGCATAAAGTTTCATTTTTCGCTTGAAATTTGCACGAATTGCAGGTATAATGAACGCATATTGAATCTTTTCAAGAGGAAAATTTCAAAAAGGAGAGAACCAACTATGAAGTTCAACAAAATCGTGGCTCTGGCGCTCGCCCTCGTCATGGTGTTCGCGCTGTGCGCCTGCGGCGGCAACACCGACACCAAAAAGGACGACACCGGCTCCACCGCCAAGGTCGACACCAACACCGTCTCCGTCGGCGCGGTCGTCATCGCGCGTGACGATGTTCCGACCGACGAGATCTATGCGTTCGTGTCCACCATCTTTGACAATCTCGACGCCATCACCGCCCAGCACGCCAAGGGCGCGGAGCTGAGCCTTGAGGCTGCCGCCTCCGTCAAGGGCGTGCCGTATCACCCCGGCGCTGCCAAGTACTTTGAGGAGAAGGGCGTCAAGGTCGACGCGGTCAAGGAAGGCGCCGGCAACGGCACCGCTTCTGCCCTCAGCTTCGGCACCGGCGGCGAGTCCGGCACGTACTACGCCTTCGGCGGCGTGCTCGCCTCCTTCGTCTCCGGCAAGTCCGACTGCAAGGTCACGGCCCTTACCTCCGGCGGCTCTCAGGCCAACGTCGAGGATCTGACCAACGGCAACGTCCAGCTCGCCTTCGTGCAGAGCGACGTTATGAACTACGCCTACAACGGCCAGCGCCTGTTTGACAGCCCGGTCACCGGCTTCTCCGTCGTGGCACAGCTGTATCAGGAGCAGGTCCAGATCGTCACCACCAACCCCGACATCAAGACCGTTGCCGACCTCGCCGGCAAGAAGGTCTCCATCGGCGCTGCCGGCTCCGGCGTGTACTTCAACGCCATTGACGTGCTCAACGCCTACGACCTCAAGGAGTCTGACATCTCCGCCGTGTACCAGAGCTTCGGCGACAGCGCCGAGAGCCTGAAGGACGGCAAGATCGACGCCGCGTTCATCGTCGCCGGTGCGCCCACCACGGCCATCACCGACCTCGCCACCGCCGGCAGTGTCTACCTCGTCAGCCTCGACGACAGCCACGTGCAGTCCCTGCTCGCGGCCTCCCCGTACTACACCGCCGCCACCATCAAGGCAGGCACCTATTGATGCCCGACCCGGTGATGCGCCGCATCCCGTAAACGTTCGCTACGGCGTCAGTACCCCTGACGCCGTAGTTTTTCCATCCTAACCGGAACGGAGGTTTCCCCCTTATGTCTGACACCAAGAAGGCCGCGGACGCCGCGGCAAACGCTTCGCTGCAGGAGGAAATGGACGCCGTCATGCGCAAGTATGACCGCGAATCCGCCACCCGCGTCTGGACGGGCAAGCCCAAGATCGTCATCTCCGTCGTCATGGCGCTGTTTTCGATCTACTGCATCTGGTCGACGCTGTTCAGCACCGCCGCGCTCGAGATCCGCCTGACCGCGTTCCTCGGGCTGATCGTCATCATGGGCTACCTGACCTATCCCGCCAGCAAGAAGCATGTGCACCCCAACCGCCTGCCGTGGTACGACATCGTCATCATGGTCATCGGCGCGGCTGCATTTTTCTACTATTGCTTTAACTACTCCGTGCTCATCAAGACGCTCACCAGCGCCGCCAAGATGACGCCGTTTCTCATCGCCGTCGGCGTGGCCGGCATCCTCGTGCTGGCAGAGCTGTGCCGCCGCTGCGTCGGCCTGCCGATCCTCGTGGTCGTCGGCGCGCTGCTCGTGTACACGTTCGTGAGCATGCTCAACGCCGGGCAGACGTTCCAGCAGGTGCTCGGCCGCGTGATCTACACGCTGTTTTTCGGCACGTCCGGCGTGCTGAGCACGCCCGTGCAGGTGTGTGCGAAGTTCATCGCCGTGTTCATCATCTTCGGCGGCTTCCTCGAGCGCACCGGCATCGCCAGCTTCTTCATCGACGCGGCCAATGCCATCGCCGGCTGGACCTCCGGCGGCCCGGCCAAGGTCGCCGTCATCTCGTCCGCCCTGTGCGGCATGGTGTCCGGCTCCTCCGTGGGCAACACCGTCACCACCGGCTCGGTCACCATCCCGATGATGAAAAAGACCGGCTACAAGCCCGAGTTCGCCGGCGCCGTCGAGGCGGCCGCCTCCACCGGCGGCCAGATCATGCCCCCCATCATGGGCGCGGCCGCGTTCCTCATGGCCGAGTACATGGGCGTGACCTACGGTCAGGTCACCCTCTGGGCCATCCTGCCCGCCGTGTTGTATTTCGGCGGCATCTTCATCTCCGTGCATCTCGAGGCCAAGAAGCTCGGCCTCAAGGGCATCCCGCGCTCGGAGCTGCCCCGCTTCAAGTACCTCATCCGCAACGTCTATCTGCTGCTTCCGCTCGTGTTCCTGATCTGGATGGTCACGGCGAACATCCGCTCGCTGCAGTTTTCCGCCGCAATCGCCATCCTGATCTCCATCGCCGTGAGCCTGGTCGGCACCATCCGCGACGCCTCGGCCGAGGTTAAAGAGACGAAGACCGGCAGCGTCGCCGGTATCACCGCCAAAAAGACCGGCCGCATGATCCTCGACTCGCTCGAGGCCGGCGGCAAGGGCAGCATCACCGTCGCCGTGGCCTGCGCCATGGCCGGTATGATCGCTGGCTGCATCACCGTCACGGGCCTGGCGTCCAAGCTCATCAGCGGCGTCATCGCCATCAGCAGCGCCATCCCGAACCCGACGCTCTCGCTGCTGCTGGCGCTGTTCCTGACGATGCTGTGCTGCATCGTGCTCGGCATGGGCGTGCCCACGACCGCCAACTACTGCATCATGGCCTCCACCTGCGCGCCGATCCTCATCACACTCGGCATCCCGAAGGTCGCGGCCCACTTCTTCGTGTTCTACTTCGGCATCGTCGCCGATATCACGCCGCCGGTCGCGCTGGCCGCCTACGCTGGCTCCGCCATCGCCAAGTCCGACCCCATGAAGACCGGCATCAATGCCACGAAGCTCGCCATTGCGGCGTTCATCGTGCCGTACATCTTCGCGATGAACCCGTCCATGCTGCTCATGGATCAGGGCGTGCTCGCCGCGGTGCAGGTCATCATCACGTCCTGCCTCGGCATCTTCAGCATCGCCGCCGCGCTCGAGGGCTACATCGTCGCGCACGCACCCTGGTGGCAGCGCATCCTGCTCGCCGCCGGCGGCCTGTGCCTGATCGACCCGAAGCTGACGACCGACCTGGTCGGCGTTGCGGCCATCGTGGTCGTCATCGTGCTGCAGATCGTCCTGCGCAAGCCCAGCAAGTCTGCCGCTGCGTAAAAAACCGGAACCTTTCGCACGGATGCACGTCAGATTTTCTGGCGTGCATCTTTTTGCGCGCCGCGCGCCGCCCGGCCGGGGGGGCTTTACATATGCGGGCCGGCGGCGTATGCTATTCCCATGCAAAGATTCGGAAAGGAGCGATCTGCATGAAACGAAGCATTCCGGCGCTCGTGCTGGCGCTGGCACTCGCGCTGGCCCTGGCCGCCTGCGGCCGCAGCGACGAGACCGCCGCGTCCGCTCAGCCGACGGACATGGCCAAAAAGGCGGAGGATATCACCCTCTGCCCGACGTATGACAACGACAAGGGCGGCTATTTTTCCGTCACGCTGCCGGCCAGCTGGGGCGACCAGTACCTGACCGAGTGCGGCGCCAACGACGGCGGCTATTACGTCGGCTTTTACGAAAAGGCCGACCATGACAACGGTCTGGGCGGCTTCCTGTTCATGCTTGAGGTCTTTCCAACCGATTATGACTATACCGAGCTGCCGGAGTATCAGGCCATCTGCGGCCTGACCGTCGACGGCGCGAACTACAACCTCATTGCCGAGCTGCCGACGGATGTGCAGTTCGCCAACGAGAATGCCGACCTCTACCGCAGCATGTCCAACGATTTTTCGGCCATCCTCAAGAGCCTGACGTTCTCCAAGGGCGTCACGCGCACGGAGGTCACCGCGCCCGCGCAGGCGTCCGGCAGCGGGTCGTAACAACGGCGTGCGTGCAAAAGCACCGTCTCCCGACCGGGAGGCGGTGCTTTTTTATTGGCGTTTTTTTACTTTTTCTTGGCCGTGGCGGCTGCCTGCTTGGGCGAGGCGTCGTTGCCGTAGATGAAGAAGTTCACGAGCGTGGTCTTGAGCACGCCGGGGTCGACATCATTCAGCATGTGCTGCACCATCGGGTAGTGCGCGTCGGTTGGGTCGAGGCACGCCTTGCGGATGGTGCGGCGATGGCTCTCGAACTTCCCGGCGCAGAACGTGTCCGCTCAGTCGAGGAGCTTCGGCAGGTTCTTGACCGGGTTTTTGTTGAGGTAGTCAATGGCCTGCTCGACGCTGAATTTTTTGATCTTGTTTGACAGCTGCATGATAATTTCTGCCTTCGTGACGTGAAAAAACGAACCGTTTGGCCTGCTTTGTGAATATCTTAGTACGCATTTTTGGGCGGAAAACGGTCAAAATGTGTCATGTGGGATGTTTTGATGCAGGCTGTGACAAGCGTCACAAAACGGCGGTCATGCCGCCGAGCAGGATGCCGAGGTTATCCGACCAGATGTCCGGAAACTGACTGAGCGGCAGGGGATTTTCCCCGCTGCCCGCCTCGATCGTGAAGCCCGGGCGGCGGTAGTCCTGAAGGAACCAGTCCTTATACCCCGCGTGGCCGGAGGCGTAGGGCGTCTCGGCCACGTCGTAGCCGCTCACGGCGGCGAATTGCTTTGCGATCGCTTTGCTGCCCGGCACGTCATAGCCGTCGTACTGCCAGTAGATGACGCGGCCCTGCGTGTGGTACGACAGGGTGAGCAGCGGGTCGAGCGCGCGGGTGAAGCCGTACATCGCCAGGCTCTCGGGCGCGACCAGCGGCGCGGGGCCGACATAGTCGCGCGGGCCGGGGCGCGTGTAGCCCGCGGCGAATTTGATTTCGCGCGCGATGCTCCACCCCGCGGGGTACTGGAGGTTGAGGTCGATGCCGCGGATGTTCGCCTTCCAGCCCGAGGGGAAGGGAATGTCGGGGTAATTGGCCGCGAGCGCTTTGGCCGCGGCAGTCGTCTCGGCGTCGAGCGCGCCGGTCACGAGGTCGATGCCGTCCGGGTCCACGGCCGGGGCGAGCACGAGCGTGACCTTTGTCAGCAGGTCGCGGATGTTCTGCCCCTCGAGGTCGCCCCCGTCGCCGAGGCGGGCGCACAGCTGCTCGCAGAACGTGAGCAGCAGCGGCGTCGTGATCCACTCGTTGGCGTGGTGCGCGGCGTTGTAAAACACGAGCTTCGGCCCGCTGCCGAGCGTCAGATACCACAGCGGCCGGCCGAGCACGCTGCGGCCGAACTCTCCGACGGCGAGCATGGGATAGCGCGCGGCCAGCCCGCGCACGATATATCCGATGAGCGCCGAGGAATAGGGAATGTCCGTCGGTGTGACGGAAAACGGCAGCGGGATCGTCAGCGCCCGGCCGAGCGGCAGCCGTTCCGGGGCGAGATAGGGATTGGCGAGCGCGATGGCGTCCACGCTCGTGCCGTACTGCCGCGCGAGGGTCGAAAACGTGTCGCCCGCGCGGATGGTGCGCGTGACGAAGCCGGTATAGTACGGCAGCAGTGCGCGGTGCGTCCGCGCGCCCACGATGCCGTCCGGCGCGAGGGCGCTGGCCGCCTGAAATGCGCGCACGGCCGCCGCCGTCTGCGCGCCGAAGATGCCGTCGAGCGCGCCCGGCGTCTGGCCCGCGCGCGTCAGCCCCAGCTGCAGCAGCGACACGAGCGCGCCCCGGTCGCCCTGTTTTAAGATTTGCGTCATGGAAATTCCTCCGATGCATCGATTTACCAAAACTGGTTCCGTACATCGTATGCGCGCCGCCGCAGGCATTTGCGCCCGCACAGGCAAACGAGCAAGAATGTTCCGCCGCTATTTTGCCCGAAAGCCGGCATACTGATACTGCACGCAAAAAGGGGGGATTTTTTGCAGACAAAACCAAGGAGACTGTGCCGCACGGCCCTGCTCGCGCTCGCGTTTGCGCTTTGTATGGGCGTGGCTGCGCAGGCGGCGTCACTTGTGCCGCTCGGTCAGGCGGTCGGCATCCAGATGACCACGGCGGGCATGCTCGTGGCGGATCTCGCCGAGGTGGACACGCCCGGCGGCAAGGCCACGCCCGCGAAGGACGCGGGATTGCGGCCCGGTGACGTGATCTGCCGCATCGACGGCCGGGACATCGCGTCCTCGGCGGACTTTCTCGCCGCCATGGACGCGGCGGGGGATACGCTGTCCGTCACGGTGCTGCGCGGCGGCGCGGAGGTCACGGCAACGGTCACGCCCGCCGTCACGGCCGACGGCACGCGGCAGCTCGGGCTCTGGCTGCGCGACGGGGTGACGGGCGTCGGCACGCTCACGTACTACGACCCGGCCACGGGGCGCTACGGCGCGCTCGGCCACGGCATCTCGGACGAGACGAGCGGCGTGCTCATGCCGCTGCGTGACGGCAGCGTGCTCTCGGCCGTCATCGCGGACGCGCGCCCCGGCGGCCACGGCACGGCCGGCGAGCTCGTCGGCAGCTTCGACCCCGGCAATCGCATCGGCGGCATCGAGCGCAACTGCGTCTTCGGCATTTTCGGCACGCTGGACGCGCCGCCGGAGGGGGCCGCGGTCGAGACGGTGCCGGCCGACGCGGTGAAAACCGGCGGCGCGACCATCCTGTCCACGGTCGCGGGCGAGGACGTGCGGGCGTATGCCGTGGACATCAGCCGGGTGTATCATGACGGCGGGTGCACGCGCTTTCTCATCACCGTCACCGACCCGGACCTGCTGGCCGCGACCGGCGGCATCGTGCAGGGCATGAGCGGCAGCCCCATCCTGCAGAACGGGCGGCTGGTGGGCGCGGTGACCCATGTGCTGGTCAACGACCCTACCCGGGGCTACGGCATCTTTGCCCAGACCATGCTGGAACAGGCACAGCAGGCGGCAAAAACAGATCACGCAGCCTGAAAAACCACTGTACGCGAAAAATAAGCGGCTGGTTCGATTTTCTTTGCCAAAATTTGCCATAAAAAACCGTTGAACTGTATGGAAAAATATGGTAAAATCCATGGTGTTAAGGGAACTGCACACATTGGAGGAAACAACCATGGACAAAGTGAGATTTTTGATGTCGGATACCGGGGCACAGATCACGGCGGCCTGCCGCGAAGCACTGGAGCAGAAAGGCGTGGAGGTCACGGTCGTGGAAAAGGACGGGAACAAGGTCCTGCAGAAGATGCTGTCCGTCCGGCCGCAGGTGGTGCTGCTGGACGCCTTTATGCCGGGGCTGGATGCACTGGCGGTCAAGCAGCGCTACAATGCCGCCGGGGAGCGGCACACGTCCTTTTTTGTCACCGGTGCATTCCAGAGCGAAGAAATGGTGCAGGAATTGCTGGACGAAGGGTTTGCCTACTACTTTGTCAAGCCATTTGACGAAAACGTGCTGGCATCCCGCGTGCTCAAGGTGGCTCTGGGACAGGAAAAACGGGTGCTCCACACCAGCGTGGATAGCGACGAGCTCACCGTGACCGAGATCCTGCACCAGATCGGTGTGCCCGCTCACATCAAGGGTTACCAGTTTCTGCGGGACGCCATTCTGCTCACGATGAACGAGCCGGAGTATATCAACGCGGTGACCAAGCGCCTGTACCCGGAAATTGCCAAGCGCAACGGCACCACCGCCAGCCGGGTGGAGCGCGCCATCCGCCATGCCATTGAGGTGGCATGGGACCGGGGCGATGTGGACACCCTGAACAGCTACTTCGGCTACACCATCCACAACCTGCGCGGCAAGCCCACAAACTCGGAGTTCATTGCGATGATCGCCGATAAGATGCGGCTGGATAAGCGGCAGCGGGTGGGGTGAGCGGCAACTGCCCCACAAGGGGTCTTGCCCAAAAAAACAGGGGAAAACCCAAAATTCCCTCTTGCTTTTTTGACCTGAGTGGTATATGATATCTTAGCACTCGGAAAGAATGAGTGCTAATACCGTAGATAATCGCCGGGGGCTGTCCCCGACAGTCTAAATACGTTTGTATGGAGGAATCACTATGAAGTTGAAGCCTATGGCAGACAACATTCTGCTGAAAGCCCACGAAGAGAAGGAGACCACCGTCTCCGGTATCATCCTTGCCACCAGCAACAAGGAGAAGCCCGCTATTTATGAGGTCGTCTCCGTTGGCCCCGGCACCAAGGACGTGACCATGACCGTGTCCGTTGGCGACAAGGTGGTTGTCGGCAAGTTCACCGGCACCGATCTGACTCTGGATAAGGTTGATTACAAGTTTGTCAAGCAGGACGACATTCTGGCTGTCGTCACTGACTGAGGAGGTAATGCGTTATGGCAAAGATGATCGTTTATGGCGAGGAAGCTCGCAAGAAGCTGCAGTCCGGCATTGACCAGCTGGCCGTCCAGGGTGACAATGCGGAACCGGTAGCGATATTTCTTTGCCACCCTTCTGGCATCATCCAAGGTTTCCGCAATCAGGGTCCGTCCCAGAAGGGACGTGAGGAGATCCCGGTACCGGTCATGGCAGTTTATGAGATTCGACGCAATGCCGCAGATACCCTTCTCCCCGGCAGCCTTCTGTTCCTCTCCGCCGTAGGCAGAAGGATGCATGGACTCCAGAGGAAAGAAGGTGGCCCTCCCGAGATGCCGTTCCTTCAGCCAGCGGATAATCCGGCCTGCCGCTTCAGTGGTATCCGTAACAATACAGGAAATTCGGCTGCCCAAGGCCACTTCCGCCGCTGTCGTATAGGCTTCCGGCACCTGCACCAGGTCCCCCAGAGGGCCATGAATGGATGGGCCGAAGAGATCCCGGCTGGCCATGATATTTTTGACTGCCATGGAAAAATCGGCATATTCCTTTTCTGCCCGGTCCAGATAATTTTTTCTTGACCGAAGAGCGGAAAGGGCAGACTCCTGCTTTCCCTTTTCATTCATCAGGGCAAAGCGCCGGTTTTCCTCCTCTTTCAAAAGGAGACTGTCCTTCTTTCCTGCTTCTTCCAATTCTGAAAGGCGCGCTGCCCCTCCTTTTTCTTGTTTCACTAAGAGAGCGAGCTCTTCTTGCAGGGCTGCCAGCCTGTTTTTCTTTTCCTCCAGTGAAGACAGGGCTTCTTTCCGTTCTCCTTCCAGCCTCTGCAGGGTCTCTTCCACATGGGACAGCTCCTGCTCCAGCCGCATCTTTTCAGACATCTGCTGTCTGTTCACTTTCAGCTTTTCCGCATAGGAAGCCTCTGAACAGGCCAGGGCTTCTTCCAGAGCCTTCTTTTCCTCTTCTCCCTTCTCTTTCTTTTCGTTCCACTGGCGGCAGTCATCCACATAGCCCTGATACTCCTCTTCGCCGCTTCGAATTTCCTCTGCCAGTTCTGCTTCCACTTCCTTCTGGTCCTCTTCAGCCGCTGCCAGCTCCCCTTTCTTTTCCTCGGCATGATGGAAGCTTTCTTCCTTCACCCGGAAATCGCCGCGAAGTTCTTCCATTTTCTGCTGAGCTTCGGCGGTCTGCTGTCCCAGGCTGCGAAGGCCTTCCTGAAAATCAAGGGCCTGCTTTTCCAGCTTTTCCCTTTCCGCTGCCAGAGAGGACAGGGTGGTGTCCCATTTTATGAAGACCACATCTTCCTCTTCCAGATTCCGGTACTCCGTTTCATAACGAGACAGCATGCGGCCGATGGAGGTCAGCTTCAGCACCGCCATAGAGGCAGTGACAGCGCTTTTCTTCTTCATAAGCTCCTTATAGACCTTTGCCTTCTCTGCCCCTTCCTTCAGAGGAATGAGCTGCTCATCCAGAAGAGCCACCATGTCCTGCACCCTGTCCATATTTTCTGC
>ERZ773202.1006-NODE-1006-length-20681-cov-3.030253_pt1 | contig 20681 bp, 16 predicted proteins | sample MGYA00580998_ERZ773202 | MGnify/ENA primary metagenome ERZ773202 (study PRJEB29015, sample SAMEA2737803) | human gut metagenome | biome: human gut; feature: human-associated habitat; material: faeces | place: China | collected 2012 ...
GCCGTCGATACATTCCCTGCAGCGCTGACCGTTTTCTTCCGGAAAAGTGCCTCGCGGTTCATCGCATATTTTAAAAAGATACGGTTCAAATCCTGTTCAGACACCGAAATCTGTTCCGGCACTCCCTGGAGATTCAAATATTCATCTGCCGCGTAGATCGCCGCCTGCGAAGTGCCAAGCATCGAACTGCCCGACTCTGCCAGCTCCCGGAAAACGGCGCCTTCCAGCCCGCTCTCATCCGGAAACCAGATCGTGGCAGGCTGGTTCGTACCGTCCAAAATGCCGCGCGCCATGCCGGACGGCACCTCGAAAACCGCTTGAAGCTCCCCGCTTTTCATCTTTTGGAACGCTTCATCGTGTTCCAGATACGAAAAGTCGCAGAGACTTTCCACGCTGTCCAGCGAGGCAATCATTTTGGTTATCTTTTCCGAAAGCGCATCGTCCTCCGGAAGCACCACGCCCACCTCAATTTTCTTTAATGAAGTTTCCCCATATAAAACCTTAGACGCCGAAAATGCCGCCATGCCGACGAGCAGCACCATCACCGCCAGCCCTGCCAGAAAATACGGCAGCTGGCGGAGCAGGCGCTTTCCGGTCAGCAGCAGATATATCATATATGTTCGCATTTTCCGCCGCCTATGACATGACTTTCAGGAGGATCGCGAACAGGTTGCCTGTTATTTCCGTTGTGACCTGGTTATAATCCTCCTCGGAGGAAGCCAGCACATCAAATGGAACGCCGTCCGGCTGCACGATCTCATCCTCCAGCGGGTTGACATAATAGGAACCGGCAAATTCAACATAAGAACTGCTTCCATTTAACAATGTAGTTTCCAGACGCAGGGAATCCATATCGATATGGACGCTCTCGCCCTTTGAAAGGTCGCTGACCGCGCCATTCGCCGTGAGCGACGCCTGAGACGCACCGTTACTCTGCAGATCCAGCTTTACCTCATAGCTGCCGTCCGCGATCTGATAGTCGCCATCCAGGATAAACTGGTATTTCTCTTCGTCGCCTTGCAGGGTCGCAATTACCTGACCATTCCAGCTCTTTCCAGCCTCGTAAGCGCCTGTTTTGTCCAGGGAAACCGTGATAATCTGACCGTCCGAATCCTCAATATTTAACGCCCCATTCACATTCGACAGCATGTTGTAACCGCCGCCAAAGGAAACATCGCCGTAAAAACGGACATTTTCTTCCTCAACCGTTGCATCCGTCTCATAGGAAAATCCAGCCATTTTGCCATCTTTTCTCACATAGACATCCATCGTCACATCCCCGATGGTATTTTCCATTTCCTCTACCAGATTGTCCAGCACCGCTTCCGCCTGCGCCCAGAGTTCCTCCTGCTGTTCCTCCGGATCCACGCTCTCTCCGTCCCCGTCCGCTGCATAGATGCTGCTTGCGTCGCCTGCCAGTTCCAGATAGCGCACCACATCCTGTTTGAGTGTCTCATCATTCAGGAAAAATTCTCTCGTCGTCTTTGCAAAGCGAATCAGCGCATCCTTCGGCAGAGTCACATGGTAACCGCGGCAGTTCTCGCTCTGTCCGTCGATCGTAAACTCTTTTTTGTCATTCTTAGTGACAGTCATAGCCGTTTTGAGGTCATCAATCGCCTTGCTTCCCTCTTTGTAGCGGTTCCAGAGTGCTTTCAGATCCATCATCGGCTCCTCGTCCGAAAGCGCTTCCTTGTACTGTCCCAGATAATTTGCCAGCCCCTCAATATCAATCCCCTGCTCTTCGAGCTTCTGCGCCGCATACGGAGAATTAATGAGCTGTCCTTCCAGATCATTGACATAATCAAGGGTAAATATACGGCTGGAAAGTGCCGGAATCGTCGCCATGATCTGTGTATCATCCATGTAAAGCTGTGCGTCCGCCAATTCTCCGCCGCCATACTGCAAGGAAAGATTTAGCAGCTGCCGTCCGCTGTCCACATCGCGCTTCACATCCAGACCGATGCCCGCACCGCTCATCTGGTTCAGGGATTCATCGGAAATACCTGTCATGCTTAACTCCATCCCCGTCTGCGCGGATCCCTTCTGTAAAAGTTTTTCCAGCTCTTTCGTCCCAAAGATCTCCTCAGACGGATTTAACTGCCCTTCCGCCGTGATGCTCTTGAACGCATCGATCACTGTATCCTTCGGGTCTGCCTGATGGCTGAGCATCACACCGCCGCCGACCACGGCCACCGCTGCGGCTGCTCCGGCTGAAATGAGCCATTTCTTCCTGCCAGAACCATTTCCGCCCGTTCTGCCACCGTCACTGCCGCCTGCAGCATTTCCACCGATTCCGCCGCCAGCACCAGCGGATCCGCCTGCACTGGTTCCATCCACTGTGTCAGATGCGGCCGTAAGCGCCTGCGCCGCTGCCTCTGCCGGGTTTAGCGGGGTTGAATTGCTTGACATGTTTGCATTGTTTGTATTGTTTGTGTTGTTTCCCTCTTCCATCTTGTACCTCCTCCTGTTTTCTCACTCCTAAAACGTTACTGTTCACGCATACGTGCCCAGTAACCTTAAAACCTCTGTATCAGCTCCCGCGCCGAAAGCCCTGCCTCCGTCGGAACCAGCACACCGTCCTTTAATACATAAAGGGTTGTACACGCCCCTATCTCTCCCATCTCATGGGACGTTAAAAGAACTGTTCCCCCTGCTTTCACATAGCTCCTGATATAAGTCAGGATCTGCTCCTTTGCCTCCAGGTCAAGCGCTGCCCCCGGTTCATCGAGAATCAGGATATCCGCGCGTCCGGAGAGTGCCGCCGCGATGCTCAGCCTCTTTTTCTCTCCGCCTGAAAGCCGTCCCGCCTGCGTTTTCAAGAATCGGTCCACGCCCAGCACACGACCGACGCCGCATTCCAGATCCCGCTCCATCTCCCGCCGTTTCCCCCGGAACCAGAGACGGTAATTATCAAATGCCGTCAGCTCCGGGATCAATGGATTTTCCTGAGGCACATAGGCGATTTTTTCTTCTAATAGACGATGTCTTCCAAGCGCCTCCTGCCCGTCAATCCGAATACTCCCCCGATCCGGCTTGCGGATCCCCGCGAGGATCGAGAGCAGCGTCGTCTTGCCGCATCCATTTCCGCCGACAATCCCGATGCATTCCCCGGGATTTGCCCGAAAAGAGACATTTTTTAGGATCGTCCTTCCGCGGTACCGTTTTTCTATCCCTGTTACCTCTAACATATTTTTCCTCTTTGTAAAGTAAAAAGGAACACCGCAAAGCAGAAGCAAACCGCTTCTCTGCCTTGCAGCATTCCTTACTTTATCTGGTCTGCGCCGCAGCGATGCAGGCACATTAATTTTATGATGGATGATTGCAGCACATCGTGTGCATTTGCAATCTATTTATTATTTATTTTCAGCCAGATCGCCTGGTTTCATGCTCAGGTTGATACGACCCATCTTATCGACCTCGATTACCTTTACAGTAACTTCATCGCCGATGTTGACAACATCCTCTACCTTCGCTACGCGCTTGTCCGAAAGCTTGGAAATATGAACCATACCATCTTTGTTCGGAGCCAGCTCTACGAATGCACCAAAATTCATGATACGGACAACGGTACCTGTCAGAATCTGACCCGGCTCGATGTCGGTCACGATGCCCTTGATGATGGAAACTGCCTTGTCGATCATTGCCTGATCGGTGCCGCATACAGCTACGCTGCCATCGTCCTCGATATCGATCTTAACGCCGGTCTGCTCGATGATCTTGTTGATTACCTTGCCCTGTTTGCCGACTACATCGCCGATCTTCTGCGGATCGATGGAGATCTGAACGATCTTCGGAGCATACTGGCTGACGGTCTTTCTCGGCTCGGAGATAACCGGCGCCATAACTTCATCCAGAATGTAGAGTCTTGCCTCTCTCGTCTTAGCGATTGCCTCCTCGATGATCGGGCGGGTCAGACCGTGGATCTTGATATCCATCTGGATGGAAGTAATACCCTTGTGAGTGCCGCCTACCTTGAAGTCCATATCGCCGAAGAAGTCTTCCAGACCCTGGATATCGGTCAGAACGATGTAATCATCATCGGTGTCGCCTGTTACCAGACCGCAGGAAATACCAGCTACCGGAGCTTTGATCGGTACACCTGCTGCCATCAGGGACAGAGTGGATGCACAGATACTTGCCTGGGAGGTAGAACCATTGGATTCCATCGTCTCAGATACGGTACGGATTGCATACGGGAACTCTTCCGCAGTCGGAAGTACCGGCACAAGCGCACGCTCCGCCAACGCACCATGACCGATCTCACGGCGTCCCGGTCCTCTGGACGGTTTGGTTTCGCCTACGGAGTAGGACGGGAAGTTGTAATGGTGCATATATCTCTTGGATGTCTCGTTCTCATCCAGTCCGTCGATCTTCTGTGCCTCGGACAGCGGAGCCAGTGTACAGATATTTAAAATCTGTGTCTGTCCACGGGTAAACATACCAGAACCGTGTACACGCGGCAGAATGTCGATCTCTGCTGCCAGCGGACGGATCTCGGTGATACCGCGGCCATCCGGACGCTTGTGATCTTTGAGGATCATCTTACGGACAGTCTTCTTCTGGTACTGATATACAGCCTCACCCAGAACAGCCAGCCACTCCTCGTTATCAGCGAATGCCTCTTCCAGGCGCTCGGTGATTGCGCGGATATTCTCTTCTCTCTTCTGTTTCTCGTCTGTAAATACAGCCTCTTCCATCTCTTCCTGCGGAACCAGCTCACGAATCGCTGCAAACAGCTCTTCCGGAACTGCACAGCTCTCGTAGGAATGTTTCGGCTTGCCGCACTCTGCTACGATGGTGTCGATGAATTTGATGATCTCCTGGTTTACTTCGTGTGCCTTGAAGATCGCATCGATCATGATGTTCTCCGGAACTTCCTTTGCGCCAGCCTCGATCATGATAACCTTCTCGCGGGTGGAAGCAACGGTCAGAGCCATATCAGATACTTTCTTCTGTGCATTAGTCGGGTTTACGATAAACTCGCCGTCGATCATGCCGATCTGGGTGGTCGCACACGGACCATCAAACGGGATATCGGAAATGCAGGTTGCGATTGCAGAACCTAACATCGCGGTATACTCCGGGCTGCAGTCCTGGTCAACGGATAATACGAGGTTATTTAAGGTAACATCGTTGCGGTAATCCTTCGGGAACAGCGGACGCATCGGACGGTCGATAACACGTGCAGTCAGAACTGCGTTTTCAGATGCCTTTCCCTCTCTCTTGTTAAATCCGCCCGGAATCTTTCCGACCGAATACATCTTCTCCTCAAACTCAACGCTTAATGGGAAGAAATCAATACCGTCACGCGGCTTGTCAGAAGCTGTCGCGGTTGATAATACGGTTGTATCTCCATAATGCATAAATGCAGCACCATTTGCCTGAGCTGCTACACGGCCAACATCCACTGTTAAAGTTCTGCCAGCCAGTTCCATCGAAAAACTCTTGTACATCTCATATCTCCTTTCATCTTGTTTTGCAGAAGAACCTTCACATTCTCATACGCCACTTTCGGTTCCAAAAGTGCCTTTCTGTGAAAAGTAATACCGAAACTACTGCTCTGCCCGCAAATATGTTTTTCTGCTTTACGGGTACAGCAGCGGTCTCGGACTTTTCTTCTACATAAACAACTAGGGTGGATTGCTCCACCCTATACGTTTTAATCTTAATTACTTTCTGATGCCTAACTTCTCGATCAGTGCACGGTATCCTTCCAGATCGGATTTCTTTAAGTAATCCAGAAGACCTGTATTATCGGTACTGGTCGTCGTTGCCATCAGAAGCGTCTCTCCGGATGCTTCCTTGGTCTCCTCTGCGCTGCTTTCCTCAGCAGCCTCTGCGGTTGTCTCTGCGGCGCTTTCCGCCTCCGTCGTCTCTTTTGCGCTTCCGGAGCAGGCTGTCATAGACAATGCTGTCATAGCCGCCATTGCTAATGCAATGATTCTGTTTGTCTTCTTCATAAAATTGTTCTTCTCCCTTCTTTTGTTTAAGAATACTCTGAAAAACATTTCATCGGAACGAGACTCTGGCAGAGGATGCGCCGCCTTTTACCAGCTGCCTTTCTTCCTAATAAGCAGCAGGTCCTACTTCTCTTTCCAATGCATTTCTTTCCAAATGCGGGAGGCATCCGGGTTTCCCCTGATACCCATTGGCTGTAAACCCTGACAATATACTGTGTTAGGTTTTTCAGCTCGAAATATAGTTTTCCTGGCTTCTGCTGTCCGGGTTTTTCTAATACTTCCCGAAACATCCTTATACATTTTTACTATACCATGTCAAAATTCCTCTTGTCAACCGGGCAACTTTCACATGAGCGAAATTTTTTCATTTTTTCAAGCTTCTTATTTATTTTGTTTTTTGTTTTCTACTGCTCTTTTCTACTGTTATTCTGGATTTTTAGTCTTTTTTCACTTCTATCTTGATTTTCCCTTTTCATATTTGTGCGATGCTCTTTTAACTGTGCTTAATTTTTTGTTTTTGTTTTATATTTTATGAATATTCAAATCATTTTATCTTTTCTACAATTTTCACTTTCTTTTCATGCATAATATCCTCACTTTTGCCGATTGTAAGCCCTCATTTTCTATGATATCTTATATGTTATATTAATTTTCTTTTATAGTCATTCCGCATTTCGCTTGTTTCAGCGTGATCGGATGATTATTTTTCAGATTCGTCTGTTAAAAATTAAATTAATACATTTTTTTCAATTTACTCTTGTATTCTTGAGTTGGTTGTAGTATTATAGACTCAGAACTAGAACACAGTCTAGTTTTTGCAAAGGAGGGGGAAAGGATGGCAGAAACTCCTTACATATTTAACATCCAGAAATTTTCAACGCACGACGGCGATGGTGTCCGCACCACGATTTTCTTCAAGGGATGTCCCTTACACTGTATGTGGTGCCACAACCCGGAGAGTCAGCATTATTATAAGGAACTGATTTTTCATCATCACAAATGTACCGCCTGTGGTCGATGTGTTGCAAAATGTAAACAGGGAGCCAATTCCATCGTAGACGGCAAGATTGTATTTGACCGTTCCAAGTGTACCGCCTGCGGCGTCTGTACCGACTGGTGCATCACAGAGGCCCGGGAGTTAGCCGGTAAGGAATACACGGTAGATGCACTTGTCAAAGAAGCGATGAAGGACAAAATCTTCTATGAACAATCCGGCGGCGGTGTAACACTCTCCGGCGGTGAAGTTATGGCTTCCCAGCATATGGACTATGTGGAAGAGGTCTGTCGCAAGCTCCACGAGAACGGTGTCAGCGTTTTCATCGACACCAGCGGCTACACAGACTATGAGAATCTGAAGCGGATTCTTCCTTACGTAGATGTTTTTCTCTACGACATCAAAGTGATGGATCCGGAAGGCCACAAGAAGTATATCGGCGTTGACAATTCACTGATTCTTGAGAACTTAAAGAAATTAAGTGATGAAGGCGCAGGTCTTTATATCCGGCTTCCGATTATCCAGCAGGTCAACGCAACCGATGAACACATTGAAAGTGTCATCCATTTCCTGAAAGAAAACAATATTCACGCACGTCAGGTAAACCTTTTACCTTATCATGACATCGGAAAGGGTAAATACGCCAGCCTCGACATGGAGTACCATGATGATGAGATGAGCGTACCGGTGTCCGAGCTTATGGAACACTTTAAGTCCATGTTCGAAGAACAGGGCTTCAACAAAGTCAATATAGGAGGATGATTTAAATGGCAGAGAAAATTGATACTTCATTCGTAATCAACACACCAGAAGGTCTGTTAAAAGACAACGACCGCGGATGTACCGAAAGAATTAAAAGACTGAGAAGACTCAGCCATTCCACCCAGCCACATCTGGATCTGGAAAGAGCCAAAATCGAAACCGATGTTTACAAAGAGTACGAAGGTTCTGTATCCGTACCGGTTTTAAGAGCTCTTGTTCTGAAAGAGTACTTCTCTAAGAAAACTCTTTACTTAGGCGATGATGAGCTGTTAGTTGGTGAAAAGGGTAAAGACCCGCAGTGTTCACCGACATTCCCGGAGCTGTGCTGTCATACTATCGAAGATATGCACATCATGAATGACCGTAAACTGGTTAACTTCACCGTTACCGAAGACGATCTGAAACTTCAGGAAGAAGAAATTATTCCATACTGGAAGAACCGTGCAGTCAGAGAGCATCTCTTAAAAGCTATGACCCAGGAATGGAGAGACTGCTATGAGGTTGGTATGTTTACCGAGTTCATGGAGCAGCGTGGACCGGGTCATACAGCCGGCGGCAAGAACTTCTACATCAAGGGCTACGGCGACTACAAGAAAGAGATCGAGCAGGCTATCAAAGAGCTTGACTACTTCAATGATCCGGAAGCTTATGACAAAGAGCAGGAGCTTCGCGCTATGGATATCTGCTGCGATGCTATCATTATCTTAGGTAAGAGATATCACGATCTGGCTCTTGAGAAAGCTGCTGAGGAGAAGGATCCGGTCAGAAAAGCAGAGCTCGAGCAGATCGCAGCTAACTGTGCGGTTGTTCCGGAGCACAAACCTGAGACCTACTGGCAGGCACTTCAGATGTACTGGTTTACACACCTTGGTGTTACAACCGAGTTAAACCCGTGGGATGCATTTACACCGGGCCGTCTGGATCAGCATCTGATTCCGTTCTATGAGAAAGATACCGCTGCAGGTACTCTGGATGATACAAGAGCTCTTGAGCTTCTTGAGTGCCTCTGGGTTAAACTGTTCAACTCTCCGGCTCCGGTTAAGGTTGGCGTAACCTTAAAAGAGTCCGGTACATACGTAGACTTCGCAAACATCAACTCCGGCGGTGTGAAGGAAGATGGTACTGATGCAGTTAACGCTGTTTCTTACTTAATCCTTGACTGTATGGAAGATATGAGACAGAACCAGCCGAACTCCAACGTTCAGATTTCCAAGGTTACTCCGGATAAGTTCTTAAAGAGAGCTTGCGAGATCGCTCGTCAGGGCTGGGGCCAGCCGGCATTCTACAATACCGATGAGCTGATTCAGGAGCTGGTAAATCAGGGCAAATCTCTGGTAGATGCAAGAAACGCTGGATGCTCCGGATGTGTTGAGACAGGTGCTTGGGGAACCGAGGCTTACTGGCTGACCGGTTACTTAAACATCCCGAAGTGCTTACAGCTCGCTCTGTATGATGGCTACGATGTAATGTTCAAAAAACAGATCGGACCGCACACCGGCAAGGCAGAAGACTTTAAATCCTACGACGAACTGTGGAACGCATTCAAGACACAGCTTGAGTACATCATTGATGTTAAGATGCGCGGCAACCTGGTTATCGAGAGAATTTACGCAGAAATGATGCCGGCTCCGTTCCTTTCCATCTGTACCGATGACTGTATCAAGAAAGGTAAAGACTACAACGCAGGCGGTGCAAGATACAACACAAGCTATATCCAGGGTGTTGGTATCGGAACCATTTCCGATGCACTTTCCTCTATCAAGTTCAACGTATTTGACAATCAGAAGTTTACCATGAAAGAACTCATCGACGCTATGAATGACAACTTCAAGGGTCATGAGGATATCCTGAACCTGGTTAAGAATAAGACTCCGAAATACGGCAACGATGATGATTATGCAGATGACATCATGGTAAGCGTATTCAACGAGTACAAAGATTATATCACCGGCAGACCTACCACCAGAGGCGGTGTATATCATGTAGATATGCTTCCGACCACCTGCCACGTATACTTCGGTGATGTTATGATCGCAAGCCCGAACGGACGTCTGGCACATATCCCGCTGTCTGAGGGTATTTCCCCAGAAAAAGGCGCTGATATCAACGGACCGACCGCAGTTGTTAAATCCTGCTCCAAGATGAATCACTGTGAGACCGGCGGTACTCTGCTGAACCAGAAGTTTACTCCGGCTGCTATCGCAGGCGAGAAGGGTATTGACAACCTAGCTGCTCTGATTCGTTCCTACTTCGCTATGAACGGACATCATATGCAGTTCAACGTTATCGACCGCCAGACTCTGATTGAAGCTCAGAAGAACCCGGAGGAATACAAAGAACTGATCGTCCGTGTAGCCGGATACAGTGACTACTTCCGTAACCTGGATAAACCGCTTCAGAACGAGATCATTGAGAGAACCGAGCAGAGCTTTGGAGGCTGTGGCTGCTGTTAATTGCTCGCAACCGTTTGACAACTCTAAAAGTCTTCATTGCATCATATGAATGCCTTCTATGAAAATGATATAGCCCCAAAAGGGCAGAAAGCCCCGGCAGCGAAACTGCCGGGGCTTTCTTATTTCTTTCTTTTTCTATCTATCTTCCCATTCTTATCGCAATATCCGATTCCTTACTGTACTTCCTGTCCAGCTCTACTCTGCTATCATTTTTGACCTTCTCAGACAAATAACCGCCAGGGCAACTGCCAGTCCGCCTGACAGCACCTTGCTGATCATATAGGCTGTTACCCAGTTTCCCGGTATCAGGGATGCTACGAAGGTCATCTGACCGCCTACCACATAGGCACCTGCAACAGAGAAAGCGGCATTTAATACTTTTCCGCGCTTATCCATCTTGGAAAACAATGGCAGCATCGCAAGGCTCTGTATAAAGGAAAGGAACAGTCCGACAACTGCCTCCTCATTGATACCCAGGACTGCCCCGATACGCTGGATCGGCTTTTGGAGACGTTTTAAGGCCACCTGCGACAGCACCAGACCGCCGCACGCTGCGATGACCATCCGGAGTACCATAAAAAGCATTTCCTCAATCAAGGCATTCTCGACAACCGCATACTTCGGCATGAAAATTCCGAAGACTGCCACACCAAACAGGAGAAAACTAAAAATACGGATCGCATTTCCGAGGAAAATCATGATCTTCATCGTCAGCGCCGGAACCAGCACAAATGCCGCAATCAGCACCATGCACAGCACCAGCACCGGGATCATATTAAAAAAGAGCTGACGGACAGGCAGACCCAGCATCAGACCTCCGACCGCCAGACCAGACGGTATGGCAATCAGTCCGAAGATGAATCCACGCATCAGCTCTCCTATTTCATCTTTTCGAACAGCTGCCAGAAAGACCGGCAGCTGATATCCGACCGTCATTCCCAGACTGCCTGCTACCATCGCACCGGTAAATGCCGCCAGCGCCGGTGTCGCCGCCAGCTTCTGTGCCATGCCAAGCGCCCCCATATCCGGCGCCAGAAGGCAGCTTGGAATGAGCGCCGGATCAAATGGCATATGCTTTGCCGCCTCCGCAATCGCTTCCGCGTGCGTCTGCACATATGTAACTCCGATCGCATAAAATCCGACCGTGGACATCGCCAGACCGCCCATCGTGGCAAGCCCCTTTTCAAAGTTCGGCATCAGCCCCAGCTTTCCTCCCAGTATCTCATCCAAAAGCCCGGCTGCCGCAAATACAAGCATGATCGCAATGAATATGTTCATAAGACCTACCTCCCAGCTTTTCCCTATTTCTCTATTCCCCTGTTTTCACTTATTTTCCCTCTATCAGGCACATTTCTCTGTCAGTCACAATTCTTTTTTTGCCTCACCAGCAGCTGTATCAGCACGCCCCCGATCGTCAGCATCAGTGCTCCGCAGGAACGCGTCACAATCTGTGCAAATGGAAGCAGTTCCATCCGTTTTGAACTGCTGAGCACCGCCACATTTCCGGAACCGCCCATGTTCGTCGTACACATCCCCGCTGCGATCGATGATTCCAACGGATAAAATCCCATCTTGATGCCGATCAGTCCGGCGGTCAGTGTGATCGCCCCGACAATCAGCACGACACTGAGCAGATAAAACGGAGTGATCGTGTGTAAAATCGTCTTTAAATCAATCAGCGTCGCCCCGATTCCGGTCAGCGCCGCCGCTGTCCAGCTGTGGATCGCGAACTGTCCCCACTCTCTCGCCGCGTCCTCCAGGCGCTCTGAAAGGATTCCCGTTCCCTTCACAATCACAACTGCTACAATCATCCACGCATACGTCGGTACAATCGAAATAAAATGATGGCAGAGCGCCCCCAGTTCATAAAATGCCATTGAAATGATAAGCCCCGTACATAAGAGTGCGAAGGTCGGTTTCATCGGAGGCTGTTTCTTCACTTCGTGACCGTCATTGACAAGGCAGCCATTTCCGGTCAGGGATGGCTTTCGCTCGCCGATATTATTGGCTAAACCGCCAAAAATGATCGCCACGCAATTTCCCAGCACCGTCGCCGGTGCGATCCGCGTCAGGATCTGTCCGGCGTCCGTCCCCAGAACCGACGAATACATTGCCGACAGAGGCACTGCTCCCGCCGTCATGCCGCCGCTCGTCATCGGAATACCGATATACAGGATGCCTTCCAGAAAACTATCCCCCATCACCATACCGAGCAGACCTGAAAGTATCACGCCGACTGCCAGCGATATGACAGCTGTCGGAAGCAGTTTCACCGTTGCGCGGATCAGAAGCCCACGGTCGATATTGAAAAGACTTCCTGTGATCAGCGCTGAGATATAGAAGACCAGAAATCCTTCTTTGTTGACAAAATTGTCCAGGATCTCATGCGTCTGCTCCGGAATCAGCCCCAGCGCCTGGATGACCGCCGCCCCCAGAATACAGATGACCGAGCCGCCCAGGTACGTTTTCACAACCGGTGTATGATTTCCTAAAAAATTGAGTCCCTCGCCCAGCACCATCAGCGCAATCATGCCGCCGACCAAGCCTGCCGGAAGACAGTCCATATACATACAGACCACCACCAGCGCCAAGATGCCTAGATACAGAGGGATGGAAAAACCAGCGATCGTATTAGCTTTGCCAGATATTTCTTTCCTCTCTTGCTGCATTTTTCATTTCACCTCTGAGTATTAATTTCTTCCACAACACTTCTTATATTTTTTCCCAGATCCGCAAGGACACGGATCATTCGGATAAATCTTCTCCACCTTTTTCGCAGTTACCGGTGCTGGCTGGGACATTTCCGGCACCATCGCCGGCATGCCGCCGATCATACCTCTCTCACTTAATTCCCACGGTTTATTTCCGCGGTTTTCTTTTGTTCTCGTATTGTTGAACGCATCCATGAGAAGTCTTAAAAATTCGCCCATCTGCTGCTCGCTCTGGAAGACAATCCCTTCTTCATGCATCTTATTCATCAGTTCTGCCGGTGATTTTCCTTCATAACTGCTGGTCCACGTCTCAAAGCACCATCTAGCCGCTTTCTCATACGGCACATCCAATTTTTTTATGAAATAGGACTCCAGCTCCTTATAAGCCAGCGCACCTGCCTCATACCCTTTCTGACAGATTTCATCCAACTGCTGTGCAGACGGAATATAGAATTTTTTATTCTGCTGCTGTTTCAACAAAGCAGTGAATCCATCCCCCTCAAAAACTGGAAGATGTACATACAAGCCCCTCTCGGAATAAAGCGGATTCTCTTTCGGCAGGTCCTGCATTCCCAGTTTCTCCATCGGGAAAATGCAGGATTCTGTGATGTCCTCCGGCATTTCCTCCAGCATCCCGATCATTTCTTCGATCGTGCCTTTCACCTTCAATTTGTACAGTTCATACAAAATTTCCAGCGGCGCAATCTCATAATAATCGATAAAGAAGCTGATACACTTCATCAGCCAGCCTTTTTTGCTCTGAACCGCCCGGAATGCCTCATCGTCAATCCCGCTAAAACCCTGTGCAATCTCTTCAAAGACAGTAAAGCAGTCACTCACTTCCTCAAAACTTCCAAGTACGTATTTATATAACTGCATTCCATCCATAATCTCTTCTGCAGAAATTTTCTGTGGCTCGGTACAGGCTTTGCAAAAAAGCACCATCTGCTCTTTCGTCAGGCATGAAAGTCTGCCCCGGAGTGCCTCTTCCGTCGTTAAATATTCTACAATTCGGTTAATCAGGTCATCCTTTTTAAGCCGGGAACAATTCTTTAACTCGTAGCTTCTTGCTTCGTTTAATAAGTCTTCTTTGGTCCATTCTTTTAAATATTCTCTTAATAACATACCATTTCCTTTTCTCATCTTACATCGTTTCATGCTTCTCTTCATATTTTTTTATTATACTTTTAAATGCACATGGATTGCAAGATATATCGTTACATATTCTGTGGATGCTTCGTTACTGGGCACGTATGCGTGAACAGTAATGATATATCTCTGAGGAATACAAAGCATTCCTTTTAATTAGTTGACAAACTGAGAATTGGTTGCTATCATTAAGGCTATACGAACAAGACAGAAGATCAAGGTGGGAAGATTGCATGAGCAGAATTGTGTTATCATTGCTGGTAGATAATACTGCCGGCGTTTTAAGCCGTGTGGCTGGACTTTTCAGCCGCCGCGGATATAATATCGAAAGTCTTACAGTTGGCGTGACCGCGGATCCGAGATACTCCCGTATGACGGTTGTATCGCTGGGCGATCATCAGGTTCTGGAGCAGATTCAGAAGCAGCTTGGAAAACTGGAAGATGTACACGACATCAAGGAACTGCGGGAAGGTCATTCCGTATATCGTGAGCTGATGCTCGTCAAGGTGAGGGCAAATGCGAACCAGCGGATGGCGATCAATGCGATTTCCGAGATTTTCCGTGCGTCGATTGTCGATGTGGGAAAAGATTCTGTCACTGTTATGCTGACAGGCGACCAGTCCAAACAGGACGCGCTGATTAATCTTCTGGAAGATTATGAGATTCTGGAATTAGCCAGAACAGGTCTTACCGGTCTTTCCAGAGGTGCGGATGATATCCGCTATCTGCCATAGTACATCAGTCGATAGACTGGATACAAGGCATTCAACAGGTTTACAAAGTCTGGTCCAAAGACGCACAGAGAGGCGCCGGTCTATGCTTTATAATAAATTTATTCCAAGGAGGAAATGAAAAATGGCAGCAAAGATTTACTATCAGGAAGATTGTAATTTATCCTTATTAGAAGGACAGAAGATTGCTATTATCGGTTACGGCAGCCAGGGTCATGCACATGCCCTGAACTTAAAAGAGTCCGGATGCGATGTTATCATCGGTCTTTACAAGGGCAGCAAGTCTTGGGCAAAAGCAGAGGCACAGGGATTTAAAGTATACACCGCAGCAGAGGCTGCAAAACAGGCTGATATCATCATGATCCTGATCAACGATGAGCTTCAGGCAGATATGTACAAGAAAGACATCGAGCCAAACCTGGAAGAGGGCAACATGCTTATGTTCGCTCATGGCTTTAACATCCACTTCGGATGCATCAAACCGCCGAAGAATGTCGATGTAACCATGATCGCTCCGAAGGCACCGGGTCACACTGTAAGAAGTGAGTATCAGGCTGGTAAGGGTACACCGTGTCTGGTAGCAGTAGAGCAGGATTACACAGGCAAAGCACTTGACCGTGCACTGGCTTATGGTCTTGGCATCGGCGGCGCTAGAGCAGGTCTTCTGGAGACTACCTTCCGTACCGAGACTGAGACAGACCTCTTCGGTGAGCAGGCTGTTCTTTGCGGCGGCGTTTGCGCTCTGATGCAGGCTGGTTTCGAGACCCTGGTTGAGGCTGGCTATGATCCGAGAAACGCTTACTTCGAGTGCATCCACGAGATGAAGCTGATCGTTGACCTCATTTACCAGTCTGGTTTCGCTGGCATGAGATATTCCATCTCCAACACCGCTGAGTACGGCGATTACATCACCGGACCGAAGATCATCACCGAGGATACCAAGAAGGCTATGAAGAAGATCCTTTCCGATATCCAGGATGGTACCTTCGCAAAAGAGTTCCTGCTTGATATGAGCCCTGCAGGCCGTCAGGTTCACTTCAAAGCTATGAGAAAGCTTGCTTCTGAGCATCCGTCTGAGAAAGTCGGCGCAGAGATCCGTAAGCTGTACAGCTGGAACGACGAGAGCGGCAAGCTCATCAACAACTAATCGAATCTGAATTTTCATCATAAAAAAGTCGTCCAATTGGGCGACTTTTTTGTTTCATAGGAAATACAGATTCTGACTGTTCTGCTCTTTACAGAACCGGATGAAGGTGTCAAGTGCCTTGGAGGTACGGCTGCTCTGCCACAGGAAGCCAACCGTGCGCTTGTGGATCGGTGTGTCCAGTTTGAGCTGTGCCAGCCGCCCGGAGTCCAGATCCTCTTTTACAAATTCCTTGATCACGCAGCCAATGCCAAGACCGATACGGGCAAACTCAATGAGCAGGTCCATGGTGGTGACCTCCAGGAGATTGTTGGCTACAATTTCGTTGACGGACATGTAGTCGTCGATGTAATGGCGGGTAATATTGTTCTTGTCCAGAAGCATCAGGTTGCCGCTCTGGAATACATCCGTGTCGGCGCCTTCCCGCAGCTTTAAGTTTTCCAGATAGCTTGGTGTTGCCACGAAGATATCTTCAATATCCATGACCGGGATAAAATTCATGCTTTTGGCAGATTTCTGCTCCACAACCAGGCCAATGTCAATGCGCTGCTGCTCCAGCATGGAGAGCGTCTGGGTGGTGGGCTGGCTTTCGATGGTGATCTTGATATGGGGATACTGCTCAATAAAACCTTTTAAATATTTGACCATGATAAACCGGCAAAGCGTGTTGCTGACGCCGATGCGGATGTGTCCCATATTGAATTCACGGATGCGCTTTAACTCCTGCTCGCCCTTGGCCAGTTCTTCGAAAGCATCCCGGGTGTGCTCAAACAGCACCTGTCCTTCATCGGTAAGCTGCACGCCGCGGGAGTTGCGGGTGAAAAGCACAGTGTTTAAGCTATCCTCCAGCTTGCTGATGGATTTGCTGATGGCAGGCTGGCTGATGTAAAGCTCCTTTGCGGCCCGAGAAATATTACCGGCCTTGGCTACGGCGTAAAAAATACGGTACTGTGATAAGTTCTGATCCATATATTCGATGATCCCCCAATAGTTTGTAATGTCAGAGTTCGCGCGAGACACGAACTTCTTATAACTAAGTGTTATGATACATATGAGTATTATCTATTGTCATTATACCAGTAGTGATGATATAATTCAATAAGCGACAAAAAATGGAAGCGTGCGAAAACATACATTTGTGATCGCATGCGGAAAGAAAAACGAATTGTCAGGAGGACATTATGTCAGTCGGAAAAATTTTTAAATTTCACAATGACCTGGATACGGATCAGATTATCGCATCCCAGTATCTGTTACTTCCTACCATCGATGAGATGAAGGATCATACATTTGAGTCTTTAGACCCGGATTTTCCGAAAAAAGTAAAACCGGGCGATTATGTTGTAGGCGGAGAGAACTTCGGCTGCGGATCTTCCAGAGAGCAGGCACCGAGCGTATTAAAGGCGCTGGGTGTTCAGGCCGTGGTTGCCAAATCCTTTGCCCGCATCTTTTACCGCAATGCCATCAACATTGGCCTTCCGGTTATTGTTTGCAAAGACCTGCCGGACGCAGTAAGTACCGGGGATGAGATGGATCTCTCCCTTACGGAAGGTGTTGCAAAGGCAAATGGAAAGACCTATTCCTGCACGAAACTGCCGGCTTACATGCAGCAGATCTTAAGCCAGGGCGGACTCATCGCATCACTGAACAAGGAGGAAGCATAATCATGGGAATGACAATCGCTGAAAAGATTATTGCCCTTGCAGCCGGTGTGCCGGAGGTAAAGGCAGGAGATATCCATACCGTAACCTTAGACCGCATGATGAGCAACGACGGAACCACTCATCTGACCGTCGATATGTACAACAACAAATTAAAGCATCCGCATATTGCGGACCCGAAGAAGATGGTCTTTATTGTGGATCACAACGTTCCGGCAGACAGCCCGAAGACCGCTGCATCCCAGAAGAAGATGCGCGATTTCGCGCGTGAGAACAACATTGATTTCTGGGAAGGAAAAGGCGTGTGCCACCAGATCATGATGGAAAACTATGTCTGCCCGGGTGAACTGATCTTTGGCGCAGACAGTCATACCTGCACTTACGGTGCGCTGGGCGCATTCGGTACCGGTGTCGGCTGTACGGATCTGCTCTATGGCATGGTGACCGGAACCTCCTGGGTATTAGTTCCGGAGACCGTCAAATTCAACCTGACCGGCAAGCTGCCGGAGGGCGTATATCCGAGAGACTTAATGCTCACCATCATCGGCGAGATTGGAGCTAACGGCGTGAACTACCAGGTTATGGAGTTCACTGGTGACGGCGCAAAAACCTTAAGTGTTAACGATCGTATGGTTCTGTGCAATCTGGCGGTAGAGGCAGGTGCCAAGACAGCCATCTTTGAGGCAGATGAGATCGCCCTGGAGTACTTAAAGTCAAGAGGCCGTGAGCCGAAGGCTGTATTTCAGAGTGATGCCGACGCGGTTTACGCAAGAGAGTATACCTTTGACTTGTCCAAAATCCAGCCGGTCGCAGCACGCCCGGACTTTGTAGATGATGTAGTTCCGGCCAAAGAGGTCTGCGGCGTCCGCATTGACGAAGCATTCCTTGGTTCCTGCAACAATGGCCGTATCGATGATCTGCGTGTCGGAGCAGCGATTGTAAAAGGAAAGAAGATTTCTGACCATGTGCGATTCCTGGTGGTTCCGGCCAGCCGTGAGGTATACTTACAGGCACTGGATGAGGGCCTCATCCAGATCTTCATGGAGAGCGGCGCCATTGTCATGAACCCGAACTGCAGTGTCTGCTGGGGCAGCTGTCAGGGTGTCATTGGCGAGAATGAGGTGCTGATCAGTACCGGTACCCGTAACTTCAAGGGACGCGCCGGACATCCGAGTTCCAAGGTTTATTTAGGTTCCGCGGCAACGGTAGCAGCTTCCGCGGTGAAGGGTGAGATCTGCACTGCAGATATGCTGTAGGAAGAAATACAGGATAAGCATTTTGCGACCGCTTGATCAGGCAACAGTGAACGACATTGCTGCCTGTGCGGTTACTACATATTATATTAGGAAATAAGAGGTTATCATTATGGCACAATATACCGGAAAGGTCTGGGTCCTGGGCGATGACATCGATACTGACATCATCATCCCGACGGAGTACCTGGCCTTAAAGACCATTGAAGATATGAAACAGTACGGTTTCTCCCCGCTGCGCCCGGAGCTTGCGGGTCAGATCAAACCGGGAGACATCATTGTAGCAGGCAAAAACTTCGGCTGCGGATCTTCCCGTGAACAGGCACCGGAGGTCATCAAGGCTCTTGGCATTCCCTGCATCATTGCCAAGTCCTTTGCCCGCATTTTCTACCGCAACGCGTTAAACAATGGTTTGCTTTTACTGGAGCAGCCGGAGCTTCACGATGTGGTGAAGGAGGGAGATACCATCACCGTTACCGTGAACGAGGATGTCGAGTACAATGGAAAGAAATACCCGATTGCTTCCCTGCCGGAGAACCTGATGGAGATCATTGAGGCCGGCGGCCTGGTCAAAGCCATGCGCAAGCGCAACGGACTGGATTAGGAGGATAGTATGGGACAGACAATCATCGAAAAGATTTTATCACATAATACCGGCAAAAACGTAAAGTCGGGCGATATCGTGACCGTAAATGTAGACCGCGTTATGTTAGACGATATCATGATTCCGTTCATCGTGGACAAGTTCCATGAGATGGGCTTCGCAAAAGTATGGGACCCGGATAAGGTAGTCCTGATTTACGATCATCTGGTTCCAGCCAGCCAGCAGGACGATACCCGCCATTTCCGTGTGGGCGACGCGTTCGTGGAGCAGTACGGCATTAAAAACATTCACAGAAGTGACGGTATCTGCCATCAGCTGATGACGGAGGCTGGCTACGTAAAGCCGGGCCATGTGGTATTCGGCACTGACAGCCACACCACCACCTACGGCTGCGTGGGTGCTTTCTCTACCGGAATCGGCTATACCGAGATGGCTTCCATCCTTGGAACCGGAACTCTCTGGGTCAAGGTACCGGAGACCATCAAGGTTGTGATTGATGGAGAACTTCCGGCCAATGTGATGTCCAAAGACGTGATTCTGCGCCTGATTGGTGATCTTGGCGCGGATGGCGCAACCTACCGTGCTCTGGAGTTTACTGGTTCCGCCGTGAAGAACATGAGCATTGCCAGCCGCACCACCATGGCAAACATGGCCATTGAGGCCGGTGCCAAGTGCGCGCTGTTCACTCCGGATGAAAAGACCGAGGAGTACTGCGGCATTAAGCTGGATGATTTCCAGAAGAGCCTGGTGGGCGACGCAGATGCTGTATACTTAAAAGAGCTTCACTACAAAGCAGAGAACTTCGTACCGGTGATGGCATGCCCGTCTCAGGTAGACAAGATCCGCAACGTCATCGAGCTGGAAGGCACCGTCATCGATCAGGTCTTCATCGGTTCCTGCACCAACGGCCGTTTAGAGGACCTGGCAGCAGCTGCAGAGGTTTTAAAAGGCAAGAAGGTAGCAAATTTCGTAAAACTGATCGTAACACCGGCAAGCCGCAAGATTTATCTGCAGGCAAGCAAAATGGGCATTCTCGATACACTGGCAGAGGCAGGCGCCATGATTACACATCCGGGATGCGGCCTGTGCTGCGGAAGAGCGGGCGGAATCCTCTCTGACGGCGAGCGTGTTGTAGCAACGAACAACCGAAACTTTCTTGGAAGAATGGGTACTTCTAAAGTTGAAATTTATCTGGCATCTCCAAAGACAGCGGCAGCATGTGCAGTAGCTGGAAAAATTGTGACGCCGGAAGTGTAAAC
>ERZ773202.1007-NODE-1007-length-20669-cov-56.539051_pt1 | contig 20669 bp, 14 predicted proteins | sample MGYA00580998_ERZ773202 | MGnify/ENA primary metagenome ERZ773202 (study PRJEB29015, sample SAMEA2737803) | human gut metagenome | biome: human gut; feature: human-associated habitat; material: faeces | place: China | collected 2012 ...
AGTTCTGCGGGCGAAGTCTCAGAAAACGCCACAGTTTGTAATCCATCGGCTGCAGTGAGAATTTATGCGAGAGATAGAGATATTCGTTCCTCAATCGGGAGAAATACCCGTCGTTCAGCGCGTCTTTCTGATATCTTTCGGGAATGGTGTTCAGTTCCAGCAGTCCGGCTTGCCCCAGGAAGATGGCTTCTATCTGAAAGAGGTCGTCGCGATGATGGTCTACGGCTCTCAGCGGCAGATGGTAAGCCCACTGCTCGAAGGCGTCGCCGTTGATTCCGAACCCGTAGTTGCGCGCCAGGGTCACGAAGTAAGCGTTTTCCCAATCGCCGTTACATTGCTTTACGCGCGTCTCTATTGCATCGGTTTTCTGCGATAAGCGCTCGGTTTGCAGGGCGCTCATCCAACTGTGCACGGTGAGGCGGGTGAGCGATGGGATAATCTGGTAGCAGGGAGGATACTGGTCGATGCTCAGCAGCTCCTGATAATGCTTCGATACGTTTTCGGGGATGTCGAGCTGCAACTGCACGAGGGGCTCGCCTTTCGAGTTCTTGGCTTCTACATCGATGGTTCCGCAAACGTGCAGGATAACGTTGTCGTAGCGTTCATCCTTATCATGTCCGTGCACATACCAGTCGCTTGCCTTGTCGTGAATCTCCACGTTTCCCACCCATAGGGTTCCGTTGAGTTTGATTTTGGCATTGAAGAAATCGGGCCCTGCATTGCGGTTGTGCAGTCCGGGGTCGATTACTTCCACAGCCTGGTGCCAGGTGGTGGTGAGTGGAGAGAGTGGAAAGAGTTTGTGCTTCCACACATAATGAAGGAGTTGCTCCATATTGTTTCGGCTTTTATGGTTTATAGGATTGCCTCTTTCGGAACGCAAGTTCTTCGCTCGTGTGCGGAAGGGGTATTGAAAAATCAGCTGTTAACTGTTAACCTGTTAACCCTGAGGAGAGAAGTATTTCTCGAATGCCTTGTCGTAGTCCTCGCTGTTGCCCAACTTTCCGTTGATGAGGCAGACGAGCTCTACGGTTGCCTTGAGGCAGAGTTTCTCGTCCTTGGCACGGAAGATGTCCTGATGGAAAACATATCTCACGCCCTGTTTCTCCAGCCACAGACGCGAGAAGAATTCATCATCGCATTGCAGCGGAACCTTGTACTGCAGGTTCATTCTCGCCACCACAGCATCCACGCCCTTGTTGTGCATTTCGGCAAAGCTGAGACCGCATTCCTTCAGAAAGAGATGGCGGGTATGTTCCATGTAGTGCAGATAGTTGGCATTGTTCACGATGCCCTCAATATCGCACTCATAATCTCTTACTTCCATCTTCGTCTCAAATATATATCTGCTCATCATTTTCTCTTTTTTAGTTACTAAATGAGGCTAAAAGCCTTAAATCACTGCAAAAATAACCAAAATTTTCTATTTATTATTATAATAACAAGGATTTTTCAAGGTTTTTCAAAGAAAAAATTGTATTTTTGCCGAAACGTTTGGTTTGAGGAGGCAAAGAATGACGATGCAAAAACGCAATGGCAAGCTTTCTCCTTCTCCCTGCCATACGGAAATATCAGTTAGAGTAAAACAAATAAAATTTAGATAAAGATGAAAATTGCTTTGATCGGCTACGGAAAGATGGGACACATGATCGAGGAGATCGCCCTGCAGCGTGGCCACGAAATCGTTTGTAAGATTGACGTGAATAACCCTCAAGACATCGATAGCCCGGAGTTCTGCTCTGCCGATGTAGCCATTGAGTTTACCAACCCTACTGCCGCCTACGGCAACTATCTGAAGGCTTTCTCTCACAACGTGAAGGTGGTTTCTGGTTCTACAGGTTGGATGAAAGACCATAAGGAAGACGTGGAGAAACTCTGCGCCGACGGTAAGCAGACCCTTTTCTGGGCGTCTAACTTCAGCATCGGAGTAGCCATCTTCTCTGCCGTAAACCGCTATCTGGCTAAGATCATGAACGGTTTTCCACAGTACTCTGTCTGCATGCAGGAAACCCACCACGTGCACAAGCTCGATGCGCCATCAGGTACAGCCATCACGCTTGCCGAGGAAATCATCGACAATATCGATAGAAAGAAGGATTGGAAGCGTGGCGTTACTTACTGGACTGAGGATGGCCATCACGATGAGGGCGATGCAAACATCACCGATGAGGATTTGGTCATCAACTGCGTACGCGATGGCGAGGTTCCTGGAATCCACGCCGTGATGTATGATTCAGATGCTGATATGATTACCATCGAGCACAGTGCGCACTCACGCAAGGGATTTGCTCTCGGAGCTGTTCTCGCTGCTGAGTTCACAGCCAACCATTCCGGTTTGCTCACAACCTCAGATTTGTTTAAGTTCTAATAAATCCAATAAATATGATTGACAAGCAGAAACAAAAACTCAATATGAAGGTGCAGTGGGCGAAGTTCGCAGTAGTTCTCGCCCTCTATCTTCTCTTTCTGGTTTGGGTAGAAAGCTGGTTGGGACTCATCGTGGTTCCGTTCATCTTCGATGTTTACATCACCAAGAAGATTCACTGGCAGTGGTGGAAGGATGAAGAAGGCCCTGTGCGCTTCATCATGAGCTGGGTTGATGCGCTCGTGTTCGCGCTCGTAGCGGTTTATTTCATCAACCTCTTCTTCTTCCAGAACTACGTTATTCCGACCTCCTCTCTCGAAAAGAGTCTCCTCACGGGCGATTATCTCTTCGTGAGCAAGGTAAGCTACGGACCTCGCATCCCTCAGACTCCGCTCACCATGCCTTTAACCCAGCACACTATGCCGCTGGTCAACGTGAAGAGCTACATTGAGTGGCCTCACTGGGATTATCGCCGCGTGAAGGGATTGGGCAACGTGAAGCTCAACGACATCGTGGTGTTCAACTATCCTGCCGGCGACACCCTCTGTAACGAGGAGCGCTATCAGGCGAACGATTACTATCAGATGGTTTACTCCATCGGCGACCAGATACTGGAGCAGAACGGCCAGCAGCAGGATGTCCGCGTGCTGAACCCATTGCAGCAGCGCCACTACTTCGAGAAAGTGTATGCTGCCGGTAGAAACTACATCCTGAACATGCCGGGCGAATATGGCGACATCATCAGCCGTCCTACCGACCGCCGCGAGAACTATGTAAAGCGCTGCGTGGGCTTGCCTGGTCAGACCCTGCAGATCAAGAACCGCATCGTTTATCTGAACGGAAAGGCAAACAAAGAGCCTGATAACGTGCAGTATACTTATAAGATGAAGCTCAAGGGCGAGTTCCCTATCGACCTTGCCGATGAACTGGGAATCACCAACGAAGACCTGCTGATGTATAATCAGAGCGGCGTGATTCCACTCACCAAGAAGGCTTATCTCGCCCTGAAGGCGGACAAGAACCTCGTGGAGAGCATCTCCATCAACACCGATGCAAGATACGGCGACCTGTATCCGCTCAACGCCTACACCGGCTGGACATGCGATAATTACGGTCCTGTATGGATTCCGAAGAAGGGCAAGAGCATCGCTCTGACGCTGAAGAACCTTCCTGTTTACGAGCGTTGCATCAAGGTTTACGAGGGCAACGACCTGAAGGTAGACAGCCAGGGCAACATCTTCATCAACGGTAAGTTGGCGAAGAGCTACACCTTCAAGCTCGACTATTACTGGATGATGGGTGACAACCGCCACAACTCAGCTGACAGCCGCTACTGGGGCTTCGTTCCTGAGGACCACATCGTGGGCAAGCCTATCTTCATCTGGTGGAGCCACAGTCCTGATCATCCAGGCTTCTCTGGCATCCGCTGGAAACGCCTGTTCAACTTCGTAGATAACATCAAGTAACAGAAGTTTTTTGAAATCAAGAAAGCAAAGATAGATTTGAAAATCGCAGTTAAGTTCCTAATAGCTTTAGGATTGTCGCTGCTCCTGGTGTGGGCGGTGCGAACCTATGCCTTCACTGTCTTCACGGTGCCTGCGGGAGGTCTTCCTCCGCAACTGCAGGCTGGCAACCGGGTGATAGTGAATAGGATTGACTGCGATTTTTTCAATCGTGGCGAGGTGGTGGTGTTCCGTGATTCCGTCACGTATCAGCGCCGCAACCAGCGCCGCAAGATAGTTGCTGAGGCTTATTTCATAGGTAGGATAGAGAAGCTGCCGGGCGATACGATTCTTGTCGATACGGCGAGTTTCATCATCCCTACGGTGTGCTGTAAGCGCTGTGGCTGCAAGGATTGCCGCTTCTATCTCCTGAAAACCCCAACCGGGCAGCAGGTGGTGCATAAGCATCAGATGATAGGCAAGGCGTATAAGCTGTTCTAACTTTGAACTTTGAACTTTGAACTTGGAACTTTGAACTTTATGATTAGCAATAAGTTGCTAGAGTGGCTGCATATCATACAGTTCAAAGTACAAAGTAAAGAGTAATCATAAAGTTCAAAGTTCAAATCTCAAAGTTCAAAGTAATCATAAATCTCAAAGTTCAAAGTAAATTGAAAGCCCTTCTTTCCTCCACATATTTCGGTCCCATCCAGTGGTATCAGAAGCTGAACCGCTACGATGAATGCCTGATAGAGCGCCACGAGAGCTTTATCAAGCAAACCTATCGCAACCGTATGATCATCCCGACCACCAACGGCCCCCTCTCGCTCACCATCCCCACGAACCATAACACATCGCTGGCGATGAAAGATATCCGCATCTCCGACCACGCCAACTGGCGCCATGTCCACTGGAATGCGCTCCTCTCCGCCTATGGCGAGAGTCCCTTCTTCGAGTATTACCAGGACGACATCCGCCCCTTCTTCGAAAAGAAATACGAGTTCCTCTTCGATTTCAACATGGAGACTACCGAGAAGATGATAGAGCTTCTCGACATCCGTCCCAAGATTTCAATCACGGAGGAGTATATTTTAAGTGAAGAACGAAGAGTGAAGAGCGAAGAAACAACGTTCGGCGGCCAAGGGGAAAGCCAATTTGATAGCATTGCTGATCATAAAGTTCAAAGTTCAAATCTCAAAGTTCAAAGTAAAGAAGTTCAAAGTATATTTGATTTCCGCGATGCGATTCGCCCAAAGAAGCCGCTTCCTGACGCAGAATTCGTTCCCAAGCGCTATTATCAGGTCTACGGGCAGAAGCACGGTTTCCAGCCGAATATGAGCATCCTGGACCTCCTCTTCAATGAAGGCAACGAGGCGATATTCTACCTATAAATAATCAAGGTAGAGTATCGCCTCGCTGCTTTCTTATAATTCAATGAGCCTGGTTCTGTAATTAGAAGTAGTAGGCCAGCTTTGCGCGCAAGCCATTGTGATTGATGCCGAATCTATATTTGCTGTCCCAGCCTGCCGGCTGCTTGTAAGTGGTGGAAATGCCGCCAAGATTCACGCCAGCCGACCAGTGCTTGCTGAGCATGTATTCGCATCCCATTTCCGCATAGACGCCAAAGCCATCTACGGTGGCGAAATCGTCGTCTGTGCAGGCGTAGCCAAGGCTCAGCAGCAGATTCCAGATGAAGCGCTTGTTGGTCTTGTAGGCCATTTTGTAACCCGCACCGACGAAATAGTTCATGATTACATCGTTGACGTCATTGCCGCCGTTTCTAGGGATTTTCACCTTGGTTCTGCTGCCCACGCCATTAATGGAGAAGCCGATATAAAAAGGACGGCGGGTGTTCTTCAGTTTCCACAGATGGGCGTATTCCATGGTCACGTCGAAGCCGGTAGGCGTTCTGCCCAGTTTATCGCCGTTGGCCGTAAGAATTTCGTTGCTGAGCCATGAATATCCGCTGCTTACGCTGATGCTGTTGGCTGGCAGATAGCGCTTCTCGTTGTCTGCATCTTCTACCACAACCTTCTTCTCCTGCTCTTGCGCGCAGGCCTTCTGTGAAGGAATTCCACTCAAAAATAGCGCTAGTGAGGCGCATGCAGCCAATTTTGCTGCTGATTTTGAATTCATACGTTTAAAAATTTATTGTTAATAATTTGGCAGCAAAGGTATTAAAAAAAACGGAATCCCATAGAACATGCATGAAAAATATATAGAAAATGTAACGTTAAAAAAACTAATCCATAGTTTTCTGCCCCGCAACTCATGGTTTTCTGCCAGGGAAGTCATGGGTTGGCCGATGTGAAATCGTAGTATTCTGCCTTCTCTTGTCCTTATTCTAACGATAAATGATGACCGGCCCTGGTCATCATTTATGACCCGTTAAAGCCTTCATATAAGCCCTTTAGCCCTCATCTCCCGTTGCCCCATTCTCCTCCTCATCAACCGGGCAGAGTTAACAGGTTAACAGTTAACACCCCAAAAATGCATACTCCCCCTCCCACGCATATAAAAATAAGTATATATATATATTTAATATAATAAGGTACGCAAGGGGGAGGTAGGAAAAAACAGCTGTTAACTGTTAACCCTGTTAACCCCCTGCTGCTCCCAGATGTCCTTTTAGGAAATTTAAACAAGTATGCTTGGTGGTGTCATCAAAAAACCGTACTTTTGCGGTTAACAACAAACAATATCAAACATAAAAACGACAATGAAGAAACTGAAATTCCATATAGTAGGTCTTACCCACAACGACGTGAAAGGTCGTGAGGTAGAATACGCCAGGGAGGCAGAGGGCAGAACCATCTGTCTTGTGCCCGATGACGCCAATCCCTTTGATATGCTGGCTGTGAAAGCTTACGACAAGCAGCTTTTCATCGGCTATGTCTCAGCCCTGGAAGGCGAGGACGTAAGAGCCCTCATCATCGCCCGGAAGGGCAGGAACCTGCGCACCCGATGCCTGGGAAGCAACAGCAAGGAGGGAGCCGATGAGAAGTCGGGACTCCAGCTGATAGTGGAGGCGCGGGTAGACGTATCAGAGCAGGAGATAGAGCAGGCGCGCAGGGAAATCTATGATGACGGAATCTATGACGGCTGGCACTATTCCGGACCCATTCTGCCCATCGACAAGCTGACCCGATTCAGCGATTGCACCATGATGCTGGAAGGCGTCATCAACGACATCATCAGCATCCAGGAGCAACTCTCACGGGATTCAGATTCCTCTCGTGATTCAGATTCCTCTCGTGATTCAGATTCTTCTCGTGATTCAGATTCCTCTCATGATTCAGATTCCGCTGAAGCCGATAAGAACCCTCTTGATGCCGATTCCCGGTCGGCGCTGGAGGCAGAGCTGCGCGACAACCTGGAAGAGGCTAGGGAGCGGCTCAGCAGCTTCATGGAAATACAGCGAAGCGATTATTCGCGCGAGATGACGCAGACGAGAAACCGCATTCTCAACAACCTCGACCTCATAGACGATGAGGAAATCCATCGCATGGGCGAGCAACTGTATACGGAGATGGGATTCATTACCAGTTCCGCTTACCGTGAGCGTGCAGCCCAGTCTTTCTTCGTAGATGCGCCTATCGCCATCAAGAAGAAGCAGACGGGCGCCTACGATTACACCGACCAGCTGGACGAGATAGAACGCCAGCTCAAGGCCTTCCCCTTCTCGCTCTACCAGACGTTCAAGGCCGACCCGGTAGATTTCCTCCGCCAGGTATTCTATAAGCGTGTGCCTCGCAAGATGATGCTCCAGCTGCTCTCGGGCATCGTACTGATGATTATGAACGGCAGGGTGAGCGATGTGAAGCAGTGGGGCAAGCACGGCAACGAGGACTCGCTGATAGCGATGAAGGCTGTGGGCAAGAAGCCTTCGGGCATTGAGTGTAAGATGAAACTCAAGGAGTTGGTGGATGAAGCTATCCTTAAAATGGCGTCTTGGCATAAGCCTAGTACGGGTAATCTTCTGATAAAAAGCCAATCCGACTGGTATCCTATATTCCGCATGCTGAATGATTGGGGAATTTTTAATACTACCAGTCAGACAGCCTTCTGCGATTACCTGGAAAAGCAATATGAGGAATTGGATAAAGGGAGCGATGAGTTGGCTCCCTGCTGCAAAAGAAAGGATCTTACGCAAGCAGCAGCGCCTATGTTTGAAAGACATGATGCGCTGGAGTGGGGGCGTCTTCATCCGAAGAAGTGGAATGTAAGGTCCGACAAGTTCAACCATTATTGCGACATCGTTGATGCCTTCAAGAAACTTATGCGAGAACAAGCCCTCCTGGAACATCTGATCCTGGAGGATCTTCTGCCGAGCAAAAAAGACGAGGAAGATGATGATGATTTTGAAGAGGAAGAGTATTAAGAGGAGGATGAAGATTGATAGATGTAGATTGATTGATGAAGACCGTCAGGCGTTCCGGCGGATTTGCAATCCGCCGTTAAAAAATGTCCTAACCTATTTAGGATCTGCGGATTTGCAATCCGCAGCAAGGAGTATGCCCGCAGCAAGGAGTATGCTTTTTCTTTTGTTGGGGGATTAAAAATCCCCCGTTTTAATAGGTCGAACCTTTTTTAACGGCGGATTGCAAATCCGCCGGGACGCCTGACGGAGTTGCGTTCTTGATAAATTAAGAAGAGGTGTGTTATGACTCTTTCCCCTCAACTATTATACCCCTTTTATACCGCTTTTCTGCCCTTTTATACCATTTCGCCTTGCTTTTATACCTTTACAATCTTATTTTCCCGGACGTTTGGAAACGCTTCTTTTATTCCTTATTTTTGCACTGCTTTTCCGAACGGTTGAGCGGCGGGAGCCTGAGTTCTCGTCTTTGGTTTAATCTAAATATTTGTTATTATGTCTAATTTTAAAATGATCTCATTTGATGAATGCAAGCAGATGAGCCGTCGCCTCATCGCCATGAACCCTAATCGCAATGCAAACATGGGGCAGATTGCTACTTATCTCCTCGATTACTACACCGAGCTCACCAAGCAGTCCTGGCTCAGCACCCTCGTGGGGCAGATTCGTGACCTCACCGCCCAGCAGAACCTGATGGGCGAGGAGCAGAAGCAGACTGAGGCCTACAAGCAGCTCGACAAGCAGATTTCCGCACTCAAGAAGCAGTTGCCGTTCCGCTCTCCTCACTACTTCCACTTCCTCGACGACCATCGTGCCCAGAAGACCATCGACCCGGATGCCTTTACCTTCCAGACCACCGTGGACATCGACAACCCGGAGGAGGTGGAGACGGCGGTAAAGAATGCCCTGCTGCTGAACGGAATGTTTGATGATCCTGCCGAGAAGCTTCTTAGAGAGAAGATTTTCTCTGCCGATGAAATCGAGCTTTGGAAGGGAAAAGTGCTTCACGTGGAACGTTCGGCTCGTAACAAGGCGCACATCGACATCCGAATCCCTATCGGAATGACCATCGCTGAGGCGCAGAGTGCCTTCTGCAAGCTCATTCATGCCACCGAAGACCCAAGCTGCGTTACGCCTGAGCGCATCATCTTCATCACCGATGCCGTGAGCCAGATCTATACTGCCGACGACTGGTACAAGCGACTGGATGAGGAAGCCGTGGCAGAATATCGTGAGGCTTATAGAAAGAGAGGATTGGATATTGACGGTCGTCCATTGGATGTAGATTCTGCAAAGCATCGTACTGCCCAGCAGAATCCATCAGTTCAGCAGAATGCTGGCCAGCATCAGGTAGCTCAGCAGAATCCATCATCCTTGAATTCTACTCCTCGGAATCCATCAGCTCAAGGTCAATCTTTCCAGGGACAGTCTTCTCAGAGTCAATCTTCACAGGGGGCTTCTTCTGCATCATCATCTTCTTCCTCTTCTCCAACCGTAGATTTCCAACCCATTGAGAGCGAGGAGGAGAAGGCGAGAAGGGCTGCCAATGCTGCGCAGTATGAGCAGACATACGATGGCGTTCCTTACGAGGAGATTACCAGGGCGCTGGTGGATTTGATGGGCGGCGCTCCTGCCCATGGCAACCGCAACAACTTCATCTATCGTGAAGCCTGCCTGCTCAGATACATCTGCAACAGCGAGGCGGCTTGGATTAAGCAGGTAATCGAAATCTTCGGCGAAGACGAGGCGAAGGCGTTCGCCTCTGTAGAGAGCGCCTGCAAGGTGGCTCAGTCCTCGGATATGCCTCAGCTCGTGAAGCAGGCGGTGGAGCTTGCCCGCAAGAACTATCTCGCCAAGCAGGCCACCGAGAAGGCGGGAATCTACGCTGATGTTCCTCCTCAGATGCCTGCCCGATTGCCTAAGCTCATCAAGCTGCTCACCAGCAAGGTGCCAGCCGATTTCAAGCCGGCTGTGGCGATGGCGGTCTTTCCTCCGCTTGCCGCTCATCTCAAGGGCGTCAACTTCCGCTACATCGACAATCAGGTGCACGAGGCGGCGATGATGAACCTGCTCGTAGCCCCTATGTCGTCTGGTAAATCGGCGGTAAATGGTCCTATCGACTGCATCATCGAAGACCTGGTGCAGATGGATAAGGTGAACCGTCAGAAGGAGCAGGATTGGAAGGACGAGGTGAACACCATGGGCGACAACAAGAAGAAGCCCGTTCGCCCGGAAGACATCTGCATCCGCATCGTTTCGCCCGACCTTACCCGTGCTGCCTACATCCAGCGTCTCGACGACGTGCAGAAGGCTGGCGGCGCCTATCTCTACTGCAAGATGGACGAGGTGGACATGCTCAGGAAGTTCAACGACCCTAGCCAGCTGATCCGTCTCTGCTGGGACAACTCTGAAGATGGTCAGGAGCGTGTGGGCACCAAGAGCGTTACAGCCCGCGTAAAGACCCGTTTCAACTGGAATGCTTCGAGCACCATTGCCGTTACCCAGAAGTTCTTCTCGGTAAGAGAGGTGGCTGATGGAGCCGTGAGCCGCCTATCGCTTGCCACCATCATCCGTCCCGATTTCGCTCCTTATCCGGTAGTGGGAGAGTATGATGCGCTGTTCAAGTCGGAGCTGGCTCCTTACATCCATCGTTTGAATGCTGCCAGCGGTTTCAAGGAGTGCAGGAAGGCGCGCCAGCTTATCGAGCGACTGGGCAGTGAGATTATGGAGATGGCTCAGCTGGCTTACAACAAGCCTTACGCCGAGTTTGCCAAGCGTGGGTTGGCGAATGGTTTCCGCAGAGCGATGGTGCTTTATCTGGCGAATGGCGAGAAGTGGGAGAAGCCGATAGAGGATTTCATAGAGTGGAGCGTGAAGTATGATTTGTGGTGCAAGATGCGTTTCTTCGGCAATCAGATGCAGGAGGCGATAGATGCCGACAATCGTGCCGTGTGCCATTCATCCGGTGTGAGCAATCTTCTTCTCTTCGTTCACGATACCTTTGACAAGGCTGAGATTCAGAATGTCTGTATGGTTCATGGCACCAAGACGAAGCTTGCCATCCTCCTGTGCAACTGGAAGAAGCGTGGCTTCATCGTGAAGAACGATGATGATACTTTCTCCAAGACGGCTAAGTTCATCGGTAAATATGGCCATTATGGAACGCCTGGAATGGCAGCGTAAGGCTGAGAAGAGAGGGTGTGTCAAAAGTCCAAGACACACCCTCTCTTTCGTTTTTTCATCGATTTCCTTCATCGGATTGCGCTGAGTAAACGCCCTGAAAGGGCAGAAGCTCCTAGCCCAGGGCAATCGCCCTGGGAATCATGGCAGCACGTCTGTCGCCCTGAAAGGGCAAAAGCTTTAAAAATACCGCCTTTTTGTAACATCTCTGTAAAGGTTCTTGACCTTCATCAAGAAATCGGTGCTTTTTGTAACTTTTCTCCTAAAAAGTTTGTGTTCGAACACAGAAAGTTGTATCTTTGCATCGGAATTAAGAAAGAAGGATAAAAGATTAGTAATTTCAGGATACGAAAGGTATTGATAATAAGGGATTAAGATGGAAAAGTCAGGATACGGAAAAGGTTAATGATTGATTTCAGGATAAGAGAGGTATTAGAAATAAGGTAAAGATTGAAAATAGGGTAACATTGAAAGATTGTTAAGAAAAGGATAATGTTGAAATTAAAGTAAAGAAAGGGAATAGTTATGTTAGTATTAGGTATTGTTTTCGCAGCAGTAGTAGCATTTGCTGCAACAGTAGGCGCAGCTAGCAACAAGCTTGCTTAAGCTGCCAGTGAAGTAAGGAACTTTAAAAGTTCAGAAACAGTAATTGAAGCAAAGTAGGAAGCCAATATGGGCTTCCGAGATGGAGAAGGGGAGCCAATGGGGCTTTCCGGAATGAGGGAGCAGATGATGCTCCTTTTTTTGTTTAACATCAATATCAGGCAGATATAGATATAAATAGACGATATAGATATAAATAGATAAGGTATAAGATTATCACCTTCAAAAGTGCAGTATTAATTCAGTTAGATATCAAAATCAGCAGTTTTTAATTCATATAGGATATTATACTCAGTAGGTAAGAAACAAGTTATTATACTTAGTAGGTCAGAAAAAGAAATCGGGTAAGTTAACAGGTTAACAGTTAACAGCCCGATTTTCTTTGTTTCTCTTTATTTGCCAAGATAAGGCTTCAGGATTCTAACCCAGTTCTGGTAGCCTTTTCCGAGCAGATGCAAGCCGTCGTTGCTGTAATCCGGGTTCATGTCCTGGGTTCCAGGAACCACGAACTCAGAGAAGAGGTCGATGTAGGTCAAGCCACGTCGGTTGGCGATGTCCTTGATCAGGGCATTGAGGGCAGGAACATCTTTCTTGCGGCTCATATGGTCAACAAACATGTTGAACTTTGGGTTCAGCGGCAGAACGCTCTGCAGATAGAGTCGGGTAGAAGGAGATTCCTTCTTGATCCGTTCAGCAATCTCATCGATGTTCTTGGCGATTTCCTCGATGCTGCGGCCTCCGGAGAGGTCGTTAATGCCGATCAAGAGGAAGATCTTGGCTGGCTTGCCTTTGGTGATGACGTGGAGGCGGTCGAGAACGCCATCGGTTCTATCGCCGCTGATTCCACGGTTCTTGGCGTGTGGGTTGCCAAGCAGTTCCGTCCATTCACCTCCGTTGGTGATGCTGTTGCCCAGGAAGATGATGTCCTTCTTGCTGGTTGGGAGAACTTCAAAGAGCGTAGCTCTCTGGTCATAAAATGTAGTGTGCTTGCGTCCTTGTGCCTGTAAGGTAGTGCAGGCGCAGAGGAGGCAGATTGATAACATGAATTGTTTCATCATAATGTATAAAAGTTAGTTATTAACAATGTATTTTAAAGCTTTTGCCCTTTCAGGGCGCAGGGCGAAATGCTGTTTATACCCAGGGTGTTGCCCTGGGCTAGGAGCTTCTGCCCTTTCAGGGCGTGTGGGGCATAGCCTCTGCCTTTCAGGACGCATGGGGCGTAGCCTTTGCTTTTTGCATTGCCTCTGCTATTTTTTTTGGTTCAAAAACTACTTGAAAATCAGGGTGGTGAGCCTGTCTTTATCAAACAGCTCCTGAGCCACGGCTTGAATCTGGGCGGCGGTAATCGCATCCACCTGCTCATAGAGGCGGTCAACGTTCTTCTCCCAGCCATAGTGCAGGAAACTCTTGCCGAAGTCGAGGGCGAAGTTCTCGCGGTTGTCGCAGGCCACGCCTATCTGACCCTTGATCTGCTTCTTGGCAGCCTTGAGCTGCGCATCGCTCAATGGCTTCTGCATGAACTTATCCAGCTCCTTGCGGACCAGTCTGAGGCAGCGCTTCACATCGTGTTCAGCGCATCCGAAATAGATGCTCCAGGTGCCCGTGTCGCCATAAGCCACCATCGTGCTTTCTACGGTGTAAACCAGTCCGTTGTGCTCTCTGAGGGCGAGGTTCAGCTTGGCGTTCATACCCGGTCCGCCCAGCATATTATTGAGCAGATAGAGCGGCATTCGGCGGTCGTCGTTCACATCGTAAGCGCGGGTTCCTATCATCACATGAGCCTGATGGGTATTTTTCTGCATCACGATTGTCTGGCCAGCAACTTTACTTTGAACATTGAACTTTGAGCTTTGAACTTTATGATTTGCATCGCCTGCTTCCATTTCTTCCGTAGGTGTTTCGCCAGTAGGCGTTTCTTCAGCAATCCTTTTTTCCGTAGGCGTTTCGGCGGAATTGCAATCCGTCGAGCAAGCAAGCTCTCGGCCTTTTGGGCACTCTCCCAAAGCCTTCTGGATAAGCTTCACCAGCTTCTTGAAATCAATATCCCCGTATGCGAAGAATATCGCATTATCCGGCCGGTAAAGCTTCTGCGTGAACCTCAGCGCATCCTCCGTCTTGAAAGCCCGAACCTGCTCGGCTGTACCCAGGATATTGTGCCCCAGCGACGAACCCTTGAAGAGGATATTCTCGAACTCATCGTAAATCAGTTCGGCAGGCGAATCGTTGTAGCTCTCTATCTCATCGCAGATTACCTCCACCTCCTTGTCTATTTCCGCCTGCGGATAAACCGAGTGGAAGACAATGTCGGAAAGCAGGTCCACAGCCCTTGCGATGTGCTCCTTCAGGATGGCGGAGTAATACACCGTGCCCTCCTTGTTGGTGTAGGCATTCAGGTCGCCGCCCACACTCTCCAGACAGTTGAGTATGTGCCACGCCTTGCGGCGTTCGGTGCCCTTGAAGGTGACGTGCTCGCAGAAATGCGCCAACCCCTCCTCGCCCGGCTCCTCGTTGCGGGTGCCGGCGTTTATCTGGTAGCCGCAATACACCACCTTGCTATCCGATGGCAGGTGGATGATGCGGAGTCCGTTGTCTAATGTATAAGTATTGTATTTCATTTCAAGGTGCAAAGTTACATTGAAAATGTAATTTATCCAAAATATTGGGCATTTATTTTGCATTATCGCCAAAAAGACTTATCTTTGTCCCCCAAAAACAATATAAAAGAGACATAAACAATGCGTAAGGTTATAGGAATAGGAGAGACCGTGCTTGATATCATCTTCAAGAACGGCAAGCCGATAGAGGCAGTACCAGGTGGCTCATCGTTCAATGCAGTCATCTCGTTGGGACGTGCGGGCGTGAATGCTTCGTTTATCAGCGAGGCGGGCAACGACCGTATTGGTGAGTATGTGATTCAGTTTCTGAGAGATAATGGGGTGAATGCCGACAATGTGAGCATCTTTCCGGAATCGAAGTCGCCGCTCTCGCTGGCGTTCCTCGACGAGAACAACAATGCCGACTACATCTTCTACAAGGATCATCCTCACGACCAGCTGGAATTTGCCACTCCGGAAATCAATCCTGGAGACATCGTGCTCTTCGGTTCGTTCTTCGCCCTGAATCCGGTGGTTCGTCCTCAGGTGGCCGGTTTTCTGGAGTACGCCAAGAATCACGGTGCCATCCTCTATTACGACATCAACTTCCGTGCTTCTCATCAGAATGAGATCATGAAGATTACGCCTAATTTGATAGAGAACCTGGAGTATGCTGATTTTGTGCGCGGAAGCCATGAGGACTTCGGAATCCTCTACAAGAAGCCGGAGGCGGATAAGGTGTATAATGCCGAAATCAGTTTCTACTGCAAGAAGTTTATCTGCACCCAGGGCGCTGAGCCTGTAGAGGTGAGAGCCGAGAACGGCTTTGCCAAGAGTTATCCTTCGGAGAAGATGAAGCCGGTGAGCACCATCGGAGCCGGCGATAACTTCAATGCCGGTTTCGTATTCGGACTGATCAAGGATGGAATCACCCGCGAGGATATCGACCGTGGGTTGTCTGAGGCGCAATGGGACAGCCTCCTGAAGAGCGCCCAGGAATTTTCCACCGAATGCTGCAAGGACATCTACAATTATGTTTCCAAGGAATTTGGAGAAGAAAAGAAGAAGGAATTGTAATTCTAGCAATACGCCCTGAACCAACGGTCACCGGCCGAAGGGAAAGGTAAAGGGCAGAAGCTCCTAGCCCAGGGCAACACCCTGGGTATAAACAACATTTCCCCCTGTCGCCCTGTAAGGGCAAAAGCTTTAAATATTATTATAGAACATTGTAAAATAAAGAAAAGATATGACAGAAATTATAGACAAGATTTATTACGTAGGTGTTAACGACCGCAACAAGCATCGTTTTGAGGGTCTCTGGCCTTTGCCTAATGGTGTGAGCTACAACTCGTATATCATTGATGATGAGAAGGTAGCGCTGGTAGATACTGTAGAGGTAGATTTCTTCACCCAGTTCCTGGAGAACATTCACGAGGTGATTGGCGACCGCGAAATCGATTACCTCATCATCAACCACATGGAACCTGACCACAGTGGCTCTATCGCCCTCATCAAGAAATATTACCCTAACATCAAGATCGTGGGCAACAAGAAGACCCTGGGAATGCTCGAAGGCTTCTATGGCGTTACCGACGATGTGGTAGAGGTGAAGAATGGCGAAACTCTTTCTCTGGGCAACCACGATCTGAGCTTCGTTCTCATCCCTATGGTTCACTGGCCAGAAACGATGGTTACCCTGGATGCGAAGAACAAGGTGCTCTTCTCGGGCGATGCGTTCGGCTGCTTCGGCGCGCTGAACGGCGGAATCATTGATACGGAAATCAACTGCGAGACTTTCTGGCTGGAGATGGTTCGCTACTACTCAAACATTGTGGGTAAGTATGGAATCCCTGTTCAGAATGCCTTGAAGAAGTTGGCTGGCGTGGAGCTGGATTACATCTGCTCAACCCATGGTCCGGTTTGGCACGAGCATATTGAGAAGGTAATCGGCATGTATGATAAGATGTCGAAGTATGAGACGGAGCCGGGCTTGGTTATCTGTTACGGCACCATGTACGGCAACACCGAGCGTATGGCCGAAATCATCGCCCGTGCAGCAAGCAAGGCAGGCGTGAAGAACATCGTAATGTACAATATCTCGAAGACTCACCACAGCTACATTCTGCGCGACATCTTCCGCTACAAGGGCCTTATCGTAGGTGCTCCAACCTACAATGCCGGTCTTTATCACGAGATGGAGGTTCTCCTCTCCGAGCTTGCCAATAAGGACATCAAGAACCACCTTCTTGGCTGGTACGGTTCTCATTGCTGGGCAAGCAAGGCTGTGGCTAAGATTCAGGAGTGGAACGAAACCAAGCTCCACTACGAGTCAGTGGGCGAGCCGGTGGATATGAAGCAGGCGATTACTCCAGAGGTGAAGGCGCAGTGCGAGGCGCTGGGTAAGGCGATGGCAGAGAAGCTGCTGGCGGAATAAAAGTTTAAGGGCGGAAGAACAACTGGGTTAACAGAGTTAACAGTTAACAGTTGTTTTTCCGCTCTTTCTTTGTTTAAATACCTTAAATATTCCGTGTAAATTACGATAAAACTTTGTGAAGTCGAGTAAAAAGTGTACTTTTGCTGCAAAAATATGTGTCTTGACACGAAAATTTTCAGTGAAATGATGTATTTTGAGCGCAAGGAATATCTAGATAAGCTCATCTCTGCCGAAGGCAATGGGATGATAAAGATTATCACTGGCATCCGCCGATGTGGTAAATCTTTTCTTCTTTTCAACATCTTTTGCAAGCATTTGCTTGAAAGAGGTGTTGCGGAAGACCATATCATACAAGTAAATCTTGAAGACCGTAGAAACAAGAAGCTCCGTGACCCGGATGCACTCTTAGAGTATATTGATGCTCAGATGGTTGACAAGGAGAAGTATTACATTCTTCTTGATGAGGTTCAGATGGTAAAGGAGTTTGAGGATGTGCTCAACTCTTATCTCCATGTAGAGAATGCTGAGGTGTACGTAACTGGTTCCAATGCCCGATTTTTATCAAAGGATGTAATCACAGAGTTCAGAGGACGAGGTTGGGAAATCCGAATTCATCCATTGAGCTTTTCTGAATACTACGAGGTTGTAGGAGGAGAGATGCAACAAGCTTTGGAAACCTATTATCTTTATGGTGGATTGCCTGCTGTGGTGCAGATGGAAAGTCCAGAAGCCAAGCAAAACTATCTTCGAGAGATTTATGAGACCGTTTATCTGAAAGATGTATTGGACCGAAATCGCTTGAAGAATCCAGAGGGAATGAAAGAGCTGGTTCGTCTCCTTGCATCTACGATAGGTTCTTGTACCAATGTCTTGAAAATTTTCAATACGTTTAAGTCGGCTGGTGGAGTAGAGATAAGTGGCAATACTATCAGCAAGTATTTGGAATACCTTCAGGATTCCTTCATCATCAGCGAGGCTTTGCGTTATGATGTGAAGGGACGCAAATATATTGGTACTGGTACCAAGTATTATTTCGAGGACATCGGTATCAGAAATGCCGTGGTAGATTTCCGACAGATAGAATTCACCCATATCATGGAGAACGTGGTTTATAACGAATTGCGGAAGCAGGGTTATACTGTGGATGTGGGATCAGTGGAGAGCTTCAAGCGGGATGAGAATGGCAAGCTGCAGCGTAGGAATCTTGAGATTGATTTCGTGGTGAACCGTCATGATGAACGCCTCTATATCCAGTCGGCTTACGCCTTGCCGGATAAGGAGAAGGTAGATCAGGAGCAGGCTTCTCTTTTGAATGTAAACGATGGCTTCCGCAAACTGATTATTGCAGGGGATAGATATCGGTCGGGTTATAATGAAGAAGGCATTCTGATGATGAGTCTCTCCGATTTCCTCTTGGGGAAGAGCTAGATTGTCTTGAAGAAATATCAAGAGCGGAAGAACAACTGGGTTAACAGTTGTTTTTCCGCTCTTTCTTTTGTTTCTGAGTGTTTCGTTTATAGGCTTCTATTCCTTCCTTAATATCAAAAATGTGCAAGTTTGCCACTTTTTGATATGAGAAATGTGCAAGTTTGCCGAAAAATCATATTAACGAAGAAATAATGGCAGAAATACAAAAAGAAAATCAATACTGCTCTTTCTTTAGAGTTCTATATGGTTGCAAATTAAGCATATTGAAATATGCTTAATTTGCAAGCCTTGTTTTTAATATTGATATTCAATAAGTTATAATCGTAAATTAATATAGAAAATGAGCGAAACAGAGTCCCTTTTTCCTTAAAATGCACGCTTTTGTCTGAAAAATCGCCTAGAAATGCAAATTAAGCATAAAAAAATAGGCTTATTTTTACCAAAACTTGCAGATTAAGAAATTTATCCGTATATTTGTGCCCAAAAATAGTTGGAATTATGGAATATACGGCACTTTTAGAGAAACAGATATTGGGTAGGTTGAAGATAGACAACCCTTGGTGGACGGAAGGCAGGATACCTTCTTACTATCAGGAAATGAGTCCTCGCCTCTATCTCGACATCTTCTATCCACTGGTAAGGGATGTCAGCATTCAGCGTGCCCTCATCCTGATGGGACCTCGCCGAGTGGGTAAGACGGTGATGCTCTATCATTCCATCCAGCGGTTGATAGACGAGGGCGTATCGCCTCAGAATATCATCTATGTTTCGGTGGAAACTCCTATCTATAATAATATCCTCTTGGAACAGTTGTTTTCTTTGGCAAAACAGATATTGGATAAGGAAGACAGCCAGGAAGAATTTTATGTTTTCTTCGACGAGATACAGTATCTCAAAGACTGGGAAATCAATCTGAAATCCCTGGTAGATACTTATCACAACGTGAAGTTTGTGGCTTCCGGTTCTGCTGCTGCGGCATTGAAAAAGAGCAGCAACGAAAGCGGAGCGGGCAGGTTTACCGATTTCAATCTGCCGCCGTTGCTTTTCTTCGAGTATATCCATCTTAAGAAATATGAGCATCTGATGCGCCAATCCAAGGTGGAATGGGATGGGATAGAGAGCGATATCTATAGTACGATAGATATTGATAAGCTGAACAGTCTCTTCCTCGACTATATCAATTATGGCGGTTATCCTGAGGTGGCTTTTTCTTCCCGAATGCAGGAAGACCCGGGGCAGTTTGTTCGCCACGATATTGTAGATAAGGTGTTGTTGAGAGATTTGCCGAGTCTTTATGGCATTTCGGATGTGCAGGAACTGAATTCGTTGTTTACGATGATAGCTTATCATAGCGGTATGGAGTTTTCGTATGAAAGTATGTCGAAGGAATCGGGAGTCAAGAAGGAAACCATTCGCAGGTACGTCCAGTATCTGGAGGCTGCTTTCCTGATAAAGGTTGTGACAAGAACGGATGATACGGCAAAGCGATTCCAGCGCCAAACTACTTTCAAGATTTATCTGACTAATCCTTCGCTGAGATGTGCGCTTTTTGAGCCAATCAAGATCATGGATGGCAATATCGGAGACATGATAGAAACTGCCATTTATTCGCAGTGGATTCCGAGAAAGGGACACATTGCCTATGCCAACTGGAAGATGGGGCGTTCGCAGGGCGAGGTGGATTTGGTGGGCATCAATGATGCTTTGCAGAAGCCTTGTTGGGCGGTGGAAATCAAATGGTCGGACAGGTTCTTCGACAGACCTTCTGAACTTTCGTCCTTACAGTTTTTTATGGAGAAGAATCATCTGCCTCAGGCATTGGTAACTTCCATCAGTAAGGGAGGAGTAAAGGAGATGGATTTTGGTACGCTTCATTTCATTCCTTCTGCCTGCTATGCTTATACGGTAGGAGAGAATACATTGAGGCAAGCCAGGAAGAGTTTTGGTTTGTAAGAACGTAAAAAGCGACCTTCTGCCGAATTGTATTCTCGGTAGAAGGTCGCTTAACTTCATTTCTATAGATGATTCTATAGAGGGTTCTATCCCTCGCAGAGCTTTGCCAATTCTTCCAGGTTATCCGCTACTTCTATCACATCTCGCCAATCGCCGCGAATCATGCTTTTCTCTGCCATATCATCCAGCAGGGCGATGGTGGAGTTCCAGAAGCCTTTCATGTTGTAGAGAATCACCATCTTGTGATGGTAGCCGATGGTGTGGGCGGCAGCGATGGTGAAGATTTCATCCAGGG
>ERZ773202.1009-NODE-1009-length-20648-cov-6.749915_pt1 | contig 20648 bp, 19 predicted proteins | sample MGYA00580998_ERZ773202 | MGnify/ENA primary metagenome ERZ773202 (study PRJEB29015, sample SAMEA2737803) | human gut metagenome | biome: human gut; feature: human-associated habitat; material: faeces | place: China | collected 2012 ...
TACCATTGTTGCGTTTATTGTTTTTGTTATTTTGGGTGTAATGCTGAATTCACGTTTTAAAAATAAAGTGCAACAAGAGAATGATGACAAACCTTTTGATTTAAGCCAAATTAAAGAAGATAAATATCACGATATTATTCGTTACTATACGGAATCTGATGAAGAGCATAAGGCTCGAAAATGAAAAAAATCGTTTGTATATTATTAAGTATGTTTCTCTATGGATGTGGAACTTTAACGACACTGAAAGATCCTTGTCCTTATATTGGAACTCGATACGATTACAATATGGTAGTTGGTAATTTTTACGATGGTGTTGGCTTTAAGCATATGACTAGACCATTATATTTTATCGATTGGCCTTTATCTGTTGTGGCTGATACAGCATTGTTACCGATCAATATTCCTCGTTACTATCTATCAGATGATGAAGCAAGAAAATCGTGTGGGCAATACGGTGACCCAAATAATAAACATCCTTGGATAAATGAAAAGTAAACTAAATTTACTTTTTTAGAATTTACAGGATTTACAAATAATTCAACCTTTAAATGGGAATATTTTGTATGTTAGTCGATTTAAAGATAATCAATATTTCTGTACGATTGAAGTGTTAAGTGTGTCGCCGATTACCCTTGATGAACTGACAGAACAGCATGCGAAGCAGGAGAATATGACGCTAGGTGAATTGAGAGAAGTGATTCAGGGGATTTATCCGAATGAAAATATATTTTATTTAATAAGATTTAGTTTAGGAGCTAATGATATGCATTTAATTAAGTATGGTTTGGATTGTGTAGGATTTATATTTATTTATATTGTTTCTATTGTTTTTATTGTTTTTTTGTCAGTGATAAGTAAATCATCATTGGATAGTATAATTGTTATTATGTCATTGATTGGTCTTATTTTTAATAATCTAGAAAAAGATTACCCAAAGATTGAATTGTATTTGAGAAAATTTACAATATATTTTACTCAGCGTTTGAATGTTACATTTTTTGTTCCAGTATAATTTCCAGTTCCAGTAATAATCATAGTTGCTACTCCAGAATTTAAATTATCTTTATAAGTTACATTATATGTTGGATTACTTGTTTTTCCACTTGGTATTGGTACTGTTACATTAATATTATCTTGCACTATATTATTTCCATTATATACTTTGTCACTTACACCATTTACTAATGCATTACTTATATTGTAAGGATTTATTTTCCATATAACAGTAACATCATTATTACTTCCATCATTCCATATATGATTTTGATCTAATATATATGTTATATTGTATTTTCCAACATTTGTTGCATTTTCAATACTTCCATTTTTAATGCTTACTCCATCTGGTTTTACTATATTAGAATTTTGTATTGTTCCATTATAAGTTTTATGACTTGAACTTACAGGTTTTGTTATAACCTTTTTATTAATATTAACTTTTATACTACCTGATTTACTATTATAATTATTGTCTCCACTTACAAAGTAATATACTGTATATTCACCTGCATTAATCTTTTTAGGTATACTTTCATTTGATGAGCAACTAGAAATAGGATTATATGAATAACAAATATTACCTTTAATATTACTTACTGTTATAATTTCTTGTTCTTTTCCATTATATTTTAAATCATTTGCTTTTACTATTACTGGATTATCATGTTTTATAACAGTTATTTTATAACTTGCAGTTAAACTTCCAACTTTAGCAGTTATAATAGCATTACCTATTCCTTTAGCAGTTACAACTCCATTATTAATTGACGCAACATTATTATTACTACTTGTCCATGTTACATTTTTATTATCAGTTGTATTACTTGGATTATAAATAACAGTTAAATTTTCTGTTTCACCTATATATTTTTTACCACTAGTTTTATTTAAGTTAATGCTTTTAAGTGGGTTTAATATTACTTTTTCAATTACTTCATAATTAAATGTATTACTAATTCCTTCATATGTTATAGTAGCACTATAACTACCCACTTTATTTGTATTAAAATTAGTTATAGTATATTCATTATTACTAAGTTCTTTTCTATTTTTAGTATAATTAGCAATTACTTTTAAACCCGTTAAATCTACATTATCACCAACTGTATAAGTTGTTTTATTTGGTGATGTAATACTTAAAGATAATAAACTATTATTTGATTCTTTATACTTAATATGAGTTATATTATCTTTTATATATGAAATATATAATCTATTACCTATAGAAAATACACCACTATAATCTGCATTAACACCACTTGCAATATTATTTCCTTCCATTGTAACTTTATCGGATAATGAATAAACCATTAATACATTATCGTTACTATATATATCAGTTGGATCTTTAATTGTTCTTAAATAAAGATTACCTTGTGATTTAAATAATTGTGGTAAATTATATGGAATTGTTTCAGTTTTCTTTTTAAAATTAGTTCCATCAAATTCATATAATTCAATATCACCAGTATTTTTACCAGCAATAATTATTTTATTATTTAAATCTTTCGCATCATATGAATTAACTAATATATCATTATTAATTTCTTTAAGAATATTATTACTATATTCATATATTTTTATCTTTTTAGAACTAGATTCTCTTACCATTAAATATATTTTATTATTAATTGATAAAACTTTTGGATCACCTACAAATGAACCACTATAATAATTAGTTACTTTAGTTATATTATCATCTTTATATTTTAATAATTCAGCATTATTATTGTCATACATATTAGCAATATATAATTCATTATTTATTACTTCAGTACTCATATAACCAGTTGAATAGTTATATTCTGCTCTTTTTTTCCATATATTATTTTCTAAAGAATAAACACCTATTTTATTCCAACAACCATATATTAAATATAATTTATTATTAATTATTTTAAACTCCATTGTACTTGGAGATACATCACCAATAACAATATTAGTACCATTTGATATAGTACTCCAATTACCATTATCATAAACAGTAGTATATAATTTATTATTTGTTATTGAACCCACATATATTTTATTATTCATTTCTATAGATGTTTGAACTTTATAACCACTATTTTTATTAATATCATCATATTTTAATTCATTCCAAACATCTAAATCACCTTTATTTGGAATACTTACATTTAATGTAATACTATTTGAACTTGATGAACCTATTTCACTAAGTACTATACCTGAATTAGTTCCATCACTATATAATAATGCTTTATCTTTACTATTTAAATCACTATTACCTACAGTTGTTCTACCAAGTTCCTTAGAAAAAACTGTATTATAAACTGCTGAAGATGGAGTACTATTTAAAGCAAAAGAATTATCTCTATATACATATACACCGTATGAACCAAATTTATTACTTAAACCAGTTATTGTTGTATTAATTCTATATACAATAACACCACTATTACTTATACTTCTGTCTATCTTATCAAATAAAGTTGGTTTCTTTCTATATTCTACAACAAAAAATTCATAATCATTTAATGGTGATTTAATTATATATGCTTGATTACCATCTTTATTATCTTGAGTATTTAATGTAATAGTTCCAGATTTAGTAATTTCATCAATACTAAGCCAATTTGTAAAATAACTTCTTAAATAAGCAAGTGAATATGGAGGTGGTGAAATAACATTACCCATAATATCCCAAGTAAATACTGGATAATCATTATTACTATTATATAAATCTGGATAACCTAAAGAATGCATAAATTCATGAATAATAACAGAACTCTTAGTATTTCTAATTGAATATGTATTAAGCATATTATAAGTACCTAAAGACTTATTAGATAATGTTATATCATTACCACCAGGATAATCACTCTTATGAGATACAAGAGATGAATTAGAACCAGCATTATCAGCTTTATTCCTTAAAATAATAGTTAAATTATCAACAATACCATCATTATCATAATCAATTGTTCCACTAACATTTGGATATTTTTTTAAAACATCACTAATAATAATTGAATCATAATTAGAATTATTCGCATCATCTTCTGTAATACTAAGTTCAATTGGAATAAAAGTACTATCATTTATTTGAGGAAATAAATTATATAAATGGAAATTATTATAAGATATATTCTCTAAATAATTCTTAACACTAGTTTCACTAGAACCATTATAATACTCCATTATAGTTTTATAATTATCTTCCATATATTTTTTACCCTCTAAATCGCCATTAAAATATGTAAAAAATACTACGTTAGCATAATTTTTTTCATTATTAACACTTTTAGCATATATATTACTAGGAAATAGTAATATAACTATCATAATTAATATACATAAAAACTTCTTCATAAAACACCTACTATATCTTTTAATAATTATAACAAATATATTTTAAATTTTTAATAGTTAATATTAAAAAAAATAAATTGTACATTAGTTTTTTTCTTATCTTTTAAATATTCTTGAAACATTTCAAGTAAAGTAGATTTACCACATTTCTTTATTCCAGTTATGACTTTTATTAATTCTTTATCTTTAAATCTTTTTAATATACTTAAATATTCATCTCTAGCTATCATATTAATATCTACTTTTTCATAATTTGAATATACAATGTTTTATAAAGTTTTTGCAATCAAATACAAAAACTTTTGTTTTTTTACTTTTTTTGTATTAATAAAACATTGCAATAATTTTCTAAAGTATTAAAAAAAGCCCGTTTTTATGCGGGGTTTATATCGTCCATTATAGTTTTTATAGTTCTTAATGATTTACCAATTGTACTTACAATTTCTTCTTGTTTAATATTTGAATTTTCTTTTATTAAATTTATTATTACATTTATAATATTTTTTACATTTTAATCGCTTATAATAACTAAATTACTTCATTTTTGTGATATTTAATAATTATATCATCTGTTATTTCTTTATTATAAAGTTCTCCTTCACCTGATTTTGACCATGGACTAGATTTACTATGAACTAATCTTACTAATTCAGATGCGGATAAATTACCATATTTATCTAACGTCTTATCAATACTAATCAGTTTTTTTATACCATCTTTAGAAGATATAATTCTACTTCTAACTGGCATAAGTTTCAATCCATTAGAGGATAAAATCGAATTATCTGTTTCTTTTATTATTTCTGAATTTCCACAATATCTTTTATAAACTCCCAATATAACTGGACCATATTTATATGCATATATATAATCATTAAATAGTTTATCATTTGATTCACAAAGATAATCTGCATAGCACATATATAACAATTTTTCTAATTTTAAATGAGTACATGGCATCTTTGCTAATATGTATTTAGCTACATCAATTCCACTTAACTCTTTATCAAATAAAACAATTCTGACAAATTCTTCTACAGTGCTAACTCGTTTAACATTTTCAAAGAATTTATCTTTTTCTATCACTGACTTCCAATCTTTTGAATTTGTTTGAATGTAATGTGTAGACGTTGGCACATTATACCCACATTTTTCAGTAATATAATTTCTAACATTTTTTATTTCTTCTTCTGTTTCATTATTACAAAAATCAATACATATTCTTTTACCAATAGAATATGCACTACATAAAAATATATAATGTGTAATCATATTAAACATCCTCCTCGTTTTCTTTTTCCCATTTTGTGTAAGCTTGTTTATATTTAAAATGTGATGAATAATTACTCTCTTCATGGCTTTTATCCCAAATTTGAAGTTCCCATGGAAAAACATAACTATTACCTTTTCCAAAATATAAATGCACCGCAACATATTCTCCTTTACTTCCAGATATGCATTTTATACTATCAAACTTTTCTTCTACTATTTGAAAAATACTATCAAAATTTATATTTTCAGGACATATAATTCTAAAACCTAAAAGATCATTCAAACACTTGTTAATAGGTATTTTACCATATTCATGAGTTTTTGTATAATTTTTTATTTTATATTGTATTGAGTTTACTGTCTTAATTCTGAATGTCACGTTTTCTATACCCAAATTATTTACTTTATCATGCATATCATCGACTTTACTACTTATAAAATCTCTATATTTCAATACATATAAAAATAAGTTTTCATCATTATATAAATTTTCAACAAGATTTTTCTTCATATTAAATTTCACATAATTGTCATCATTTTTCCAATCACTATAAAAATTTTTGAATTCATTTTGTAAAAACAAAATCAACCTTTCTAAATCTTCCATATAAATGATTCCTTTCATAATATTAATAGATGACAAAATTATAACAAATTCTTCTATAAATATATTATAACAAATTATTTTAGAAAAATATATATAATTATCATCTAATAATTATATTCTCTCTTTTTATATAAAACTCCCCTAAAAATATAAAAAATTATAATATAATTATAATTTTTCAATAATAATCATTATATTTACAATACAAATATAGGGTTTTTATTCAACATTTTAACTAATACATTTAAATAAAAAATTAAGTTACTATTTAACTTAATTTTTTCACTACCTACCAATTTTTATTGTTAAATTTGAATACCCATATTTATTAAGTAAACCTAATAATGCTGAACCATCTATTAATGTTATTGGTTTATCTTTTGAAAATTCATATGCTTCTTTACCATAAAAACTTGTAGTAACTAAAATTCCTCTAGTTGCACCCTCATGAATCATTGTTCCATATAAGTCCCTAACAGCAGATACTGGAACAACATTATTATATCTCTTTGCTTGTATTACAAATTTACCACCTCTAATAGGATCACTATCAAATGCAATAGCATCTACTCCACCATCATGACTTGCTTGAGTAACTTTTACTTCTCCACCATTAACATTAAACATCTTATCAAATAATTCTCTAACAAAATATTCAAAATCCTCCCAAGGCATTGTAGCAAGATTAAATCCATCTAATGTTATATTTTCTACTTTTTTACTTTCAATAAATCTTGAATCATTTCTATTAATATCTAAATAAGGAATAACTGGTGTAATCGTTAATATGTTTGGAGCAAAAATACCCTTTAATCCTTTTATACAAGTTTTATAATCAATATTATTTAAATTTATTTCATTAAACTTATCTTTACTTACTTCTGCTGTTAATACACAACTCTCTGCAGGTTTCCCATTACTTTTATCAATATATTTTAACCATCCATTATATACAATTGCATCAATATAATTTTCACTATCAGATGAAAACAATTCTTTTATTGTTCTTAAACAACACATATAAATTACATCATTATAAAATTTTTCAAAATTTTTATCAGACATCTTAATTTCATCTATTTCATTTCTAGTTGAAACATATTTATGTTTAATAATTCTTGGAACAAGTTCTTCATTAGGTAAATAATATGCAACAACTAAAATCTTATTTTCTTTTATATATTGAATTTCAAAATCCTTTATGAATTCATTAGGATATATACTATTGTCTAATACATATGAAAAATATTTTTCTATTTGAATATTATCTCCATTTTCATATTTGCTCTTATTTACATTTACTTCTTCATTATGTTTATTTTGTTCATTAATAAATAGTATTTTATTTTTTTCATAATTATTTTTTTGTTTTTCATATTCTTCATTATAATAACTAAGTCTTATTTCATATAATTTATTAGCTTCTGTTTCTTTTTGTAATCTTTTTTCTATTCTACTTTTAAATATTTTTTCTAAAAAGTTTTCTTTAGGAACATCAAGTTCTAAGTAAACCTGTTCCAAACTTGGTTTAATTAATTCTGTAGAAAATGATTTATATTTTTTGTTTTCCAATAATGAATTATAATATTTTTTTGATGTCTGATTATATATATGTTTTATTATTGATTTATATTTTTCAACTTTTATTTCATCAACGTGTGTTAATCTTTCAGCTTGATTTTTCATTTGTTCTTTATTTTGTCTATTTAATTCACGATTAATTTTATCATTCCATATTCTTTTTTGATTTTCTATTTTACAATTAAGTTCATATCTATTAGGAGCACTAATTTCCTTACTTACTCCTAAAAATTCATTTGATAAAATTATCCTATAAATATTTTTATTAGCCATATTAATTACTTCCTTTCAATATACAACCTTTATATAATTATAAACTTAAATAGGACATTTTATCTTTATTTTAAAAATTTAACAAAAAATCACGTTTTTTTTGCATATTTTTTATTTTTTTATTAAAAATTAATAAAAAAATCAAGTTATTTTTAACTTGATTAATCTCTTGAAAATAAATCTCTTGTATATATTTTATCTTTAACATCATCTAATATGTTATCATTTCTATTAACTAATATAACATCAGATATATTTTTAAATTCATCTAAATCTTTTATAACTCTACTATTAAAGAAATTATCTTCTTTTAATGTAGGTTCATAAACTACTACTTCTATACCTTTTGCTTTAATTCTTTTCATAACACCTTGAATAGCACTTGCTCTAAAATTATCTGAACCACTTTTCATTGTTAATCTATATATACCAACAATTTTAGGATTCTTCATTATAATTTCATCTGCAATATGATTTTTTCTTGTTTTATTACTTTCAACTATCGCACTTATTAAATTTTCTGGTACATCTTTATAATTTGCTTTTAATTGCTTAGAATCTTTAGGTAAACAATAACCGCCATATCCAAAGCTTGGATTATTATAATGGTTGCCTATTCTAGGATCTAAACATACTCCATCTATTATATCTTTTGTATTTAATCCTTTTAATTCTGCATAAGTATCAAGTTCATTAAAATATGCTACTCTAAGTGCTAAATATGTATTAGCAAATAATTTAACTGCTTCTGCTTCAGTAGAATTCATATATTTAACTACTACATCATCTTTTAAACATGCACTTTTTAATAATCCAGCAAATTCTTTTGCTCTATCACTTTTTTCACCAACAATTATTCTAGATGGATATAAATTATCATATAATGCTTTACCCTCTCTTAAAAATTCAGGACTAAACATAATATTATCAATATTATATTTTTCTTTCATATTATTTATAAATCCAACTGGTATTGTACTTTTAACAACCATAACAACATTATCATCATTCATAGAAATAACTTTTTGAATTATATCTTCTACTGATGATGTATCAAAAAAATTTTTTTCTTCATCATAATTAGTTGGTGTACTAATTATGACAAATCTAGCACCTTCAAACGCTTCTTTATAATCTAAAGTAGCTTTTAAATTTAACTTCTTTTCCTTAAAATATTTTTCAATATATTCATCTTGAATAGGACTAATCCTATTATTTATAATCTCTACTTTTTCAGGTATAACATCAAGAGCTACTACTTCATTATTTTGACTGAGTAATGTAGCTAGCGATAATCCTACATAACCTGTACCTGCGACTGCTATTTTCATTTTAATTTTCCCCCATTATATAAAATTCTTTATACCATTCTGCAAACTTTCTAAGTCCCATTCTTAAATCAGTACTTGGCTTGTAACCAAAGTCTCTTTGAAGAGGCGTTGTATCAGCATATGTTACTGGAACATCACCAGGTTGCATTGGTACTAATTCTTTATGTGATTCAAAATCATAATCTTTTGGTAAAACTCCTGCTCTAACAAGTTCTTCCTGCAATATAGTAACAAAATCTAAAAGGTTAACAGGATCACTATTACCAATATTATATACCGCATATGGTGGAATTGGTAATCCATCTTCACCATTTTTTTGTTCAGGAGCACCCTTCATTACTCTTACAATACCTTCAACAATATCATCAACATATGTAAAATCTCTCATACAATTACCATAATTAAATATTTTAATTGTTTCATCTTTTATTAATTTATTTGTAAAACCAAAATATGCCATATCAGGTCTTCCAGCCGGTCCATAAACAGTAAAAAATCTTAAACCAGTTGATGGTATATTATATAATTTTGAATATGCATGTGCAAGTAATTCATTGCTTTTTTTAGTTGCAGCATATAAACTAACTGGGTTATCTACCTTATCATCAGTTGAATATGGTACTTTTTTATTAGAACCATATACAGATGATGATGAAGCATAAACCAAATGTTCAACTGGATTATGTCTACATGCTTCAAGTATATTATAAAAACCAATCAAATTTGATTCTATATAAGCATCTGGATTTGTAATACTATATCTAACTCCTGCTTGTGCAGCTAAATTTACAACTATTTTAGGTTTATATTCTTCAAATATTTTATTAATTAACTCTTTATCAGATAAATTACCCTTAATAAATATAAAATTATTAAATTTAGATAATTCTGCAAGTCTGTAATCTTTAATTTTTACATCATAATAATCATTCATATTATCTAATCCAATAACTTTAACATTATCAACATCATTTAATAATCTTTTCACAAGGTTTGAACCTATAAACCCTGCTGCTCCTGTTAATAATATTGTTTTATTATTTAATTCTATATTTTTCATTTTTGAACCTTCTTTCTAATTTTTAATACTAATTTATCTATATTAATTAAACTATTAACATATTTATAATTCAATATATAATAAATGATACATGCTAAAACAACTTGAATGCTAATTTTCATTATACTATTCAAATTAGTAAAGTTTAAAGGATAAATTATTATAAACATAAGCAATGATTTAAGGAAAAATGGAATAATATCTTTAATATATTTTTTTATTGGAAGTTCATTTTTAATTGAAATAGTTTGATATAACATAACAGATAATTCTGCGAATATTGTACCTATACATGCACCTATTGATTGATATTTAGGAATAAATATTAGGTTCAATATTAAATTTACTATAGCTCCTAAAAATGCAGATTCAATGTATATCTTATCATACTCTTTAGGAATCAAATATTGAGTTCTAAGGACATTACCCCAAGATAAAAATAATACAGTTATCGATAACAAAATTATAATAATTCCGGATTTTTCAAAACCTAATCCAAAAAATAATATAGAAAAATTTTTACTAATACAGATTAATCCAAAAGTCATTGCAAAAGCTAAAAACATCATTAAATTGATTGATTTTTCTATTATTTTCTTACTTTCTTGTTCCTTATTTTTAGCATACAAATTACTCATTCTAGGAAGCATTACAGTACCTAAAGCAGCTATTATAGCATTTGGAACACTAATTATTTTTTCTGCATTTTCATAAAATCCAACTTCTGACATATTTGAAAACCAACCAATCATTGTTTTATCCATTACTTTATAAATGGCAACAGCTACGACTGGAAAAAACAATTTTAAACATGGTATAAAATGTTTTCCTATATCACTGAATTTTATCTTAACATTATTAATATATCTTTTTACAAATGGCCACAAAAACAATTGACTTGCTAAAACACTACTGCTAAGTATAAATGTATATATACATAAATCATTTTCATTTTTTACAAATAAAAATATAAATATTAAAGATAAAACTTTTATTATTGTATTTCTTGTCACTGTAAGCTTAAATTTTTCTATTCCAAAGAAAAACCAATTAATATCAAAAACACATGATATAACATATATTAACTGAATAACAGCAATTTTCTTATATTCAATATTGAACAAATTCAAATAAATAAAATATAAAATAACCATTAAAGTCGATGTAATAATTTGCATACAATATATTTCTTTAAATGTTCTTGATAATTTTTCTTTATTATCCCTTACCTTTGCAATAGATCTATTACCATAATTATTTAATCCAAGCATTGCAAACATCATAAAATAATATGCTATTGAATATGTGTACGAATAAGTTCCTATACCATCTACTCCAAGTACCCTTGAAACATATGGAATAGTTATTAAAGGTATCAATAATATTAAAATTTGATATGAAACATTATATATAAAATTTTTTTTCATTTTAAACCTTCTTTATTACTCTAGCGGGAACACCAACAGCCACACAATTATCTGGGACGTCCCTTGTTACTACAGCATTTGCACCTATTATTGCATTATTACCTATTTTAACATCACCTATTATTTTTGCACCTGAGTATATAGTTACATTATCACCTATTATTGGAAATTTTCCCTTTTCTTTTCCAATTGTTACTTGTTGGTATATTTTACAGTTATCACCTATTACTGCACCACTACCTATTACAATTCCAATTGCATGTACCATATAAAAATTTTTACCGATTTTACATTTTGGATGTATAAATAATGAATATTTTTTTAATAATTTTTCAAAGTAAAGTTTTTTCTTAATTTTAGATTTAGTTTTAAACATATTATTTAATGTCACGTGTGCATTATAACTTGTATCGAATAATTTTATAAAAATATATCTAAGTTGAAATATTTCAATTGAGCGAGTTAAAAACATATAAAGCCTTTTATTATCACTAATGTATGGATATAATCCATTTTTATCTACTAAATTACTTTTATTAAAATCTAATTTCATAACAATTTGACTTCTATTCTTACCACTAATACTATCAAATGTAAGTAATCCATTACTATACCTAGGATGTAAATCACATCTATAAATATCATTTTTACGAGTATTATGATATATCTGCGCAATTTCACAAATTATACCATTACTATCACATAAAAACAAATGTTGCATTCCGTTATGATCAGCATAAGTATCTGTTATAAATTTGTCTTCATTAACATAAGATGGATGACCATCCTTATTTAAAAAATCCAATATTTTACAAGAATTATTATCAATATTATACAATCTATATTCTACCATATCATTTTCATTTATAACAGTAAGTAAAATTTCTTTATCATTTTTCCAAGTATAATGTGAAGCTCTCTTAAAGTCATTTAATATTGTTTTTATTTTTCCTTCATAATCTATAATAAATATTCTATTTTTCAATTCACCCGTTTTTTCTTTATATAAATGAAAAAACATAAGTGTATCACTGAATGGACAACAAGAGATGTGGTTTATATAATTATCAGTAATATTATTTAAATTTCCATATGAAGATATATCTTCAATTGATAATATTTTTCTTTTTGAATTACTTTCAAAATCTCCTCTATATATTCCATTATCTTTTAAATCATATATTTTTAAATTATCATATCCATATTCTGGTCTATTAATATTTAAAATTGTAAAATCTGTATAAAAAGAATATCTCATAGTTCTTTCAATATCATATATTGGAAAAGGAAATTTCTTTTCTTCTTTTGTTTTGATATTTACTATTCTTGATATATACCCATTATCAGTATCATAGTCATTAAAAATTATTTCATCTTCATTTAGCCATCGTAACCTAGAACCCATTTGATAATTCCATGCTTTAGTACTTGCTAAATTATAAATTTTTTCTTTTTTAAGATCATAAATACAAACTTGAGCAAGATCACTTTTATTATCAGTTGTAGAAATAAATAGTACCTTATCTTTATTTACTGATGGATGATCATAATAACCAAAAAAAACATTTCTTTTTTTTATTTTTATTATTTTTATCTTATCCACATCTACACACAATTCTAATTTTTTATGATAAAAATTTATAAATCTAAAAATTTTTACTATTAATGTTCTATAATTGTCCATTCCAATTAATTTAATTAAATATTTCTTTATTTTTTTCATATAAATCCTCCTGTTTCTTGTTTTTTAACTTATTTTTACATATTAATTTATATAATAATATAATAAATATAATAGTGATTAAAAATGATGTTTTATTAATGAAAAACTCAAAAATAAAATATGGCAAACTAGATACAATATAAACATACAAAACTTCATTTTTTATGGAAGGATTATATACATATTTCTTATATATAAATGTTATCCATAAAGAAATATACATTGGACCAATTATTAAACCAAATACACCAAAATCTCTTAAACATACATACATAAAAGTTACATTATTGTTCATTTTAAATGAATTCGTAACCTGTATATATTGCTGTACTTGATTATTTATTATTTCAATTCCACTTAACATATTAGTATCAATTCCAATTAATTTTATTAATATTTTGAAAATATCAATTATTGGATTAAACATAGCTTTACCATATAATAAATGATTATCATCCAATAATGATATTGAAGGATTATTAAGATGTATATCAAAAAGACGGATACTTCCAACATAATACGAATATAAATTAAATAAAAATCCTTCATTTTTAGATATTGTTCTCTCTCTTGTCACCGATGTAATAATTATAAATAACAAAACTACCAAAAAAATCAATTTATAATTTTTCTTTAATATTTCAAAAATTTTTCCACGATTTTTTATATATATAGCCACTAATATTATAAGAGCTAATTCAACTATGACTGATCTACCACCAAAAGTTGTAATGGTTTGAATCGTATTAATAATAGTTATAACTATCGATAATTTACATTTTTTTTCTTTTAAATAATATACCAATGAATAAATAAATATAGCTTTGTTTAATGGCACTAAAATATATGTCAACATTATTTTTGTATAAGAAGAATATATATCATTTGAAAATGCAGCAGATCTAACAGCAGTAAAACCATATTGAGTCAATATTTTTATTCCTTCAATGGTTGTTGGAATCATTAGAATTGTAATTAAAATTGATATTGTGGTTAATATCTTTGTGTTTATTTTTTCATTTTCTATATATTTTCCTTTATTTACTTTTATTGACATAAAAACGATTGTAAAAAATTCAAATGAAATTAATGCAATCAATAAATACCAATATGTTTTATCAGTTGGCACTCTAAACCCATATAACCCAAACATAGAAAAAATAGCTACTATATAAAACATTATCAAAAAAACATTTAAATAGTTTACAAACTTTTTATATATTTTTGCATTAAAAATTACAAATAAACCTATTATTATAGTGTATAATATTGCAAACATTCCTATTTTCTCCTCTTCAAATAATATAATTTCATATAGTCTAAAAATATATATTTAACATAACTACTCGAAAAAATAATTTTAAAAAAGTATTTAAATGCTAAAAATATTTTTTTCTCTTTCAAGTACAATTTTAAATAATCCAAATTATTCAAATCCCTTTTAAATTGTTCTATTTTTTCTACATTAAAGGCTTCATTTTTTTCTAAATATTTTTCTAAATTTTCTTTTGAAAAATCATCTTTTCCACATTTAATTCTTTGTTTATATAACTTTTTTATGTATTGTTTTAATAAATATTGTTTTAAAGGATTCGTATTAGATATATTATTAGATCTAATTCTATATTTAATTAAAGGTTCATCTATTATAGAAAAATTTAAATTATAATAACTAGCTCTTAACCATAAATCGTAATCCTGAGAAGCAGGAAATAATCTATACTTTCCAATTTTTATTATACTATTTTTTTTCATCATAGCACCGGAATGTGTTATAACTGATGCAACTTTTAACATTCTTTTTATTTTTGAATCTTCAGTTGGTAAACTTGATGGAATATTTATTATATTGTCGTTTTCATCAATATCAATTTTATTTGTAGAAACTATATCAATTTCAGGATTTTGATTCAAAAAGAAATATTGAATTTCTAATCTTTTAGGATCAGAAATATCATCAGCATCCATTCTTGCTATATAATTACTTATAGAATTATCAATTCCAATGTTTAAAGACTGTGCTAATCCCATATTTTCTTTATTAATAATAATTTTTATTCTATTATCTTTATCGCTATATTCTTTTAAAATTTTTTTGTGATTTTCATTACTAGGATTATCCAAAATTATTATAAATTCAAAATTTTTAAATGTTTGATTTAACATTGAATCGATAGCTTTTGTTAAATCTTGTGTTGATTCATTATATGTACTCATTACAATTGAAATTTCAGGTTTCATATCTTCACCTTCTTTCTATAATAAAATCCATTTATCGTCATATATTAGCTCACTATATTCAAAATTATTCCATTTTTGGGGGGCAATAACAATCTTATTTTTATTATTTGATAAATATTGTGCCCACCAACTAAATGTACTATTAGAGATAATAAAATGTTTACATGAATACATTAATCTAATTTTTTCCCAAATTGGATCATTTCCACTTTCATATATAGTATTTTTTGGAAAATGCATATTATTTTTACACCACTCAACATCATCAGAAAAAACAATATATTGAGGTTTTTTTACCAACTTATTCATTTCTAATATTGCATTTTTAAAATATTCAGGATTGCAAATATAGTAATTATTCTTATTAATAGAATTCATAAAATCCCCTCTTCTTATTGTTACACAAATTGAATTAGTACTATTTATTTTTTCATATAATTCAATATTTTTTTCAATAACAGAATATTTTGGAGTAAACAGTTTTTTTATCTCATTCTTCCTATTTTTATAATAAGAAAAGTCTTCATAACACCCATAAAATACGATATTATCAATTTTTGATTTGTAAAATTTATCCATACCGGGTATATAATAATATAAACCATTTCTATTCATTTGTTTTTGAAGTTTTTTTAATATATTATAATCGTTTTGATTCAATTCTCTTTTTTCTAATTTTGCCTTATTTCTTATTATCTTAGTAACAAATTTAAATTTAAAGTCTAAAATCTTCTGATATAAAGTATAATGAATTTTATCTATTTTTTCATATTCATCTATAGTAAAACTATCTAATTCATTCTTAAATGAGTCATCATACTTTTTAAAATGTTCAAACGAAATTTTTAGTTTTTCAGGAATATTTTTATCTTTCATATATAAATTAACAAAGGCATATTGAAAAAATTGATTTCCAGCTCTACCACTTATCTTTAATTGAATCATTTATCTTCACCACCATTTTTTATATTATTTATATAATCATAAATATCAAAATACCTTTTATAATCCCTTTCTTTTGTATCACTTATTACATACTTATCATTTTCATATTGTTTAAGTTGTATAGTAATCAAATCATCATATTTTTTTGAAGTAAAGCAAATTTTATTTTTTGCAGGAAATTCATCAAATTTTTTCAATTCATTATATGTGCATAGATTTTGATCATTAAATTTGTAAATAATGTTATTCCAATTAATTCGTTTTGATCGTCTATTCCATTTTTCATTTATTTCTTTAATATTATTGTAATGCAAAAAACAAATTTCTAAATCATCTATTACACCTATTATTCCGCTATACTTAGTTTCTTTTAAATATTCCTTGTATTTTGATTTTTCAATAGGAATTTCTTTTATTTCAACATAACTTGTATATTTTTTTATGTCATAAATAAATTTTATATATTCTGGTGCCATAAAAAATAATCCACACGTTGGTGATTGATACGGAATATGATTATTTCTATAAACAACTCCACCAAAACAATTATTTGATATAATTGTAAAATCCTTGTTTTTTAATCTTTTGTTTCTTATATCACCAGATATTCTATAATATCTATCTTTTAAAAATTTTTTTAAACTATTCTCCTTCATTTTCTAATTCTAACCTTTCATAAAGCAATTTAATATCATTTTTATAATTTTTTTCTTTTATTTTACTGTAATATTCAAATGCACCATTACTATATTTAACAATATTTTTTTCACATTCTATTATTTTTTGTTTTAAGCTCTCGTTGCTTAATTCAAAAATACATCCATTTTTTTCTATATAATCAACTGCTGCTGAAACATTTGACACTAAACAAGGTATACAATATTGCATTGCTTCTAACGGAGTTAATGGTGCCCCTTCGTACCATCGGCTTGGAAAAATAAGAGCTCGTGCACCTTTCATGTATTCTTTTACTTCTTCGTTATTTTTCCATCCAGTAAATTCTATATTTTTATATCTATTTTGCAATATTGCCTTTTCTGATCCATCACCAACAACAATACCCTTTAAATTTAACTCTGATATAGCATCACAAAATAAATCAACACCTTTTTCTTTTGAAACTCTTCCAACGTATAAATAATATTTGTTAATTGTTGGATCAATTTTTTTAGGATTTTTATCAAAATCAATTGGATTAAAAATTCTATGAATTTTTGTTTTACAATTTAAAGTTTTCTTTAATATTTTCTTGCTAAAATCTGATATAGAAATAACATCAGTCAATCTATCATTAAGTTTCACTATTTTATTTTGTACAAATTGTCTCAGTATTCTATACAGTTTAAACATATAATTTCTAGAATCACAATTACATTTTATACATTTCCAAGATAAGGGTTCTAAACAACAAATTTCATTTGTCTTATAATTAAAATATCCACCATTTGGACAAGCAGTAAAATAATCATGCATTGTAAGAACAAGTTTAAATCCCAACTTCCACGAAATATCAAAAATACTACTAGACAAGCACTTTGTCCAACCGTGTACATGAATAATTGTTTCATTTTTGTCAAGAGTCAATAATAATTTTTTTAGTTTTCTTTTTGCTCTAAAATTATAAATGCCATTAATCATTCCCCTTAGTCTATTTCTATCCTTTAAAGCCTCGCCTTGATTAGTGCATATTCTTTTTACATTTTCTTTTAAAGTACTAGTTTGTTTAGAATCTCCAGAAAAAAAATAAATATTATATTCATTAGAAAGTAAATTAGCAGTGTCTATTGCAACTTTGCTCGCACCACCTTGTATATAATCAAAATCATTAATTATGACAACGTTTTTAACTTTTGGCATTTACATCTTACCTACTTTCATTCCAATATATCTTGCAGCCATATCAGGCACAAACCTTATAAGAACCTTTATATTTTTGTCTTGAATCGCTCTTTTCAAAATATATTTAGCAAGTCCACCACCAGATTTATTTGTTCCATATTGATCAAGATAATTATTTTCTTTAAAAAATTTACCAGTTAATTTATACCTGTCATAAATTTCTTTTAATGAAAAATTATGTGAATGATACACTACAGAATCTGCGCAATATTTAATTTTATATCCATTCATTATAAGTTTATATGAAAAATACATATCCTCACTAATTGGTAGTTTTTTACCATCATACCCATTTAATTTAGTAAAAATATCCCTTCTTATAGCTGCTGATGCATCTGACGAAAAAAATGTCTTTAATCCCATTTTCACAATATCTTCATTGGATTTTATAAAGGAATTTTCGGGATAATTAAATTCTCTAGTATATTTTTCAATATTATCATATTTTGTAATTTGTCTACTATAAGTTGCTTCTACTTCACCTGCAATTATAGGTTTAACCAAATTATAAAGCCAAAAATCACTTTCTATAACTATATCCTGTGTTATAAAAACAATTATATCGGCTTTACTTTTTTTTGCTTCTGTTTCTCTCGTTAAACTGTGAGAAAAATCTAACTTATTAATTAAAGTATAATTTAATTTATTACTTTTTAATATTTTTTCACTATCATCATTGCATTTTGTTAAAACATACTTAATTTTATTTATATTTACATTTTTTTGTTTTAATAATGATCGATTCAAATTATATATATATTCTTCAGCATTATATAAAGGACATATAATATCAATATTCACACCTAACACCTCTTTTCTAAAAAATAAGATACATTTTTCAATGTATCTGTTTGTTATTTAGCACCAACATGACCAAATACTGCTGAAAATGTTCCGAAAAATATCTTTACATCCATTTTAAATGACATATTATTAGAATAATAAGATTCTAATTTTAATCTTGTTTTAAAATCAGTTTTACTTCTTCCAGATACTTGCCAATATCCTGTTAAACCTGGTTTCGTTTTAACAATTTCATCAAAGTATCCATTCATATCTTTTTTCTCTCTAGGTAGATATGGTCTATTACCTATAACAGACATATCACCTTTTAATATATTTAATAATTGTGGTAATTCATCTATTGAATATCTTCTAATAAATCTTCCTATTTTAGTTATTCTAGGATCATGATTTAACTTTTTATTTTTTTCATATTCTTCTTTCATCTTTGGATCTTTTTCTAACATTTCAAAAAGAATATTATCAGCATTTACTACCATTGATCTAAATTTATAAAAATTAAATTCTTTACCATTTTTACCAATTCTTTTTTGCACTAAGAAAACTGGTCCTCTAGAATCAATTTTAATTAAAATTGAAACAATTAGAAATAAGGGTGAAAGTATTATTAACCCTATTAATGAACAAAATATATCAAATGTTCTTTTACATGCTAAAAACATTGTTTTTCTAATAGAAATACTATGTACTGTTTTTGCTACTAAAACCTCTTCTTGCATATCACATTTCCTCCCTCTTTAATTACTTGGCTGTATATTATAATTAAAGTGTACTTTTTTGTCAAATTTTGACGAACAAAAATTTTTACAGAATAAAAAAACATTAAAACCACATATTTTCTATACCAATTTTATCATAAATTAATGCTATAGACAATATAAAATTTTAACATTATACAACTTATTAACAGTATTCAATTTATACATTTTAATATTAAAAATTATTTATATTTAAAAAAAAACAGGAATAACAGGCTAGTGAGCTTGTAATGGTAAAAGTGCTACAACTTTTACGTAATAACTTATTTTATTAATATTTTCTTATACTAATTCATATTCTCTTGAAATTATTCTGTCATCACTACAATATTCAATTACATATCTATTTTCTTTCTTGCAAATTATTATTCCTATTGTTTTATTTTGATTTA
>ERZ773202.1034-NODE-1034-length-20214-cov-6.804603_pt1 | contig 20214 bp, 12 predicted proteins | sample MGYA00580998_ERZ773202 | MGnify/ENA primary metagenome ERZ773202 (study PRJEB29015, sample SAMEA2737803) | human gut metagenome | biome: human gut; feature: human-associated habitat; material: faeces | place: China | collected 2012 ...
CATACGTATATGAGGACTTCACCAAAGGCACCGTCTACTCTGCCGACAACCAGAAGAGCGAGGGACTGCTCAACATCCACCTCGCTGGCAACGTGCTTCACTATGTGGGTAAGGACGGCAAGGTGTATGCCAACGACAACCATCGCATAGCGCGCGTTGAGATAGGGCAGGATGCCTATATCGTAGTTGACAACCGTCTGATGCAGGTTGTCAGTCAGAAGGGTGCCGATGTGCTGCTCAAGCTGGAGCTTGCCGACTTCAGTCAGCTCACTCAAGGCTCGGGCGGAGCATACGGTTCGTCGCTCAATTCGTCTGCCTCCAACCAGCTGTCGTCGCTCGACCTGGGCGGACTCAACCGTCCCGAACATGGCATGATGCTGCAGGAGAAGCACGACGGACGCGAAATACCCGTCAGCACCGTCTACTACTTCGCCATAGGCGGACAATGCATCGAGGCAAGCAAGGGCGAGGTACAGAAGTATGCCGGCGAAGAGCGCAAGGCAGAACTCACCCGTTTCATTAAGGAGAAGAAGGTGAAATGGAAGAACGAGGACAGCCTCAAGGCTGTGCTGGAATACCTGAGCAGGTGATATAAAGCATCAGCAGATTGATTAATAAGATAGCGTTTATTCCGCTACGAACACTCATTTCACACCCGTCGGAGCGGAACAAACGCTATTTTTATTCAATCCTAATAATTATGAAAACCATAGTAGTTGGCAGTCTGACAACAATTTTATGTCTAAATTCTTGTATACACAAGAAATTTGTACTAATTTTGCAGCACAATTCAACAATCGTTGGTATATATTAACATTTTAATCAATTAAACACAAAGAACAAAAGCAATGAAAACCAAAACGATCCTGAAGTCGCTTATCATCGCAATCATCATATTGGCAGGCTCGCTGCAAGCCGACGCACAAGAGAACCAGAAGAAGAGTATTTTCGGAATTGCCAACCGCGTAGGTCTGGGTGTAGGCGCAGGTACAGAGGGTATCGGCATCGACGTAGCCACTCCGCTGAGCCGTTATGTACACGCCAGCTTCGGTGTGAACATCATGCCCGACATCAAGATCAACACCACTGCCACCGCAACTATCGAAGAGTTGGGCCAGGACGAGGAAATCGACATCACCGGAGGCATCGGCCGCACTACGTTCAACCTTAAGTTCGACTGCTATCCCTTCCCCAATTCAAGCTCGTTCTTCGTAACAGCCGGTTTCTCGTTCGGTGGCGACAAGATTATAAAGATTACCGGTCACAGCGACGAACTTGCCGCACTTGTAGCTCAAGGCAAGGATGCCGGCATCGAAATCGGCGAATACAACATTCCCGTTGACGAGAACGGTGACGTTAACGGTGGCGTAAAGGTGAAGAACTTCCGCCCGTATCTGGGTCTGGGCTTCGGTCGTATGATTCCTAAGAAGCGCGTTGCTGTACGCTTCGAAATGGGCGCCCAGTTCCAAGGCAAGCCCGTTATATATGCCGACGGCGTTGGCGATCTGCAGAAAGTAGTAGGTCAGGACCCCGACGACGACATCTCCAAGATACTCGACTACGTAAAGGTTTATCCCGTGATAAAGCTTTCTATCAGAGGAAGAATTCTGTAATTAGATACGCATAAAGCCCCACCCCCAGCCAATACAGCTGGAGGGTGGGGCTTTTTCTTTTCATATATTTTTAACGGGGCATTCTGTTGTTTTCTCAATTATTTTTTGTTTATTTGCATAATAATATTGTCAACTAAAAACAAAAATACTATGGGAAAAGGTAAAAAAGGCGGCAAGCGAATGACAAAGAAACAGCTTGCCCCGAAACTTGAGGAACTCTTCACCTCCAATCCCGGCAAGACAATGTCGTTCAAGGAGATTTTCCGTGCTCTGCATCTTGACACCCATCCACTCAAAATGCTCGCCATCGACATCATGGAAGAGATGGCTTGGGACGACTTCATCACCAAGGTGAGCGACAACTCCTACCAGCTCAACATGAAAGGGCAGGTGCAGGAGGGCGTGTTCCAGCGCAAGACAAACGGCAAGAACAGCATAATGCCCGACGGTTCGGACAAACCTATCTTCGTGGCTGAGCGCAACTCGATGTGGGCACTGACCGGCGACCGCGTGCGATTCGCATGTATGGCACGACGCAAGAACCATATCAAGGAGGCGCAGGTTATCGAAATACTCAAACGTGCGAAGGATACGTTCGTCGGACGATTGTCGTTCGACCACGACCTGTGCACCCTCATCTCGCCATCCAACGTACTTGCCAACAGCATCATCATTCCGCGACGCAAGCTGAAGGGCGGCAAGGACGGCGACAACGCTGTCGTTCACATCGTGGAATGGCCCGACCAGGACCATCGCAACATGATTGGCGAAGTGGTGGACGTGCTGGGCAAGGCTGGCAACAACGATGTTGAGATGAACACTATCCTTGCACAATACGGCCTGCCGTACAAGTATCCGAAGAACGTAGAGGAGGCTGCCGAGAAGATTTCGGCTGAGATAACACCCGAAGACTATGCCGAACGCGAGGACTTCCGCGACACTTTCACCTGCACCATCGACCCTAAGGACGCCAAGGACTTCGACGATGCGCTGTCAATCAAGAAGCTTAAGGACGGACTTTGGGAGGTAGGCGTACACATAGCCGACGTGAGCCACTACGTCAAGGAGGGTTCGGTGATAGACAAGGAGGCTGTGAAGCGTGCCACAAGTATATATCTCGTCGACCGCACCATACCGATGCTGCCCGAACGTCTGTGCAACTTCATCTGCTCGTTGCGTCCCGACGAGGAGAAGCTGGCATTCTCCGTCATCTTCAATCTCGACGACGACGCCAACGTGAAGAAGTATCGCATCGTTCACACCGTAATAAAGTCAAACCGCCGCTACGCCTACGAGGAGGTGCAGCAGCTGCTTGAGGACAACGGCGTAGTTGACGGAACGGGCAATCCGGCTCCTCCTGCTCCTAAGGAAGGATACCGTGGCGAGAATGCTGACGCACTCATTCAGCTCGACCGTCTGGCAAAGAAGCTGCGCGCGGCACGCTTCAAGAACGGAGCCGTGAAGTTCGACCGCGAGGAACTTCACTTCGATGTAGACGAAAAGGGCAAGCCTATACGCTGCTACTTCAAGCGCTCGAAGGATGCCAACAAGCTCATCGAGGAGTTTATGTTGCTCGCCAACCGAACGGTGGCTGAATCTGTCGGCAAGGTGGCAAAGGGTAAAAAGCCCAAGACTCTGCCCTATCGTATACACGACAATCCCGACCCGACGAAGCTGGAAACGCTGCGCGAGTTTGTAGTGAAGTTCGGATACAAGATGAAGACCGACGGAACGAAGGGCGCATTGGCGAAGTCGCTCAACACGCTTATGTCGGCTTGTGAGGGCAAGCGCGAGCAAAACCTCATACAGACCGTGGCTCTGCGTGCCATGATGAAGGCTAAGTACTCCATCCACAACATCGGACACTTCGGACTGGCATTCGACTACTACACTCACTTCACATCGCCCATACGCCGCTATCCCGACACTATGGTGCACCGACTCATCACCCGCTATCAGCAGGGTGGACGTTCTGCCAACAAGGAACACTACGAAGAGCTGTGCGAACACTCGTCGGAGATGGAGCAGGTTGCAGCCAATGCCGAGCGCGACTCGATAAAGTACAAGGCTGTGGAGTTTATGTCGGAGCGTATTGGCAATGTCTACGATGCGCACATCTCGGGCATCCAGTCGTACGGAATATACTGCGAGATAGACGAGAACCACTGCGAAGGACTGGTGCCCATGCGCGATCTTGACGACGACTACTACGACTTCGACGAGCGCAACTACTGCCTCGTGGGTCGCCGACATCACCACAAGTACCAGCTGGGTGACCCAATAAAGATTAAGGTAGCGCAAGCCAATCTCGAAAAGAAGCAGCTCGACTTCACGCTGGCAGAGTAAAAGGTGAGTTGAGAATTGAAAGTTGAGAAAAAGCTTACATCTATCCGTACACTACTTTTTTTGAACAACAAATTAATGCGTAGTTTTTTTGAACGACAATACTGACAATGGTCGACAATAGGACAAGCGATATTATCTGTTGCCCACACGATTAAAAATATTGTCAAGCATTGTCAATATTGTCGTTTAATAAAAAAGTAATTGATGTTGTTGTGTTGTAATCACAACACAACAACATAACACCATAACAACACAAAAAGGAGTTACTCTTTGAAGAGTAACTCCTTTTTGTTGTGGTGCCACCAGGAATCGAACCGGGGACACAAGGATTTTCAGTCCTTTGCTCTACCATCTGAGCTATGGCACCAACTGCGTTAATTTTGCGAGTGCAAAGGTACGCATTATTTTTGAATCTGCCAAATTATTTGTCTATTTTTTTTGTAAAAAATGATATTTTGAACCGTAAGTTGTGTGATTATATCGTGGTGTGTAGTGGTTTGAGAGTGGAAATAGAATTGGGTAAGAGTGAGGTTTTGGGAATTTTAAAAAGAAAAGTGTGTCAAAGCAGTAAGGCTACTGTTTTGACACACCTTTCGATGTTGTAGGCTGCGTGGGTACGGCAGGATGCCATACCCTCCTATGTTACTTATCGCTCAGCGGATTCCATCCCTGCGCCTTCAGTTCGAACTCCTGGTTGTCGCGTGTTACGAGCATCTGTCCGAGTTCAGGACGTGTGATATGTCCTATCAGCTTCACGTTGTCCATCTGCTGAATCTTCTCGTGGTCGCCGATTGGCACGGTGAAGAGCAGTTCGTAGTCCTCGCCGCCGTTGAGGGCGCACGTCGTAACGTTCATGTTCAGCTCCTCCGCCATCACCGCCGTCTGATAGTCGATCGGAATATTCTTCTCATAGATGCGGCAGCCGCAATTCGACTGCTTGCAGATGTGCATCAGTTCGCTTGAGAGTCCGTCGCTGATGTCCATCATCGCTGTCGGTCGGATGTTGAGTTCGCGGAAGCGAGCTATGATGTCGCCGCGAGCTTCGGTCTGAAGCTGGCGCTGCAGCAGATACTCCTTGCCGGCGAAGTCGGGCTGAAAGCCCTTCAACTCTTCGAGAGCATGTTTGTCGTTCTTCTTGCGTGCCTCGTCCACCTGCTGGTAGTAGACGCTCTTCTCGCGTTCGAGCAGTTGTAGACCCATGTAAGCCGCACCGAGGTCGCCCGTCACGCAGATGAGGTCGGTATCCTTTGCTCCGTTGCGGTAGACGATGTCCTCCTTGCGAGCCTCACCGATGCAGGTGATGCTGATGGCGAGTCCGGTGTACGACGATGTGGTGTCGCCGCCAACGATGTCGACGCCCCACTTGTCGCAAGCCATGCGCAGTCCGCTGTAGAACTCCTCCATGTCCTCTACCTTGAAACGCTTGCTCAGCGCGATGCTCACGGTGAGCTGTCGCGGTGTGCCGTTCATGGCGAAGATGTCGCTGATGTTCACCATCGCCGACTTGTATCCGAGATGCTGCAGGTCGATGTATGTGAGGTCGAAGTGTACGCCCTCCATGAGCATATCTGTAGTTACGAGCACTTCCGAGTCGGGGTAGTGGAGCACGGCGCAGTCGTCGCCCACGCCCTTGAGGGTCGATTCGTTCTTTATTTTTATGTTGTCGGTGAGATGGTGTATAAGACCAAACTCACCGAGTTTTGAAATGTCGGTCATTTTTAATAGTTAACGAGTTGACAAGTTAACGAGTTGACACGTCAGTCGAGCTGTTATGCTCGGCGAATCATCTCGCGCATAATTTCTGTCATAAGCGGCTGAGCGTTGTTGGCAGCCACCTGCACCTCCTCGTGCGATACCTCAACAGGGGTGTCCTCCAGTCCGAGGTCGGTGATGATAGAGATGCCGAATGTGCGTATGCCGCAGTGGTGAGCCACGATTACCTCAGGCACGGTGCTCATGCCTACAGCGTCGCCGCCGAGACGGTGGTACATCTTGTACTCAGCCGGAGTCTCGAATGTCGGACCCTGCACGCCTACATATACGCCGTGCATCACGCGGGTGCCCTTCTCCTCGGCAATCTGGTCTGCCTCCTTGATGAGAGCGTGGTCGTAAGTCTCGTGCATATCCGGGAAGCGCGGACCGGTTGGGAAGTTCTTGCCGCGCAGCGGGTGCTCTGGGAAGAAGTTGATGTGGTCGGTGATGATCATCAGGTCGCCGATCTTGAACTCAGGGTTCATGCCGCCCGAAGCGTTGCTTACGAAGAGTGTCTTGATGCCCAGTTCGTACATCACGCGTATAGGGAACGTAACGTCCTTCATCGAGTAGCCCTCGTAGTAGTGGAAGCGTCCCTGCATAGCCATGATGTCCTTGCCGCCGAGCTTGCCGAAGATGAGTTTGCCGGAGTGACCCTCAACGGTAGATATGGGGAAGTTAGGGATGTCTGAATATGAGAACTCGTAGCTGTCTGTGATTTCAGTAGCGAGCTGTCCGAGACCTGTGCCGAGGATGATGGCAGTTTCAGGCTTTGTGGTCATTCTTTCTTTTAACCAAGATGCTGTTTCTTGAATTTTTTCGTACATAGCTTATTATTTTATTATTAAATTCTTCCTCCACTCCGAGCATGAATTGTATGCGTATCGGGAGAGCGTAAATGTTAGATTTCGTTTCTTCTGATAGTCCGTCAAGATGTTCCAATCGGGTTGCGTCCTTCTCCGTTGTTATTATCACTTTCGGTTTGGGCATGGCGGCGAACGTGCTGTTTATCTGTTCCACGTCCTCGGCTGTAAACTGATGGTGGTCGCCGAAGGTGAGTGGTGTGATGCGTTTCGACACCGCCTGCAGGTCTACCATCATCTGCTCGGGCGAGGCGATACCTGTGAGCAGCATTATGTTCACGTTCTTCGGCAGGGCGTTTAGCGATAGGCGTTCGTCGGAGAACAGTGCCTTCAGAGCGTTGTAGCGCAGCGTGGTGAAGTAGAGGTCCTGATAGGGGTAGAGGTTAAGCGCACGTTTCAGTACGCGGAACTCCATCGGCTTCAGGTCTTTCGGACATTTCGTTATGATTACGATGTCGGCTCTTGATGTGCCCTCCTTCGGCTCGCGCATACGTCCTGCTGGCAGCAGCTTGTCGTAGATAATCAGACGGTGGTAGTCGATGAGCAGTATGTTTATGCCCGGTTTCACATAGCGGTGTTGGTAGGCATCGTCGAGCAGAATGGCATCCACATCCTTCGTGGCATCATCAGTGGTTAGTCGGTCGATGCCGTGGCAGCGGTCTTTGTCTACAGCCACGTAGATGTCGCTGTATTTGCTCTTCATTTGGAACGGCTCGTCGCCAATCTCGGGCATTGTGGTGTCCTTTCCGGCGAGCAGATAGCCATGGCTCTTGCGCTTGTATCCGCGCGAGAGCACAGCTACGCGGAACTTCTCATGCAGCAGATTGATGAGATATTCCACGTGTGGAGTCTTGCCCGAACCGCCTACTGTGATATTTCCCACAGATATTACGGGTATGTCGAAACTACGACTCTTCTTCAGTCCGATATTGAACATCCAATTGCGTAGTCGCACTCCCAATCCGTAGAGCCAGCTAAGCGGTAGCAGCCACTCGTTGATTTTTATAAAGTCGCCTTCTGTTCTCACATTTATTATATTTATTACTTGATGCTTATGGCGTATGGTATGCGTGCCTGGATAGCCTCGCGCTTATCGATAGAGCGCAGCACGGTGAACGGCTGATATAGTTCGCCGAGTGTCTGTCGGAGTTGTGTGTCGAGATATGTGCCCGACGAAGTCATTGAGTTGAGCAAATTGTCTATCCACGAAGCGGCAGCAGGGTAGTCGCTTGTGTAGTATTCCTTCAGCTTTGCGAGTTCGGCAGCTTTCTTCACCGCGTCGTCGATGCCACCAAGCTGGTCTACGAGCTTGATGTTGAGCGCGTCGGTAGCGAGCCAAACGCGTCCCTGTGCAATCTTCTCTACGCTTTCGATAGTGAGATGTCTGCCGTCAGCCACACGCTGGCGGAACAGGCTGTAGCCACGGTTCACGCTTGCCTGCAGCATAGCCGTCTCTTCGGCGTTGAATGGGCGTGCCATGGTGTTGCCGAATGTAGAGTTGCGGTTGGTCTTCACCTCGTCGAAGCGCACCCCGAGCTTGGTCGTGACGAGTCCGCTAAAGTCGGGTATCACGGCGAAGATGCCGATGCTGCCCGTCAGCGTGTTCGGCTGAGCCACGATCCACGAAGCAGGAGCCGACATATAGTAAGCACCCGACGCAGCATAGTCACCCATCGACACCACAACCGGCTTCACCTTGCGCAGTTCGCTCATCTGGTGCCACATCTGCTCCGAAGCGTAGGCATCGCCGCCGCCCGAGTTGATGCGCACCACAACGGCTTTCACGTCGTCGTCGTTCATAAGGTCCTCAAGGTCTTTGCATACCTTGCGGCTTGCTATATAGTCGTTGCTGCCGAACATTGTGGCAGCCTTAGGGTCCTGCACGATGTCGCCCGACGCATAGTAGATGGCAATCTTGTCGCCCTCCACCTTCTCGTCCTTCACGTTGAGCATGTCGCTGAGAGTGAGCTGCGCAATGTCGTCGTCCTTCTCAAGCTTCATCATCTTCTTCACGGCATCCTTCACCTTGTCGCTGTACATCATGCCGTCCACCATCTTCGCCTTCATGAGCATCTCTGTCGACTGTAGTGCGAGGTACGAGTCGGCGTAGCTGTTAAGCGAGTCGATGCTGATGCCACGGCTCTTCGATACGGCGGTGCAGATGTTCTGCCATGTGCCGTTGATGAAGGTCTGTGTCTGCAGGCGGTTGGCATCGCTCATCTTCTCCTCGGTGAAGGTCTCGGTGGCACTCTTGAACGTGCCCACCTTCACCACCTCGCACTTCACGCCGAACTTAGCCATGAAATCCTTGTAGAACATGGTCTGCGCTCCGATGCCGTGCCAGTCGACGATGCCCTTCGGATTGATGTACACCTTGTTTGCCACCGATGCTACGTAGTAGGCACCCTGCGTGTAGTAGTCGCCGTAAGCCACAATCCACTTGCCGCTCTTGCGGAAGTCGGCGAGGGCGTTGCGTATCTCCTGCAGCGTAGCGTAGTTGGTAATCAGTGCGCCCGCTTCTATGTATATGCCTTTTATGTCGTCGTTGGTTTTAGCTTTCTTGATTGCAGAGAGGATGTTGTTGAGTCCGGTGCTCTGCGAGTCGTCGCCTGTGAAAAGGCTGAGCGGATTGTCTGTACCCTGGTCGCTGATAGTTCCCGAGAGGTTGAGCACAAACACCGAGTTCTCCTCTACGTTCTGTGCAGCACTGCTTGATGCCACCATACCGATGATGCTCATCATGGTGAGTACGCCCATCACAATAAAGAAGCCGAATATGCCGACCATTGTGGCAAGCACGCTTTTGATGAAGTCTTTCATAAGTTCATTATTTAGAGTATAAAGTATTATTTGCAAATTTAGTCAAAAAACTTGAATTGTAAGACTGTTTGAAGGAAAAACACTAACTTTGCAGTAGTTTTAAACAAAAATGACACATTGTTAGATTTTATGCAGAACGAAAACTATATACTTCCTGCCGAGTGGCATCGCCAAGCGTGCGTGCAACTCACATGGCCTCACGAGAATACCGACTGGTTTCCGTACCTTGATGACATCACCGAAACCTTCGTGCAGATAGCCAAGGCTGTGGCTCATTACGAGCCGCTTGTCATCGCTGCTAAGCATCCCGATGCAGTGCGTGCAGAGCTCGAGGAGAGTCTTTCTGCCGAGGAGATGTCGAACGTGCGTATCTACGAGTGTGACAACAACGACACTTGGGCACGCGACCACGCCTTCATCACGCTCATCTCGACAGCAGGAGGCGACGGCATTCACGTAGAGGGTGCAGCAGTCTCTGCTGCACCAACCGAGCAAACGGTGCGTGACTACGGCAAGAATGCCGTAGACTCCTGCCGCCTCCTCGACTTTCGTTTCAACGGATGGGGCGAGAAGTTTGCTGCCGACAAGGACAACCTCATCAACCGCACGCTTTACGGTCGCGGTGTGTTCGGTGGCGAACGTGTCGGCTACGACGACTTCGTTCTCGAAGGTGGCTCTATCGAGAGCGACGGACGTGGTACGGTGCTCACCACGAGCGTATGCCTTATGGCACCCAACCGTAACCAGCCCATGACACAGGCTGAGGTGGAGCAGGTGCTGAGGGAACGTCTCTGCGCTCGTAAGATAGTATGGTTCGACCACGGACAACTCATCGGCGATGACACCGACGGACATATCGACACTATTGTGCGCCTCTGTCCCGACAATACGCTGCTCTATGTGGGCTGCGACGACGAGAACGACCCGCAGTATGCCGACCTGCACGCTCTTGAGCAGCAACTGAAGGTGGCAACCGATGCCGACGGCAAGCCCTATCGCCTGCTGCGTCTGCCCATGCCCGACGCGCTCTACGACGACGGCGACCGTCTGCCGGCTACCTACGCCAACTTCCTCATCATCAACGGTGCCGTCATCGTACCTACTTATGCACAGGAGGAGAACGATGCCCGTGCTCTGGCTCTTGTGGCTGAGGCTTTCCCCGGCTACGACATCATCGGCATTGACTCGCGTACCATCGTGCGTCAGCACGGATCTATCCATTGTCTCACGATGCAGTATCCTGCCGAGTGCCAGTTGGCGAAGTAAACGATTTGCGCAATGGCTATAATAGAGATCGATTCGCTTGAATTCCCAGGTGTCGAGCTCTTCTCGAGTCTCACGGAGAAGCAGCTGCGCCACAGTTACGAAAAGGGTAGTGGTGTGTTCATCGTGGAGAGTCCGAAGGTCATCGACCGTGCGCTTATTGAGGGTTACGAGCCCTTGGCTTTGCTTTGCGAGCAACGCCATGTAGATGGAGATGCGGCAGAGATAATCAGTCGGTGTGGCGACATACCTGTCTACACAGGCAGTCGCGAACTGCTTGCTTCGCTTACCGGCTACGTGCTTACGCGCGGCGTGCTCTGTGCTATGCGCCGCCCTGCGGAGCGAAGCGTTGAGGAGGTGTGCTGCGATGCGCGTCGTGTGGTGGTTATCGACGGCGTTGTCGACGCCACCAACGTGGGTGCCACGTTCCGCTCGGCTGCCGCTCTCGGTATCGATGCTGTGCTGATGACGCGTACTTCCTGCGATCCGCTCAACCGCCGTGCGGTGAGAGTGTCGATGGGTGCGGTGTTCTCCATTCCTTGGACGTGGATAGATGGTCCTGTCAGCGACCTGAACCGGTATGGCTTCCGCACCGCTGCGATGGCTCTCACCGACAAGTCGGTGTCTATCGACGATGCTGCATTGCTTGCCGAGCCTCGTCTTGCCATCGTCATGGGCAACGAGGGCGACGGACTGCCTGCCGCTACCATCGCCGCCGCCGACTATGTGGTGCGCATCCCGATGGCACGCGGCATCGACTCGCTCAATGTTGCCGCAGCTGCTGCCGTGGCTTTCTGGCAGTTGAGATGAGGTTTTTTAACCGAAAATGGCTAACTTTGCAACAAAATAAATACGTAGTAAGATTATGAAACAATTGAAAATAGGATATCTTCAGCAGCACAACGTGGCTGACGTGAAGGCAAACATGCAGCGCCTTGCCGACGGCGTGCGCGACCTCGCAAAGCGTGGCGCCGAACTTGTTGTGCTTCAGGAACTGCACAACTCGCTCTACTTCTGCCAGGTGGAGGATGTAGACAACTTCGACCTTGCGGAGCCTATCCCCGGTCCGTCTACCGACTTCTACGGCGCATTGGCACGCGAGTGCAACGTGGTTATCGTCACATCGCTCTTCGAGCGCCGTGCTCCGGGGTTGTACCACAATACGGCTGTCGTCATGGAGCGCGACGGCTCTATCGCCGGCAAGTATCGCAAGATGCACATTCCCGACGACCCTGCCTACTACGAGAAGTTCTACTTTACACCTGGCGACCTCGGCTTCCGTCCGATTCAGACCAGCGTGGGCAAACTCGGCGTGCTCGTATGCTGGGACCAGTGGTACCCGGAGGCAGCCCGACTGATGGCTCTGCAGGGTGCCGAACTGCTCATCTATCCTACAGCTATCGGTTATGCAGCGTCTGACACCGAGGACGAGCAGCAGCGTCAGTGCGAGGCGTGGACAACCGTGCAGCGCGGTCATGCCGTTGCTAACGGTCTCCCCGTAGTGTCGGTCAACCGCGTAGGCTTCGAGCCTGACCCGAGTAAACAGACACCGGGCATCGAGTTCTGGGGTTCGTCAATGGTTGTTGGTCCGCAGGGCGAGATGCTCTATCGCTCGGCTCCCGACGCAGAGGACAGCGTGATTGTGGAGGTTGACCTTGCGCACAGTGAGGACGTGCGCCGCTGGTGGCCCTTCCTTCGCGATCGTCGCATCGACATGTACGGCGAGATTACGAAGCGATTTATCGACTAATAAAATTCGATTGCCGTTTTTTATCTTCCATATCTTCCAGCTATGGATGTCGTGCAATCGTAATGTGTTGAAGACCAAACATAAACGGATATAAAGATGGCTGGAAGATAGTCCGCAAAACGGGCGTATCTTCCAGCCATCTTCCATCTTTTTCTCGGTATCTACCAGCCCGAGGCTTTATTTTTCCATTTCTTTAAACCCGTTATACACAGCCAGACCTTTTACTGTCAGGAGGTATTTCTGACGCGGATGACGGGGGGAGTCTGGATATTTCATTGTGACAAGTCCTCTGTTGATGGCAGGAGTAAGAGAGTATTCGATAAAGTTGGGGCGGTTTCTCAATCCTACAGCATCCATCATTTCTTTTATGCCTTTTTCTTCAGTACCGATTACTATAACCAAACGCTTTACATTTTCGCTCAATGAGCTTACGGAATTGTTTGTACTTGTATGGGTACTTGTATGGGTACTTGTATGGGTACTTGCATGGGTGCTTGTATGGGTGCTTGTATGGGTGTCGCAATCATCCTGGTAGCCAATAAGCATATAGCGGTTTTTCAATTCGTTTTCTTCCTCCAATATCAAATTGCGGAAAAACTTGATTAGAAAAGACTTGTTCGGCTCTATTCCTTTTAATGGATTGCGATAGTTGGCACGTACTAATGCGTTACGGAAGTACCACGAATTGTTTGCAAACAAATCATTGTTCACCTTGAATCCGATAGATCGCAGATACTTGATGACGAATACCGCCGTTGTTCTTGTGTTGCCTTCGCGGAATGGGTGGTTCTGCCAAAGCAACGTGACGAAATCAACGATATGTTCTATGATTTCATCGGTGGTCAGTCCTTTGTAATTGAACTCTTTCTCTTGCTGTATATCATACCTCAATGCCATCATGATGTCTGCTGCACGTCCATATACAACGGAGTCGTCTTGAAGCACCCATTCTTTCTTGCTAATGTCGTAAGTGCGTACCTCGCCTGCGTGTTTGAACACACCTTCAAACAGGTGTCTGTGGATATTCAGAAATTCCAATGCTGTAAACGAGAACGACTTTTCGCTCAGCAGTTTTGCAATATTGGCTGCAACTCGGTCCGCTTCTTCCTTTTCTTCATCGTCCTTGTCATGTGTGGTCTTGTTGATGTAATAAGATTTCAGCCGCTCCCTAACATCATCAATGGTGATATCGCCTTCAATATGGCGTACTGCAGTCTCTCTTAGATAGTCGGACACCTTCAGTCCGTCCACATCCTGCAGACCGATTGCTGTACGCCATGCAGAAGCCTTTTCTTGTTTATGCGGCTCTGCCATACGTTCGTAGGCTTCGAAGTCGATATATAGTTGCTTGTTATTGCTCATGATTATCTATCTTTTTCGTTAGTTGCAACTGGTGTTATACAGAATGCAAAGATACACATTTTTGGCGAGAAGGTGAAGAAGAAAGCTGAGAAATCGTTTCACTCCGCCTGCGGCTGTCTGCGTGTGAGATAAAGGTAGAACACGCTGACAATCAGTGGCACTACGGCAAGCTCCGTGGCGAGCTGAAAGATGCGCTGATAGTCGGCGATGGTGAGCATGAGGCTGGCTAATGAGCCAACGATGACGAATGGCGTGGCAATGAGCGTGCGCGCTATGGCGTGGCGCAAAGTGTTGTCGGGCATATTGCGCGTGAAGCGCACCACCACCTGCTTCACCATGCTAAGAGCGAAGCCCAAAGCAGCGTGACCCGCAGCCAGCGCTGCGGCTACGATGCTGAGTGGCGCTGCCGTGTTGTAACTGAGGAAGAGCAGTGCGGCACCCGGAACGGCGAGCAGCAGGGCTGAGGGCAGCAGCCAACGACGCAGTCCGTGTTTCTTTATCGCCTTACCGCCGAGTGTGTAGCCTAATGCGATAGCAATGACGGCGATGGTGCCCTGTGTGAAGGCGAACTCTTGTGGCGATAAACCCAGTCCGCCATTATGTGGCTTTGCGATGAGGAAGAGTGGGGCGGTGAGAGCGAGCAACGTCTCGGGCAGGAGGAAGAGGACGAAGAATGTCAAGGCGGTGATGTCGTCCTTGCGCTTCAGCATACGACGCAAGGATATTCTGAACTCACCGCGATGCAGTCCCATTGTCGGCTTCGGCTTGGCGTAACCATGCGTGCCACCGGGTAGAAATATGGTGTGCCAAAGCCACAGGAACAGTTCCACGCCTGCCATAACGTAGAACACAAGGCTCCACGAATAGCGTATGTTGCGCGTCACAACTTCCATGTTGCCAGCTATCATCATCATCACTCCGCAGCCGAAGAGGAGGGCCATAATTGATGTTGTGGTGTTGTGGTGTTGAGGTGTTGATGAATGTAATGTCACCATCTCACCATCACACCATCTCACCATCGTATCTTGTTGAGGCGTTGGGTTTTGTTGGTGCACTTGAGACAAGTGCATCCCCTGAGAGATTTGTTGGCGTACTTGAGACAAGTGCACCCTCTGAGAGGTATCGATATAGAAGCGGTGCAGGGCGATGTTGTAGAACACTGATGAGCACACGAAGAACGGCATGAAGCACACCGTGCCTAACAGCCAACTGCTCGTATGCAGCGTAAAGGCTACTGCAGCGAGCGAGAGAGCGGAGATGAACTGTGTAGATAGTATCCACACCTTTGTGGTGCCCCAAAAGTGGGTTACTACCATCTCGAACAATGGACGCAGCAACACCGGTAGTGAGAGTAGGGCGATAGCGAGTGCGGTGTCAGCGGTGTCGAGCCCCATACGGCGCAGCATTACCATGGTCAGTACAAGCACAGACACAGCCACTCCGTCGCCGAACATCAGCGATGGAAGCCACAACCAGCGAGTCTTTGTACCTCTGCGGTGTAGGTGGTAGGTTGTTTTTGGTTGCTTGTCTGTCATTATTTCTTCTTTCCGAACTCGAGGTCAATTTTCTTCTTTCCGAACTCGGGGGCAATCTTCAGGAATGCTGTCACGAGGAACGTGATCAGGCAGCACGCCATCACGAAGATGAAGAACATCTTGTAGCCCATGATGTCCTTAACGTAGCCCGACACCATGCCCGGCAGCATCAGTCCGAGGTATGAGATGCCGGTGCATATAGAATAATGTGAGGTGCGGAACTTACCCTGACTGTAGAACAGCATGTAGAGCGTCAATACGGTGAAGCCCAAGCCATAGCCGAACTGCTCCACGAAGAGGCACGATGATACGACCCACAGATTGGAGTCGAGCGTGTAGCTGAGGTATATGTACACTACGTCGGGCAGCGTAATGGCGCAAACCATAGGCCACAGCCAGCGTTTCATGCCGTCGCGACTGACGAGCACGCCGCCGATGATTCCGCCCAAGAGCAGACCGATGAGTCCCACCGTGCCCTGCGCCAAGCCGTACTCCTCGGGTGTCAGAGCCATTCCGCCTTCGGCTGTCGGGCGCATGAGGAACGTCTTAGTCATCGTGTTCAATAGTGCCTCGGGAAAGCGGTAGAACAGCAGGAAGAGCATCACGAACACGGTCTCCTTCGCACCGAACTTGCAGAAGAAAGTGGCGAGCATCGTCTTCAGTTCGTGTGCCACCTCCCCAACGCTCTTCTCCGAGCTAACATCGTCGGCAGGACGCGGCATCATACGGCAGTGGTAGAGCCAGATGCCGATGAAGAGCGCCGCGAGCGCGTAGAAGATGAGTGTCCAGGTGTAGACCACCGACATATTCAGTTGGTGTTCTAATATGCCGGCGAGCGACACGAGTGCGCCGTTCACGAAGATGACGGCGAGTCGATAGAACGTATTGCGCAGTCCAACATACTTTGCTTGGTTGTGCTCGTCAAGCTCTATCATGTAGAAGCCGTCGGCAGAGATGTCGTGCGTAGCACTGGCGAACGCCATTGCGAAGAGGAAGAACATCGTACCCTGGAACCAGAACGATGTGGGCAGCGTGAAGGCGATGCCTGCCAATGCGCTGCCCATGAGCAGCTGCATCGTGAGCACCCACCAACGCTTTGTCTTCAACAGGTCGATGAACGGACTCCATAGCGGCTTCACCACCCAAGGCAGAGCCAACCAGCCCGTGTAGAGTCCTACCTCTGCATCGCTCAGTCCCATCTGCATCAGCATGACTACCGACAGGGCTGTAACGACAACGTTGGGCAGACCTTCTGCGAAATATAATGTGGGGATCCATGCCCACGGATTAGTCTTTTTCAATTATTAATTTTTAATTTTTAATTATTAATTATTGCCAGAGGCAATTTTGAATTTTGAGTTGCGAATTTTGAGTTGCGAATTCTTAATTCAAAATTGGTGCAGTTCTTGCTTGGTTGGTGTAGTTCTTACTTGGTTGGTGCACTTGAGACAAGTGCACCCCCTGAAACTACTTATATATCCTCTTTATCTCCGCTCCGCGGTAGTAGTGCAGCAGGATTTGGTCGTAGTTATAGCCCTTGGCACCCATTACTGCGGCACCAATCTGGCAGAGTCCTACGCCGTGTCCCCAGCCGGCACCTGTGAGGCGGAAAGTCTGTGGCACGCCGTTCTTGATGTCCTCCTTGTCTACGACGAACGCACTGCTGTAGAGGTGCGTGTCGCTCAGTGTGCGACGTATCTCCAACTCCTTGCCGATGGTGAATGTGCGCTCCGATCCCACAATCTTCAGACGGCAGATGCGTCCGCTGCGTCCGCGCTCCATCGGCACGAGGTCGAGGATATCGCCGAACTCCATCTTCAGTTTCTCTGTGATGAGGCTCTTCAGTTCCTCCTGTGTGTATGTCACGTGCCAGCGATAGAAGTCGGTAGTCTCTTGGTCGTAGTCGTTGAGCACCTCCGAGAGAATATTCTTGTCGTCGGTGTTGCAGAACGACTCCGGTGCGGTGCGTATCCAGCGTTCAGCGTTCTCCTCAATGGTAAGGTCGGGCAGTTCGGCTGCTGCGGTGTTGTTGCATCCGCAAGAGCTTGCGTCAGCCGTGTCGCGTACAGCCATGAGGTATGGCTTCTTCACGTTCTCCCAACAGTACTGGAATTCCTCCGTAGCACCACCGCAGCACTTGCTGAAGCGTGCGTCGCATATCTCGTCGTTGTCCATCAGTATCTGTCCGCGTGTGGCACGAATAGCCTCCGCCACATGCTTGCTCGTAGCCTTCGTAATGCCCTGATAGCGCTGGCAGTGGTCGTCGGCGCAAACGTCGAAGATAGTATGATCCTCGCGGTCGTACCATTTTATCAGCTCGTCGTCCTTGCGTATGAACGAGAAGAAGCCGCTGCCGCCGGCACCCGTCTGCTGCTTGTGGCGCTGCTCAATCTGTGCCAGCAGCCAACTGCGCGAGATGACGGCGTGTGCCTTGAGCAGTTCGAGGCTCGATGTGGCACTCATCTCGCTTGATATGACGCTCTCCAGATACGACTCCACGGGCAATTCGTTGATAGCACATACGCAGTCGGAGTCTACCACGAGGCGCAGCGTGCCCAGGAAGGTCTGCGTCTCCTGACGCTCCCAGTGGAAGTTGACGCCGATTGTTACGTCGTGCAGTGAGAACGAGGCATCGTTCTGCTGCGGATGAAAGGTCAGCTCGCGATACTGGTTGCCGTTCCACAGGATGCCACCCTCATGGAACTCAACCACCTGCTCGCCCTCAATCAGGTTACCCTTAGCCATGTACGGTTTGTTGAGCGAGAACGAAATCTTTGCACCGCTCACGATGCCCACCGACACCATCGGCTGCTTGCCGGCGAAGTGGGTGTTAGCAGACGGGGTTTCGGCTGCCAGTGTGTGCAATTTCTCCACCGCCTCGTTGAAGGCAGCTTCGCTCATGCCACACTCCTGCAGTATAGCTATAGCCTCTTCTGCGGTCAGCGTTTCGAAGTCTTCGGGGCGTGGTGTGACGATGAAGCCCGCCATGTCGAGCGAGCCCGGACTGACGAGACGCTTCTCCTCGCCGTCGGCAAAGTAGCAGTCGGGGCGATGCTTCGTGCGTGGTATCACCACCACCTGATATTCGTCGCCGTCGCGCCATGCTATAATGTTCATCATCGGTTCGGTCTCGCCGCCGTGCATCGGCAGTGCCGAATAGAGCTTGCGGAAGAGCTGTTCGCCCGTGTGTTGGTCGGTGGTGCGTATAGAGAATACGGGCACGGCGAAGTCACGCACGGCAGCCACCGCACCACGCTCGTCCTTGCTCAGCAGCACCTCGCTGCCCCGGCTCAGTCGAGGCCAGTTGGTTTGCAGCGGCAGCATACCCGAGCAGATTGCCTGGAAGTGCATGTGGTCGGGAGCCGATGCACCGCACTTCGGTCCGTTGTAGAACACGGTGAGCGTGGGGTAGGCGTTGAGTAGGCGGTAAATCTCGCCATAGTTCATGCCGATGCTCTGCGGACGGTGTGTGCGCAGCGGTATAGTATAGTGTTGCGGCATGATAGGGAAGGGGTTGATGAGCAGCGTGAAGTTCTTGTCCACCTGTTTCTGCATCTGCTCCTTCGGTCGGTTCTGCTCGCAGAGGAAGCACGGACGCTCAGCGATAGTCTTGCGGTCGATGTTCGCGCCCGTAGACACGATGCGTGCAGGGTTGAACTGCAGTTTCAGCGTAATCTCTCCGCACGCCAACTCGCGCGTCTTCACGTTGCGCAGGTCGTGGAAGTGCTGGCGTGCATCCTCCCACACCTCCAGCTGGCGGTTGAAGAAGCGTTGCAGCGAACTGTCTGCCGAAGCATCCGCAGTGCCCTCGGAGAGCTGCTGACGAGCCGCAATCTCGAGTGTGCGCAGACGATCCTTGTACAGGTTGTTGGCGTTCTGTCGCTCAATGCTCAGTGCGGCGTCGCTGTTTCCGTCCCAACGGCGGCACAGGTACAGCTCGTCGAAGATTCTGCCGATGCGATACTTGCGGCTGAAGGCAAGTCCGAGGGCATAGTCCTCGCCGTATGAAGTGTTCGGGAACTGTATCTGGCGCAGGATAGGCGTGAAGAAGGCGCGTGGCGCACCGAGTCCGTTGATGCGCAGCGCGTTGTTCGGTCCGTTCTGGTCGGTCCACTCCTTGTGGTCGATAAGTCCGGGTGGAAGCGTTTCGAGTTGGAAGTTGCACATGCGGTAGGAGCCCACAATCATTGCAGCCCCCTGCTTGTGAAACTCGTCGACGATGCGCTGTAAGGTCTGCGACGACGAGTAGAGGTCGTCGCTGTCGAGCTGCACGGCGAAACGTCCGCAGCGTGCGTCGTCGATAGCCACGTTCCAGCAGCCGCCGATGCCGAGGTCGGTGCGTTCCGGAACGATGTGTATGAGTCGCTTGTCCTCAGCAGCCGCAGCTTCGAGTATTGCGGAAGTGCCGTCGGTGGAGTGGTTGTCCACCACGATGACGTTATATTTGAATGTGGTCTTCTGCGTGAGAGCCGAACTGACTGCGTCGGCGATGGTTTTCGCGCGGTTGAACACGGGTATGATGACCGATGCCTCGAACGTGAAGTCTTGCTCGCTGTAGTCGGGCTTGGTGTACTTCGATGTGTCTACCGTAGCACCAATCTTGTCCAGGTGCTTTGTGGCAGCCTGTTCCATCTCTATCTGCACCTCGCGGTTGCGCGGATTGACGTAGTCGAACTGTCGCTCGCCACTCTTGCGTGAGTCGGTCTCCACCTGTGTGTACAGATATTCGTTCAGATGAAATATCTGCGCCTTGCGACTGATGTACAGGCGCAGGTCGTAGAAGCCAGCCCACTTGTAGTCGGTCAGCTGTTGCTTTGCTGCGTACTCGTGCAGCAGCGACGCGCGTATTAGCACGAGCTGTCCGAAGTCGAAGTCGTCGCGTATGCTACCCGTCTGATAGTCGATGGTGG
>ERZ773202.1037-NODE-1037-length-20191-cov-3.841180_pt1 | contig 20191 bp, 21 predicted proteins | sample MGYA00580998_ERZ773202 | MGnify/ENA primary metagenome ERZ773202 (study PRJEB29015, sample SAMEA2737803) | human gut metagenome | biome: human gut; feature: human-associated habitat; material: faeces | place: China | collected 2012 ...
TTCCAGTGCGCGAGCGGCCGTCATATCCTTATCTGCCATGAACTCGTGGAGCTCTTTCATCTCCTCATTGGCCTTCTTCATCTTCCAGTCGGCAAGCTCCGCTTTCATTGCCTTGAGCTCATCCGACTTCTTTGCAATCTTCTCTTCGAGAACCGTAATCTTTGCTGCATAATCTGCCTGTCTCGCCATGCTTATTTCCTCCTTCGTGGTTTCCACGATATTCAAGTTCTTTATCTGCCTCTAGTATAAACGGCAAACCGCAAAAAGTAAAGAAAACAGATGAAAAAAGAACAGACAGATGCGCAAAAAGCAAATCCATCAACGAAAAAGAAAAAGGAAACAGGTAGGGGAATCCGGGAAAGCGATCATTGCAGTTCGCGGAATAACTTCTTCATCGCTTTGCGCTGGCTTTCCTTTACCGTGTGCGCATAGACATTGAGGAGCGTGTCCGGCCTTGACCATCCGCCAAGCGTCTGCACGTCCGTGATTGCCACGCCACATTGGATCATATTCGTCGCCCACGAATGCCTGACCGAATGCAGATGCAGGTCGTTAGAAAGGAAGTCCATGCGCTTGACATAATCCTTGAAGCTCCGGCTGAAATAGTCCGGATGGATTGGCGACCCATCTTTGGTGCAGAAGACCAAATTGTTGGGGTTATCATAGCCGGGCGCTTTGGATTCTTCCTTCTGGCGGTCTCTCCATTCGCGCAGCATGCACTTGATCTCCATCGGGAAGGGGAGCGTTCGGATGGATGCCCGGGTCTTCGTGCGCTCACGCAGCACCACCTGACGATCCTCAATCACGAGTACCTGACGGATGTGCAGGACGTTATGCCTGAAATCCACGGCATCCCACGAGAGCCCTAAAAGCTCCGAGCGCCGCATCCCCAAGAAGAACAGCATGACGAACGCCGTATGGAACCTCGACCGCTTCGTTGCAAGCAGGAATTTCTTCTGGTTCTCCGGTGTGAAGACCGGTGCATCCCGCCACGGCAAAGGGATTGGCTCCGTGTCTTCCGCGATGTTTCGGTCGAGGATGCCTTCTTTTACCGCCTGCTTGAACGTCGCGATGAGGAGCTGCCGGAGCTTCACCACCGAGTGATGCGAGAGTGGTTTCCCGACCCAATCCACATAGCGGAGCCTCCTCTGGCAGCCATGCAGGAGTTCTCCTGTAAGGAACTCCTGCAAATCCTTCACCGTGATTGCGGTAAGCTCCATCTCACCGATCTTCGAGTCGATGATGTGGTTCTTGATGGTGCTCCAAGTCGCTTCCTGCGTGTTTCGCGCCTGATGCGGCATCCGGTATGTCCGGAACCAGTACGTGATGTAGTCTTTTAGTAGCATAAACAAGACCCTCCTTATCTTTTTGGCCGATAGGCCTACTCTATAAGGATAAAAGGTGGAGGGCCGGCTTGTCATCCCCAAAAGCCCACCCAAGCTGCAATATGGAGCGATTTTTTCAGAGAGGGTTCATAGTAAACTCAGAATCATCCAAGCATGACAAGAAAAAGGAGTGAACCAAATATGGAAGGATCTTACAACGAAAAAGCCGTGCGGGAGAGCGCCAAGGCCGTGCAGGAAGCCATCGAGGCACTTGGCGTCCCCGCATCCATCCACCCAACCGGCTGGGACCCCGATGCAAAATACGCCGTCGCGATTGACCTGAAGGTCCCTGTCCCAGAGGCCGAGCGCATCCATTCCTTCTATGCCGAAAACGGCACCGTAAAAGCCCTAGAGGATGCAATCACCCGTAATCTCCTCAAGGGCGCGCTCTTTGATGTGCATCCCAATACTCTGGACGCCTTGAAGCGCGTCCGTATGGCCGCAATCGCTGCCTGCGAAGCCGAGAAAGACAAAGCCAACAAGAACGCCATCTACAAGCGCTACCAGAAGATATGGCACCAGAGTGCTCTTGACGCTTGTCAGCAGAAAGCCGAGCAGTTCCTCGAGGAATCCCTTCGCAATGGCCTCACGCAGGATGAAGTCATGAAGGCCATGAAGGGTGCCTTAAAGAGCCATCAGAAGGCAGAAGAAGTGTCAAGAGCGTCTAGCCCAGCGCGCTAAACGCGCAACATCAGGCAAGTTTCTCGCCCAAGAATCGGGGTATCCTAGGAGCATCTACGAAAGAGAAAGAGGCGATCCTATGGAACCCACGCGTCAAAGCCTAACGCTTGGTAGCCTGTTCGACGGCATCGGAGGATTTATCCTGCGTCAGCTCGTCTTCTACCACAGCCAGATTTCCCAGTGAAAAATGGCAACATCATAAGCGTTTCCCAGACCAAAACCGTCATAAACTAGTCCTAGTCCCCAAACAATGGAGGGTTTTTCATGACTCATAAGAAACGGGGAGGGCTCCTGTCCCTAGATATCATGGCATGGGTTGCCCTCGCTCTCATCCTCTTTGGTACCGGCACCTACGTTGGTGCCGACCTTGTCCATGCCTACCGTGCAGATCTTCTGCGCCAGCAGGCATCCAGCATCGACCAAGCACTCTTACTCTACAGCCGGTCGCATCAGACGACCGGCAGCGTCGTCGTCAAGAAATACGACGGCGCGAAGAGCGTGCAGGCAGAGACACTCCCGACGTATCCAGCCGAGATCACGAGCCTTGGCGTCATCAAGGAAGTCAAGGATTATCCGGGACAGGATACCGGCTACTTCTCGCGCATGGCGCACTTCATCAACACGAAGACCTCTAGCGGTACGACGGATGCCAACAAAGGTTACTTTAGGTATACGCCAATCCGCCAGAACTCCCCGGATGCGCCGAGCGAGTACTACGACATCAACTCAGATGCCATCATTGCCTACGACTTGGAGGTGACACTGCCGAATGGACAGAACTACTTTAGCCCGAATTCCCGCCACGGTGCGGGAGGCGTGGCACGCGAGAAAGCCCAGAAGTAAGGATGTCCTTCTGTTCCTAGTCGGAACCTTCTTCTTCGGCGTGCTCTCCATCTACTTCTTTGAGAGTAATCATCCGGTGTTCCAGTTCCTCCTCGCAGCGCTCCTCATCTGGATGGCAATCGAGGACGCAAGAGACACGACGATTGACCTTCGCATCCTCTTTGGCGTCCTCATCATCGGGCTCTTCGAGAGTGGGGAAGCCCCGACAAGAGTCCTTCTCTTTCTTCTGTGCTTCCTCATCCTGCAGTTTTTCGCACTCATCACTGTGAGCATCACAGATGCGCCGCCAAAGGAACATGAAGAAGTCACCGAAGACGGGGAGAAGAACGTCGTCTACGCGACAAAGCCCAACGAGACGCTGGCTTTCGTGCCACTCTATCTCGGAGGACTCATCCTTCTCCTCGCGTTCTATCTGCTCTATCCAATCGAGCGCATCATCCCGGATGGCTTCGTCATCGCCTATGAAGCCATCCAGAATCTCCTGCATGGATTCGGGCAAATTCCCGTGAGCCAGCTCTCGATTGGCGTCTTCTTCTTCCTTTTCCTCATCGACCTTCTGCTTTACGGGCGCATCTACCGTGCCAAGCACTTCAAGCAGACCGTCCGCTACCGTCTCTGCGGCGCAGGAGATCTCTACTTCCTTCCTGTCATGGCTGCCGTCTTCGGTCTCCCGATGGCCACAGGCGCGCTTCTTTTTGCCATCTATCTTGCCCTGTTCATTCTATCTTATCGGAAAGCGAGGGAACGCCATTGACTGCTGAGCAAGATATTGATCGGGTCTACCTTGGGCTGAACCGCTACAACCTCATCCACAAAATCCTGGTCCCAAGGTACAACGGCAACATCCGCCGCTGTGCCGAGGCGATTGGCCTCCGGCCCAACTACCTCCGCGACCTCATCGGCAACCCAACGCGGGACGCTGGGACGCGGACACTCACGACCATCTACCACTACTGCAAGCATGAAGGGCTCGATCCCGAAGACTTCATTTTTGTCCTAAAAGAGGACGAGGAGGTATCATCTTGAACGCCAAAAACTTATTCCAGCGTCCCGAGCGCTATACCCAGAGCAGCACGAACCAGAGTCCTGCGGCACGCGCTGCGGCAAAATGGGACCAGCGCGAAGGCGAGATCATCGAGCAGAACTACACCTACCGCAAACTCGTCGTCGGTCTCATGCTCTGCTGCGTCGGCCTCGGCGGTGCCCTTACGTATAAGTGCCTGTCGTCGTCCGTCGTGCCATACGTCCTTACCTATGACGCCTCGACCGGTGAAGTCCGTGGCATTGGCACAGCCCAGCAGATGGCCAACTTCCAGCCGAACGAACAGATGCAGATGTACTTCATCCGTCAGTTCATCAAGGACGCAAGAAACATCCCCTTGGATCCTGTCATCTACAAGAGCCAGCTCACCGATGCTTACAACTTCCTTACGACCGATGCCGCCAACATCCTGCAGAGCAAGATGGCAGAGGAGAAGACCACCGAGAAGTTCGGCAAGAAGACCGTTCAGGTCAACATCACGAACATCCTGCCGATTGATGATGGCAAGAGCTACCAGGTACGCTGGACCGAGGATGAGTACACGATCGGCTCGCAGAGCCGCACGGTCACGCCGTACACAGCCATCCTCACCGTCTCCTACATCAAGTCGACCGACGAGGAGCAGCTCAAGAAGAACCCGATCGGCATGTACATCTCCGATATCCGCTGGGATAAAGATGCCACGACCGACGCGAACGGCAAGAAGATCCAGTCGACCGATACCAGTAAAGCTGTCAGTGAAAAGGCTCAGAGCGCCGTCCAGAATGCGGCAAGCAATCTGATCCCTTGATATACGACCATGAGAGAAAGTAGTAAAGGAGTACTGACATGAAACACTTCACTTCAATGAAAACCATCCGCAACCTCACCTGCGCCGTCGCCCTCAGCACGGCCTTCTTCGCGCCGGGCCTTACTTACGCAGCAACGCCGTCCGCCGACGACATCGACGCTCAGATCCAGGCACAGCAGAAGATCCTCGCCGAGCTCAACACGAAGAAGAGCACGGCAGAGAACCAGCGCCTTGCCAAACAGATGGACGATCTCTCCAAGCAGATCGACGAGCTCAAGAACCGCAAGAACTACGATGCCAAGGGCGCGATCGAGGCACTTGCCACGCAGCTTGCCGAGCTCCAGGACCAGATGCGCGACCAGGACGCCAACCAGGAAAAGCTCACCGATGCAATCGACAAGCTCAATAAGCTCACGGAAGAGCAGAAGAAGCAGGAATCGTCCTTCCGCACCTCTGGCTACAACTACCAGCAAACCTACAGCGGCCCGACCTCTGGGTATCTTGTCAACCCAGGCCCCAACCGCACGGTAGGTTACACGCAGGATGCCCAGAATGCCCAGGGTAATTCCACAATGGTCTTCCGCTACGCTGAGAACCAGCTCTACAAGATCTACTGCCGCACCGGCTACCTTACCGATATCGCACTCCATAAAGGCGAGAAGGTGAACTTCGTCGGCGGTGGCGATACGAGTGCATGGAAGCTTTCTTCCACGACCGTCGACGGCACGCCGCATATCTACATCAAGCCGGTCGTTGCTGCCAATACGACGAACCTCATCATCACGACGGACAAGAGAAGCTACCAGCTCATCGTCACGACGAGTGACTGGTACAACCCGATGGTCCGCTGGACGTATGACGAGGAAGACGAGCAGAACATCCTCCTGCAGCAGAAGAAGGATGCCGAGACAATCACGAGCTCGACCTCTGCAACGAGCATGGAGAAACTGCACTTCGACTACGACATCAAAGTCAAGGGCGACAGCAAGTACCGTCCAGCTACCGTCTTCGATGACGGCGAGAAGACCGTCATCAAGTTCAAGAAGATGCCGAAAGTCCTGCCGGCCCTCTTCATTAAAGAACGCGGTCATAAGAGCGTCTCGCTCGCGAACTTCAAGCAGAAAGATGACTGCTACCTCCTTGACCGCCTCGTCTCGACCGCAGAACTCCGGTTCTCGGATAGCGACATCGTGACCATTTCCCGCAAATAATCGGAAAGGGGAGACCCCTGTTGGCAAGTAGTAAGTTCCAAGACCTGAAAGATTTCGTCTTGAAGAAACTCCATAAGAAGCGTGGCGACGACGCCGACATGCTCGATGGTGGCGGCGGTGGCGGTAAAGACGGCAAGGATGCTCCGCTTGAAGGCGAGATGAGCAACAAGAAGATTGCCGCGACTTCCATGCTCGACGGCGACCACGGCAAGATCTTCGGTGTCAGCCGACCGATTGTCGTCGGCATCGGCATCTTCTTCTTCGTCGTCTTCGCGCTCGCATTCATCTTTGCGAGTGATGATTCGTCGGAGCAGAAAGCGACCGACCCGAACCAGAAGACCGAAGACAAGATTGCTAAGAATAAGAACGGTGCAACAAGCAGCAAGTCGCTCCCGAATGACTACGAGCAGCTTGCCAAAGAGACCCGCCAGAACCAGGCAAAGCCCGGCCAGCCATCCGGCCAGCCGAGCAAGAACGCTGCCGGCACCGTTCAGGCACAGCGCCAGACGTCTTCTGAACCGGCAGCTGCCCCAGCGTCGGTTCCTGCTATCTCGAGCGTCCCGCGTGCCTCAATCGTCGGCAGCTATTCGCAGCCCTATACGCTCCCGAGTCAGGCAGCACCTCTGCCGAGCATCCCGCAGACGCCAGTCACCAGCGAGAGCGCTGGCACTCAGCAGCCGGCAGCTCCTGCTACGGTCACAGACCGCGCGGCCGCTGCTGCAAAAGAACTCGAGAACTCGATGAAGTCCGCCATCTCCTTCGCCCTCGGCGGGGGAGACGGTGGCACGGGGGACGGCGTAGCCACCACGGCAGATGCTGGCACGGCAAGCGTCAGCTCGAGTACGCCGGCTGCTGCATCCGTCACCTACACGCCGGCCGATGAGAACACCCTGACCGCCGGCACGATTATCCCGGCGATGCTCCTCACGGGCATCAACACGGATGCACCGGGACAGGTTGCAGCCCAGGTTCTCTCGGACGTCTACGACTACACCGGCACGAACCTTCTCGTGCCGGCTGGAAGCCAGGTCCTCGGCACCGTCTCCGGCACCGACGGCAGTTCTGGCCGCGTGAGCGTCACGTTCAACACGCTCGTCACGCCAAACGGCGACAGCTGGAACGTCGGCTCGAGCTTCCAGGCCATCGACGGCGAAGGGTACTCTGGCATCGTCGGCCATGTCCATAACCACACGGCAAGGAACCTCGGCGCTGGCATCCTGAAATCCGCGCTCTCTGCGCTCTCTACAATCAACGTCGACCGCATCACCCTCGATGCATCCTCCATCACGGATCGCTTCGACAATACGTACAAGCCGACCACGACCGTAGACCCAGGCTACCAGTTCAATGTCTACGTGACGAATTCCATCCATTTCTAAAAACAAGATCCATACAAGACATAAAACCAAGACCATAAACCGGGAGGACGGAGCATCCGTCCTCCTATTTCTTTGCCTGAAAGGAGACGCATATGCAACAGAAGATCCTCATCCCGCCGATCAAGTGCCAGGGCATCAAGAGCAAGATCGTGCCGTTTATCCGGGAACATGTGAAGCGCAATCCAGAAGGCATCTGGATCGAGCCGTTCCTCGGCAGCGGTGTCGTGGCCTTCAATATGGCCCCAAAGAAAGCCCTGCTCACCGACAAGAACCGCCATACGATTGCCTTCTATCAAGGCATCCAGAACGGCACGATTACGCCGGCCATCACCGAAGCCTTTCTTACCGAGCACGGCGAGAAGCTCCGACGCTATGGCGAGCCCTATTATCGGTTTCTGCGGGACGACTTCAACGAGACGGGCGACCCACTCACGTTCCTCTTCCTGAACCGCGCCGGCTTCAACGGCATGATCCGCTTCAACCGGCAGGGGAAGCTCAATGTGCCCTTCTGCAAGAAGCCCAACCGCTTTGCCAAGGCCTACGTCACGAAAATCTGCCATCAGGTGCAGCACGTGGCAGAAGTCATGCAGGGGAAGGACTGGACGTTTGACTCCTGCGACTGGCGCGAGACGCTGAAGACCGCCAAACCAGACGATTACCTCTACCTTGACCCGCCGTACATTGGCCGGGATACGTCGTATGTAGGGGAGTGGAGCGAGAAGGACGCCACAGATCTCGCGAGGATGGCCAAGGCATCGCCTGCCAGCGTCTGCCTATCCATGTGGAAAGAGAACGCCTTCCGCAAGAACGAACACCTCTACACCTGCTGGAGCGATTTCACCTGGTTCGAGTTCCAGCACTTCTACCACATCGGTGCCAGCGAGAAGAACCGCCACCCGATGGTCGAGGTGCTTGCAATTTCTTGACGCTCTCAGCTTTAATCGGTATAATGAAAACAGAAGTAGTGCTGATGATTCCTACGGGAACTCGGTGCGGGAATAGTCCTCTCCATTTTACGGAGGGGCTATTTTTGTAAGGAAATTCCTTCGGGAATTGGAGAAAACGAATTCAATGTGCTATAATACAAGCGACAGATAGAACAGAAGAAAATAAGACACAATGAATCAAAAGAGGGGGAAGAATGATGGAAATCACCATCCATCGGGCACTGTCGCAGCTCAAGACGACGCAGGCCCGCATTGAAGATAAGTTCGAGAAAGACATCTACGTCTCGTCGACGATCGGCAAGACCAACATGGCCGAAGGCCGTCCTGTCGATGCCGTCAAGCGCGAGATCCTCGCCAACTTCGACAGCATGCAGCAGCTCCTCAAGAACTACCAGACCTTGAAGCTCGCGATCATCCGCTCGAACTCGGGCATCACGGAAGAGAGCACGAACATCAAGACGGGCATGGTCGAAGGCATGGAGCTCACGGTTGCGGAAGCCATCGCCATCCAGAAGTACGTGCTGCCGCTCGAGAGCCAGTTCGTGCGCCGTCTGGAAAACCAGCTCAACAATGCGAAGCGCACGATCGAGATGACCAACTCTCAGGCCAACACGGAGATCACCTCGGTCCTTGAAGCCCTTTCCAACAAGGACAGCAAAAACCTCGACCCGAGCCAGGTCAACACGATCACCGAGGCCTACCAGCAGAACAAGTTCCGCCAGCTCGTCGATCCGTTGGATCTTGCCGATAAGATTCGCAAGCTCCGCGACAAGCTCGATGCGCTCTCCGTTGGCGTAGATGCATTCCTCTCGGAATCCAACGCCATCTCGCACATCAACGTCGACCTTGGCTAAGATACTCTGCGGTCCCATGCCGAAGTCCAGATTCCAGCGGATCTTTGTCGATGAGATGTAAAAGATGATCGACTCCACACAGAATAGCTCAGTGGTTCGAGCACAAGCCTTTTAAGCTTGCTACGTGGGTTCGAATCCCACTTCTGAACCATAACCGAACGTAACGTTCAACGTCTAACGTGTAACGCATAACGCACAGGAATCAACGCTCTTTCGGTTAACGCTCAATAGATAACGCTCAAAGAAGGGCGAGGCAGTCAGAAGGATTATATGAAATGGTTTTTTCGGTTTTGCCTTGCCCATGATCAAATCCTGCGGCAACGGTAGGGAGGCTGGATCCTTGGCAACCGGCAGGCTGGTATGGGGCCGCCTTAAAGGAGGACGGAAACGTCCTCCTTTTTGTATGCCCATTTTTAAGACAGCCCTGCACGAAAACCCAAAAAACTGCCAAAATCCGCACGTCAAGAGCTCCCACAAAATCTTTTGTATAGTGTATAGAGCCCTATATACGACCATGCACATCGTAAGCCACCCAATCCCCATGAAACGTGTCTCGTCCCAGATAACAGGCAAGACCGGACGCTTTTCCTTCCTGCATATTCTCCTATACTGAGCGTAGCGAAAACGCAAGAATAAGGAGGAAAATCATATGCAGACACCAAATCCCGCAAACTTTTCCTGGAAAGAACTCTTCCACCGCATCTTCCCGAAAAGACAGGCAAGAGAGAAGGATCCCCTCCTGTCTCTCATGAATGAGAATGGCATCGTCCTTGGACGGAATCCCAAGACGAAAGACCTCCTCCTCTATGACGGTCCAGAGAGCGTCCTGCTCGTAGGTCCAGCGCGCAGTGGCAAGGGCATCGGGACAGTCGTCCCGACCGCCTTCTGCTGGAACGAGAGCGCCTTCTTTTTCGACAGCACCGAAGCGCTCTTCCAGCTCACGAGCGGCTACCGCAAACGCAACCTCCACCAGAAGGTTATGAAGTTCGCGCCAATGGCAAAGCCGGGTGAGACGCTCCATTGGAATCCGTTTGCCGAGATCCGCGTCGGCACGTTGAATGAAGCCACAGATGCCGACCTCATCGCGTCGTATCTTCTAGACCCCGAGCAGAGAATGCGGACAGAAGAAGCCCAGCAGGCCTTCCTAGAGCATGTGGATGCCTTCTCGCTATTCATCCGACGGATCGTGCATCGGCACATGGGGCAGGGGAGACTCGCGCCCTCCCTCAAGGACATCTTCTTGGCCCTCGAGCAGCCCATGAACGCCTTCCCAGATGAAGAACGGGACTACATCCGCGCCTCCCTTTTCCACTATCAGGAACCGGCAATCCTCGAGAATACCGCCGTCACAGACTTCACGGTAGGGGACATCGTCGACGCAAAAGAGCCCGTCTCTTTCTACCTCGTCTCCAGCGTCAAAGACATCCATAAGGCACAGCCTATCGAGAAACTCTTCGTGGCGGTCTTGAACGACCGGATTCTCGAGCGCAAGATTGACAAGGCGGAGAAGCAGAAACGCCTGCTCCTTGTCCTCGACGACTTCCTGCATCTTGGACGCATGCCAGAGCTCCCGCTGCTCATCAAGAACGCCAAGGACCTTGGTACGCTGTGCCTGCTCACTGCACAGTCAATCGAGGACATCGAGGCCTGCTACAAAGATGCCCGGTTCCTGCTGGATGCCTGCAAGGTACAGGCCTACCATAGACCGGACACCAACGATACCGCAGCACGCATCGTGAAACTCCTGAAAGCGCAGGCTCCTGATGAATTCCAAGGCTTCCAGAACGAGGACATCCTGAAACTGCGCTCCGATAAAGAAATCCTCTTCCTTCCCTCACATCCGCCGATTCTCGTCGATCGGTTCCGCTATTACCTCCATCCGGTACTTTCGTCCTACACCGAGATTCCGCCAGCTTCCATGAATGAAGAACCCTTGAAAGTACGCGCTTCTAGCTGAAATCCAGCCTCGAAACGCGCAAGATGGTGCGCGTTTTTGCGCCTCTATCTCCGCTATACTAGAACCATCTTGAGAGCAGGAGGCATAGCATGAGCAAGAATGAACCCGCCAAGAACGGCGAACCAAAACCAGAGAAGAAATCCATCTTGCAGTGGTTCTGCGATAAAGAAGCCTACTACAAGAAAGGCATCAATAAAGGGGAAGGAGAGGTCTGGCACAGAGTCCTGATGGCCGTCATCCTGACGTTCGTCGCCATCTTCCTCGTCGCCACCGTCTTTGCCCAGTATCTCCTCGACCAGCAGGAAGAGCACTTCAAGAAGAACCCGCCGATCTACAACGCCGAGCAGCATGTGCTCGTCCCCGGCACGTACCGGATCTTCAGCCTGTCGCTCATCGACCCGGACCACCCGAACGAGAACTACGCTGTGGTCAGCGACGTCAAAGGTGGCATCCTCATCGCCGTCCCGTTCCCGGAAGACACGAAGCTCCCTGAGAACTTCGACGTCTCGTCTTATAACATCGTCGTACAGGAAGATGGCACCTGGGCCTTCCAGGGCACCGACTTCCTGAAACGCATCGAGGCCTACCGCGCCCAGCACAGCGAGGTCAAGAAATAAGCTTTCCCATAATACTCTCCAAATAGATAGGTTTACACAGCAAAAAGAGCTCTGCCAAGCAGAGCTCTTTTTGTATGCTGTTTTTTCTTAGAATGGGAGCTCTCTATCCACGCGCGGAGGAAGATCCTTTGCACTGATATGGTCAGCAATTGCCTGCATGTAAGTCTTTGCCCGGACGGCCATATCTTCGCTCGTGAAGCAGAGGCGCATCAGCTCATAGACATCTGCAGAATCGAATTTGTAAATCGGCGCATCATCTTCATCGGATTCCTTGTACGCCACAGTGCAGCCGGGAGGGAAGGCTTCTAGGATTGCCTTCAGTGCAGATAGCATGGCATCTAGATCCTGCTTGCGGATATGAGCAAGCTCGAAGGCCATCGAGAACTGTTCCCGAAAATGCTCAAACGCTGCTTCTTCGTCTTCTGCTTCTTCCGTCCATTCCATGTCATCGTTCTCTTCATCATAGTCTTCATCTTTGTTGTCGATTTCCATAGAAGTCCCTCCTGTGCATGTCGTATTTTCTTCCTCCATCATACCATGACTTCCAAGGGGAACGCAATCCGCAAGAACAAGACGGTTTTCCACTTCAAATCCTTGCTACCATTCGGGTAGTACATGAGAAAGCGAGAGAATCGTATGCATGAGATCGAACCATTCGTCAAGTGGGTAGGAGGGAAGCGACAGCTCCTGCCTGTTATCGAGAAGCGCCTGCCAGCGTCCATCAAGGACTACTACGAGCCTTTTGTCGGCGGTGGCGCACTCTTCCTGCACCTGAAACCCAAACATGCTCACATCAACGACATCAACCGCTCCTTGATGAACGCCTACAAGGCCATCTGCGAGGATCACGAGAGCGTTCTCCGCTGCCTCGACGATATGGATAATGCCCTGCGCCAGGAAGGCAAGGCCTGCTACTACAGCATCCGCGATGCCTACAACCAGCGCGCTATGGAAGGCCACTACGATGCCTTCCTCGCCGCAGCCTTCATCTTCCTCAACAAGCACGGCTTCAACGGTCTCTTTCGCGTCAATCGACAGGGGAGCTTCAACGTGCCCTATAACTACAGCACGCGCCCGTCCTACAATCGGGAGAACATCGAGGGGCTTGCCAGTCTCTTGCAGCAGACTCAGCCCCAGATGACGAACCTCGACTTTGCCACAAGTGTCAAAGACGCCAAGGAAGGCGATTTCGTTTTCTTCGACAGCCCTTACGCACCACTCACCGAAACGAGCTTCGTCGGCTACACGAAAAACGGCTTCGGCAAAGAGGAACATATCCGTCTCGCTGACCTTTTCAAAAAGCTCACCGACCAAGGCGCTCTCTGCATGCTCACGAATCACAACACATCGTTCATCCGAGACCTCTATGAAGGCTTCCACCAGGAAGTGGTGCCTGCAAGGCGGAGCATCAACCGCGACGGCAGTCATCGGATGGGCGAGGAACTTCTCATCACGAACTATGAATCCTGAAACCTGCCCAGAATGGGCAGGCAAATCCGTCCCATGAAAAAGACGCTATCTGGCATCTCATCTGCATCTTATGTGATGCACCAAGGATGCCAGACCGAATCAAGGAGGAATCTTCTTGCAAACCGCCATCATCATCGGCGCAGGCCCCGCAGGCCTTACCGCCACTTACGAACTTCTCGAGACAACCGACATCCATCCCATCGTCATCGAGCAGGAAGCCTTTGTCGGCGGCCTTGCCCGCACCATGCACCATAACGGCTGCTATATCGATGTCGGCGGCCACCGCTTCTTCACTAAAGACAAGCGGATCAAAGAAATCTGGCAGGACCTCTTGCCACTCCAAGGCGAGCCCGCCTATGACGACCGCCTCTTGAAGCGCCCCTGCGTACTCCAAGCAGGCGGCCCAGACCCTGAGATAACCGACGACGTGCTTCTTTCCCGCACACGCCTTTCCCGCATCCTCTACGACGAGCACTTCTTCTCGTATCCCGTCACGCTCGGCATGGAGACAATCGAGAACCTCGGCCCTGTAAGACTCCTGTCCATCCTTGCCAGCTACGTCGCAGCCTGCGCCCATCCCAAGAACGAACAGTCCCTCGAGGACTTCCTCATCAACCGCTTCGGCAGGAAGCTCTACGAGCTCTTCTTCCGTGACTACACCTACAAGGTCTGGGGACGGTATCCAAGCGAGATTGACGCCAGCTGGGGAGCCCAGCGCATCAAAGGCGTCTCCATCCGCAAGGCTCTTGCTCACATCTTCAAGAAAAACAGTGAAAAAGAAAAAGAGACCTCATTCATCGATACGTTCTGGTATCCTAAATACGGTCCTGGCCAGCTCTGGGAAGCAATGGCCAAGCGCATCGAGGAAAAAGGCGGCATCATCATCAAGAACGCCAAGGTCATTGAGCTCCTCGGCACGAAAGACCACCTGACTGGCGTCACAATCGAGACGCCGGGAGGGGAGCGGACACTCAAAGCGGATTATCTCTTTTCCAGCATGCCGATTGCCGAGCTCGCGCCGGCACTCCCGAAGACCATGATCAGTAAAGAAGCCTTGGCCATTGCCAAAGCCCTGCCGTATCGGGATTTCATCACGGTCGGCATCCTCACCGATAAAATCGACCTCACCAACGAGACCGATCGCCCGACCCTTGGCGACATCCCGCCAGACTGCTGGATCTACATCCAGGAACCCCATATCCACATGGGGAGGCTCCAGATTTTCAACAACTGGTCCCCTTACCTTATCAATGACCCGCTGCATCAGGTGTGGCTCGGTCTTGAGTATTTCGCCAAAGAAGGAGACCCGCTCTGGCAGATGGACGATGAAGCCTTTATTGAGATGGCCGAAGACGAACTCGAGACGATGGGCATCCTCTCCAAGCGCCACGTCAAGGACGCTGTCCGCTACCGCGTAAAGAAAGCCTATCCAGCCTACTTTGATGCCTATGAGGATTTCTCAAAAGTCCGCCACGAGCTCGACAAGATTGTGAACCTCTACTGCATCGGGCGCAATGGTCAGCACCGCTACAACAACATGGATCATTCCATGCTGACCGCCATCGAGGCCGTGCGCAACCTCAAGGAGCACCTGCCGGATAAAGAAAACGTCTGGAACGTCAACACCGAGCAGGACTACCACGAAACAAAAGAAGGGGAGGACAAGCATGGAAACTGAACTGAAGCCAGAAGCCAAGAAGCGTCTGGAACGCTATCATCAAGCGCTCCTGCACGAAGACGGCACCATCGAACACGAACTTGCCACTCTGATTCATGCCTTCCTGAATGGGCGCTTCGGTGAGCCGTATCTCCCCATTCAAGAAGAAGAGCAGCACCGTATTGCTGAAGGGGATAAATACTATGACGTGCTGACGACCGCTATCTCCAGCTACCTGTTTCGCCATGACTACGATATGGAAGATAAAGATTTTGTCGCTCTTGAGGAAGCATCCGATGCTTTGGCCTTCTATACGTACCAGAACGAAGCAAACCCACGCAAAGTCATCTCAGCTTTTTTTGCACGGTTTCATAAGAAACCTGCAGACAATGAAGATAAATCATCCAACCCTAAAACCAGCCTTGTTGATATCCTTGCTGATATCCAAACGATCATCCAGCGCTACCAGCAGGCTGGCGTAAGCGAAAAGCTCATCCGAAAGGCACTCAAACGTGCCCGTAAAGAACTAGAAGGAAAGGAGCAAATCCATCATGGAAGAAAAACAGCTGAATCCCGAAGCAAAGAAACGTCTGAACCACTACAATGAGGTGCTCATGCGCGAAGATGGCTCTGTGGAACACGAACTGGCCACCTATATGGATGCCTTCACGCAAGGTTACAACGGTAAGCCACATCCACCATTCCGTCCGATTGGCGGACAGGATGACCTTACGGATATTCTTGAATACAATCCTTCCTTTGGTACTCTGGAAGATGCCCTGTATGACTACTGTCAGGCACACGAAGAGATGGATGCAAAGGATTATGCCAAACTTGCCAAGGCGGCAGATTCGGTTGCTTTCTATGAGTACCAGAATTACCTTGAGCCAAAGGAACTCGTTACCTCCTACATCCAGCACCTGCAGAACGAGCGCCCCAATGCCGATACCTTGAAGGATGATATCCTCAAGAATATCCAGCATATCTTGAAAGTCAACCGAGAGGTTGGCGTGAGTGAGCAGACGATCGAGAAAGCCCTGCACAAAGTCCGCAAGGAAATCTTAGATTTGCCGAAAGCGAAGCAGCCAAGTCGCTGATTGATATAACTACCCGATTCCGATAAGGAGAACTCGTCATGGAAGAAACAATCGTAGAAGCACTCGCCGAACTCTCGACGCAGTTTACCGTCGACCGAGGAACGGCGCAGGAAATCAACCGAGAGGGGGCAGAGAAGGCCACGACCTTCATCTGCCATGAACAGACGAAGAATGGCAAGCAGTTCTATCTGGCAGGCACCGTGCTAGACGAGCAGGGAAAGATGAAAGAGGATAAGACCATCCTCTTTCCTACTACGCCTGCCATCCTGAACCTTACTCCAGAAGAACGCGACGCAGTTTCCGCCAAATTTGAGGCGTATCTGGATGAAGGAAAAGTCCCACCAATCTGGCAGCGCGTCTCCGACCCTCAGATGCGCGACCTCATCCATAACGTCTGCGCTCTCCGTAAAGAGAAGCCGGCCATCGACCAATACGATCAGTACTATAAAGGCATCATGAACGACCTTCTCCGCCGCACGCCACAGGTCGGCATCGAGCGCATCGCGTCCTCGATGGAGCAGGCCGTCTATCTCTGCCACCCAGAGAAGCATCCCACGACGCCATCCGAGCGCGACCCTCTCTACGTCGTCAACACGCTCGAGACCCTCATGAAAGAACGTCAGATGCCGGCAATCGACTTTGTCGCACTGGAAGCCTACAAAAAGGCCTTCCATTGGGGAGATACGCATACGTTCTGCCACACGGCGTCAAGAGTGGCACAGGACAATGGCCTTTCCGTGAAGCTCTCGATGCATGAATTCAAGGAACTCCCGCTGGACATTCCCTGCTGCACGTTCGAGGTCTTCGAGCGGAACAGCGACTACCATCGCCCCGTCAGGCAGGCACACATCTTCTTGGACGGCAGTGAGCCGAAACAGGAAGACCTGCCGTATACCAGCCGACAGGCAGCCTTCCTGCACTGCCTAGAGAATCCTGCTCTTGCAGAACAATTGGAATGGGCGAATAAGCAGGTCTGTCTCACAGCAGCATCCGTCACGGCTCTCCGGAAAGCCATCGAAGAGCATCCAGACCGCTATCCACCCAAATTCCTCACTCCGTGGCGTGATGAGACGCCACGCTTCCAGGACGCAGTGATGTTCATCGAGGATTCTCCAAACTTCCACTGCAACCTGGCATTCTGCCGCAAGAGACCCCGAAAGGACGGCGATTTCCATATCCTGTTCTCCGGCAGTCTGGAAGACGCCAAGAAGATGGATCCTGCAGACATCTCAATCTACACCTATGAGATGCCGGTACCAGAGCCACGGAAACTCGAGCGCGTCCGCTCGATGGACAATACGCGAACGGAACCAGAGCCGAAACCACGAGACATAGAAGATCCACAGGAAAGACCAAAGCCCCAGATTCCCCGTCGTGAGCGCCCCAAAGCCCCGCATGCCAAAGAACTCGAGGAAGAGACAATCAAGACCATCCGCGAGCTCATCAAGAAGCATCGGGAAAGTGGCGCATCCGACCGTGACATTGACAGGGCGTTGTCGCACATCCGCAAGATTCTCCCAGACCTTGCAAAGGACAAACAGCCGAGCCGCTGATGAGAAAGGATGAAGAATCATGGAAGAAGAAAGAATCACCGAACAGGAGCGCATGGAAGCGACGCAGGAAGCCGTCCGCAAAGCGTTCAAGGCACTCAACCTGCCAGCAGATATCTGCATCGCCAGAGATGATGGGAAAACAAAACCATACTTCCAGATTGATTCCTACAAAGGATCCATCTGGGACGATTCCCCAATCATAAGCAGGCTCCCAGTCGGATGCCAGCGCCTCGAGGACGTCGCATCGGAAACGAATCGCCATTTCCGCGATTACGATCTTGGCAATGCCATCCGCAACTTCACGCCTTACGTGGAGGAGATTGCACGAGATCCTCAGCATTTTGCCGAGGACTGCCTGTACCGCCACGACCTGTATTGCCATATCGCAGATGCCTGTCAGGCAGCAGACCGAATCCAGAAGGGTGAGAATCCAGAAGAGGTCTATCGCGCCTATAAGGAACAGTGGAAAGAGAGTGCCCGTAAGAAAGCTCAGTTCGACTGCGGCGAGCACCTGCAGCGGATGAACCGTCTCTACGGCCAGTCGTATCATGCGACGAGAGAAGTCATAAATAGTCTCTCGGAAGAGAAAGAGCGTTTCCCTATCCCCGGTCAGGAGAACAAAGCATTCTTTGTCTGGACGCCGGAAACGGAAACGCAGGAGTCCCGCTGCTATGCGTTCACAGAACCGGAACTCGATGCGCTGGACTTTGATAAAGAATTCCCCGATGGCACGGATATAGATGCTATCTCCATCGATGCGAACGGCATCATCACATCGGATGATGCTGTGCCTGATAATGCTGGCATGAACTTCCATGATGCTTATCCGATGTTCCATGCAACAGACTCCCGTTATCCTTCCCGTCAGGCACCACCCCGTGCCGAGACCGTGAAGGATACGATGCTCGACGAGCTCAAGAAGATTGCCAAGCGTTACCAGGAAGCTGGGGTATCCGAGAAGGACATCGAGAAGGCTCTTCGCAGCGTCCGCAAAGAAATCCCGAGCCTCTCACAGGAGAAACAGGCGAGCCGCTGAAATCAAGCCACTCAGATAAGGAGACTTATCATGGAACCAAAACTCACCGAGAAAGAGCAGGTCATTGCGCATGCCATCACGTCAACGCTCAAGAAGAACGTTCTGGATTCTGGCACCATCCAGGACGTGCGACGCGGGCCAAACGGTGGCATCACGACCTTCGTTTACCACATCATCACACCAGAAGGCAAGGCCTTCTACCTTGCCGGCATCCCGCTTGACAAGGATGGTAGGGTACGCATGGAACGAGCCATCGTGGCTCCTGTCACGCCACATATCCTGCGCCTCACACCAGAAGAACGGGCTGCCGTCTCCGTCAAGCTCGAAGAATACATGGATAAAGGCCCCGTTCCTCCCATCTGGCAGCGCGTCTCCGATCCAGAAATCCGCGAATCCCTGCGCACGACCTGCATCCCACGCGTGGACAAGGTCATCTTCGGCAGGAGACCACATTACCTCGATCAATACGACAGCTACTATTGCGGTCTCATGGCCGAGCTCCTGCATCAGAAAGAAGGATTCGGCGTAGAGCGCGTCGCGTCCTCGATGGAGCAGGCTGTATTCCTCTGTCACCCGACCATCCCAGCATCCATCCCGTCTGCCCGCAATCCGCTCTACGTCGTCGAGAGCCTCAGACAGGTCATGAAAGAATACGAGATGCCAGAGCGTTCCTTTGCCATCCTTCAGGCCTATCAGGACGCCTTCCATCAAGGGAATCACCATACCTTCTGTCACTGCGCGACGAAAGAGGAGCGGGAGAGGGGACTCAGTCTCCGCTTCCTCCCGCAGGAACGGCCAAACTACACATTCCAGATCATCGCGCGGAATGAGGACCCAGAGCAGCCTGTCCATCAGGCTCAGGTTGTCCTCAATCCCCAAGAACCAGATGAGCTGGAGAAGGACGCCAAGGCCATCCAGCTCGAAGCCCTGCAGGCCATCCAGGAAATCTTCCAGAAGCATCAGGCGGACGAGCAGACCATTGCCCTTGCCATGCGCCAGCTCCAGAAGAGCCTGCCGGGCCTTGCCTGAAACCAGCCGCCAATCCTAAATCCAATAAGCCAAATAACCTGCAAGCCATCAAGCCAATCCGCTTGGTGGCTTTTTCATGCCATCTGGCAGGGCAGTAGACCTGATTCGCAATTCCATGCGAATTTTCCTCTAAAAAAGTCGCCTAAACTAGAGGAAAATCCAGCAACTATGCCACGAAAAGGAGGAATTTCTTTGGACGAAGAACGCGCCTACCGTATGCGGGTCGCCAAGTACGTCTGCTGCATTGTGGGCATCTGTTATTTCATCGGACTCTGGTACGCCACGCAGTCCGTCGCCGAGGCATGCAACTACAACAAAGTCCTCGGCTGGCATCTGACCATCGGGGGCATGCACCTCTATCCGCCATTTGCCTATTTCTTCTGGGCCCGCGATGAGCTCCTCACGGCAGCCATACCGGGCATCATCGCGAGCAACGACAAGTGGACGACCATCGCCCTCTTTGCCGGCGCGCTCATCTCGTATGGCGTCACCAAGAACATGAAACGCGAGACGTCTCATGGTTCCGCAGAGTGGGCGACCGCCAAGGACATCGACAAGTCCGACCTCGGCATGTACTGCTCCAAGAACGGCGGTCAGTACGAGTATAAGAAGACCAAGCACAAGATTCTTGGACTCATTCCGT